>Ga0111538_10002984_pt1 | contig 23728 bp, 25 predicted proteins | sample SoiMethybrSBSTD1_FD_79669 | JGI IMG/M metagenome (GOLD analysis project Ga0111538, IMG submission 79669) | Bulk soil microbial communities from a Populus tree surrounding site in Tennessee, USA - Soil MetaG P. TD hybrid SBSTD1 (version 2)... | ecosystem: Environmental > Terrestrial > Soil >...
CGCACCTGGTTCGTCAGGTTGTTCGCCATCGTGTTGACGTTGTCGGTGAGATCCTTCCACGTGCCCGCGACGCCGGGCACTTGCGCCTGGCCGCCGAGCTTGCCTTCGGTGCCGACTTCGCGCGCCACGCGCGTCACTTCGGCCGCGAAGCCGTTCAGCTGGTCGACCATCGTGTTGATGGTTTCCTTCAGCTGCAGGATCTCGCCGCGCACGTCGACCGTGATCTTGCGCGACAAGTCGCCGCGCGCGATGGCCGTCGACACTTCGGCGATGTTGCGGACCTGGCCCGTGAGGTTCGAGGCCATCGAGTTGACGTTGTCGGTAAGGTCTTTCCACGTGCCCGCGACGCCCGGCACGATCGCCTGGCCGCCGAGCTTGCCTTCGGTACCGACTTCGCGCGCCACGCGCGTCACTTCCGCCGCGAAGCTGTTCAATTGGTCGACCATGGTGTTCATGGTCTCTTTCAGCTGCAGGATTTCGCCGCGCACGTCGACCGTGATCTTGCGCGTCAAGTCGCCGCGCGCGATGGCCGTGGCCACCTCGGCGATGTTGCGGACCTGGCCGGTGAGGTTCGAGGCCATCGAGTTGACGTTGTCGGTGAGGTCCTTCCACACACCGCTGACGTCTTTCACTTCCGCCTGGCCGCCGAGCTTGCCTTCGCTGCCGACCTCGCGCGCCACGCGCGTCACTTCGGCCGCGAACGCGTTCAGCTGGTCGACGAGCGTGTTGATCGTTTCCTTCAGCTGGCGGATCTCGCCGCGCACGTCGACCGTGATCTTGCGCGACAGGTCGCCGTTCGCGATGGCTGTGGCGACGTCCGCGATGTTGCGGACCTGGCCGGTGAGGTTCGAGGCCATCGAGTTGACGTTGTCGGTGAGGTCCTTCCACACACCGCTGACGCCTTTCACCTCGGCCTGGCCACCGAGCTTGCCTTCGGTGCCGACTTCGCGCGCCACGCGCGTCACTTCCGAGGCGAAAGTGTTGAGCTGGTCCACCATCGTGTTGACGGCTTCCTTCAGCTGCAGGATTTCGCCCTTGACGTCGACCGTGATCTTGCGCGACAGGTCGCCGCGAGCAATGGCCGTCGACACTTCGGCGATGTTGCGGACCTGACCGGTCAGGTTCGAGGCCATCGAGTTGACGTTGTCGGTGAGGTCTTTCCAGGTGCCGCCGACGCCTGGCACGGTCGCCTGACCGCCGAGTTTGCCTTCGGTGCCGACTTCGCGCGCCACACGCGTCACTTCGGACGCGAAGGCGCGCAGCTGGTCGACCATCGTGTTCATGGTCTCTTTCAGCTGCAGGATTTCGCCGCGCACGTCGACCGTGATCTTGCGCGACAGGTCGCCGCCGGCGATGGCCGTGGCCACGTCCGCAATGTTGCGGACCTGGCCGGTGAGGTTCGAGGCCATCGAGTTGACGTTGTCGGTGAGGTCCTTCCACACGCCGCTGACGCCTTTCGCTTCGGCCTGGCCGCCGAGCTTGCCTTCGGTGCCGACTTCGCGGGCGACGCGCGTCACTTCTGCCGCGAAGCTGTTGAGCTGGTCCACCATCGTGTTGATGGTGTTCTTGAGCTCGAGAATTTCGCCCTTCACGTCCACCGTGATCTTGCGCGACAAGTCGCCGCGCGCGATGGCCGTGGACACTTCTGCGATGTTGCGGACCTGACCGGTGAGGTTCGAGGCCATCGAGTTGACGTTGTCGGTGAGATCCTTCCACGTGCCTGCGACGCCCGGCACGATGGCCTGGCCGCCGAGCTTGCCTTCGGTGCCGACCTCGCGCGCCACGCGTGTCACTTCGGATGCAAACGAGCGCAGCTGGTCCACCATCGTGTTGATGGCTTCCTTCAGCTGCAGGATCTCGCCGCGCACGTCGACCGTGATCTTGCGCGACAGGTCGCCGTTCGCGACCGCGATTGTCACCTCGGAGATGTTGCGCACCTGGCCCGTGAGGTTCGAGGCCATCGAGTTGACGTTGTCGGTGAGATCTTTCCAGATACCGCTGACGTTCTTCAGCTCCGCCTGGCCGCCGAGCTTGCCCTCGGTGCCGACTTCGCGTGCCACGCGCGTCACTTCGGAGGTCACTGCGCCCATCTGCTCGATCATCGTGTTGACGATCGTTGCCGAGCGCAGGAATTCGCCGCGCAGCGGCTTGCCTTCGATGTCCAACGGGACGCTTTGCGAGAGGTCGCCCTTCGACACGGCGCTGATGGCGCGCGTCACTTCAGTGGTCGGCCACAACAGGTCTTCGATGAGCGTGTTGGTCGAGCTTTCCATCGCGCCCCACGCGCCGGAACGGCGATCGACGGTGATGCGATGGCGAGTCTTGCCTTCCTTGCCCACCATCTGGCCGGCGCGTTCGAGCTCGCGCGCGACGCGCTGATTGGAAGCGATGATCTCGTTGAACGTATCGGCGATCTTGCCGCCGATGCCGGTGCGGTCGCTCGGCAGGCGCACGGAGAAGTCGCCGTCGCGCACAGCTTGCAGCGCCCGCAGCAGCTTCTTCAGGTCGATATCGGTGTCGTTCTTCGCAATCTTCGCAGGCGAGCGGCGGCTGCCGTTCTTGCGGCCGAGTGCACGCGAGGTACGGCTACGCACTCGTTCTTGGGTTTCCATCGAAAGAGACTCCGCAACTTAAGTCAGGTCGTGAGCGCGCGAATGCGCGGTCGAATGCCAGGCGGGCAGCCGGGCGAACATAAACAGGCGCTTATGGCGACGCAATAGAGCATGTACTGGCCGGGCACCCGCGTTAATCCACTTATCGTGACGGCCGAAACGACGGGCCGACAGCGTGGTAATTTTTTCAAGCTGTCGGGGAACTCCCCAGCCAGGGCGATAGTTCCCGAGGCTGAGTACGAAGGAGAAGGACTCTGGAAGCCAGCTTTTCGGCTCCGGCGCCGCCACCGGACGCCGGGGTCTTGAGTCGGGTCCAGCAGGAGAATCAACGACAACTCGTTGGCAAGCTGCTGCACGACCTGCGTAATCCCGTGCATTCGATCCGCATCAGCATGGAGCTGTTCGGCCGGCTCGCCCGGCGGAATGGCGAGGTCGACAAGCTGATGGAGCGGGCCGCCCAATACATCGACCCGGCGGAAGCGGCGGTCGCGAGCCTGGTTGCGAACAGCGACCGTCTTTCGAGGTACTTGGCGGCGCCGGCTGCGCCCGAAACGCAGACGTTGCCGGTCGACGCACTCCTCGCGGAAGTGACGATGCTGTTGCGCGCCGCGAGACGGCGCCTGCAAGTGACGTCGACGTTGCCCGAGCAGCCTGCGGTCGCGGTTCGCGCGGATCGCATGCGCTTATGTCACGTGCTGATTCACAGCTGCCTCAACAAAGGAGCGTCGGCGGTGACGATCACCGTTCGTCCGGCCAATGGGGTCGTAACGTTCGACATGGCTTTTCAGAAGGACGCGGCGGAGCAGGGTATCCGCGCGACTCCGCTGCGCCCGGAGGAACTGCAGGCGATCGTCGAGACGGCGGGCGGGGCGGTGATCGCAGCGAGCGACGGCGCGCTCTCGCTGGAATTCAGGCGGGGGAGCGAGCCGCCGTCCGGCTGATCACACCCTTCACTTCCTCGATCAGCCGCCGCGGGTCGAACGGCTTGGTCCAGAACTGATCGAACAGCGCTTGTTCCTGCGGCGAGGGTCCTTCGCGACCGGTCAACGCAATCAGCGTGATGCCGTTCAATCGCGGCAGCTGCCGCAACCTTCGCGCCAACTCGAAGCCGTTCATGCCCGGCAGGCCGATGTCGATCAGCAGCAGCAGCGGGACGGTTTGCTCGACGAACTGCAGTGCCGCCTCCGCGTCGCCGACGCTTTGCGCGGCGATGTCTTCGAGCTCCAGCAGCATGGTGAGGCTGGCAGCAGCGTCTGCGCTGTCGTCGACGATCAGAACTTGCACGGCGGCCAAGTTTACAACTGGCCGGGGAACTTGTGTCAGCAGCTTCCGATTTCAGTGCCATGGCGACCACCGAAATGGATCTTGCCGACGTCAACGCCTCGATCGAGGTGAGCAGCACGGCGTTCGGCGACGAACAGCAGATTCCGGCGCGCTACACCAGCGACGGCGAGGGACTGTCGCCGCCGCTCGAGTGGCGCGGCGTGCCCATGAACGCCGAAGCGGTCGTGGTGCTGATGGAAGATGCCGAAAGCTCCACGGTGCACGCCATCGCCTGGGATCTGCCGGGCAGCGACACGTCATTGCCGGAAGGCGCGTTGCCCTGCACCTGCGATTCCGGCAAAACGCCGAGCGCCACGTACGTGCCGCCGAATCCGCCGCCCGGCCGCGGACAGCACCGCTACGCTTTTCAGGTCTTCGCGCTCGACACGGTGCCGCGCTTCGACTCACGCCCGGGCCGCGCCGAGCTGCTCGACAGGATCAAGGGACACGTGCTCGCGAAGGGCGTCCTGGTCGGGACCTACGAGCGAAAATAATTCCGAGTCCCACCAGACCTGCCACCAGACAAAATCCGTGCAGCGCTCTGAGCGAGATCGCGCTCAGCAGCGGGTTCGCGTCGCTGAACGGCGCAAAGGGCCGCAGGTCCGCGTGCATCAGGCTGTCGAGGAGGATGTGAGAGTACGTTCCCGCAAACGCACCGAGCGCCACTGTGCGCACGCTGAGATTCTCGAGCCGCAGGAGTTTGAGCAGCGGCATCCCGAAACGCCGCACGAGCGCGAACAACAACACGAAGATCAGCCCCGCGACCGTGGCGCCGACATACGTGTGAAAGAACCGGTGGATCGGATACTGACCCGTCAACATGTAGTACAGCGGCTCGACGTCGACGAGCACGTTGGCGCCGCAGAACGCGAGAAAGCTGATGTACTTCGGCACCGCCGAGTGGACGAAGGCGCCCGGTCCGAAATGAAATGGCGTGAACGGCATCGAGCCGCAGCAGCCCTATTGGCCCATCAGGTCGCGCACAATCGCTCGCGCGACCTCGGTCCGCTGGTGGCGATCCGTCTGCGACGTCCCGTAAAGCGCCTTGAGGAAGGCGCGATCCCAGATGCTCATCTTCTGCAGCGTCGGATCGCTCGGCGCGGCGAAGAGGCGCAGGATCGTCGGCTCGTCTCCCCAGTCGCCATCCAGATCCACGTCCGTCAGTCCCACCATCGAGATGTAGTCGGTCAGCGGCCCGAGCGTGGTCTGCTTCGTGTCATCCAGATCGACCAGCACGATCACCGACGAGATGGACTGGACCGCGCTGAACGTGAGGCGCGAATCCTTCAGGCAACCGGTGCCGTACGGTGTCACCGCGGATAATCCAAAGTTGCTGTCGGCGGCGATGATCGTTCCGGTATCGACGCCCTCGCCGCAATCATTCCACACGTTGTACCAGGCGCGAACCGGGCGTGGCTTACCCAGGATGCGGCGCACTTGCGCGGGCGGCGCCATCCCGTACAGCTTGGGCGCGCGTTTGCGCCACAGATCCAGCAGCTGATCGGGCTCCGGTGTCAGGACGACGTGAAAGTTGGGCTTGCACTGCTCGGGAGCGAGTTTGCCTCCCGCGTCGCGCACTGCCTGCGAGATGCCGCGCAGAATGAATTCGCCCTGCGCGGCGGGGATGCCGGCGACCAGCGGACAGATCGGCTTGTTCCAGCGTACCAGCGACTCGACCGCATAACTGCGGTGGGTCACGCCCTTCACGAACGTATGGACCCGCTTCTCGACCTCCGGGCGGGTCCCTTTGACGATGACTTCTTCCGTGACCTTGTCTTCTGCAGCGGGAGCGGCAAGGGCAACGCAAACAGCGAATGACAGCGCTGTCGCCAGGCCGATCTGCCGGAACACCCTGTTCAGCGAACCGAGGAGCATGTTTCTTCCCTCATGCCTGCGGGTCGGGTCAACCTTAACAATCGTGTCGATCCGTGTCGATTCCTCAGACCCTCGCGCGTCGTTGGTCGCAACTTTCCATATTCATGAGGACTTCAGTCATGAGCGACCTGCAGATCATCGGCGCGCCGGCCAGCAACTTCGTCTGGGTGACGCGCATCGCCTGCGCCGAGAAGGGCGTGCCGTACGCGCTGGTCCCGACCCCGCCGCACACGCCCGAGGTGAGTGCGATTCACCCGTTCGGCAAGATTCCGGTGATGCGTCACGGCGCCGTCACATTGTGTGAGTCGCGGGCGATTTGCGCGTACATCGAGCGCGCGTTCCCCGGGCCGGCACTGATTCCAGCCGATCCCGAGACGGCCGCGCGAGTCGAGCAATGGATTTCCCTCATCAACACGACCATCGATCCGCTGCTCGTGCGGCGCTACCTCGGCGCGTACTTCTTCCCGGCAACCGCCGACGGCAGCCCGGATCGCACCGTGATCGACGCGGCGTTGCCGGCCATGCGCACACATTTCGCGGTGCTCGACGCAGCAGTGCGTGCAACCGGGTTTCTCGTCGGCAGCTCGTTCACGCTCGCCGACATCGACCTGTTGCCGATTCTCTTCTATATGAACAAGATGCCCGAGAGCCGCGTCATGCTCGCCGAGTCGAAGCACCTCAAGGCCTATTTCGAGCGTCACATGGAGCGGCCGAGCGTCCAGCGCACCATCCCCGAGCAGCTGCCGGAGCGGTTCGTGCAAGTGCTCGCGCAGGTTGCATAGCGGAGAGCAAGAGCGATGCGTTACATCTTCCTGATCTATACCCGCGAGGCCGATGGCCGGGGCGAGAGCGTGCGCTCGCGGCACTACGCTGTGATGGACGCGGCCAGTGCTCGCGGAGTTCTCGTCGCGGCTCAGCCGCTGCAGGAAACGAGCACGGCTACGACTGTGCGGACGACCGAGGGCAAGCCGCTGATCACCGACGGGCCGTTCGCGGAGACCAAGGAGCAGCTGGCTGGGTACTACATCATCGATTGCAAGGACCTCGACGAGGCGATCGAGTGGGCGAAACAGATTCCAACGACGTGCCAGGGCGGGGCCGGGTGCATCGAGATCCGGCCGCTGCAGGAGCTGCCGCCTCGTTGACGCCGGCGGCAATAGCGCGGGCGGCTGTCGAGGCAACTTTCCGGCGCGAGCACGGGCGGATCATCGCTGCGCTGATCCGCCTGTGCGGCTCGTTCGATCGCGCCGAGGAAGTGATGCAGGATGCGTTCGCCGCGGCGCTGGCGCACTGGACCGAGCACGGCATTCCTGACAATCCGGGTGCGTGGATTACGACAGCCGCGCATCGCAGGCTCATCGACGTTGCACGTCGCGAGCGGACGCGGCGTGACAAGCGCGAGCTGCTGCGCGAAGACGACGACGAGTCCGCTGCTGCCGAGGAAGAGATCGTGTTGCCGGACGATCGACTGCGGCTGATCTTCACCTGCTGCCATCCGGCGTTGAATCGCGAAGCTCAGGTCGCGCTCACGCTGCGCACGCTCGGGGGCCTGACGACGGAAGAGATCGCGCGGGCGTTCCTTTTGCCCGAGCCGACGCTCGCGCAACGGCTGGTGCGCGCCAAGCGCAAGATCCAGGAAGCGCGCATTCCCTACGAAGTGCCGCCCGAACGGGCGCTGCCGGAGCGGCGCGCATCGGTGCAGGCCGTCATCTATCTCATATTTAATGAGGGCTACCTGGCCACCAGCGGCGACAGCCTGGTGCGCCGCGAGTTGTGCGCCGAAGCGATCCGGCTAGCGCGGCTGCTCAAGGAGATGTATCCGGAGGACGCCGAAACGGCGGGGTTGCTCGCGCTGATGCTCCTGCACGACTCGCGACGCTACGCGCGCGCCGATGCCGCCGGCGCGCTGGTCACGCTGGACGAGCAGGATCGCAGCGCGTGGGACCGGGAGCAGATCGACGAAGGACTGGCGCTCGTCGAGTCGGCGCTGCAGCTTCGCAATCCGGGCCCCTATCAGATTCAGGCTGCCATCGGCGCGTTGCATGCCGAAGCCGCGCAAGCTTCGCAAACGGACTGGGCGCAAATCGCTGCACTGTACGCAGAGCTGGCGAAGCTCAATCCGTCGCCGATCATTCTGCTCAACCGCGCGGTTGCGATCGGGATGAGCGAAGGACCGGAGCGTGGACTAATGATGATTGATAGCTTGGGCGTTTCGGGTGCGCTCGCTGAGTACTACCTGCTGCACGCGGCGCGGGCCGATCTGTTGAGGAGATTGAACAGAGTGGCAGCGGCCGCGGAGGCGTATCGGCGGGCGCTTGCACTGACGACGAATGAGACTGAGCGGCAGTTTTTACAGCGAAGGCTGGAGGAACTGTCAGGCTGACTCTGCAATCTCTCTCAGCTTCCTCTCGAGTTCCTCGCGCTGCGGCACCTCGATCCCAAACGTCCCGCTCAACACTTCGCGCAACTCGGCCGCATTCTTCAATGCGCGCCGCGTGGTCTCTCCATTCAGCTCATGAATCGCGAGCTCGCTCTGTCGCAGCGCATAACGTTTCTGCGGCGCCGTGCGTGCAGCGATCAACCGCCGCACGAAATGCGACTCGGGATTGTTCGAGAGATACCAGCTGGTCAGCTCGTAGTCGGGCAGCACCTGTTCCTGCAGATCGAACCGATATAACGTGCGCCACTCGCCGCGCACCTCTGCTTGCAGCACGTAGTCGCCGCTGAGTCGCGTCAGGCGAAACGGCTCGTGCGGCGTCGCCTGCGGCACGTGCTCGACCAGTCGCAACGGTGCAGTCACGGTCATCCCGCCGAAGCCGACGTCGGCGATCCAGAGCTCATCGTCGATATCGATCTGCAGCAGCATGTGCGTGCGGGGGCGGATCGCATCCTCGGGCAGATTCATCAGCACGCGCGCCGCGAGCCCGACTACGCGGAAGCCGATGCGCTCGAGAGCGTGCTTGAGCAGCAGATTGTGCTCGTAGCAATAGCCGCCACGTCGCTGCTGCACGAGCTTCAGCTGCAACGAGCGGATGTCGAGCGGCACCGGCCAGCGCAGCAGCGGGTTCAGATTCTCGAAGGCAATTGCCTGTGGATGCAGGCGATGAATCTCGCGCAGCGTTTCCAGCTGCGGCGTCGCGGGTCCGCCGTAGCCGATGCGCTCGAAGTAGGCGCTCAGGTCGAACTCGTCCTGCATGCGGCCAGTGTACTAGACTCGCTGCGTGTTGCAGACCTACCGCGAAACGCGCCGTCGTTTCTTTGACCACCCCGCGGTGCGCATCGAAGGCGCCGCCGCGCGCGCGGGACGAAATTGCCGCACACCCGAAGCGCTGACGCCGGAATTGCAGATCGTGCTGACGCTGCGCGGTGCCTTCGTGTACGAGCGCGGCTCGTCGCACTCCTTGCTCACTGCGAACCAGGCCTTGTTCATCGCGCCCGGCGATGTCAGTCGCGATCGGTTCGTCGACGAGAATCCACTCGACTACATGCTCGTGACGCTGCATCCCGCGCTCGTCGGTGCGCTGGTCGGCGAACGCCTGGCGGCAGGAATGAGGGAGATGCGGGACACGCACGTGTCTGGCGCATCGGCACGACTGCAGCATGCTGCGTCGGCGCTCTGGAATCTGTGCCACCGCAGCGGCTCGCATGACGACACGCAGCTCGAGGAGCCCGCGGTTGGTCTTCTTTCTCTTCTCTTCTCCTTCCCCGCTCCGCGGGGGAGGGCAGGGAGGGGGCAATCAAGCCTGATCGGCGCAGCGAAGGAACTCATCGGCGCGGGTCGCGAGCGTTGGTCGCTCACGGGCATCGCCGCGCAGCTCCAGGTCTCGCCTGCCTATCTCACCGATCTCTTTCGGCGGCACGAAGGCGTCTCGATTGCCCGCTACCAGCGGCGCCTGCGCCTGAGTCGCGCGTTGCTCGAGCTGCCGCACACCGAAGACATCGCAGCGCTCGCACTCGATCTCGGCTTTTCCAGCCACGCGCACTTCTCGACAGCGTTTCGCGCAACGTATGGCGAGACGCCGTCCAGGTACCGCGAAAGATTCTGAAAGCGCGCTGGGCGGCGCGTCGGCACAATCGCACCATGCGCTCATCAATTCCTGTACTGACGATCACGATGCTTGCGGCCACGACGACGAGCAACGCCGCAGCGCCTGCGAGTTGGGATTCAATGTTCACGGCGGCCGACGCGACGCCGAAGGTGCTCGCGCCGGATGTTCTCAACACTGGCGACGACGAGTCGCACGCCAGCGCGTTTCCCGACGGGCACACGCTGTACTTCCTGAAGAACACACCATCGTTCGATTTCTACACGATCGTGTTCAGCGAGCTGCGCGACGGCAAATGGAGCCGTCCGCAGACTGCGCCGTTCTCCGGTCACTACTCCGACGCCGACATCGTGTTCACTGCCGACGGTCGCCGCGCGTATTTCGTGTCGGCGCGGCCTGTCGACGGCAAGCCGCGCGATGACATGGAGATCTGGACGATCGAGCGCGACGCGAGCGGCCGCTGGGGCGAGCCGCGTCATGTCGAGGAGCTGTCGAGTCCGACCGACGAGTGGTTCCCGAACCTGACCGCCGACGGCACGATCTATTTCGGCTCCGATCGTCCCGGCGGCGTCGGCGGCACTGACATCTGGCGCGCGCGCTTCGTCGACGGCAAATTTCAGCCGCCGGAAAACGTCGGCGCGCCGGTGAATTCCCAAGGCGACGAGATCGAGCCGTTCATCAGCGCCGACGAGCAGACGCTGATCATCGCCGCGCGCAATCGCGGCGACGCCGTCGGCGCCTACGATCTCTACGTTGCAAAGCGCAGCGGCGGACACTGGGAAACGCCGCGCCATCCGGGACCGCCGATCAACTCGCCCGGGTGGGACTTCGCACCGCGCCTGTCGCCGGACGGCAAGATCTTCATCTTCACCAGCAACCGCGGCTTCGGCTCCAAGGGCCCGGACCGCGTGCTCAGCTTCGATCAACTCGAACGCCGCCTCCATTCTCCCGGCAACGGCCTTCGCGACATTTACTACGTCAGCGCTGACGCGCTGCTGCGCTGAAGAGGAAGAATTACTCTCGCCAAGATCGCCAAGACGCCAAGGTAAGAATCCGGAGATTCTGATCCGGAATTCCGAATTCTCTTTTCTTCTTGGCGTCTTGGCGATCTTGGCGAGAGATACTTCCTATTTCTTACTCTTCTCCGCAGCTAACGTCTCCCGCTGAAGCACATCCCCGTGCAGGATGACTTTGTCGATCTGCGACCACGCGCGCATGGTCTCCAGCGGATTCGCGTTCAGCAGCAGCAGGTTCGCTATCTTGCCTGTCTCGACCGTTCCGTAATCCTTGGCGAGCCCGAATTGGCGGGCGTTGTTCAGCGTTGCCGCACGGAAGATCGCGTCAAGCGGCACGCCCGATTGCGCCATTAGTCGCATCTCGCGATAGGTGTCGTAGCCGGGCTGGCTGCCGTACGTCGGCGCGGACGGCGTGTCGCTGCCTACCAGCAGCGGATGGCCGAGGTCCTGGAGGTAACGCAGCGCGCGCATTCCCTGCTCATTCTGCTTGAGCCAGCCGTGCGCGATCTTCGCGTCGGCGCTGCCGCCGCCCTCGCGCATGATTTCCTTGAACCACTGACCAGGCTCAGTCGCGTACCAGGCGAGCACGGGGGCGGGCACGACCTTCGCGTACATCGGATCCTTGAGCGTGTCCTCGCGAAACATATCGGCGGTTCCGGGCAGTACGCGCAAGGTCGCCTGGTAGCCGATGTTCTTCGCGTGAATCTGGCGCAACTGCTCCGCGATCGGCGCAGGCATGCCGGGCTGGCCGTCGGAGTCGCCCCAGTTCCACAGGCCGTGTGCGAGCACGTCGACGCCGACGTCGAGTGCGATGCGCTGCATGTCGAGCGCGTTCGCGTGCGCGATCAGCAGCAGTCCGCGCTTGCGCGTCTCGGCGCGGACGCGCGCCAGCGATTCCTTGCTCATCATCGGCCAATCGGAGCGCGGTCCGAAGCCGTCCTCGATGAAGATTTTGATGCAGCGTGCGCCACCCTGGGCCAGGCGCTCGATGAGCACTTCGGGCGTGTGATCGGACTCCTTCGCGCCGGCGGGCAGCGGATGCTCCATCGCGTTCGCGGGCTCGTACACGTAGTCCGGGAACGCCTGGTAGCGCACCGGCTGCGGGATCATCGCAGTGGGATAGCCGTCGAGCGTGACCAGCGCGCCGCAGTGGAACAGATCCGGCTTCATCGGCTGACTCTCGAAAGGCTTCAGGCCCCCGCCGAACTGCGCCAGATCGAGCAGCTGCGTGACGCCGAAGTACAGGTAACTGCGCGGTTGCTGTCGCTGGTAGGCGTCGCGCAGCGCGACGAGTGCGGGATCGTCGCCCAGCGGCGGAATGCCGGCGGAATCGCTGACGTGCACGTGCGAATCCATCAGCCCGGGCGTGAGGAACTTGCCGCGCCCATCGATCCTGCGCGTGTCGGCCTTGGCCGCTACCGCCTCCTTGCCGACCGAGACGATGCGCCCGTCGCGAATCAACACGTTCCGGTCCGCAAGCGGCTGCGCCTGCTCCGGCGAAAGCACCGTGACGTGCTCGATCAGCAGATCAGCGGCGTGCGAGGGATTCGCAATGAGCGCGATCCCCCACAACAGGTGCCGGGAGAAAAAAAGAGGGGAAAGTGAGCGGCGCAGCATCGTATGAAAGGTCCGTGTGGTCATGTTGCGTTGCTCAGTTTCCCCTGATTTTCTCTCCCGGCACCGAATGCGCCGAATGCGCGGTCCAGTTGAGACTTGGCGGCTGCGTATTCGGTTGCGAGGCGGTCTACGAGTGCGCTGACCGGCAGGACGTCGTGGATGTCGGCGACGCCCTGGCCGCTGCCCCAGATGTCGCGCCACGCTTTGGCTTTCGTGTTGCCGCCGCTGCCGAAGTTCATCTTGGTCTTGTCAGCGACCGGCAGTGCGTCCGGATCGAGGCCCGCGTTGACGATGCTCGCTCGCAGGTAGTTGCCGTGCACGCCGGTGAACAGGTTCGTGTAGACGATGTCCTCGGCCTGGCTGTCGACGAGCGCCTGCTTGTATTCGGCGCTCGCGTTCGCCTCTTCGGTGGCGATGAAGCGCGTGCCCATGTATGCGAAGTCCGCGCCCATCGCCTGCGTGGCAAGAATCGCCGCGCCGTTGGCGATTGCGCCTGACAGGATGATCGTGCCGTCGTAGAACTCGCGCACTTCAGCGAGCAGTGCGAACGGCGAGAGCGATCCCGCGTGCCCGCCGGCGCCGGCGCAGACCAGGATCAGCCCATCGACGCCGGCCTGCAGCGCGCGCTTGGCGTGCTTCACGTTGGTCACGTCGTGATACACGAGCCCGCCGTAGGAGTGCGCGGACTGCACCACCTCATCCGGCGCGCGCAGGCTCGTGATCTGGATCGGCACGCGATACTTCTCGCACAGCGCAACGTCGCTCGCGAGCCGGTCGTTCGAGGCGTGCACGATCTGGTTGACCGCGAACGGCGCGACGGGACGCTCCGGATGTTGCCGCTTGAATGCCGCGAGCTCTTCGGTGATCTGCACCAGCCATTCTTCGAGCACCGGTGCAGGCCGCGCGTTCAGCGCCGGAAACGAGCCGATCACACCGGCTTTGCACTGCTCGATGACGAGCCGCGGATTGGAGACGATGAACAAGGGCGAGCCGATGACGGGCAGCCGCAGTTGCCCGCGCAACGATTCCGGAATTGCCATAGAGATCCCCGCGAACGTGACGCGGGAATCATAACCGACTCGCCCGGGGCCGACCTCAGCGCCGCATGACCTTGTTCACATCGATCAGCCGGTCGAGGTACGTGAACGTGCCCTTTTCCTTCACCTCGCGGGCCGCGTCGTGCAGCCCGGTCATCGCTGCGCGGAACAGCGACGTCGCGAGGCTGATGCGCTTGACGCCCGCATCTGCCAGCTCCGCGACGCTGAACGACTTGCCCGGCACGCCGACCATGAAATTGACCGGCTTCGAAACCGCTGAGCAGACCGCGCGCACAGCGGCCAGGTCCGGCAGCAACGGCGCGAACAGCACATCGGCGCCGGCCTTCTCGAACGCCTGCAGCCGCTTGACCGTGTCGTCGAGGTTCGGATTGCCGCGCAGGAAATTCTCGGAGCGCGCAGTCAGCGTGAAAGGAAAGGGCAGGGCGCGCGCTGCCTGCACCGCGGCGGCAACGCGTTCGACCGCGAGCGAGAAATCGAACAGCGGCCGATCGCTCTGACCGGTCGCATCTTCGATCGAGCAGCCCGCGAGTCCGGCTTCGGCTGCAAGCCGCACGGTCTCGGCGACGATCTGCGGCGTGTCGCCGAAGCCTTTCTCCAGGTCCGCCGACACCGGCAAATCCGTGGCGGCGACGATGATGCGCACCTGAGCCAGCGCTTCGTCCCGCGTGATCTTGCCGTCGAGACGTCCGAGCACTCCCGCAGCAGCGCCGCTCGAAGTCGCAATCGCTTCGAAGCCGAGAGCCTGCAGCACGCGTGCAGAGCCGCCATCCCATGCGTTGGTGATGACGAACGTGCCGGGTTTCCGGTGCAGCGCCTGAAATGCGGCGGCCTTGTCAGCTTGAGTGGGCATGGCGAATCTCCGAAGGCGAGCGAAAGCGGGGGCGAGGATGATTACACGGGAGGCATGTCCGAATCTGTCATAAAATTTAGCTTCGGAGGTGCTCCAATGGCGATTTCGATCGTGCGGCTCGGCAGTCCTCGCGCCAGCGGCGAAGGCCTGCGCATCGGCACTGTGCGGCGGCCGCCGCGCGGCGTGCCGAAAGCCGACTGGGCGCGCCGCAATTTCTATGACGTCTGGCTGCCGACGCTCGCGCCGAGCGAGACGCTGCTCAAGCAGGCGCTCGCGGCCGAGACCGATGCGCAGTGGAAAGCCTTCAAGCGCCGCTATCTCGCCGAAATGAAGGACCCCGACAAGTCACGATTGCTCGACACGCTTGCTGCGCTGTCGCATCACGGCTCCTTCGCGGTGGGTTGCTACTGCGAGAACGAGGCGCGCTGTCATCGTTCGATCTTGCGCGAGCTGTTCGAGCAGCGCGGCGCGCGCATCGAGCCTTGAGGCATACTGCACGTATGGTCAAAACACTCATTCGATCGATCGCGCTCGTCACGCTCAGCGTGCTCGCAAGCGCGGCGCTCGCGGCCGATCCGCAAATCCCGGGCACGGCGCGCAAGATGGTGATCGAGAAGGCCGAGACGGGCTATCGGTGGAAGCTCATCGAAGCGCCGGTGCCGCAGCCCGGTGATCACCAGGTGTTGGTGCGCATTCGCGCGGTCGGCCTGAATCGCGGCGACTGGGAAGTGCTGGGCAGCAACAACAGCAGTGGTGCGCTGGTCGGACGCATCCCGAGCTCCGACGCCGCCGGCGATATCGTCGCAGTCGGCAAGGGCGTGAAGCAGCTGCGTCCGGGAACGCGCGTCACGAGCTTGTATTTCCGCAACTGGACCGACGGTCCGGCGAGCAAGGAGATCCTCAACGGAGCGCACGGCTTCGACGTCGACGGCGTGCTCGGCGAGTACATCGTGCTCGAAGAAACTGCCGTCGCGCCGGCGCCGCAGGGACTGTCGTACGAGGAAGCGGCGACGCTGCCGACAGCGGGCCTCACCGCTTTCATGGCGACGGTCGGACAGAACGAAGTGCGCGACAAGTACGTGCTGGTGCAAGGCACCGGCGGCGTATCGATCTTCGCGTTGCAGTTTGCGGCGGCCGCGAAGGCGCGCGTGCTCGTCACGAGCAGCTCCGACGACAAGCTCGCGCTCGCGCGCAAGATGGGCGCCAGCGACGGTATCAACTACAAGACGTATCCGAAGTGGAGCGAACAGGTCCTGGCGCTGACGAACGGTCACGGCGCCGACCTGGTCGTCGATGTCGGCGGCAAGGATACGCTCGAGCAATCCGTAAAGAGCCTGTCGTACGGCGGACTGCTATCGATCGTCGGCGGCTTGTCCGGCTACGACGGCACGATCTCGTCGCTCGGACTGCTGAACAAAACCGCGAGTGCGCGCGGCGTCTATGTCGGCTCGCGCGCCGACTATCTGCGCATGAGCAAGTTCATCGTGGAGCATCGGCTCCACCCGGTCATCGACCGGGTGTTTCCGCTCGATCAGTACGAGGCGGCTCTCGAGCACCTGCGCAACGGCAATCCCGTCGGGCGCGTCGTATTGGAGCTGTAGGTCGGGCTTCAGCCCGACCTACCGACGTCGCCCGCGCAAGCGCTCCGCGGCATTCCGTGCTCCTGCCTGTTCCGAGGCGTCGAGCGCGCCGTCGTGGTTGGCATCGAAGCGATCGAACAGCTTCGCGCCCTGCTCGGCGCGCGCGTCGAGAAACTCCTGCTTCGTAATCTTGCCGTCGTGATCGGCGTCGGCGTTTTCGAGCATGGCGCCGTCGCGCGCTTGCGCCAGCGCTACGGAGCTCGAGAGCAGGAGAAGGGCAGCGATCGCAAATCTGTTGAACATTAACGACTCCTCGGCAATGGAGCTTCGTTCAACGCTGCGCCGCCGCTCCTGTTGACGCGCCAGCTGTGAAGAAATGTCGCCTATTGTCGAGAGTTCTCGACGATCCCCGCGCGACCCGGATAGCGTGCGAACAATTGCGTCACGACGCGCACGATCGACTGTTGCGGATGATCCATGTCCTCGTCGCTCACGACGCCCTGCGCCACGCCTTCCCAGATCATCTGCTTCTTGTGCGCATCGACGACGTCGATGTTCGCCGTGCCGACCGGGTAGGTCACGGTGCGAACGGCGTCGTCATAGAGCGGCCACGCGGAATACAGGCCGTAGCGATAACCGTAGTAGCCGTACGCGGCCGAGTAGCTCGGATCCGGCCGTACTTCCGTGCGCTCGTGCACCTTCGCATAGAAGTTGACGAGCAGGTCCGGATTCTCGTCGACGTAGCGATAGCCGCGCTGCTCCATCTGGTCGCGCACCGCGGCCTTGAAGTAGCTGGTGACGAGCGTCGAGTAGCCGCCGCGATCGGTGCCGGTCTGCTCCGGAAAACCGAAACTGCCGTAAGAGGAGAAGTTCGCATCCGGCGCCTGGTTGACGTGGATGTCCGGTGTGCGGGTGGTTGCGCACCCTGCGAGCATCGCCAGCGCGACCGAGCACACGGCGAGCGAAAAGCGGGGGTATTTCATGGGAGAATCCTCACAGTCGGTCCCCACTCTTCTGTTGGAACGCGGATGCCCGAAGTGAGTTCCGCATGACCACCATCCAATTCAACGCACCGTGGAGCCGTAAAGTGCGCAACACGACTGTGTTGTCGCTAGTCATTCTCGCGCTGCCGCTGCTGGTTGCGATCTTTGCGCCGACGCAGCCGCCGCTGCTGGCTCTGATCCTGTTACTCGCGCTACCGCCGCTGATCGTGGCAACCACGTTTTGCGCCAGGGTTCGCGGCTACACGCTCACGGAGCAAGAGATCGTTGTGCACCGAGGGTTCTGGGATACGCGGCTCGCGCTGACCCGACTGCGCTCCGTCAGCGGCGATGCTGAAGCGATGCGCGGCTCCGTGCGCGTGTTCGGCAACGGCGGGCTGTTTTCGATTACCGGCCGCTACTGGAACCGGAAGCTGGGCTGGTATCGCGCGTACACCACGGACCAGAGCCGCGCGGTCGTGCTGCGTTACGCCGATCGCACGATCGTCATCTCGCCGCACGATCCGCAGCAGTTCATCATGCGCGCGGGGACGTTCATCAAGATCGCGGCGTTTCCGAAGTAGCGACGAGCGCGGGCTCGCGCGGCGCGAGCGCGAGGACCAGGACGCCGGCGAAAGTGACCATGACTGCGAGCATCCACAACGCCGCGCTATAGCCGCCGGTTGCGTCCGTGACGTAGCCGACCAGCATCGGGCCGAAGAATCCGCCCGTATTCCCGATCGAGTTGACCAGCGCGATTCCCGCTGCGGCTGCGCTGCCCGCGAGCAACGATGTCGGCAACGTCCAGAACACGGGCAGGGCCGCATACACGCCTATTGCGCTCAGACTCAGCGCAGCCAAGGCAAGCGCGGGGCTGTTGCCGAAGTATGCGCTGGCCGCAAGGCCGACCGCACCGACGAATGCCGGCAGAGCGATGTGCCACGTGCGCTCACCCGTGCGATCGGAGTGGCGACTCCACAGGAACATGGTGACCGCGGCGGCGGCATACGGAATCGCCGAGATGAAACCGACTTGGAGATTCGACAACTCGCCGAAGCCCTTGACTATCTGCGGCAGCCAGAAGCCGTAGCCGTACATGCCGACGAGCAGGCCGAAGTACACGAGGCCCAGGAACCATACGCGCGGCTCGCGCAGGGCAGCGAGAACGGAGTGCGAGGGCAGTGCACCGCTGCGCTCACGGGCCAGTTCGCTTTCCAGCCACTCCTTCTCTTCGCTCGTGAGCCACGCAGCTTTTCGCGGGCCATCGCGCAGGAACACCAGCACCGCGAAGCCGCACAACACGGCCGGTGTGCCTTCGAGCAGGAACATCCATTGCCAGCCGTGCAAGCCCTGCGCCTGCATCGACAGGATCGCGGTCGAGACGGGACTACCGATGGCGCTAGAGACGGGTATCGCAACCATGAAAGCGCTCAGGATTCGCGCGCGCCAGGCGGCCGGAAACCAGTACGTCAGGTACAGGATCATGCCCGGGAAGAAGCCGGCTTCCGCGACGCCGAGCAGGAATCGCAAGGTGTACAGCTGGTTCGGCGACGTGACGAACGCAGTGCCGGCGGACAGCAGGCCCCACGAAATCATGATGCGCGCGATCCACAAGCGGGCGCCGACGCGCTCCATGATGAGATTGCTCGGCACCTCGAACAGCACGTAGCCGAGGAAGAAAATGCCGGACGCCAGGCCGTACATGCTTTTCGTGAGGCCGAGATCCGCGTTCATCGTCAGCGCGGCAAAGCCGACGTTGACGCGATCGAGGAACGCGACGAAGTACAGCAGCCCCATGAACGGAATCAAGCGCCACGCGATCTTGCGCAGCGCGCTGTTCACAGGAAGATCTTGCCCGGGTTGAGAATGCCCTGCGGATCCCACGCGCTCTTGATCGAGTGCATCAGCTCGACCACGTCGGCGCCATATTCTTCGACCAGCTTCCTGCGCTTGCCCTGGCCGATGCCGTGCTCGCCGGTACACGTGCCGCCGACGCGCAGCGCGCGCGAGATCATCGCATCGTAGACTCTCTCGGCGCGCTGCCACTCGTCTGCGGCGCCTGGATCGAGCAGGAACAGCACGTGGAAATTGCCATCGCCGACGTGGCCGACGATCGGTGCGAGCAATTGCGCCGCATCGATTTCGCGCCGTGCATCCGCGACCGCATCAGCGAGCTGCGAGATCGGCACGCAGACATCCGCAACCATACATTCGCAGCCCGGGCGCAATGCCAGCGCAGCGAAGTAGGCCGAGTGCCGCGCCTTCCACAATCGTGCGCGATCCGCTGCATCCTCCGCCCGCTGGAACGCCGCACCGCCATTCGAACGTGCAATTTCTTCTGCGCGCGTGACCTGGCCACCGACACTCTCGGCTGTCCCGCTGAATTCCAGGAACAGTGTGGGCTGCTCCGGCATCGAGAGCTGCGAATAGCGATTGCAGGCGCGCACCTGCAGCTCATCGAGGAACTCGATGCGCGACACCGACGCGCCGGACTGGATGATCTCGACCACTGCATCGACTGCGCCACGCAGCTCGGGAAACACACACGTTGCACCGACGGTCGTTTCCGGAATGCCGTACAAGCGCAGCGCAATCTCGGTGATCACGCCCAGCGTGCCTTCGGAGCCGACGAGCAATCGCACGAGGTCGTAGCCCGTCGAGGATTTCGCCGCGCGTGTGCCGACGCGTACGGTACGGCCGTCAGCGAGCACCACCTGCAACGCCAGCACGTTGCGCGTCATCGCGCCGTAGCGAATCGTGGTCGTGCCGGAGGCGCGCGTCGAAACCATGCCGCCGAGCGTCGCGTTCGCGCCCGGGTCCACGGGGAAGAACAGCCCGGTGTCGCGCAGATAAGAATTGAGCTGTTCGCGCGTGACGCCGGGCTGGATGACGCAATCCATGTCGGCAGGATTTACCGACAACACCTCGTTCATGCGCGAGAAGTCGATGCAGACGCCGCCATACGGCGCGCTGACGTGACCTTCGAGCGAAGTACCGGCACCAAATGCGATCACCGGAGTCTGATGGCGGGAGCACGTGGCGACGATGCGGCTGACTTCGTCAGCGTTCTCCGGCCAGGCGACGGCGTCGGGCGGCTGCACGCGGCCATAGGCCTCGCCGCGTCCGTGCTGGGCGCGCGTTGCTTCAGCCGTGCTGAGTCGCGCTCCGAGCCACTCGTGCAATTCGGCGATGGCCTTTTGTGCGCGGGCACGGCCGGCCGGTCCGAGAAAACGTTCGGCCCGCTCGTCGCTTGGCGCTGAGGCGATCACGCGGTCAGTATAGGGCATACTCCTGGCTACGGATCTGAGGAAGGACGCTCCCATGCTTTACTCCATACTCATCTATGGCACCGACGCCGACATCGCCAACCTGAGCAAGGCGGAGGAAGAGCGGCTGATCGGCCAGCACATCGTCGTGCAGGGCAAGCTCGCGGCGGAGCGCAAGCTCGGTCCGGTCGTGCGCCTGCATCCGAGCACGACGGCGATGACGCTGCGCAAAGGACCCGAGGCCTACATCATCGATGGTCCGTTTGCAGAGACGAAGGAACAGCTGCTCGGCTTCTACGTCGTCGACTGCGCCACGCAGGAAGAAGCGCTGGAAGCGGCGCGCCAGATCGGCACTGCGTGCACGTCACGCGCGCTCGAAGTGCGGCCGATCTCGTGGTATCAGCTCAGCGACAGCATCGATCATTCGAAGAGCAAGGTGTTGTCGGGCTGAAGCCGGACGGTGCCACGCTGGATCATCCAGACCGCTCACTGTGGCGGCTCGGGAATCGGCTCGTTGATGTGCGGGTTGGGTTGCAGATAGAGCTTGCCTCTCGAAGCATCGAAGGTCGCAGTGAAGCGCCGGAATAATTCCATGCCGATGGCGGAATGCGGCGCTCCCGGCCCCCAGACTCGCTCGAACCTGAACGGCCCAAGCTGGACGGCTTTGAGCAGGCCGGAAAACCCCCGGTAGTCTTGTCCCAATCCCTGCCCCAGGGTTGTGGAGCGCACCTCGGAGCCTTTCTTCACCAGCTCGTCAGCCACCGATTCCTCGGAGCCGAGATCAATCCGCAGCTTGCGTTCCACGCTTTTCTGATCGTTGGGCTCGAGTGTGGCGGTCAGAAAGAACCGGTGGTTTTCGACGATCAGAGGCACCACAGCCGCGTCGCGGGGCGGCACGAAGGTGGCGGGATCGAAGAAGCGCAGGGACGGCTTTTCAGGGTCGACCTCCACCACGTAGTTCTCGAAAAATTCCGCACCCAGCAGGCCGTGAGTCCACTTCGGGATAGGAACGCCGCTGAGATCGATGACCCAGGGCTCCTGGACCTTCACGTGCAGGCTGCCCACCGACATGACTGCCGGCGCCGTATGTTCGACTGGTACCGCGCCCTGGCCGGTACCGGTGACTGTGGACGAGCGGAGCGTCTGCAGACCCGCCTGCTTGACGACGTAGGGATCCACGATCGAGTGAGGAGCGCCGGTGTCGAGGCAGAACCAGAACGGTCCGGCGCCGGCAACGCGGACCTCCACGAACAGGAGTTGGCCATCCTTCCGGGCGATTGTCGTGGCAAGCGGCTGGTTTGCGGCGAGCGCAGCAGTGACGCCGCCCAACAGGAGGGGCAGAATGATCAACGCCGTGCTGCGGGTGATTTTGCTCACGTTGCTTGCTCCCGGTCAGAGTTGAGCTCACTCGGTGACTTGACTCGAAAGCATCCGACTGCGTCCATGGACTGACGCTTGGTTTTTTCTTGGGCAGTTCTTGGCACGCGATTGCGGGATGGAAATCACTATGTCGGCCGATACGGTCCGGTTTGGCACCTTCGAGCTGAACACCCGCGTGGGCGAGCTCCGACAGGATGGACGCACGGCAAAGCTGCAACCGCAGCCCATGAAGATGCTGGTGCTGTTGGCGCAGCGAGCCGGCGAGGTCGTAACTCGCGAAGAGCTGCAGGCGGCGGTTTGGGGTTGCGATACCGTCGTCGACTACGACAACGGGCTGAACTGGTCGATTCGGAAGATCAGGGAGACACTCGGCGACGACCCCTTGAATCCAAGGTTCATCGAGACCGTTCCCAGGAAGGGCTACCGTTTCATAGCACCCATCATGGGCCCGGCACCCGAACCCGTTCCGCGTGCCGAGGCGCGATGGTTCATGCGGCCGCCGACCCCGCGTCTCGCGGTCGTGCTGACGGTGTGCTGCGTGTTGTTTGGGGGCGGAGTGCTACAGCAGCGTTGGCAGGGCGCACGGCCAACGACCATTGTCGTGCTTCCCTTCGACAACCTGACGGGCAATACGGGCCAGGACTTTCTCGCCACGGCCGCCACCGATCAGGTGATTACCGGAGTCGGCAGCAGCGGCGGCCTGAATGTGATCGACCGGATGACGGCCGCCAAGCTGAAGCGCAGCGAGGAATGCATCATTCGCATCGGCGAGCAGCTCCGCGCCGATTTCGTGGTCGAAGGCTCGCTGGTGGGCCCTGCTGACGCACCGCTGATCACTGCTGGCATCTATCGTGTCCACGACAATACCAAGTTGTGGGCAGGCCAGATTCCCATCGGGTCGGATCGCGGCATGAGCGCGTACCGGCTGATCGCTGCGAAGGTCGGCGCGATCGCGGAATAACAGATTTCCCCTACAGCACGGCCGCGACGCGCTGGATCATCCAGAACGCCGCCGCTGCGCCCAGCGAATAACCGGCGCCGACCTGGATGCGCCGGCGCAGGTCGGCCGTGCGAGTTGCGATCCAGCGCACGATCGGCACTGCCAATACGACGATTAGCAGCTGCCCGGTTTCGACACCGAGGTTGAAGAGCACGAGTGCGCCGAGCTTCGCGTCCTGCGGTAAGCCGATCTCAGCGAGTGCGCCGGCAAAGCCGAAGCCGTGCAGCAGCCCGAAGCCGAACGCAACTACCCACGGCATCGCATACGTCAGCCCGGTGACGCCGCGCGCCGCGCGCACGACCTCGTAGCCGACGACGAGAATGCTGAGCGCAATCACGACTTCGACCGACGCTTGCGGCAAGCCCGCGAATCCCAGCGCGGCCGCGCCGAGCGTGATGCTGTGCGCGACTGTGAACGCAGTGAGCGCGCCGACCAGCCGCCACAGCGCCGGCACGAGCAGGATCAGCCCGATCACGAAGAACACGTGATCGATGCCGGTGAGGATGTGCTCGATGCCGAGCACGAAATACGCGGGCAGCACCGGCCGCGCCGCTGCGAACTGAAACGAAGGATCCGACGCCTGCACAACACCCGCAATCGCTCGACCGCCCGCGAGCTGTGTGCGCACGAAGGTGGACGTGAGCGTGCGCTCGAGTCCGGCGATGCGGATCGTCTGGCCTTCCAGTCCGCCGGGGCAGCGCACCTGCCAGCGCGCGACGAACGCGCCGTCGGCAACTTCGACGTGGCGCTCGCCGAGCGGCTTGCAGGTTGCCGGCAGCTGCGGATCGATCGCGATGCGTGCCTCGGCGAGCGAAGGTTGTTTCCAGGTCAGGGAATAGGTGCCGTCCTGCTGTTCGACGATTTCGAAAAAAGCGGGGCGGATCTCGTGAGCCTGGGCGACGCTGCATAGCGCAAGCAGGATTGTCAGGCTGACGCTGCTGCGCACGGATGCGCGAATGGCGCGGGCGCAGGATGCGCTGGAGCGGCCTGACCAACACAGACTTCTCATGACCTGCTCCCCTCCATCGTTTCGACGACGATCTTGTATTGCCCCCGCAGCTTCGTGCGCAACGCGGCGTTAGCCTCCTGCTGCTTCTGCGCGAGGAAAGCTTCGCGCACGCGGTC
>Ga0111538_10002985_pt1 | contig 23726 bp, 21 predicted proteins | sample SoiMethybrSBSTD1_FD_79669 | JGI IMG/M metagenome (GOLD analysis project Ga0111538, IMG submission 79669) | Bulk soil microbial communities from a Populus tree surrounding site in Tennessee, USA - Soil MetaG P. TD hybrid SBSTD1 (version 2)... | ecosystem: Environmental > Terrestrial > Soil >...
GTGCGGTCGAAGCGCGGGGTCGGCGGCGGCTACGTGCTCGCCCGCGAACCGGCCGGCATCACCCTCGGCGACATCGTGAGCGCCGTCGACGGGCCGATCGCGGTCGGCGACTTCGGCGAGCCCCACCAGAACGGCGCCTGCGACCACGAGGGCCAGTGCGTGCTGCTGTCGATCTGGGGCATGGTCAGCCACCACATGCGGCGGCACCTCGACGAGCTCACCCTCGCCGACATCGCCCTCATGGCGCGGGGCGAGCGCGAGTGGCCGTCGGTCGAGACGGCCGACACCCTCGACTGAGCGCCCCGCGCGCCGACGGATCCGCGCGCCGACGAGTGGGCGCCGACCGCCACAGCGTCGCGGACGCCCGCGACTCCCCGGGCGGCTCCCGGGCTCAGCGCAGGCCCGCGAGCACGGCCACGAGGTCGGCGGGCAGTGGCGATCTGAAGGCCAGCGGCTCGGCCGTCACCGGGTGGTCGAGCGCCAGCTCCTCGGCGTGCAGGAACGGCCGGTCCACCGGCAGCGACTGGCGGTCGCCCCCGTAGCGGGCGTCGCCCACCACCCGGTGGCCGATCGACGCCAGGTGCACACGGATCTGGTGCGTGCGCCCCGTCTCGAGCCGGCACCGCAGCTCGGTCACCTCGACGGGGTCGTGGTAGGTGCGGACGACGTCGTAGTAGGTGCGCGCCGGCTTGCCCCGCACGGTCACGGCCATCCGCGTGCGCTCGCGCGACGACCGGCCGATCGGGGCGTCGACGAGCCCGCTCGGTGACGAGGGGGTGCCCCACACGAGCGTGCGGTAGCGGCGGTCGACCTCGTGGCCCGCCAGCATCGCCACCAGCGCGTCGTAGGCGCGGGCGCTGCGGGCGACCAGCATCAGCCCCGAGGTGCCCTTGTCGAGGCGGTGGACGATGCCCGGCCGGTCGGGCTGCCCGACGGCGCGGATCTCGGGATAGCGGCCGAGCAGGCCGTTGACCAGCGTGCCGGCGGTCTGCCCGGCCCCGGGGTGGACGACCAGTCCGGCCGGCTTGTCGACGACCAGCAGGTCGGGGTCCTCGTGGACCACGGGCACCGGCACCGACGGGTCGGCGGCCACCTCGGCCTCGGCCGTGGGCTCCGGGGCGTCGATGTCGAGGACGTCGCCCTCGGCGACGCGGTGCGAGCGCGTGGTCACCGGGGTGCCCGCGACCTCGACGGCGCCGTCGTCGACGAGGGCGGCGGCCTCGCTGCGGCTGGCGCCGGTGACGAGGGCGACGACCCGGTCGAGCCGCTGGCCGTCGAGGGCCCGCGGCACGACCTCGCGCATCACCTCGGCCCGGGGGACCCGGGCGACCCGTCGGCCCCCCGCTCGGGGCCGGAGGCCGCATCCTCGTCCGGTCGCGCGGGCGCGGCGGCCCGGTCGGGCTCGGCCTCGCGCCACTGGACGACGAAGAGCAGGATGGCGCCGACCACGATGGCCGAGTCGGCCAGGTTGAACACCGGCCACCACTGGAGGTCGACGAAGTCGACCACCCCGCCGCCGAGCAGGCCGTCGCCCTCGCGGAAGGCGCGGTCGATCAGGTTGCCGATGGCGCCGCCCAGGATGAGGCCGAGCGACACGGCCATCGGCGCGGTGCGCCGGTGCCGACCGGTGCACAGCAGGACGGCCACGACCGCGAGGGCGAGCAGCGAGATCAGCGCACCCCGGCCGTTGGCGATGCTGAACGCCGAGCCGTAGTTCATGGTGAGCCGCAGCCGCAGCGACCCCACGAGGTCGACGACGTGGCCGTCGGCGAGCTCGGAGACGGCCCACGCCTTCGAGAGCTGGTCGAGGGCGAGCGCGACGGCGGCGATCGAGAAGAGGAGGGGCCACCGCGCGTCGGAGCGGTCGGAGGGCGCGGCAGGCGCGCCCTCGTCGCCGTCCACCGCGGGCGGCGCCACCTCGGTCACCGGAGGCCCAGGCCCCCGCTCTTGCACTTCACGCAGAGCGCAGCATACGGCAGCGCCTTGAGGCGCTCCTTGGGGATGGCGGTGCCGCAGTTCTCGCACTGGCCGTAGGTGCCGGCGTGGATCTTCTCGATGGCGGCGTCGATCTGCTCGACCGCGGCGCGGGCCTGTGCCGACAGGGCGAGGTCGCGCTCGCGCTCGACGGCCAGCGTGTCGCCCTCGCCCGACTCCTCGTCGAACTGGACGTCGCCGGGCTCGCGGTCCTCGGTGAGCGAGTCGGCCTCGGCCTGGAGCGACTCGGCCTGCCGCAGGTAGTTGGCCTTGTCGCTCTCGAGGTCGGCGAGCTGGCCCTCGAGGAACTTGTCGAGGGTGACCTTCTTCTTGGCCCCCGTCGCCTTCTTGGCGGTGGCCTTGGTGGCCGCCTTCTTGGCGGTCGCCTTGGTGGCGGCGGACTTCACGGGAGCGTCTTTGGTGGCTCTGGGCATGAGATTCGCCGTCCTTCGGGGGAAAAGGGTGCCGGATGGTACGCCGGGCGCTACATCCGGTCAAGGAGTCCGTGCAGGCTAAGGGAGACGAACCGATGTTCCACCCCGAATGTTCCACCGCTGTGATTCAGACCCTCTGACCTGCTGGTTTTCCGCTTCTCGGACGCCGAGCGCCATGCCGTAGCCTTGACGGCATGCCGTTCGGCCCCGTCGACCCCGATCTCGACCTCCCTGCGCTCGAGGAGCGCACGCTGGCCCGCTGGCGCGAGCGAGAGGTCGTCGAGGCGACGGCCCGGCTCCGCAAGGACGGCGAGCCGTGGATCTTCTACGAGGGCCCGCCCACCGCCAACGGCCGTCCGGGCCTGCACCACGTCTGGGCCCGGGCGTTCAAGGACCTGTTCCCCCGCTTCCAGACGATGCGCGGCCGGGCCGTCCCCCGCAAGGGCGGGTGGGACTGCCACGGCCTGCCGGTCGAGCTCGAGGTCGAGAAGGAGCTGGGGCTCCACAACAAGCACGAGATCGAGGCCTTCGGCATCGAGGCGTTCAACGCCCGCTGCCGGGCCTCGGTGCTGCGCTACGTCGAGGACTGGTCGTCGCTGACCAGCCGCAGCGGCGTGTGGATCGACACCGCCGACGCCTACTGGACCATGGACGACGACTACGTCGAGTCGGTCTGGTGGCTCATGAAGCAGCTGTGGGACAAGGGCCTGCTGTACGAGGGCCACCGCGTCACGCCCTACTGCGGCCGGTGCGGCACGGCGCTGAGCTCGCACGAGGTGGCGCAGGGCTACCGCGACGTCGTCGACCCGTCGATCTACGTGCGCTTCCCGCTCACCGGCGAGGTGGCGGGGGGCGGCGACGCCCCCGACGCCGACCTGCTGGTGTGGACCACCACGCCCTGGACGCTGATCTCCAACGTGGCTGCCGCAGTGGGGCCCGGCTTCGAGTACGTCCGGATCTCCGACCCCGACGGAGGACGCGACCTCGTCCTCGGCGAGCACGCCGCGGCCCGCCTCTACCCCGACGCCCCCGCCCTCGAGCGCTACCGCGGCACCGACCTGGCCGGGTGGCGCTACCAGCGCCCCTTCGAGATGCTCGAACCCGTCGCCGGCAAGGACGCCTGGCGGGTCGTCGCGGCCGACTACGTCACCGACGACGACGGCTCGGGCATCGTCCACATCGCCCCCGCGTTCGGCGAGGACGACGCCCAGGTGGGTCGCGACGAGAACCTTCCCGTGCTCAACCCGGTCGACGCCGATGCCGCCTTCGACCACCGCGTCCGGCCCTGGAACGGCCGCTTCGTCAAGGACGCCGACCCCGAGATCATCGCCGACCTGCGCGAGCGCGGCCTGCTCGTGGCCGAGCGCGCCTACGAGCACAGCTACCCCCACTGCTGGCGGTGCGGCACGCCGCTCATCTACTGGGCCAAGACGTCGTGGTTCGTGCGCACGGCCGAGCAGCGTGGCTCCCTGCTCGAGCAGAACGAGACCATCGGCTGGTACCCCGAGCACATCAAGCACGGGCGCTTCGGCCGGTGGCTCGAGGGCAACATCGACTGGGCCCTCTCCCGCGACCGGTACTGGGGCTCGCCCCTGCCGATCTGGCGGTGCCAGTCCTGCGGCGGCGACACCTGCGTCGGGTCGGTGGCCGAGCTGTCGCGGCTCGCCGGCCGCGACCTGTCCGACCTCGACCTGCACCGCCCGTTCGTCGACGAGGTCACGTGGACGTGCGGCCACGACGGCTGCACCGGCACGGTGCGCCGCCTGCCGCCGGTGCTCGACGCGTGGTTCGACTCGGGCTCCATGCCCTCGGCCCAGGCCCACCACCCGTTCGCCGACGACGACGCCTTCACGGCCAGCTTCCCCGCCGACTTCATCTGCGAGGCCATCGACCAGACCCGCGGCTGGTTCTACTCGCTGCTGGCGGTGAACACGCTGGTCTTCGGCCAGACGCCCTACCGCAACGTCGTGTGCCTCGGGCACATCGTCGACGAGGACGGGCAGAAGATGTCGAAGTCGAAGGGCAACGTCATCGACCCGTGGACGCTGTTCTCGTCGGTCGGCGCCGACGGCCTGCGCTGGTACTTCTTCTCGTCGGGCCAGCCCTGGGGCCAGCGCCGGGTGTTCGAGGACGGCATCCGCGAGTCCACCCGCCAGACGCTGCTCACGCTGTGGAACGTCTTCAGCTTCTTCGTCACGTACGCCGACCTCGACGGGTGGCAGCCGCCCGACGGCCCGCGCCCCGCCCCCACGCCCGACCACGTGCTCGACCGGTGGGTGCTCGGCGAGCTCGACGCCACGGTCGACGAGGTCACCGACGCCCTCGAGCACTTCGACGCCCTGCGGGGCGCCTCCCGGCTGGCCCGGTTCGTCGACGACCTGTCGAACTGGTACGTCCGGCGCAGCCGCCCCCGGTTCTGGAAGGCGAGCGACCCCCGGGCCCACGCCACGCTGCACCACGCCCTGGTGGTCACCGCCCAGCTGCTGGCCCCCTTCTGCCCGTTCCTGGCCGACGAGCTGTACGTGGCGCTGACCGGCGAGGACTCCGTGCACCTGTCCGACTGGCCGGTCCCCTCGGGCGCGGCCGACCCCGACCTGTCCGCCCGCATGCAGGCGGCCCGGCGCCTCGTCGCCCTCGGCCGGGCGGCGCGCACCGACGCCAAGGTCAAGGTGCGCCAGCCGCTCCCCCGCGCCCTGGTGCTGCACCCGGGCGTCACGCTCGGCGACGACGTGGTCGGCGAGATCGCCACCGAGCTCAACGTGAAGGCCGTCGACGACGTCGACACGCTGTCGGGCCTGATGTCGTGGACCGTCGTGCCCAACTTCCGGGCCCTCGGTCCGCGCCTCGGCCCCCGCGTCAACGAGGTCAAGCAGGCCCTCGCGGCGGCCGACGGCTCGGCGCTCCAGGCGCAGCTCGAGGCCGACGGCTACATCGAGGTGGCCGGCGAGCGCCTCGAGCCCGGCGACGTCGAGGTCCGGGCCACCCGCCACGACGCCTACGCGCTGGCCGAGGAAGGTGGGTGGGCCGTCGCCCTCGACCTCGAGGTCGACGACGCCCTGCGCCGCGAGGGGCTGGCCCGCGAGGTCGTGCGCAGCCTCAACGACCTCCGCAAGGAGATGGGCCTGGCGGTGTCCGACCGCGTCGCCGTCACCGTCGAGGTCGACGGGCCGGTGGCCGATGCGCTGTCCCACCACGCCGCCGACGTGGCGGGCGAGGTGCTGGCGGTCGACCTGACGGTCGGCGCGGCGGGGCCCGAGGCCCGCGAGCTCACGATCGACGGCCACGCTGTGCGCGTGGCGCTCGAGACCCGCTGATCGTCTGCCGGCCGCAGCAGGCCGCAGGGCCGGCCCGTGTGGTCAGCGGCGCCGGCCGAACCGCGAGTGGTCGCCGTTCTCGGCGTCGGGCTCGAACACGGCGCGACCCCACTCGCTCGGGCGGCTGCTGGGATCGGGCGGCGCCGGCGGCATGCCGTTGGGCCCGGCGGGCGCCGGCGGCGGCCCGAGCGGCTCGTCGCCCTGCCCCTGCAGCTCGGACGGCAGCCAGGGCCGGTTGGCGTCGCCGGCGATCGCGAACGGCACGGGCTGGGTCGGCGGCCCGAGGTCGGGCGGGCCCGCCGGTGCCTCCTGCAGCGAGGCGACGTGCGCGGTGGCGTCGTCGACCTCGCCGGCGTGGTGGCCGTTGCCGTTCTGGTCGTCGGCGGGCTGGTCGACCGGGAGGGGCGCCGGGCGCTCGACCTCGGACAGCGTGACCGGCGGCAGCGGCTTGAGCGCGTTGGGGTCGTCGAGGAGGCGCTGCATCTCGTTGATGCCCGACCGCAGCTGGTTGCGCTGGTCGTCGATGCGCCGGGTGAGGGCGTCGAGGTCGACCTTGAGCTTGTCGCGGCTCGACAGCAGGGCCTCGACCTCGGCCTGGGCGTTGACCCGGGCCGAGTCGGCGCCCCGGCGGGCCTCGGCCTCGGCCTCGGCCCGCGTGCGGGCCGCTTCTTCGCGGGCCTCGCTGAGCACCCGGTTGGCCTCTTCCTTCGCCTCCTTGATGGTGGCGTCGGCGGTGCGCTGCGCGAGCACCAGCGTGCGGCGCAGCGTCTCGTCGGTCTCGGACACCTCGGGGGCTGCCGGGCGGCGCCGCAGCTCCTCGACCTCGCGCTGCAGATCGGTCAGCCGGGACTCGGCCGCCTCGGCTCGCATCTGCGCCTCGCGCACCCGGTCGTTGAGGTGGCCGGCGCCGGCGGCGACGCGCTCGATGAAGTCGTCGACGTCGCGCGTGTTGTACCCGCCACGTCGGGCCTCGCGGAACTCGACGGAGTGGAGCGACTGCGGAGTCAGATCCATGCGGGAGAGAGTAACGAATTCCCGGCAGCGGTCGGGGGACCGCCACCCTGCGCGTTCGTCAGCAGATCGCTCGGGCCAGGAGGGTTCCCACGATGATGACCGCGATCGGTGACAGGTCGAGCCCGGCTCCGCCGAGGCGCACGGGCGGCAGGACGCCGCGCACGGGGGCCAGGACGGGCTCGGTCACGGCGGTCAGGCCGTTGACGATCTGGGCGTAGGCCGAGCCCGGGGCCGGCGGCGAGTACTGCACGACCCAGCTGGCGATGATGCGGGCGAAGATGATCAGCAGGTACAGGTTGATGAGCAGGCAGAGGATTCCGGCCATCGATGGGGTGGCTCCCGGCGGTGGAGGGGGCGGTCAGGCTTCGTAGCCCCGCTCGTGGAGGCGACGGCGCTCCTCGGGCGAGACCTCGACGTCGCTGGGAGTCAGAAGATAGACCTGGTTGGCGACCCGCTCCATGTGGCCCCCGAGTCCGTAGCAGAGGCCGCTGGCGAAATCGATGATGCGGCGGGCCAGATCGCGCTCGACGCCCTGCAGGTTGAGGATGACCGGCACGTTGATCTTGAACTTGTCGGCCACCTCCTGCGCGTCGTTGAACGAACCGGGGCTGACCACGAACGGCTTGGACCCGACCGCCGAGGGCAGGGGGCGCACCATGGCGGTGCGCTCGCGCGGGCGGTCGCCGACGGCGGCCGCGGTGCCGGCGGAGCGGCGGGACTCGCGGCCGACGGCGTCGGCGCCGTTGCGCTCGGCGCGGCCGTCGGACGGAACGCGGTCGTCGTGCCCGTTGCGCCCGGGCAACCGGCCGTTCACCAGGTCGTCGGACGGCGAGAGCGTGCGGACCGAACCCGACGGCTCGGGATCGTGGTGCACGTCGGGCGTGCGCCGCACGACCGGGCGCGGCGCCGCGGCCCGCTGGTGCTCGCCGGTGACATCGAAGTCGTCGTACTCGTCGTCGGGGCCGAGCCCCAGGTAGAGCATCGCCTTGCGCCACATCGATGCCATGTGTCCTCCACCGGCTGGTAGCTGGTCTTCAGTCTCGCGCTCTGCCCTGCGAGGGGCGCGGACCGAACAGTCCGCTGCCGACGCGCACGAGGGTCGCCCCCTCCTGGAGGGCCACCTCGAGATCGCCGGTCATGCCCATCGAGAGCTCGGTCAACCCCAGCCGATCGCGCAGCTCGCGCGCCGTGCGGAACGCCGGCCGGGCCGCCTCGGCGGGCCCGTTCGGCGCGATCGTCATGATGCCCCGGACGTCGAGCCCGAGGTCGCGCAGGCCGTCGACGAGCCCGGGCGCCATGCCCGGCGCGCAGCCGCCCTTCTGCTGCTCACCCGACGCGTTCACCTGGGCGAGCACCGCGGCGCCCGGAGCCTGGCGGGCGATCTCGGCGCCGAGGGACAGCCGGTCGACGCTGTGCCACAGGGTCACGAAGGGCGCCGCCTTGCGCACCTTGTTGCGTTGCAGGCGCCCGATGGCGTGCCAGCGCGGGGCGGGGTACGGCTCGCCCGCGCCGGCGCGGTGGGCGTCGTCGAGCTCGGCGTCGACCTCCACGGCCTTGGCCACGAGCTCCTGCACGTAGCTCTCGCCGATGTCGACGAGCCCCGCCCGCAGCGCGGCCCGCACGACGTCGACGTCGAAGCCCTTGGTGACGGCGACGAGCCGCACCGCGGACGGATCGGGGGCGGCGCCGTCGATGCGCCCGCGCACCGCGGCGAGGCGGTCGGCGAGCGTCAGGTCCCCGTCCGTGCGGGCCGGCGGCGCCACCGTCGAGCTACTTGAGGAACGACGGGACGTCGAACTCGTCGTCGCCGTCGAGGTCGAGCTCGTCGACCGACGGACCACGGGTGAGCGCCTCGAGCTCGTCGTCGACCCGGCTGCCCGAGCCGTTGCCGGCGCGCGACAGCGAGTGACCCGACGACGTGTCGCGGTCGTCCCAGCGGTCGAACCCGGCGGCGATGACCGTGACCCGCACCTCGTCGCCCATCTCGTCGTCGATGATCGAGCCGAAGATGATGTTGGCGTCGGGGTGGGCGACCCCGTGGATGACCTCGGCCGCCTCGTTGACCTCGAACAGGCCGAGGTCGCTGCCGCCGGCGATCGTGAGCAGGATGCCGCGCGCGCCCTCGATGGAGGCCTCGAGCAGCGGGCTCGAGATGGCGTTGCGCGACGCCTGGAGCGCCCGGCCCTCGCCCGAGCCGTAGCCGATGCCCATGAGCGCCGACCCCGCGTTGCTCATGATCATCTTCACGTCGGCGAAGTCGGTGTTGATGAGGCCGGGCGTCGTGATGAGGTCGGTGATGCCCTGGACGCCCTGCAGCAGCACCTCGTCGGCCATCTTGAAGGCGTTGACCATCGACGTCTTCTCGTTGGACACGCTGAGGAGGCGGTCGTTCGGGATGACGATGAGGGTGTCGACCTTCTCCTTCAGGCGCTGGATGCCCTGCTCGGCCTGCACGGCCCGGCGCCGGCCCTCGAAGCTGAACGGGCGGGTCACCACGCCGATGGTGAGCGCGCCGAGGCTCTTGGCGACCTCGGCCACGACCGGTGCGCCGCCCGTGCCCGTGCCGCCGCCCTTGCCGGCGGTGATGAAGACCATGTCGGCACCCTTGAGGATCTCTTCGATCTCGTCGCGGTGCTCCTCCGCGGCCTGACGGCCGACCTCGGGATCGCTGCCCGCCCCGAGGCCGCGCGTCAGCTCGCGGCCGATGTCGAGCTTCGCGTCGGCGTCGCTCATCAGCAGGGCCTGGGCGTCGGTGTTGATGGCGATGAACTCGACGCCCTTCAGGCCCGCATCGATCATGCGGTTGACGGCGTTGACGCCGCCGCCCCCGATGCCGACCACTTTGATCACGGCCAAGTAGTTCTGCGGATTGCCGGCCATGGGTCGTGCCACCTCACGTTTCAGGGGTTACCGGGGAGAAAGGACGAGCGCCGGACCGCCAGACCCGAACGAATCGCCAGAAGCTACCAAGGCCGAGGGCCCCCTCGACAGCGGCTCGACCCTTGACCAAGGACTGAGTCTCAAGTTAAGGTCGATACTTTTCCTCAACCTCTGGTAGTTCTCGCAGCCTACGAACACCCCTGGTTCCTGGTCAAGGCCGGACTTCCCGGCACGCGCACGTCCAGCACGGCCAGGCAGGCGGTGTCGACGTCGCTGAGCACGGTCTTCACGGCCGTGATCTTCTCGTCGAGATCTTCCGTCGACCCGAAGCGGACGACCCCGCCCTGGAGGAGCTCGGCCTCGAGGTCGGTCGACACCGACGCCACCGTGTCGGGCAGGTGGTCGGCCACGGCCGAGGCCACGGCGAGGGCGTCGCGGGCGTCGTCGTCGAGCGACTCGCCCTCGGAGATCGGCCCGTCGATGCCCGTGAGCACGAGGGTCGTGGCCGGCGGGTCGGCCGGCTCCCCTCCGGCAGGGTCACCGGGCCCGGTCGCCCCGTCGTCGGATCCCGCGGCGACCCCGCCGGCCGCTCCCGGCTCGATGCTGACGACGACCCCGTCGGCGTCGACGAGCGCCACGTGGTCGTCGGTGACCTGCACGGCCGCCACCACCCGGCGGGGCGTCACGCTCACCTCGACCGTCGCCGGCCAGGACCGGCGGACCTGGGCCGACGCCACCCAGGGCAGCGCCTCGACCCGGCGGGCCACCGCCCCGCCGTCCAGCGACACGAGCGGCTGGTCCGGCGCCACGGCCGCCGCCTCGACCACGTCGTCGGCCCGCTCGCCCCCGACCCCTGCGACCCGCACGTGGTCGACGTCGAGCAGGGGCGTCTGCGTCACGACCGCCGCCAGCACCACGACGGCGACGGCTCCCAGCACCAGCGTGATCCGCTTGAGCCGCCGGCGCCCCTCGGACCGGCGGACGTGGATCCGCCGCGAGCGCATCCGGGGGTCGACCACCGGGCCCCGGGGCCCGGGCCCGTCGCCGCCCGACCCGCCCGCTCCCCCTCCCGAACCGGTGCCCCCGGCGCCACCCGCCCCACCGGTGCCGGCCCCGGTGCCGTCCGCCGCTCGCGTTCCGGGCCGGTCGCCGCCCGGCTCGCCCGCTCCCCCGCCGGTGCCGTCGTCGCCGGTCGCCTTGCCGAACCGACCGGCGACGACAGCGCCCAGGTCCTGGTCACGGCGGTCCTCGGCGGCCACGGGACCCTCGCTCAACCCTCGACCTGAGGTCGAGGTCGAGGGTCGTCGAACCCGATCAGCCGGGTCTCGGGGTGGAGGTCGACCCCGGCGTGCTCGAGGACCCGGCGCCGCACCTCCCGCATCAGCGCCACCACGTCGTCGGCCGAGCCGCCCGCGTCGGCCTGGAAGAAGTTCGCGTGCTTGGTCGAGACCTCGGCCGTGCCCACCCGCAGGCCCTTGCACCCGGCCGCGTCGATCAGGCGCCCGGCCGAGTCGCCCGGCGGGTTGGTGAACACCGAGCCGGCGTTCTGGCCGCCGGGCTGGTGCGCCCGGCGCCAGCTCACGATCTCGGACAGCTCGGCCTCGCCCGCGGCCCGGTCGCCGGCCGCCAGGCCGAGCGTCGCCTCGACCACCACCCGGTGGGCGCCGACGTTCGAGTGGCGGTAGGCGAGGTCGAGGTCGGCCGCCGCCACCCGCTCGTCGGCGCCGGTGGTCAGGTCGACGATGCGGGCGTGCGTGAGGGTCGCCGCCATGTCCGAGCCGTGGCCGCCGGCGTTCATCCGCACCGCGCCGCCGATCGACCCCGGCACGCCGACCGCCCACTCGAAGCCGGTGAGGCCCGCCCGCACCGTCTGGCGGGCCACCACGGGCAGCGAGGCCGCCCCTCCGGCGCGCACCGTCGTGTTGGCGATCGTCACCGCCGCGAACGCCTCGCCCAGGGCGACCGCCACGCCGGGGAACCCGGCGTCCGCGACCAACAGGTTCGATCCCTTGCCGACGACCAGGGTGGGCACGCCGGTGGCCGCCACCGCCGCCGCCACCGCCACCAGGTCGTCGATCGAGGCAGCCGCCACGAACAGGGCGGCCGGCCCGCCGACGCGGTAGGTGGTGAGCGGTCCCAGGGGGACGTCGCGTCGGGCCCGGTCGCCGAGCAGCCCCGCCGCCGTCACGAGCGGGCCGGACAGGTCGGAGGCGGCCACGGTCACGCCCGTTCCTCGAGCATCGCGACGATGCGGGGCGCCAGCGACGTGAGATCACCCGCCCCGAGCGTCAGGCAGAGGTCGCCCCGCCGCAGCGTGCCGCGCAGCCACAGCAGCACGTCGTCGAGGGCGGGGAGCCAGGCGACCGCGGCCCAGGGGTGGGCGTCGAGCACGGCGTCGACGACGAGCTTGCCCGACACCCCCGGTCGAGCCGGCTCGCCGGCCGCGTACACGTCGGTCACGGCCAGCACGTCGGCGGCCTCGAAGGCGTCGGCGAAGTCGCGCCACAGCGCCTCCGTGCGGCTGTAGCGGTGCGGCTGGAACACCGCCACCACGCGCGTCCACGGGCCCGAGCGGCCGGCCCCGAGCGCGGCGGCGACCTCGGTGGGCAGGTGCGCGTAGTCGTCGACGACCGTGACCCCCGCGGCCTCGCCCCGCCGCTCGAAGCGCCGTGCCACCCCCTCGAACCCCGCGAGGGCGGCGGCCCCCTCCGCCAGCGGGACGCCGAGCCGGTGCGCGACGGCCAGCGCACCGGCGGCGTTGGTGGCGTTGTGGACTCCCGGCGCCGCCGGCAGCTCGACCCGCACCTGCTCGCCGTCGTGGCGCAGGTCGAAGGCCACGCCCGTGGCCCACGAGACCGGGGCCACGACCTCGTAGTCGGCGCCGGCGTCGAGCCCGTACGTCACGGCCTCGCCTGCGGTGGTGGCGAGCGACCGCGCCCCGGCGTCGTCCGCGCACAGCACCGCCGGTCCCGGCAGCGCCGACACGAAGTCGCGGAACGCGCTGCGCAGGGCGGCCTCGCCACCCCAGTTCTCGAGGTGGTCGGGCTCGACGTTGGTGACGATGGCCAGGTCGGCCCCCAGGGCGAGGAACGTACCGTCGCTCTCGTCGGCCTCGACCACCAGCGGGCCTCCCCCGCCCCACGCCGCACTGCGGCCGAGCTGCGGGATGGGCGAGCCCACCACCCAGCCCGGGTCGCGCCCAGCGGCGGCGAGGACGGTCGTGAGGAGCGCCGACGTCGTGGTCTTGCCGTGGGTGCCGGCCACCGCCACGGTCGTGCGGCGGGCGCACAGCGCGGCGAGCGCGGCCGCCCGGTGCAGCACCGGGACGCCCCGGCGGTGCGCCGCGGCGACGACGGGGTCGTCGTCCGGCGTGGCCGTCGACACGACGACGGCATCGACGTCGTCGCCGAGCGCCGGCGCCGGCCCGCCCGCGGCCACCTCGACGCCGAGGGCCGCGAGCATCGGCAGGAACGGCGTGGCCGGGGCGGGGTCGTGCCCGCTCACCCGGTGCCCGCTCTCGGCCAGCAGCGTCGCCACCGCGCTCATGCCCGCACCGCCGACGTTGGCCACGTGCACGCGGCGCGGGTGCGACAGGTCGAGCGTGCCCGACGAGCGCAGCGCCGCCGGCCGGGCGGGGGCGGGCAGGTCAGTCACGGGCGTACCTCTCGACGAGCTGGGCGATGTCGGCGGCGGCGCGGGGGGCGCTCGCGGCCCGTGCGGCCCGGCCCATGGCCGCCAGGCGCTGCGGATCGGCGAGCAGGGCGTCGACCTCGGCGGTCAGGCGGGCGCCGTCGAGCTCGGCGTCGGGCACGACCACGGCGGCGCCGGCCCGCTCGAGGTGACGGGCGTTGGCGGTCTGGTGGTCGGCCGTCACGAACGGCGAGGGCACCAGGATCGACGGCAGCCCGGCCGCCAGCAGCTCGAAGCTGGTGCTGGCCCCCGAGCGGCACACGACGACGTCGGCCGCGGCCAGCGAGGTCGGCATGTCGTCGTCGTACTCCACCGGGTCGTAGCGCAGCGGCGAGCCCCGCGGCACCGGCGCGGCGGCCGTGAGCTCGGCCCAGTCGCGGGAGCCGATGACGTGGCGGACGTGCAGGTCACCCCGTCCCGCCCACCGCTGCACCGCCTCGACCGCGGCCCGGTTGATGCGGAGGGCGCCGAGCGAACCCCCGAAGATCAGCACCATCCGGCGGCCCGGCTCGACGCCGAGCTTGGTGCGGGCCGGAGCCGCGTCGCGGGCACGGTCGATGGCCAGCACCTCGGTGCGCACCGGGTTGCCCGTCACGACCGCCCGCGGCAGCGGCGTGTCGGGGAACGACACCGCGCACGCCTTGGCCCAGCGGCCGACCAGCCGGTTCGCCGCCCCGGGCGCCGCGTTCTGCTCGGCCACGACGATCGGCACGCGGCGCACCACGGCGGCCAGGGCACACGGCACGCTGGCGTACCCGCCCACCGACACCACGACGCGCGGCCGCCGGTCGCCCACCAGCCGCCACGCCCGCCGCAGCGCCACCAGCAACGAGGCCAGCGACCTCACGTTCTGCCAGCTCAGCTTGCGCTGGATGCCGCGCCCGGGCAGCACGGTCAGCTCGAACCCGGCCTCGGGGACGAGCCGCGTCTCGATGCCCCGCTCGCTGCCGACCAGCTCGACCGAGGCCCGGGGGTGGCCGGCGTCGACCAGCGCCCGGGCGATGGCGATCGCCGGCTGCACGTGGCCGGCCGTCCCCCCGCCCGCGACGAGGGCGAAGCAGCGCCGCGCGTGGCGGCCCGCCGCCCGGGGGCTCATCGCCTGCGCCCCGGCGGCCGCGGGGCCAGGGGCCGGGTCGTCGCCTGGCGGGCCACCGCCAGCAGCAGCCCGGCGCCGGCCATGCCGAACACGAGGGACGAGCCGCCGGCGCTGACGAACGGCAGCGGCACGCCGGTGATGGGGAGGATGCCGATCACGGCTCCGATGTTGACGAACGCCTGGACGCAGAACCAAGCCGTGACCCCGACCGCGAGCAGCAGGCCGAAGCGGTCGGGGGCGTGCAGGGCGATGCGGATGCCGACGATGCCGAGGAGCACGAACAGCCCGACGACGATCGTGGCACCGACCAGGCCCAGCTCCTCGCCGATGATGGCGAAGATGAAGTCGGAGTGGGCGTAGGGCAGGTACCCCCACTTGGCCCGGCTGGCCCCCAGGCCCTCGCCGAGGACGCCGCCCGAGCCGAGCCCGACCAGCGACTGGATGTTCTGGTAGCCCTTGTCCATCGGGTCGGCCCACGGGTCGAGGAAGGTCAGCACGCGGGCCCGCCGGTAGGGGGCGGCGAGGGCCAGGCCGGTGGCCACCGCCAGCCCGAAGCTCGCCCACCCGGTGAGCGGGCCGAGCGGCGTGCCGGCCACGAAGCACAGGGCCAGCGCGATCGACGCGATCACGATCGTCGTGCCGAGGTTGGGCTGCAGCATCACGAGGGTGGCCGTGGCCGCCAGGACGACGATGACCGGGCGCAGCGTCGCCCGGGTGTTGCGCATGTGCGACGCCCGCCGGGACAGCAGGTCGGCGACCCAGATGAGCACCGCCAGCTTGGCCACCTCGGACGGCTGGAACGTGAACGAGCCCACGCCGATCCACCGGGTCGCCCCGTTGGCGCCGACGCCGATGCCGGGCACGAGGCACAGCCCGAGCAGCAGCAGCGACGCCACGAGGAGGGGCGTGGCCAGGCGCCGCCACCGGTGGTAGTCGGTGCGGGCGATCAGCACGAGCGCCACCGCGCCGGCCGCGGCCCACCCCGCCTGGCGCAACACGAAGTACCAGGCCGAGCCGTAGTCGTCGCGGGCCACGACCGACGACGCCGACATGACCATGACGAGCCCGAGCAGGTTGAACACCGCCACGAGGAACGCCAGGGCCACGAACAGGTTCGACCGCTGGTCGGCCGCCCGCGGCACGTGCGCGCTCGGGTGACGCCGGCGGGCGTCGGAGACGCCCGACGACGGCGTGGTCGTCGTCACCGGGGCTCCCGTGCCGCGCGCATCACCACAGACTCGCCCACACGGGCGGGCGGTTGGGGGAGGGTGGCGCGGCCGGCGGGCGGCACGTCGGGGTCACCGCGGGTCAGTCCAGGACACCGGCCGAGATCGAGTCGGCGTAGAAGAGGCCGAGCGCCACCGCCATCGACATGATGGCGAGGATCCAGAACCGGATGATCACCGTCGTCTCGGGCCACCCGCCGAGCTCGAAGTGGTGGTGCACCGGTGCCATGCGGAACACCCGCCGGCCGAACAGCCGGAAGCTCCCGACCTGGACGATCACCGACAGCGTCTCGAACACGAACAGCGCGCCCACCACCGGGAGGAGCAGCTGGACGTTGAGCGTGAGCGCCAGCGTGGCCAGGCCCGCGCCGATGGCGAGCGACCCCGTGTCGCCCATGAAGATCTGGGCGGGCGGCGCGTTCCACCACAGGAACCCGGTGATGCCGCCCACCATGGCGGCGGCGATGACCGCCAGGTCCAGGGCGTGGTTGATCTCGTAGACGCTCTCGTGCCGGAACGCCCAGAAGGCGACCACGGTCATGAAGATGAAGGCGTAGATCGACGATCCGGCGGCGAGGCCGTCGAGCCCGTCGGTGAGGTTGACGGCGTTGGTCGTGCCGGCGATGAGCAGCACGGCGAACAGCACCCAGCCCGGCTTCGTCAGGTCCCACCCGGGCTCGTTCCACCGGGTGAAGCTGACCGTCGTCTCGACGTCGGTCCACGCCACGCACCCCCAGGCGAAGCCCACCGCCACCAGCAGGAGCCCGCCCATCTTGGCCCGCTTGGACAGGCCGAGGTTGCGCTCGTGGCTGACCTTGATCCAGTCGTCGAACGCCCCCACGACGGCGGCGCCGGCGATCGCCAGCATGACGAGCACGCCGCTGCGGGTGAACACCAGGCCGGCGTGCACGTGGGCCGCGGCGTAGCCGATGACCGCGGCGACCACGATGGCCACCCCGCCCATCGTGGGGGTGCCAGCCTTGGTGACGTGGCCGTCGGGCACGTCCTCGTGGATGGGCTGGCCCACCCGGTGGGCCTTGAGCCAGTCGATCAGGTACCGGGTGCCGAGGAGGGACGCCACGAGGCTGAGCGCGCCGGCGATGAGCAGGGGGACCACGGGTCTCAGGTGCCTTTCGGGGAACGGGCGGGGCCCGGGACGGCATCGACTCCGGCACGGGCGAGCGCCTCTCTCGCCACCACGCGGTCGTCGAAGGGGAGGACCTGGTCGCCGACGGTCTGGGTCGTCTCGTGCCCCTTCCCGGCCACCAGCACGACGTCGCCGGCGCGGGCGTCGGCGACCGCCCGGGCGATCGCGGCCCGCCGGTCGGGTTCGACCTCGACCGGGGCCCCGGCCGGGACGCCCGCGAGGATCTCGTCGATGATCGCACCGGGCCGCTCGGACCGGGGGTTGTCGGAGGTCACGACCACGCGGTCGGCCAGCCGGGCCGCGACCTCGCCCATGACCGGGCGCTTGGCCCGGTCGCGGTCGCCGCCGCACCCGAACACGACCGCGAGCCGGCCGCCGTCGCCGGCGAGCTCGCGGGCGGCCCGCAGCGCCTGGTCGAGCGCGTCGGGCTTGTGGGCGTAGTCGACCAGCACGGTGAACGGCTGGCCGGCGTCGACGACCTCGAACCGACCCGCCACCGGGCCGGCGGCGGCGAGCCCGTGGACGACGTCGTCGACGTCGACGTCCACGACCGCGGCTGCGGTGGCCGCCCCGACGGCGTTGCTGACGTTGAACCGGCCCGCCAGGCGCAGGGCGACCGGGCGACCGCGCCACCGGAACGACGCGCCGGACGGGGTCAGGCGCAGGTCGGCCGCATCGTCGATCGAGTACTCGTGCAGGCGCAGGTCGCCCCGGGCGGCGACCGCGTCGGCGAGGCGGCGGCCCCAGGGGTCGTCGACGCAGACGACCGCGTCGCCCGTGTACGCGGGCTCGAACAGCCGGCCCTTGGCCCGGAAGTACTCGTCCATCGTGCCGTGGTAATCGAGGTGGTCCTGCGACAGGTTGGTGAAGACCGCCGCCGCGAAGCGGGTGGCGGCGACCCGTCCCTGGTCGAGGCCGTGGGACGACACCTCCATCGCCACCGCGGCGTCGCCCCGCCGGCGGTGCTCGGCCAGCAGGGCCTGGAGCTCGGGTGCCTCGGGCGTCGTGCGCGCCCCCGACAGGGTGCCGATGACCCCGCACGGGCGGCGGGCCGCGGTGAGGATCGAGGCCAGCAGGTGGGTCGTGGTGGTCTTGCCCGACGTGCCGGTGACGCCCAGCACCGTGAGGTGGCGGGACGGGTGGCCCCAGAAGGCGTCGGCGACCGGCCCCATCGCGGCCCGGACGTCGTCGGCGACGAGCTGGGGCACGTCGAGCGCCAGCTCGTGGTCGACCAGCAGCGCCGAGGCACCGGCGGCGACCGCGGACGCGGCCAGGTCGTGACCGTCGGCGCGGGATCCCCGCACGCAGCAGAACAGCGCGCCGTCGGCGACGGCGCGCGTGTCGTGCACCACCGACTCGATGTCGGGATCGGCGTCCGGCCGGGTCACCCGGATGCGAACCCCCTCGACGGCGGCGGCGAGGTGGGCGAGCCGCACGCCCTATCCCCCGGGCGACCCGGGCGTCGGGGCGGCGGTCGCCGCGGGATCGGGCGGAGCGGCGCCGGCGGCGGCCGGATCGGTCGGCGCGGCTGCGGCCGCCGCAGGGTCGGTGGGCGCGACGGCGACGGGCGCGGTGGTGGGCGGCGTGGCCGGGCCCGCCGGCGCGGCCCGCACCCGCCCGTCGGCGGCCGTGACGGCCAGCGGTGGCGGCGCGGCCGCGGGAACCGGGGCGACGCCCATCGTGCGCACGGCGTAGCGACCGATGTCGGCGAACGCCGGCGCGGCCACCTGGGCGGCGTAGGGCGAGGTCGTCGGCTCGTCGATCACGACGATGATCGACAGCTTGGGGTCGTCGGCGGGCAGGAACCCCGCGAAGGTCGAGATGTAGTGGTAGTTGCCGGCGGCGTCCTTGTAGCCGCCGCTGTCCTGGGGCTTGCGCGCCGTGCCGGTCTTGCCGGCGGCGGCGTACCCCTCGATGGCGGCGGCGGTGCCGGTCCCGTGCTCGATCACTCCGGCCAGCATGGCACGCATCTGCTGCGCGGTCGTCGGCGAGACGACCCGGTGCGAGTCGCCGGCGGGGGTGTCGTGGCGCTCGCCCTCGGAGTCGCGGGTGGCCGCCACCAGGGAGGGAGCGACGTACACGCCGTCGTTGGCGATGACGTTGTAGGCGAACAGCATCTGGAGCGCGGTGACCGAGATCCCCTGGCCGAGGGGGATCGACCCGATCGAGGTGCCCGACCAGTCGTCGAGGGGCAGGACCTGGCCGTTCTCCTCGTGGGGCAGGCCGAGGCCGGTGTCGCGCCCGAAGCCGAACCGCCGCAGGTACTCGTCGACGCGCTCCGGGCGGAGCATCTGGGCGATCTTGATCGTGCCGACGTTCGACGACTCGGCGAGGATGTCGGTGACCGTCAGGTTCCCGGGGTGGTGGTCCGAGTAGGTGTGGTCGGCCACCTGCAGCGTGGGCGGCACGCTGATGACCTGGTCGGGGGTGACGAGCCCCTCCTCGAGGGCGGCGGCCAGGGTGATGACCTTGTTCACCGAGCCCGGCTCGTAGTTGGCGGTGACCGCCCGGTCCTCGCTGCTGTTGTGGATGATGCCGGTCGCGGGGTCGGTCTCCTGGTTCGCCATCGCCAGGATCTCGCCCGTCTCGGGGTTCGAGACGATGGCGATGCCGCCCTGGGCGCCCGTCGTGCCGATCTGGGCCTGGAGGATGCTCTCGACCTCGTACTGCAGCCCCCGGTCGATCGTGAGGATCAGGTCGTCGCCCGGGCGCGCCGGGTCGACCTGGTGCCGGCCGGCGGGGATCGTGCGGCCCGCCGGGTCGCGCTCGACGATCAGGTGGCCGGGCTCGCCCGAGAGCTGGTCCTGGTACGCCCGCTCGATGCCCGCGATCCCGTCGCTGTCGATGTCGACCCCGCCGAGCACCGAGTGCGCGAGGTCGCCCGAGGGGGTGAAGCGCGCCTGCTCGTCGAAGAAGAGCACGCCGTCGATGTCGAGGGCCCGCACGGCGTCGGCGACGTCGTCGGGCACCTGGCGCTTCAGGTAGACGAACCGCACGTCCTCGGTGAGCTGGCGCAGGAGCGTGACCTCGTCGAGGCCGAGCACCGGGGCGAGGCGGCGCGCCGCGTCCTGGGGATCGCTCACGATGCTGGGGTCGGCGGCGATGCTGGTCTGCGGGATCGAGATGGCGAGGTCCTCGCCGTTGCGGTCGTAGATGGCCCCGCGCCCGCCGGCGAGCTCGATCGGCTCGATGCGCTGCTCGACCCCGTAGGCGACGTACTGCGACGCGCCGATGGTCTGGACGTAGGTGAGCCGGACGACGACGACGCCGAACAGCAGGAGCAGGACCACCAGCAGCGCCAGCGAACGGGTCCGCGGGGTGGCGCCGCGGACGCCGAAGCGGCGCGACGAGCCGCCGGTCGTGCCGCCACGACCGGACCCGTGCCCGGACCCGCCGCGTCCCCGCGCCGAGCGGGCGCCCGGGCCGGCGCGCGTCGTGGAGGCACCACGACGGGCGACCGGCCGCGCCCGGGTCGCGGCGCCACGGGACGCAGCCGAGCGGTCGCGGGTGCGGGTGGTGCCCGTGCCGCGCGCGGTGGACGACGCCCGAGCGCCGCGGGCCGTCGAGCGCGTCGACGACGCGGACCGGGACGACGACGTGGAGCGCGACGACGCGGACCGGGACGACGACCCGGATGGGGTCGACGTCCGCGCCGCCGAGCCCGACGACGGCGACCGGCTCGAGCGCGACGACCGCCCGGAGGAGGCCGACGAGCGGGTGGACCGGGACGGGGATCTCGTGACGGAGGAGGGTCGCGAGCGGCCCGACCCGGTCCGCTCGGTCATGGGGCGCACCTCTGGGGGTGCGCCCTCGCCCGGACCGCGGGGGCCTCCCGGACGACCCGGGGAGCGACACCCGTGGCGCCGGCGCTCACGGTGTCGCCTCGAGGTAGGGCTTGACCCGGGCGGCGCTCGTGTCGGGCGACTCCTCGTCGTCGGGCGGGTCGTCGCCCACCGGCGTCGGCTCGTCGGGGGTCAGCCACACGACCTCGCCGGCGGGGACCATGCCCAGCCGCTCGGTGGCCTCGCCCTGGATGCGCTCCGGCGACTTGAGCTGGGCGATCTCGAGGCTGAGCTCCTCGTACCGGGCCTGCTGCTCCGCCACCTCGGCGTCGAGGTCGTCGACGCGGGCCTGCCGCTCGATCAGCAGGGCGTGGCTGACCGCCACGGCGAACAGCGCGACGAAGGCGCACACGGTGAGCACGACACCGGTGCGGGGGCTGAGGCGCAGGCCCCACCCGGGACGGAGGGGGCCGACGACGCGGAGGTGGCGGCGCCGGTCGCCGTCGCGCTCGGCGGCGTCACGTCGGGGGGTGACCAGGGGACGGGCGATGCGGGCTGTGGCCATCAGGCGACCTCCTGCAGGTCGAGCTTCTCGACGGCACGGAGGCGGGCCGCCTCGGCGCGGGGGTTCTCGGCGATCTCCTCGGCGCGGGGGCGCCAGGCGCCGCGGCGGAGCAGCTCGACGACGGGCTGCACGCCGGGAGGGGTGGGCAGGTGGGACGGGCCGGTCCAGCCGCCGGTGGCGGCGTGGCGGAAGCGGTCCTTGACGATGCGGTCCTCGCCCGAGTGGTAGGCGATGGCGACGCAGCGCCCGCCGGGCACGAGCACGTCGATGGCGTCGTCGAGCGTGGCGGGCAGGATGCCGAGCTCGTCGTTCACCGCGATGCGGATGGCCTGGAACGTGCGCCGGGCCGGGTGACCGCCGCGCCGGCGGGCGGGCGCGGGCACGGCGTCGCGCACGACCTCGGCCAGCTGGTCGGTGGTGGCGATCGGTCGGTGGGCGACGATCGACCGGGCGATGCGCACCGCGTGGCGCTCGTCGCCGTAGGCCCGCAGCAGCCGCACCAGCTCGCCCTCGGGGGCGCCGTTGACGAGGTCGGCGGCGCTCACGGGGCGGGACGGGTCCATGCGCATGTCGAGCGGGCCGGCGCCGCGGAAGCTGAAGCCGCGCTCGGGCCGGTCGAGCTGCGGCGAGCTGACGCCCAGGTCGAACAGCGCCCCGCTCGCCCCGGCGAGGCCGAGGCCCGGGAGCACGTCGGCGACCACGCGGGCGATCTCGTCGAAGCGCGTGCGGCGCACCGTGACGCGGTCACCGAACCGGGCGAGCCGGGCGGTGGCGGCGTCGATGGCGTCGGGGTCCTGGTCGAGGCCGAGGACCGAGAGGTGGGGGTGGGCGTCGAGCAGCGCCTCGGCGTGGCCGCCGCCGCCGAGCGTGGCGTCGACCACGACGCCCGGGGGCACGGGCGCGAAGAGCTCGACCACCAGGTCGACCAGCACCGGGCGGTGCGAGAATGCAGGTGCGGGCCCGCTCACCCGTCGACCTCGCGTCGGTCGGCGCCCGCCGGGATGTCTCCCCGGGACGGGCTCGGCGGCCGGCATGCGGAGTCGGTGCGGGGTCGCACCGGAGGGCCGTCCGCCGCGCCGGCGCGCGGCCTGCGGGTGAACGGGACCGCACCTGGATCTGTGGTGGGGGCCGGAGAGCGGCGAACGGGGGAGGTCACAGCTTGAGGTCCCTCGCGGCCTGCCGGAGGGCGGCGTCGGGGCCCTCGGGGATGGCGTCCATGCGGCGCTCCCACCGGTCGCGCGCCCAGACGGCGACGCGGCGGCGGGCGCCGACGACCATGACCGGGCCGGCCAGGTCGCCGAAGGCGCGCAGCGACCTGTGCACGACGATGCGCCCCTGCCCGTCGGGCTGGACGGGGAACGTCGCGGCGACGAACGCCTCGGCCGCCTCCTCGGACACGATGCCGAGGGCGACGCCGTCGTCCCACTTGGCGAACACCGCCTCGATCTCGTCGTCGGGCCACAGGCCGAGGTGGCCGTCGAGGGGCCCGAGGTAGGCGCCGGCCAGGAGCCGGGGGCGGAACGGCGCCGGCAGGACGAGCCGGCTCTTGTCGTCGACGGAGTGCTCGAAGGACCCCGTGAACAGCCGGGGACCGGCGGGGCGCGTGGCGGCCACGACGGCGCCACCGGCCGCCTGATCGGCGCCCGCCTGAGCGCCCGGGGGGAAGGGGGAGTCCTCCACTTCGTGGGAAAGTACCCCACTTCCCTCCCGTCGACAAGGGCACCCCCCACGTTTCCCCAGGTCGCACCCCTTCCTGCCCCGCGGGCCCGCGTCGGATGACGCCGGCGTCGCCGGCCATCGGCTAGGCAGCGGGGATGCCCGGGACCCTGTTCGTCGTGCGCCACGGCCAGTCGACGTGGAACGCCGAGCACCGGTGGGCGGGCCAGGCCGATCCCCCGCTGACCGACCTCGGGCGGCGCCAGGCCCGCGACCTCGGCCTGGCCCTGCTGCACTCGCCCGCGCGCTCGGGCGGGGTGGTGACGAGCGACCTGCGGCGGGCGGCCGACACCGGGCGGATCGCCGCCGAGGTCCTCGGCGTGCGCCACCGGCCGCCCGACGCCCGCCTGCGCGAGCGGCGGGTGGCGTGGTCGGGCCTCACGTCCGCCGAGATCGAGTCGGCCCACCCCGGCCTGCTCGACCGGTGGCGGGGCGGCGCGCTCCACGACCTCCCCGGGCCCAGCGAGCCGTGGCCCGCGTTCGTGGCCCGCGTCCTCGCCGGCCTGCGCGACCACGCCCGCGGTCCCGGGACGACCGTCGCGGTCGCCCACGCCGGGGTGTTCCGGGTGCTGGAGCGGGTGTGCGGCGTCCCGCACCGGCGCCACGGCAACGGGGAGGGCGTGGCCCTGCGCCTGATCGGCGGCGAGCTGCGTCCCGCCCCCGCACCGCGCCACCCCCGGCCCGGCCCGCGCCCCCCGGGCGACGCCGCCCGGACGACCGCCGACACCGGCTGACCTCCGACACCGGCTGACCTCCGACGCGGCCACCGGGCGCCGGCGGCCGGGCGCCGGGCCCGCGGCCGGGCCCGCCGCCGGGCCTGTCCCGAGGCTGCGGGACGATCCCGGCGACCCGCGGATCAGGCCGGGAGGTGACCGAGGAAGGCGTCGA
>Ga0111538_10002988_pt1 | contig 23710 bp, 16 predicted proteins | sample SoiMethybrSBSTD1_FD_79669 | JGI IMG/M metagenome (GOLD analysis project Ga0111538, IMG submission 79669) | Bulk soil microbial communities from a Populus tree surrounding site in Tennessee, USA - Soil MetaG P. TD hybrid SBSTD1 (version 2)... | ecosystem: Environmental > Terrestrial > Soil >...
ACGATCACCGCCAACTTCAGCGCAACGACGGTTCACGCGGCGAGCAGCGGCACGACGTCACTGACGACGGTGTTCGGTGTCTGCGTGCTCTACGATCAGGCGAAGTCGCACAAGCAGGGCAGCACGATTCCCGTGAAGCTGTTCCTGTGCAACGCGTCCGGTCAGAACGTCTCGTCGTCATCGACCGTGGTCATGGCGACGGGCATCGTCAAGGCCGACGCGAGCGCGTCCGGCGCGACGGAGGATTCGGGCAACGCGAATCCGGACTTCAACTTCCGGTGGGATTCATCGTTGCAAGCCAACGGTGGCGGCTACATCTACAACCTGAGCACCAAGCCCGCGATCTACTCGACGGGCACCTGGAAGATGACGTTCACCGTCGACGGCGTGGCGAGTGCCGCCTACGTCGTGCAGTTTGACATCAAGTAAGACAAGCTCGCGGGATGGACAGCCCGGGCGATCAGAACATCGATCGTCCGGGCACGCGACTCGATCCGGCTATTGCGGGCAGGTCCGCTCGACGATCTGACGCCGCTTCTCCTTGAACGCGCCGACCCACGCGTCCACCGTCGCCGTCCGCAGCGCACCCTTCGATTCCACGGGCCGCTCTTCCGCGCGCGAGACCGCAAACAGATCCTTCAACTGATCGTCGCTCAGCTGCACCAGCAGATCGGCCAGGAACTTCCGGCCGGCCTCGCTGATCACCGGGTGCTCGAGCGTGCCCGTCACCGACTTCGACAGCTCGCCGACGCAGTGCGCTGGATCGCGCCAGACGGGCACCTTGTGCCACGCGTCGAAGTTGGTGCTGCCCTTCGCGTTCGTGTTGAAGTTGTTCGCGCGGCCGAACGTGTTGCCGAGATCGTTGATCATCATCAGCGGCTGCGCGCACGCAGCGGCCGCCTGCGACTTCTCCTCCGTGCCCTTGCTCTTCTCGTCCGCGCCCTTATTCTTCTCCTCCGCGACCTTGCTCTTTCCCTCCGTGACCTCGTTCTTCCCCTCCGCGACCTCGCGATCCATGCACACCAGTCTCTGCTGCTGGGGCTTCGTGTCCGAGTGCTGCATCAGCACGGCGGCGAGCTTCAGCGCGTCGCGCTCGGCGCGCGAGGCGCCGCCGGTCTCAGGGGAGACGAGATCGAGCTCCGGCCAACTCCAACCTGCGCCTTCAACTTCGATTTCGTGGGCCGGGTACTTGCGCTCGATCGTCGCGTACTCGAACGTCGCTTCCGCGAGCGGCGGCGTGTGCTTCCACGGATCGGCCGGACACCCGCGGCAGATCACCTTCACCGGATACTCGGCGTCGGCAGGGAAGCCCAGCGCCCACAGCAGGCGGCTCGCGGCAACCTCCGCATAGACCTCGCCGTTCTCGAGCCCGTACTTGACCTTCACCTCGTCGCCGGGCTTCACGGCGCACGTGAACTTCGGCGTGCCGCCTTCCAGCTTCTTCTCCACGTAATCGCACCGCACCGTCGTCAACGGCGCGAACGCGCCGGCGCCCTGCGGGCCGGCGCGAAGGTCGCGCGACTTCACGTCCGCCGGCTGCCACACGCGCGCGCGTTGAATCACGGCGAGGCGTTCCTTCGGTTCCTCGCGGGGCGGAATGGGCGCGGATGAATGGAGCGCGCAGGCGCCGCCGATCAGTCCCGCAGCCACGAGACCGCCGAGGCGAAGCGCGCGTAACGGCGATGTGACGGTGTTCACCTCAGTGGACAAGGCAAAGTTCCGGCCAGCCCGGTCGGCCCGGTCAGGACGATGGCCGGTCAAAGAGTGAGTCGCGGCGTGCCGAGAAAGGGCAGAATGTGCGCGGCATGTCCCCTATTCGGACCGTCATTGCGCTCGTGGCCTCGGCTGCCCTCATCCTCTCGGGCCCCGCGCTGGGCGCCGTGCGCAGCGCGATCCGCGATGCCTTTGCGGCCGGCACCTACCGGCTGATCCTCAACGCGGGCGTGGCGGTGGCGGCGCTCGCGCTCGTGGGTCTAGCGCTCTCACGTCTCCGCACAAGGCGGACGATGAGGCTCGTGCTGATTGCGTCGGCGATTGTCGTCGCGGTCGTGTCCGCGATCGCCACCGCGTCGCCCAGCGCCAGCCAGAACGCCGTCGAGCGATTTCACTTCATCGAGTATGCGGTCGTGATCCTGCTGTGGTATCGCGCGGTGAAGACGGCGGTGATCGCGCCCGACGGCGCGTCGGATCTCTCGGTGCTCGTCGTGCCCGCGTTCGCGGCGGTCGTCGTCAGCGCGGGCGACGAGTGGATGCAGTGGTTCGTGCCGGAGCGCGTCGGCGAGTGGAAGGACATCCTGCTCAACGTCACCGCGATCGGGGCGGGGATCCTGTTCAGTCTCGGTGTCGATCCGCCGGCGCGGCTGACGACGGCGTGGCAGCCAGGCTCGCGGCGGCGCACGGGCCGCGCGCTCGCGCTCGCGATTCTGTCCGTCGCCGCGTTCCTGCAGACCGTGCACATGGGGACGATCGTCCGCGACGTGCAGGTGGGCGCGTTTCGATCGCGCTACACGGCGCCGGAGCTGGTCGCGCTCGCGCGCGATCGTGAGGAGCGCTGGAGAACCTCACCGCCGCCTGCGAAGTTCGTGCGCTACTCGCGCGAGGATCAATACCTGGCCGAGGCGGTCTGGCACGTGCGCGCGCGCAACGAGGCGTGGGCCACCGACGTCCGCCGCGCGTGGTTCGAGAACCGGCTGCTCGAGAAATACTTCGAGCCCGCGCTCGACGTCGCGTCCTACGCGATGCCCGCCAGCCGTTGGCCGCCCGACCAGCGGAACGACGCCCGCACCCGCGCCGGCGACCTCCTGCCCCGCGACTTCGTCAGCCAGGCCGAGCCCCTCACGATTCTCACGTGGCGCCCGCCGATTTTCTGGATGACGGTGGCGGTGCTGGCGCTCATTGCGCTGGGCATTGGGGAGGGAAGACACCGTAGAAGTTAGAAGTTCGAAGCCAGAAGCCAGAAGCCAGAAGCCAGAAGCCAGAAGCCAGAAGCCAGAAGCCAGAAGCCCGAAGGCAGAAGCCGGAAGCCACATCCGTACGTTAAACTGTGGGCGTGAGGGGAGACTCACGCCAGGACCTGTATGCCAAGACGCTGGCCCTGCTCGGCTTGGGCTTGCTGGCCGGGACGGGTGCGCTCGTGGACACCTGGCCCTCTGGTCCCATCGTCCCCGCGACGGCGGGTCTGAGTCTTCCGCGCGAGTTCGCGATCGCGCGACCCATCACCGCACCGGTTGACCGGTTTGCGGCACCGCAGTTGGCTCGAGTGGACGTGCCGCGCGCGATGACCGCAGCCACCGAATCCACATTCACATCTGACGCGACGATTGACGCGCTGCCGATCGGCGACAGCATCCCCGCAGACGCGGTCGTCGCCCTCGCGGAGCCGCCCGCGGCTCACACGCTCGAGACGCAGGCGCTGATCGACGTGCCCGGCGAAGAGATCGCCCTCCTGGAGCCCGTGTTCACGAGCACGACGAATGCCGAGATGCGCCTGGCGGCGCCGGTGTCGCCCGACGAGGACTCGGACAGCTTCCTGACGAGCGCGGCAAAGAAGACGGGCGCCTCGATCGTGAAGACGGGCGTCAAGACCGGGGCGTCGATCTTTGACGCGGTCCGTGCGCTCAGCGGCGCCGTGCGCCGCGCATTGCCGAACTAGTTCGACCGCCCCGCGAAATCTTGTAGCGAACCCGCCGTAAAGGATTTACACTCCACACCCGAAAGATCGTTTGTCCGCCGAGGTTCTATGCACGTCCGCTCCCCGCGTGTCCGTGTCGCCGCAGTCCTCCTACTGTCCGCGTCTCTTGCGCTTGCCGGCAGTGCCCGTATTGCGGGCCAGCAGGCCGCGCAGAAGCCGACGGGCTTCCGCGATCGTCCGTCGAGCGATCTGGCCATCCGCCCGTTTCGCGACGCGGACGTCGAGAGCCTGCTGAAGACGCTGGACGCGGTTCTCGCCGCGCCGCCAAACGCGAAGATGCCGGGCCTCGCGCCGGATCTGCAGCTCTGGAAGTTCACGCGCTGGCTGCAGTCGGCCACGCTCACGCCCGCGCAGGAAGCGCACATCGTCGCGCACCTGCAGGCCACGGCAGAGGCGAACCCGCAGCTCGCACCGTTCCTGGAGCGCACGGTCAAGGCGGTGCAGGCGCTGACCCTCGGCAAGGTGGCGCCGGAGATCGAAGGCAACGACCCCGACGGCATCGGGTTCCGGCTGTCGGACTATCGCGGCCGGATCGTGGTGCTGACGTTCGGCGGGGAGTGGTGCGGGATCTGCCGCGCGGAGTACCCGTACGAGCGCTTCCTCAACGACCTCTACAAGGATCGCCCGTTCGCGATCCTGAACGTCAACAGCGACGGCGACGTCAAAGCCGCGCGCCGCGGCGCGACGGATCGCCCGTTCATCTCACGCGCATGGTGGGACGGCTACGGCGAGGTCAGCACCGCCGGCCCGATCGCGACGTCCTACGCCATATACGGTTGGCCGACGACGTACTTGCTGGATGAAGACGGCGTGATCCGGTACGTCGATCTGCGTCAGGAAGATCTGCTGAAGGGCGTGCGGCAGCTGATGAGCGAGCTGACGCGAAAGACCCTGTCGACGAAAAAACCTTAAAAGCCTTCCACCACGTCGAGCACGTGGGGCACGTGGGTAACCCTACGTGCACACCGCGTTGCCTGCGATGCATGAGCGCCGGCGGCCGCTGGCGAGCATGCTCGCCAGCGACCCCCTGCGCCAACGTGATCTAACCGCGCTACGTGGTGGAAAGCTCTTTCGAGCGTCCGACCGCGTCTAGAACGTAAACCGGATCTGACCCTGCACGGATCGCAGATTCGCCGCGCCGCTGACGGCGCCGAACCCGGCCGTGTTCGGCGTCCGGCGGTTCGGATCGATCGACCCGTCCGCGAGGTACTGCGAATTGCGCACCGTCAGGTCGGTCGGCGAGTTGAACTGGATCGTGCCCTGACGTGCGGTGTAGACCACGGTGTTCAGCGCGTTGAACACGTCGACGCGCAGCTGGAGCGTGCGGCCGCCGCCGAGCTTGATGTTGCGCTGAATCGCCAGGTCGAGGTTCCGCGCGCCGCACCCCGTGAACAGGGCGCGACCAGATTCGAGCCCGGCGCTGCCCGCCGACGGACCGCTGAACACCGTCGATCGGACCGGCGAGGTGCCGCTGGTCGCCGCCACCATCTTGTTGTTGAACTGGGAGTACTGATCGTCGGAGCAGCCTCCGCCGGCCAGACCCAGGTCCGGAATGATGATGCGCGCGTTGTAGTCCGGCGAGCCCGTGAGGTTCGTGCCGCCGCCGCTCTGGTAGCTGTACCCGACGTCGAACGGGTTGCCCGAGTCGAGGGTGAAGATGCCGGACAGCTGCCAGTCGTTCGCCACGAGTCCGATGGCGCGCATGATCGTGTTCTCGGAGCGAATCATCGGCAACTGCCACACGAAGTTGCCCTTGATCGTGTGCTTGATGTCGCCCTGATCGCCGAACAGCTCCTGCGCTTTCGCCTGGTCGGCGCGGACCGCGTACGTGCCGTCGGCGTTGTGATCGATCCGGAGGTTGGGCGAGGCGCCGCCGAACGAGTTCGCGACGTCATAGATCGCCCAGTTCCAGTTCACGCCCAGCTGCCAGCCGTGGCTGAAGCGGCGGTTGTAGGAGGCCTGCACTGAATGGAACGTGCGGTAGTAGCGTCCCAGGTTCAGGTTGAGGTTGCCGTAGCCGCGATAGGCGCGCACCAGGTTGTTGTTCAGCGTGGCGCCGCTCGTCGATGTCGGATCGATGCCGCGGCCGCCCGGGAGGAACGTGCCGACGTCGATCGTGTTGATGTTCGTCGAACTGGCGCCTCCGGCGGCGCTCAGCGTGTCGTAGGCGTGGTGGCCGACGTACTCGAGATCGACGGCCGACGACCACGGCAGCGCGACCTGCACGCCGCCGTTCCACTGGATGTCTTTCGGCAGCTTCGAGTCGTACTCGAACGAGTTGATGATCGGCACCGGTCCGAACGAGTACTGCGCGTTCTGCAGCGTCTGCAGGAAGCCCCACTGCGCCTGCGTGCTCGTGGCGACCGGCGGGTTGCCGACCGTGCTGAACACGGAGTTGCCGTCCGGCCGATCGAAGAACACGCCGATCGATCCGCGGAACACGACCTTCTGCTGGCCGCTCAGGTCGTACGCCACGCCGAGGCGCGGCGCCACGCCAAGCCACGGCCAGACGTACCCCGTGTTGGCGATGCCGTTGCCGGCCTGCGTCAAGCCGTTCGCGCCATCGCCTGAGCCCAAGATCACGTTGCCGACGAGCGATGACGATCCCGCGCCGAGCAGCGCGCCCGTGCGGGGATCTTTGGCGACGCGATTCGCGCCCGCGCAGGTGGCGGTGTTGCCCACGCAGCCCGGCACGTAGAGATACGGCGCCTTCGAGAGGTTCCAGGTCTCGGGGCGGAACGTGGACACCTGGTTGAACTGGTCGTACTGCGGCGTCTGGTGCACGAAGCGCACGCCGTAGTCGAGCGTCAGCTTCTTGCTGACCTTCCAGTTGTCCTGCACGTACCACTCGACGTTGTCGTACAGGAAGCTGCCCTCGATGAACGCGGACTGCTGCCCGTAGGTCGAGAAGACGCCCAGCGCGGCGTTCGAGTAGCCGAAGCCCGAATCGAGGGGGTTGTTCGTGTCCTGGCCGAAGTTGAGCGCCCCCTGGAACGAGGGCGCGCCGTTGCCGCCCGCGCCGAAGTTCTGGGCCTTGTAGCTGTGGTTGATGTAGAAGCCGGCCTTCAGCGTGTGCCGGTCGAGGACCTTCGTCAGGCTGATGCTGAAGTCCTGCGTCCGGTTGATGTTCATGAACCCCGGGAAGTTCAGGCTCGGGGGCGTGTTGTTGCCGAGCCGGCTCGTCGTACCGTTGACGGCCCAGTTGAGCGCCGGCGGCATCTGGAACGTGTTGCCGACGAGGAACGGCACGCCAATTTCATTGAGCGCCTTGAACTCGTAGTACTTGTCGTTGACGGCGATGTCGCCCGTGAACGGGAACGCGATCGCGCCGAGCGTGCAGTTGGCAATGGCCGCCTTCAAATCGGCCGGGCACACGACGTTGTGCCGGTTCGACGGGTCGTTGATGTTGGGCGAGCCCAGCCGGTTCTGGTTCACGCCGAACGTCACTTCCATGAACGTCGTCGGCGAGAACGAGTAGTTGACCGTGGCGGACGTGTTGAACGACAGCGGGAACTTCTGGATCGTGTCGTTGAAGCCGGGGAGGCTGTTGAGGTTCGGCTGCACCCGCGACGTTGTCCCGCTCCACTTGCCGGTGACGCGGAAGTTGGACGAGAGCTGATAGTCCACGCGATACGTCGGCGAGAACCCGAGGGTGGCCTCGCGCGGCGAGAGAGCGGAGTAGTTGTAGCTCGACGTCGGCGTCCAGTTCGGGCAGTCACTGCTCGGGCAGTTCGGCAGCGGATACTGGTTCAGCAGCGCGATGCCGGGGCCGTACAGCCGCGAAATCGGAATGCGGCCGAGCTCGCCGCCGTCCGCAAAGCACGCGGTCTGCACGGTCGAAGTGCAAGATGACTTCGGCAGGCCGGCCGCGTTGCTCGGGTCATAGATCAGGTTGTAGGGGTTGCCGTTGTTGTCCACCGTCTTCGAGAAGTCGCCACGGCGTTCGAGCGCGGTCGGGAACCGGAAGTTGTTCGTGTTGTTGGCGCTCAGGCGCGGACGATATTCCGACGTGTAGAAGAAGAACAGCTTGTTGTTGCCGCCGGGTTTGCCGACCGGGCCGCCGATCGTGTACCCCCAGTCGCGCTGATCCGACACGTTCTTCGGGTTGCCGTTCTGCTTGTTGGCCCAGCTGTTCGAGTTCCAATCGCTGTGCCGCTCGTAGTCGTAGACCGACCCGCGGAACTGGTTCGTGCCGCTCTTGGTCACGGCCGAAACCTGCAGGCCGATCGAGCGGCCGTACTCCGCGTTGTAGCCGGACGTGATGACCTTGACCTCGGCGACCTGATCGACCGGCAGGTTCAATCCACCCATCAGGCCGTTGTTGCCGGTGTCCATGGCCGAGATGCCGTCGATCATGAAGTTCGTCTGGCCGCTGCCGCCGATGCGGTTCGCGGTGGCGTTGGTTGCGGTCACGCCGGGAATCAAGTTGAGGAACTCGGTGAAGTTGTGGCCGGTGCCGCTCGGCAGATTCTGGAGCTGCACGGACTGAATGACGCCGGACCGCTCACCGCTCGCCGCCTGAATCACCGGCGCCTCGGCCTGCACCATGACGTTTTCCGTCTGGCCGCCGACCTCCAGGACGAGCGTTTCGACGCGGACGCGATCGCCGCCGCTCACCCGCACGCCTTTGCGGGTCAGCACCTTGAAGGACGGCATCGTCACTTCGACGCTGTAGGTGTCCGCCTTCACGTTCGGCATGGTGTACGTGCCGTCGGCCGACGTGACCACGGCCGCCGAGCGCGTGCCCTGTGTCTCGCTGATCAGCACGACGCTCGCGCCGGGAATGACGCCGCTTTGGGCGTCGGTGACCACGCCGGTAACCGATCCGGTGGTGATTTGTGCAGAAACGGATGTTGCGCCAAGACAGCACGCAACGGCGACGCCGACGAGCACTCGAAGAGACCCAGACCTGGCCATACGCCCCTCCTCTTAAGTACTTTCGGAGGCCGGGATCTAGACACGACTCGGTGCCGCGAGCTATGCCGGGTTCCCAACCGACAGCCGACCGACGACGGACGAAAACAGCTTCCCCAGTTCGTTCCGGGAAGCAGCCGCGAACGCTATGTTATTTGCGCGGATACTAGCAGGGGCGCAGGGCGCGCACAAGAATTATCGACAACCTCAGGTGTTATCGACGACATTCCGCGCATTGCCTGCGAAAGACCAGCAAAAGAGCCTTCCACCACGTTGAGCACGTGGGGCACGTAGGCGCAGGGGCGTCGCGGCAGAAACGACAACGCAGTCCCGACGAGAGAGCGGTAATCGATCGCTGATTGCTCTCACGTCGGGGCTGCGTTGTCGTTTCTGCGCGCGGCCATCGGCCGCTGGCGAGCAGAGCTCGCCAGCGACGCCCCTGCGCTCAGGCGTCCTGATGCAATCCCAGGTTGTTACCTACGTGCCCTGAGTGCCCAACGTGGTGTAAGGCTTTTCTCAGCGACGAGACGACGCGATCGGCTTCCACATCTGCTGCGCCAGGAACCGCTCGGTGTAATACAGCGACATCTGTGCGCTCGGGCCGAACGAGACGAGATCGAACGCGTGGTCCGCCCACGGCAGCACGATCAATCCTGCGGTGCCTGACTTGCGCAGATGCTCGTGCAGCGTCGTCGCGTACCCGAGCGCGACGACGCGATCGTGACCGCCGTTGATGAGCAGCACGGGCGGATGCGGTCTGTCTGCGTAGCTGATCGGCGATGCGTCGCGGTACAGATCAGGCTTGTTCGCGGGTGTGCCGCCGATGAGCGCCTCGAGCATCGAGCGCACGCCGAGCGTGTCGGGCTGAGGCACGTGTTCCCAGCCGTCGGTGAGGTTCACCGGACTGTAGAGCGCGACGATCGCGCGAATCGCGGGGTCGGCCGGTGACATGCCCGCGATGAGTGCGAGCTGGGCACCGGCGGAACGGCCGATGAGCGCGATGCGCGACCCGTCCGCGTTGTAGTCGCCGGCGTGCGTCTTGATCCACGCAAGGGCCGTGCGGATGTCGGCCAGTTGCGCGGGCCACTTCCACTGCGGCGCGTGGCGGTAATCGACGGCGAACACGACGTACCCGCGCGCGGCGTACTGCCGCGCGAACGCCGCGTGATCGCCCGGCATGCCGTCGCGCCACCCGCCGGCATAGATCTGCACGACGATCGGGCGCTTGGCCGCGCCACCGCTCGGTGTGTCAGATCGGCTGCCCGGCTGGTAGATGTCGAGCGCCAGCGGAACGTCGCCCGTGGTGCCGATCGGCACGCCGTGCGATTCGCGTACGTCCGTGGCCGGCAGTCCAACCAGCATCTGGCTCTGCACCACGGGCTCGGTACGCGTCACGGCCGCCGAGTTCGACGGCGTGTCGAGCACGGCCGCGCCGAACGACTCCGTCATGCTGCGGTTTGCTGCGGTCACGGCCGGGCCGATCTCGCCGAGCACCTGCCAGGCCAGCAGTCCGCTGCCGATCGCGCCAAGCAGCGCGAGCCGCGCAGACCACCGGCGCCGGAGCCCCGGCAGCGACATGAGCACGACGAGCCCAGACGCGACGAGCAGCCACGCGCTCAGTTCCGGTGCGCCGATGCTGAGCGCCAGGAGCCAGTAGTTCTGAGCAGGGACGACGATCCAAATCGCTGCGGCCAGCAGAACGATCGCGAGGAACAGGGCAAGTGCGGACATAGGGGAGGGGTTCTCTTGGGTTCGGATAGGTTCGAATGGGTTCGGATAGGTTCGGATAGGTTCGGATAGATTCGGATAGGTTCGACGGTTCTACGGTTCGTGAGGTTCGCTCGACTTTAGCCGATCGCGCGCATGACGTCCGAGCGCGTGATGATGAACGTTTCGTCGCTCTTGAAATCGCGCACGAGCACGGCGGGCGTTTCGGGCGTGATCATGGTGGCCAGCGACTCGACGCCGGTCGAGATGTCCACGAACGGAAACGCCCCCTGCATGACTTCGACGACGGGCCGCGTCTTCAGCGTCGGCGTGCGCACCAGCGCCGTGTACAGACGCGCCTCGTTGATCGATCCGACGATGCGCCCGTCGTCGGTGACGGGAATCTGCGAGTAGTCGTTGTCGGTCATCACCTGAATCGCGCGCGCGACCGTGTCGGTGCAGGCGATGGTGACGAGCGGCGTGCTGCGGCGCGAGACCACGAGATCGCGCGCGATGAGGCCGGTGCGGTCAAGGAACCCTTTCGTCCGCATCCAGTCGTCGTTGAACATCTTCGCGAGGTACCGCGACCCGTGGTCGTGGAAGATCACGACGACGACGTCGCCCTTCCTGAAATTGGATGCGATCTGGAGCAGGCCGGCCATGGCGGCGCCCGCCGAGTTGCCGGCGAAGATGCCTTCTTCACGTGTGATGCGGCGCGTCATGAGCGCCGCGTCCTTGTCGGTGACTTTCTCGAAGTGATCGATCAGCGAGAAGTCCACGTTCTTCGGCAGGAAGTCTTCGCCGATGCCTTCCGTCACATAGGGATAGATCTCGTTCTTGTCGAAGATGCCGGTCTCTTTGTACTTCTTGAACACCGATCCGTACGTGTCGATGCCCCACGCTTTGATCGCCGGATTCCTTTCCTTGAGGTAGCGGCTCACGCCGGTGATCGTGCCGCCCGTGCCGACGCCGCAGACCAGGTGCGTGATGCGGCCGCCCGTCTGCTCCCAGATTTCCGGCGCCGTCTGCTCGTAGTGCGCCTGCGAATTCGAAAGGTTGTCGTACTGGTTCGCCTTCCAGGAATTCGGCGTCTCTTGTACCAGCCGTGAGGAGACGGAGTAGTACGAGCGCGGGTCTTCGGGATCGACGTCCGTCGGACAGACGATCACTTCCGCGCCGAACGCCCGCAGCGCGTCGATCTTCTCCTTCGACTGCTTGTCGGTCGTCGTGAAGATGCACTTGTAGCCCTTGACGACGGCGGCGATGGCGAGGCCCATGCCGGTGTTGCCGGAGGTGCCTTCGATGATGGTGCCGCCCGGCTTCAGTCGCCCGTCGCGCTCGGCGTCCTCGATCATCTTCACCGCCATGCGGTCCTTGATCGAGTTGCCGGGATTGAACGTCTCGAGCTTGGCGAAGACCTCGGCGTCAGTGGCGTCGCGCGTCAGGCGATTGATGCGGACGAGCGGGGTGTGGCCGATGGCATCGAGAATCGTGTTCGCGATCGGAGGTGTCCGCACGCACTGATTATGCGCTACTGCCCCTTCGTCACGGGCACGTACAGCTCGTGCCCGTCGTCGGACGCGACGAACCGCAGGCCGAGAAAGTCAATCGCAAAGCGTCTGAGTTCTGGCCGGACCCAATTCGTGTGCATCACGACGTAGCCGAGATGGCGACGCTCGGCGAATGTCGGCGCCGCCTCGCGCGCGCGTGCTTCCGCGCCTGGGCTGAGGTGCCGTCCCTCGCTGAGGCGAATCAGCGCGCCGAGGACCGGCAGGTCCGCAAGCTCGGCTTTGCGTTTGCCGGAGACGCGCGACTTGTAGCCGCCGATCACGGCCTTGCCGTGCCGCGTCTGGTAGAACTGCGTGATGGCGCTGAAATCGCCGAGCGACGATAGTCCGTCGCGCACGCCGAACGGCAGTTCAAGCACGTGGACGGGTCGCGGATCCGCTGCAATGGTGTCGTAGATGGCCGGAATTTCTGCGGAGTAGAGCACGCGCGGCACGGGTGCCAGTTCGAACGCGATGGCGACGCCGGCCGCGGCGATGATCCGTCGCCGGCGCTGCGGCGCGTGACGCACGAGCACGGCGAGCGCGTGCGCGAAGAGCACAGCCACACCCATCAACGCCACGACCGCGAAGCGCTGTGGCATCCGCGCATCGCCGACAATCGGCACGTACCGCAGGAGCGCCCACGGCGTGGGAATGAACGTCGAGTACCCCGCGATGCGAATGAACGGGCCGAGCGAAAGCCACGCAAAACCGATCGTGACCGCCGTCCACAGCCGGCTCGGCCGCTGGCGCGTGATGAGCACGGCCGCGGCGATGACGGCGAGCGCGACGAACGGCAGCGTGGCGACGTTTTCAGCGAACCAGCCGGGCTCGCGCGCCAGCCACGACGTGAGGGCGTCCGGCGCGAGCGCGTGCATGGGGCTCGGGACGAGATACGCGGCCAGGTCGAGCCCCGGCGCGCTCGAACGCCACGGCACCGGCGCGCGCTCGACGCGCCCGTGTGCCGCGAGCGTCGCGAGCGCGTAGAGCTGCGGCGAAAGAATCAGCGCCGCAACGAGGCCGGCGAGCGCAGCCGCGCGCGTCGATCGGCCAGTCCATGCTTGCCACTGGCAGGCGATCGCCGGGCGGAGCGTCATGACGACGCGCGCCGCGATCAGCAGCGTGAGCACGAGCATCGGCGTGTACAGCGATCGCACTGACAGATGCACCCGACCGAGCTGGATCGCGCCGCCATGCAGGACGCTGACGCCCAGCACGACCGCAGCGGTGGCGGCGATGGCGCCGTCGACCAACAGCCGCGTCACGCGCCGCGCCGCCGGCGCGGATCGGCGTGTGATGTTCACGATGTGCCCGGCGATGAAAATGGCGCCGAGCATCAGACAGTACACGCCGTAGTAGGGATCGGAGAACGCGGCCCACGCCAGACAGACACCCGTGGCCGCGGCATCGCGGGCGCGGCCCGAGTGCCACGCGCGATCGAGGGCGGCGACGAAGAACGGCAGCGGCGCGGCCGCCGCCAGGCTGAAGTGGCCAAGGCTCCGGGCCACCAGATAGGGGCCGCACGCGAAGAGCGCACCAGCCAGCCAGGGCGCAGCGATCGCGTCGGGTGCGACGCGGCCCAGTTCCCGCCGCGCGAGTACGAACATGCCGAGGCCCGCGAGCGCCACGTTGATCAGATAAATGAGGTTGAAGGCCGCGACGACGCCGACCAGCGGCTGCAGCGGCAGCGCCAGCAGATCGGCGAAGACGGTGTAGTTGTGCAAGCTCAGATCGGCGGGGCCGCCGACCGGCAGGATCATGTCTGTCGAAAACGGCGTCGCGCGATGCTCGACGAGCTGGTGCCGGAAGACCCACTGGTTCCAGACGTACACACCGGTGTCGCCGGCCGGATCACCGGTGAGTGCCGTGTCGAGGTGAAGCCCAAGGGGCCACGACTGGACGACGGCGAGAGCGAGATACGAGGCGACCAGGAGGACGCCGGCTCGTACACGAACCATACGGGAGCGGGCGTATTCTATCCGACCGCGCCGCTTGTGTTCACGCGCCGTGCGCGTATCGCAAGCAGACGACCCAGTCGGCGACGCCGCCGGCGGCAATCGCGATCGCCAGTGCGGCCGCGACGATGGCGCCCGCGCGCGACGCGCCGCCGATCGCGCCGAGTCCATAGCAGCCCAGCGCGAGGATCAACGGGGCGGCCGCGAGGTTCGATCGCATTTCGATCGCCGTGAAGATGCCGAGCAGCGAGAACCCGGCCCAGACCAGGGCCCACGCCGCGAGAAAGATCGTGAAGTTGTCGGCGCGGTGACGCCGCAGGATGAGCACGGCGCCCGCGGCCGCCGCGACGATCAGCGACCAGCCGAAGTTGGTGGCGGTCTCCGCCATCCACCGCTGCGCCTTGATCGGCGCCGGTGCGACCATCGATCGCGTTTCGGCCTCGCCCTCGCGCGCGGCCACACGCTCCGCTGTCTTCCGATAGACGTCGTGAAAGTGCGAGTAGTAGACGACGTAGGAAATCGCACCGGCCGCAAGCAGCGACGCCAGCACCCAGGCGCCGAGCCGGCGCGTGCTCGCACGGCCGAGAATCGCCAGGAGACTGCCGACGGCGCCGACGAGGGGGACGCCGACCGACAGCGTGCTGAAGTGCGAGAGCAGGCCAATCGCGATGAGGAGCGTGACGCCCGCGAGGCCGACGAGCGACGTGCTGCCGGCCGCCGCCAGCCAGCCGATGCCGCCCATCGCGACGCCGAAGACTCCCTGACCGAACACGTTCGTCAGGTTCGACGTGCACAGCGCCTGGAACGTCATGCGCGAGAACGGCCAGAGCGCGGCAAACAGCAGCGCCATCGATCGCCGTCCCCACGCGCGGCGAAGCGCGAAGTACATCGCCACGCCGACGAGCGCGTCGGCGCCCGCGGCCAGGCCGCGTAGCAGGCGCATGCGATCGAGTTCCGTCGGAAAGAGATCCCAGAACGGCATGGCCGTCACGTACAGCGCGATCGCGTAGGGGAATTCGAAGAACGGCCGCGGCGTGATGGACGTGAAGAAATAGTTGCCGCCGGCCACGTACTGCGCGCGGTGCACCTGAAAGATCGAATCGCCCACCGTCATGCCGGGATGCGCGAACACCGTCAACTTGATCGTCGTGGCGACGAGCACGATGGCCGCGGCCACCGGCCATTCGGGCGCCTTGACCGAGGGCGCCACGCGTTTGAGCGCGGCAATCGCGATGCCGGCGATGACGCACCCAATCGCAATCGCGTCCAGCCGCTGAATGAAAATACCGCCGAAGAACGTGCCGTCGAGGCCGAGCAGCCACGCATAGGCGGCCGCGAGCGCCAGGCCCGCGATCGCGCCAATCCACGCGCCCGCGCCGCACAGCACGACGATGGCCGTCAACGCCATCGTCGCGGCGGCCGCGCGCATCGCGACACTGGCCAGCGGACGGAACCGGCCCTCCACGGCGGTGATGCTCACGTGCTCGACCACGACGCCGAGCGTGCGCTTGTCCGTGGGGCCGGGCACGAACGTAATGGCGGGATCGATACCGATCGTGAGCGTCGTGGCCGCCGACGGGGGCGCGATGACGCTGTAGTCGCGGCGCTCGTTGTTGCTCGGCTCGCGCGATCGCTCGACGCCGTCGATCGAAAACGCCAGATCGGGCGGCGGGGGAGTGGACGGGCCGCGGCCCGCGAGAATGCGAAACGTGATGCGGTACGGGCGCGAGCGATCGATCGCCGCCACGCGCAGCTCGGCGTGATCCTGTGTCCAGCTGAACGCGCGCCGGGCGGCTTCGTCCACCTCGGGCGGATAGAACCCGCGCGCCGTGAACCAGCCGCGCTGGCGGTTGGTCCAGCCGCCTTCGCCGACCGGACCGGAGAACGACTGCGGACCGAGCGCGATCGCGGCGTACGTGAGGAACAGGCTGACCAGCCCTGCGGCAGGCACGACGAGCCACGATCGCATCATCGAGAGGACGTCCTCACGTACGGCCGTCATGATATCCGACGGCCGCGGCCTGACTTGTGCGGGCCGCACGAACGCGCGGTAGCATCGAGAGTGATGAGCGTCAGGATCGGTCTCGTTGCCTCGCGCGGGCCACTTCCCGCGTGGCAGGCCGACGTGATCGAGCGCGTGACGGCGAGCGGCGCCGCGACGATCGCGGTGTTCTTCGAATCTGCCGCGCGGCCCGCGCAGAAATCGCGACTCCATCGATGGTACGAGCGCGCGGACCGGCGCCTGACGCACATCGCCGACGATCCGAACGCGCCGATCGATGTGCCGGCGCTGGCGCGCGTGCCACGCGTTCCCATCGATCTCGCCAGCATCGATCCGACGGCGCAAGGGCTCGACGTCGTGCTGGTGCTGGCCGACGACGAGAGGACCGCGCAACGGCTGGCGCGGCGCGCGCGCCACGGGGCATGGATGTGGGTGGCTGGCGAGACATCGCCGAACGACGCGCCGTTTCTGAGAGAGCTGCGCGAGCGACGGCCGACGACCGGCGTGTCGATCGTGCAGGTGACCGACGCCCCGGAGCCGCGCGAGCTCGACCGCATCGAGGTCGCGACCGAGCCCGGCCTCTCGCAGATGAGAAACAGCGTGCAGCCGTTGTGGGCGCTGGCCGAGCGGCTGGTCGGTCTCATCGAAGCACTGTCACGGGGGGCCGGTGGGGCTTTGTCACGTGGCTCGGGCCTGAGATCCTGCGCAAGAGCGTGCGCCGGTTGACGCGATCGCCAAAGGCCGTGCACTGGCAGGTCGCCCTGCGCCGCGGGCCGCACTCGCTGTTGCATTCCACCGTGGGGTCGGAGCGCGCACCCAGCTTCTCGGCGCTCGAAGCGCCGCCGGGCCGCTTCTACGCCGATCCGTTTCTGTTCGCCGAGGCCGGCACCGAGTGGCTGTTCATCGAAGATTACGATCGCGCGCGTGGCCTCGGCCGGCTCGCGTGCGCGCCCGTCAACGGCCTGGACATCGGCGACGTGCAGCCCGTGCTCGAGCAGCCGTACCATCTCTCGTATCCGTGCCTGATCCGCGAGGCCGGCGAGATCTTCCTGCTGCCGGAAACCGCGTCGAACGGTACGGTCGATCTCTATCGCTGCGAGCGCTTTCCCGATCGATGGGCGCACGTCCGCACGTTACTCAATCGACGCGCCGTTGATACGACGCCACTCCGTCACGACGGGCGATGGTGGTTTTTCACGACGCTGCTGGCGTCGCACGGCGGCAGCGGAGAGCTGTGGCTGTTCTCGTCACCGTCGATCGACGGCGACTGGCAGGCGCATCCGGCCAGTCCGATCTCGACCGATGTGCGCACGTGCCGGAACGCCGGGGCCATCGTCTGCGACCGCGGCCGGCGGTTTCGTCCCAGCCAGGACGGCAGCGGCGGCTACGGCGCGCGGTTCACATTGCAGGAGATCGTCGAGCTGGACGCGCGCACGTACCGCGAGCGCGCGCACGTGACGTTCGAGCCCGATCGGGCGCGCGGCGAGATCGGCGCGCACACCTACGCCCGCCTGGGGGACCTCGAAGCGATCGACGTCTGCACCATGCGGCGCCTCCGCGATCTTGGGGGTTGAGCGAGATCCCGCCGCTGGCTACGCCGTCCGGCGCCGGTGGCCCGGCCGGCCCGATGCCGCGCGCGTGACCTTCTGGGTGCTCTTCGCGGGCTTCTTCTTGCGCGCGCTGGCCTCGTCCAGGCTCTTCCGGAGCGCGTCCATGAGGTTGACGACCTTGGCCGGCCGTTCTTCCTTCGGCGCGACGATCTCGCGGCCGGCCACCTTCGCGCCGATCATCTTGCGCAGCGCGTCCTCGTAGTCGTCGTGGTACTCGGTCAGCGGCTTCTCGCTCTCGAAGCTGTCGAGAATCTTGCGCGCCAGCGTCATCTCCGCCGGCTTCGCCTGGCTCTTCGCCCAGTCGAGCTCCTCGATGTTCTTCATCGATCGAATCTCGTCGCCATGGCGGAGCGTGTACATCACCATGCCGCGATCGCGCGGCCGCAGCGCCACGAGGTACTCGCGGCCGTGCAGCGCCACCTTGCCGACGCCGGCGCGGTCGGCCAGCGCATCGCGCATGACCGCGTACGAGGCGCCGGCGCCGGCCCCGTCCGGCGCGATGTAATACGGCCGCTCGACGTACATCGGATCGATCTCGTCCGCATCCACGACCTGCGTGATGTCGATGATGTGCGTGGACGGCGGCCGGACGGACTCGATGTCCTCGGGATCGATCACGACGAACTCGCCCTTGTGGACTTCATACCCCTTCGTGATCGCGTCGTTCGAGACGTCTTCCTCGCAGTGCGGGCACCACTTCTTCAACTGGATGGGCGTGCCGCACTTCTTGTGCAGCTGGCGAAACGAGACCTCGCCCGACGGATCGGTCGCTGCGAAGACGCGGATCGGAATCGTCACCAGGCTCAGCTTCAACGTGCCTTTCCACAACGCGCGGGATGCCATGCGTCCTCCTTCGTCCCGGCCGCTAGCGGCGGGCCGCGCGCCTCGACCAGTGCGATCGAATGGCGCCCGTCCAGATGGCGGCTTCGCGCGGTTTGAGCGTGCCGTACGGCGGCAGCCGCGCGTCAATGAATCCCCACTTTTCCAGATCGACGAGATACTGCGCACGCGAGAGCTGCGTCCCCCGGCACAGACGGACGCCGCCCGGCGCGGGATCGCGCGCCTGTTCCAATCGCCGCATCACCCACCGCGGCACGACACGCGCCTCGCTCGGGTAGACGTAACTGAACATCGTCAGGTGCGCGAGCAGGATCGGCTCGTGGCCGCGGAACCGCTCGCAGAGGTGCGCCCAGTCGAACGTCCGGCCGCACGTCAGGATCAGGTGGAGCACATCGGCACCGTCGAAGCGTTCGCGTTCCATCACGAACGCCTTGCTCCACAGCAGCTCTTCGGGCGGACACAGCAACACGTTGAATCCGAGTACGCGTGCGGGCACTGCGCGCTCGAAGTACAGGTCGTCCACGCTCGTCACCGCGTTGCCGCTGTTGAAGATGATGTCCACGAGGGCGTCGCCCTGGATCGCCTTGCCGAGCCAGTGCGGAAACGACAGCCGCGTGTAGATGCCTGCCGCCCGCAGCGCGCGTGCCGCTTCAGGCCAATCCTCGCGGCGAATCATCAGATCGAGATCCTTGGTCTTGCGATCGATGAGCGTGTAGCGCGCCATGGCGTAGGTGCCGCCGATGAGAAACGGCAGATCGGCATGGCGGAACGTCCGGAGGACCCGGCGATAAAACTCGACCGGCGAGGGCACGGTTCCCTTTCAGCAAGGTATATGCCAAGGCACGCGTCTTGCTACTCAGACGAGGGTGATGGTGTCTCCCACAACTGCGACCAGTGAGGTGGTACGTATTGCCGCCGTCGGGGATCTTCACTACGGCCGCGTGTCATCGGGTGCCTTGGAGCGCCTGTTCGAAGAGGCCGCGCTCGCGGCGGACGTGCTGCTGCTGTGCGGCGATCTCACCGACTACGGTTTGCCGGATGAAGCGCGTGGGCTCGCCAAAGAGATCGCGCTGCACAGCAAGGTGCCCCTGATCGCCGTGCTTGGCAATCACGACTACGAGTCTGGCCACGCGACCGACGTGCGCGACATTCTGCGGGACTCGGGTGTCGTGATGCTCGATGGTGACGCGTACGAGGTGCAGGGCATCGGCTTTGCCGGTGTCAAAGGCTTCTGCGGCGGCTTTGGCCGCGGCGCCCTCGGTGCGTGGGGCGAGCCCGTAGTGAAGCAGTTCGTGCAGGAAGCGGTCAACGAGGCGATGAAACTCGAGACGGCGCTCGCACGGCTGCGCACGGACACGCGCATCGCGCTGCTGCACTATGCGCCGGTGCAGGACACGGTGGCCGGCGAATCGGAAACCATCTATCCGTACCTGGGATCCGGGCGGCTCGAAGAACCGCTCAATCGATTTGGGGTCTCGGCGGTTTTTCACGGGCACGCGCATCGCGGCGCGTCCACGGGCCGGACCACCACCGGTGTGCCGGTCTACAACGTCTCGCTGCCGCTGCTCATGCGCTCGACGCCGTCCGCCATGTTCCGCGTGCTCGAGGTGCCCAGGCCGGCCAGCTCGACGGCCGCGCCGGCACGCACCTGATCGTCGATCCACTCGACAATCCACACGGCCACCTGCTGCCGCCATGCGGGCGACATGAAGTGGTGTTCCGCTTCCGGCACGATACGCACGCGATGATGCGCACCGTCCACCGCACCGCACCACTTCGGCCGCAACACGAGATCGTGAAACTGATGCCAGCGTGCGTCCGTGCCGCCGAACACGTGCAGCTGGCGCACACCTGACGCGATCGCGCGATCGAAGCCGGCCTCGAACGTCGGATTGAGCACGCCGCCGCGGTTCGATCGCCGCAGCGCCGCAGCGGCCGTGTGGACGATCGCGCGCAGGTGAATGCCGCCTGCGAGCGCACGCGGCCAGGCGGACGGCGAGAGCAGCTTGCGCGCGTACCCGCCGATCTGGCTGCGCGCCTCCGACGCCACCGCCGGCGCCGCCTGGCCCGGACGCGGCGTCGATCGCACGGCGATGTTGAGCGCAATCACGCCCGCCACTTCGTCCGGCGCGTCGGCCGCAGCGACGAGCGCCGTCAGCCCGCCGCCGCACAAGCCGCCGGCATAGATCGGCACGTGGCGCCCAAGCTGTGCCGCAAGCGCCCGCATCGCCAGAATCGCGTCGGGCACGAATGCGCCCGATTCGATGCGCTGCCACAGCTCGAAGGTGGGCAGCACGTCGAGCGTGCCGTCACTTTCGCCGATGCCGAGGGCGTCGATGCGAAGCGTGGTGATGCCGTCGTTCGCCAGCCGCTCGGCGAGATCGAAGTACAGCCGGCCAGGGCCAGGTCGTGGTTGCGTGCCGGCCGGTAGAAGCACCAGCGCCGCCTTCGGATGGCCGCTGCTCGCGTGTGTCAGCACGCCGCGGCGCGTGAAGCCGTCGGGACCAACGGCGGTGAAGGTCTCGAGGCGCATGGGTGGACTCACGCGGCATCGGCGGCGACGGCTTCCACGGTCGCGCCGACGAGCGCCTCCTGCTGCAGATCGGTCCGCGCGCCTTCAATCCAGAACGTGCTGCCGGCGACGGAATGGACGGTCACACCGGCATGCCGTTCGAGCGCGGTCAGTTCTGGCGGCAGCCTGCCGGTGGCGCCGGTATCGAAAATCTCAACGGGGCACGGCGCCTGTTCGACCAGCCGCGCGAACGACGCGGTCACGACGCTTCGGTAGAAGCTTGGCCCGATTTCCCACCCGAACACGTTCACCGACTCGCCGAGCGCGAGTCGGCCTTCGAGCGCGTCGCGCGTCGTGCGTTCCGCCTTGGCAGCGGGCGGCGCGACCAGGAGCGTCAGCCGCAGCAGGTCGCGCAGGTACGTGCGGCCGTCGATCACCGGGCACCACGCCGTGAGGCGATCGGCGCCCACGGTGCGCGCGGCCATGGCCGCCAGCAGGGCGCCCGCCCGGCAACCGATCACGCGCATCGGCGAGGCGGCCGCCAGCTTGCGCGTGCGCGATTGCCACCACCACGCGACGTCTTCGACGTCGTCGCACCACTCGCCGAGCCCGATTGTCGACGTGTGGCCCTCGCTGTCGCCGTGACCCGTGTAGTCGAAGCGCATCACGCGGACGCCGCTGGCCGCCAGCGCGCGCGCCAGGTTCACGAGCACCCCTCGCGCCGCGTTGTGCTCTTCGAGCAGCGGCGCGCAGATCAGGCATCGCGGAATCGACGGCGAGGCGTTGGCGGGTGCGTGCTCGGCGTAGAAGAGCGCGTGTCCGCGACGATTGCGGATGAACCCGGCCTCGTACGTCATGTCGTCGGCGCGCTTCATGCGCCCACCTCGTCGATCGGCCCGGCCAGCAGCGGAGGCAGGTGCAGGTATCGCGTGGCGCGTCGCTTGGCTTCGATGTCCGCGTAGATCCGCTCCGCACGGCCGGTGTCGATGCCCAGCTCGCGCGCCAGTTCCTCGGCAGACACGTCGTGATTGCGCGCCCACAGTGCGCGATCCATCTCCGCAAAGGGCAGCGCAAAGTAGAACTCGTCCTGGCCCTGCGGCAGGCTGTACGTGTCCGTCGTGGGCGCCGCATTGAGGATGGCCGGCGGCACGCCGAGGTGCCGGGCCAGCGCGTACACCTGCGACTTGTAGAGGTGCGCGATGGGCTTGATGTCGGCGGCGCCGTCGCCGAGCTTGACGAAGAATCCCTGGTCGTACTCGAGCCGGTTCGGCGTGCCGATCACCGCGTAGTGGAGCCGATCGGCGTGGAAGTACTCGATCGATTTCCGGACGCGCTGCTTGTAGTTCGTGGCGGCGACGATGCGGAAGAACGAGGTGGCGTCGAGCCGGCGCCGTTCCGGCGTTGACGATCCGGGCCGGAGCGCAATGAGATCGAACGAGTTGTAGCGGCCCTCGAGCCCGCCGCCAATCGCGATCTTCCACTTCCAGTCGCGCGTGTAGTCGGGAAACACCGATCGGACGGCCTCGTCGCGTTCGTCGTACGCGCCGATCGCCTGGAGCGTGGACGTAATCTCTTTCACGGCATGCGGCGCGCCAAGCGCAGTCACGAGCTGAAGGCCGCGCATCAGGCTCGCGTCCGAACTGTCGCGTTCCGGCATCATCAGGCAGAACACACGCTCCGCCCCGATCGCGCGGACGGCGAGTGTCGCGCATACGGCGCTGTCCACGCCGCCGGAGACTCCGATCACGGCGCCGCGGCGGCCGAGGTACCGGAGGCTGTCGCGCAAACGTGCCGTGAGGTGCTCCGTCTCGGCAACCGGATCGAGGTCGAGCGCTGTTTCCGTCAGCGCGCCCATGGCCGTGCCTCCATCGATCTCACGGTTGGCAGCGTCTGGCGTTGCACCTTGCCCGACGCTGTGCGCGGCAGCGCGCCGGCAATCACCACTCGCGCGGGCACCATGTGCCGCGTCAGCCGCTTCCGGCAGTGCGCCTGCACAGCGGCCGTCGTCAGATTCGCCCCGCGGCGCGGGACGACGACGAGCAGGACTGACTGACCGAGCATCGGATCCGGAATGCCGCACGCCGCCGCCTCGGCGACGTCGGCCAGCTCGAGCGCGGCCTCTTCGATCGCGGCAGGCAGCACGCGGTGCGCGCCCGTCTTGATCAGATCCGCGCGGCGGCCGGTGAGATACAGGAATCCGTCGTCGTCCACGTAGCCCAGATCGCCGGTGCGCAACCAGCGCTCGAGGCCGTTGTCAGTCATGACACTGGCCGTGGCTGCGGGCGCGCGCCAGTAGCCGAGCATCACGCCCGGCCCGGACACCTGCACGTCGCCGGTTTCGCCGGGGCGCGCTTCACGATCCTCCGAGGCCATGACGCGCAGGCGCACGCCGCGGATCGGCAGGCCGGCGGAGCCCGGCCGATGATCGATGTCGCGCGGCGGCAGCATCGTCAGCCGCGCCGTCGCTTCCGTCTGCCCGTACATCACGTGAAAGGCCACGTTCGGAAAGCGGGCGCGAACGCGCGCGATGTCGGACAGCCGCATCGCGGCGCCGGCTTGAGTGACGTACCTGAGGCGTGGCAGCGCCGAGGCGCCCGCGCCGAAACTCGATCGCTCGACGAGCGACGTGAACATCGACGGCACGCCCGGGAATCCTGTGATTTGCTGCGCGCGCATCGTGTCCACGACGCGCTGTGGGTACATCAGGCTTTGCTCGATGACGACCGTCGCGCCCGCCGCGAGGTGCGTGTGGAGCACGGAATTGCCGTAGGCGTAGAAGAAGGGCAGCGCCGCCAGCACGCGATCGGACGGCCGAAGCGCCAGCGCCTCGCTGATGGCCAGCGTGTTCGACACGAGGTTGCGATGGCTCAGCATCACGCCGCGCGGCTCGGCCGTCGTGCCCGACGTGTAGAAGATCGCGGCGAGATCTCCG
>Ga0111538_10002989_pt1 | contig 23706 bp, 14 predicted proteins | sample SoiMethybrSBSTD1_FD_79669 | JGI IMG/M metagenome (GOLD analysis project Ga0111538, IMG submission 79669) | Bulk soil microbial communities from a Populus tree surrounding site in Tennessee, USA - Soil MetaG P. TD hybrid SBSTD1 (version 2)... | ecosystem: Environmental > Terrestrial > Soil >...
GCGACTGGACCTCCGAGTGGGTCGAGTTGTACGACCCGGCGCGGCTCCCGTCGGCCGGTGGGCTGGTCCGCGACCAGATCGCCGTCGCCGAGCACTTCGTCGCCGACCGCCTGCGGGCGGTCGGCGCGCGCCCGCCCGCGGACCTCGCGCCCGGCGAGGCCGCGACCACGACGGTGGGTACGCGGCTCGCGGCCGTGCGGTGCGATCAGGACGGGACGCTGGTTGCGCTGTCCGGCCGCTGCACACACCTCGGCTGCGCGGTGGCGTTCAACGACGACGAGCAGACCTGGGACTGTCCGTGCCACGGCTCCCGCTTCGGGCTCGACGGCGCGGTGCTGGCCGGGCCCGCGGTGGAGCCGCTTTCGCGGCTGGATCTCGGGGATGATTCGGAGCCGTCTGCGTAGTATCGGCTCCCGTGTTACATCCCCGGCTGGCCGCGGCGCTCGTCTTCTACGCCAGCGGCGCCGTGCTCGTGCTGGAGATCGTCGGGCTGCGGCTGGTGGGGCCGTACGTCGGGGTCACGCTGCAGACGAGCAGCGCGGTCATCGGGGTGGCGCTCGCCGCGATCGCGTACGGGGCGTGGACCGGCGGTTGGATCGCCGACCGCGTCGATCCGCGGCGGCTGATCGGCCCGGCGCTGCTGGCGGCGGCGGTCACCATGGCGATCACCGTGCCGCTGGTGCGGTGGGCCGGCGAGTTCCTGCGCGGCACGCAGGCGGTCAACGTCGTGCTGCTGGCGCTGCTCGCGCTGTTCCTGCCCGCGGCGCTACTCGCCGCGGTCACCCCCCTGGTGATCAAGCTTCAACTCGACGACCTGAGCGTCACCGGTCGGGTCGTCGGGAGACTGTCGAGCGTCGGGACGCTGGGGGCGATCACGGCGACGCTCGGAACCGGGTTCGTCCTGGTACGTGCGCTGCCCACGAGCACGATCGTGCTGGTGCTGGCCGGTGCTACGGCTGCGCTCGGGCTGTGGCTCTCCGTGCGGTACGGCGGGCTGTGGATCTCCCGGCGGGGGCGCGCACTGCTCGCGGTGGTGGGGTTCGGGACGGCCGGGCTGGCGGCGGTGGCGCCGACTCCGTGCGACGTCGAGACGGCGTACCACTGCGCGGCCGTGACCGTCGACCCGGCGCGACCGAGCGGACGGGTGTTGTGGCTGAACTCCGCCCGGCACTCCTATGTGGACCTGGCCGATCCGCTGCACCTGGAGTTCGCGTACGCCCAGTGGATCGCGGCCGCTGCCTTGGCCCCACACGATGTCCTGCACCTGGGCGGGGGCGGGTTCACGCTGCCGCGGTACTACGCGGCGCGGGGCGCCAGGGACCAGGTGGTGCTGGAGCTGGACCCGGGGCTGGTGTCGCTGGACCGTTCCGAGCTCGGCTTGCGAACCTCTCCGTCGTTGCGGGTGCTGACGGGGGACGGGCGGGTGTTGCTGGCCGCGCAGCCGTCGGGGTCACGCGACCTGCTGATCGGCGACGCGTTCGGGCACCTCGTGGTGCCCTGGCACCTGGCGACGGTGGAGCTGACCCGGGACGTGCGGCGGGTGCTGCGTCCGGGCGGGGTGTACGCGCTGAATCTGATCGACGGGCCGGCCCGGCGGTTCGCCCGCGCCGAAGTGGCGACGGTGGCCGCCGTGTTCAAGCACGTGATCGTGATCTCCCGGCAGGCGGCGCTGGACGGCAAACAGACGGCCAACTTCGTTGTGGTCGCCTCCGACGAGCCGCTGGCCGTCGCCGAAATCGCGACGAGGGTGGCGACGGTGCCCGACCCCGGCGCGGTGGCGGACGGCCGAGAGTGGGCGAAGCACGCCCGGGTCCTCACGGACGACCGCTCCCCCGTAGACCAACTCCTGTCCCGCTGACGCTGTCTCCGCGATCGTCGGCGGCGTAGCCCGGCGGCTCGTCCCACTCGGTCACGCGGGGAAGTCCGCACACCCGCCGTCGGAGGCGGAAGTCAAAGTTCGAACCTGTGGATAACTCCAAGCGGTGACACCGTCTCGTTCCGCAATCTTGGAAATCCGTGCACCGAAATCGGTGCACCGATTTCCAAGATCCACAAAGGGCCGGGAGCCCCAGGCGTCCCATTGGTCTCAGCGGGCCAGTACCGTGCATGCCATGGCGACGGTGCTGCTCGTCGAAGACGATCACGTGGTGCGGGGTGCCCTGCTGCGCTCGTTGACTGACCTGGGGCACACGGTGTACGCGGTCGGGACGGCGCTCGAGGCGCTACGCAGAGTGGCGTCCGACGCGCCCGACTGTGTCGTCCTCGATCTGGGCCTGCCGGATCTGGACGGCGCGGACGCCCTCCGGATGATCCGGGGCGTATCCGACGCACCGGTCATCATCGCCACCGCCCGGGACGACGAGGCCGAGATCGTCCGGTTGCTCAAAGCGGGCGCCGACGACTACATGGTCAAGCCGTTCACCAGCGCCCACCTGGACGCACGCATGGCCAGCGTCCTGCGGCGCACCGGGCGCGGGGTCAAGGAGCCACCGAGCGTGCTGGAGGCCGGCGGCCTGAAGGTGGACCTGGCGCAGCGGCAGGCGTACCTTGACGCAGCGCCGTTGACGCTCACGCGCAAGGAATTTGACCTGCTGGCCTACCTGGCCGCCCGGCCCGGTCGGGTCGTCTCCCGTCGAGAGCTCCTGGAGGAGGTATGGCGACAGCCGTCGGTGGGGGAGGATCAGACGATCGACGTTCACCTCTACTGGCTGCGGAGAAAGCTGGGCGAGAGCGCGGCGGCGCCGAAATACCTGCACACCGTGCGGGGGGTCGGCGTCCGGTTCACGGCACCCGACTGAGGGCGGCGCTCGCTTACGTCAGCATCGCGGTCACCACGATGGTGGCCGTCGCGTTCCTGATTCCGCTGGGTCTCGTGGTGCAGCAGCTCGCCGAGGAGCGGGCCGGGGCCGACGCCGAACGTCAGGCCGCGGCCGTGGTCGCCGTGCTCGCCGTGAAGCCCGACCAGGTGACGATCGAGAACACGATCGACTCGGCCAGCGGCGACGCGGCCGAGCGGGTGGCCGTGCACGGAGTGCCCGGCGTCAACATCGGCAGCGGCCATGCGTCCAAGGAGCAGGTCGACGCCGCCGTCAAGAACGACCGCAGCGGCCTCGTCGATGTCGAGGGCGGCAAGTCCTTCATCCAGCCGGCCCGGCTGCCCGACGGCTCCACCGTCGTCGTCGAGGTGTTCGTCCCCGAGTCGGAGCTGAACAAGGGCGTCGGCATCGCCTGGCTCACGCTGTGCGCCCTGGCCATCGGCCTGGTCGCCGCGTCGGTGTGGGTGGGTGACCGGCTGGCGCACAAGGTGGTCGGCGCTGCGAAGGCGTTCGCGCAGGCGGCGCGCTCGCTCGGCGACGGCCAACTGGGCGTGCGCGTACAGCCCGGCGGCCCGCGCGAGCTGGTGGAGGCCGGCCAGGCGTTCAACGCGATGGCCGAACGGGTGCTTACCCTGCTCAAGGGCGAGCGGGAGCTGATCGCCGACCTGTCGCACCGGCTGCGCACCCCGCTGACCGCGCTGCGGCTGGACGCGGAGCCCATCGTGGGGCCGGCCGGCGAGCGGGTCCGCCGCTCGATCAACAACCTGGAGGTGGAGGTCGACCAGCTGATCCGGTCGGCGCGGCAGCCTCCGGCCAACACCGGCGAGATCACCAAGCTCGGCGCCGACGGCCTGCCGGTCGGCCCGAAATGCGACGCGAGCGAGATCGTCCGCGAGCGGATGGCGTTCTGGGCGGCGGTCGCCGGCGACCAGGGCCGCACCTGCAAACGGGTCGGCGCCACGCTGCCGGCTCCGGTGCCGGTGCCCCGGGCCGACCTCGCCGCCGCGCTCGATGCCCTGCTCGGCAACGTGTTCCGGTACACGCCGCAGGGCACGCCGATCGAAGTCGCGGTGACCAGACGCGACGGCTGGGTGGCCGTCCGCGTGGACGACGGCGGTCCGGGCATCCCGGATCCCGAGGAGGCCATGCAGCGCGGCCACAGCAACAAGGGCTCCACCGGCCTCGGCCTCGCCATCGCACAGCGGCTCGCCGCCGGCGTGAACGGCGCTGTGAACATCGGGCGCAGCCGGTTCGGCGGCGCCAGCGTGGTGGTCCTGATGCCCGACGCGGAGACGCCGCCACAGAGCGGCAGCCGCTTCGGGCTGGTGGGGCGCCTGTCGCGGGAGCCCGGCAAACGGCGCGGCCGCCACCAGGGCGACCCGACCCAGACCAGGTACTAACCGCGATCTTGGAGGCTCAGGGCTCGAAGACGAGCCCCAAATTTCCAAGATCGCGGCAAGGCTGGGGCGACGACCAAATCGCGCTTAGGTTCCCGTTAAGAGGGGTGATTCCGGGTCCGGGGCGCCACTAACGTCGTCCTCGTTCCCATCGGGCGCACCGGTTTCGCCCCCTGTCCCGCCCCGTTTGAAACCGGATGTGTCCAGTTGCGACGGCGTGGACCGGCTCGGCCCCGGTCCCGCCGCCGCTCCAGGTTCCCCGATGGGAACAAGTGCTTTGTTGGGTGGTGCGGCGTGTAGGGGCCTAAGCAAGACGCGCCCGCACCGCCACCCGAACGAGACTGGCCCGGCATACCTGCGAATGCCGGGCCAGTCTCGTCGTATGACCGGAGGGAAGTCTTCCGGCCGGGCTGATGGGGGTCAGCCCGGACGGCGACGTGTTCAAGCTTGCGGTTCGCGCCTTGCGGCCCGGTCTCCTCAGGGTTGCAGTCAGGGTTTCTCGGGGCCGGCCCCGTCGGGCGGTTCCGGGTGCGAGCGGGGTTCGCCCCCGATGTGTGAGCCGGCCGGAATTCATAGCGTCATCTCTGTCAATTTTCTCAGGAATGGCAGGGAGTCCGACGTGGACCGGCGACCGGTAACAGTGCGGGTGGCCCGCTGGAGCGCCACCCATCCCTGGCGTGCGATCGCGATGTGGGTTGCCTTCGTGGCGGTCTGCTTCGTGGTTGGCGGCGCGGTGGGTCTCAAAGAGGCAAAGGACGACACGGGCATCGGCGAAGCGGGGCGCGCCGAAGCCCTCTACGACCAGGCGAAGTTCGACAACCCGGCCGTGGAGAACGTGCTCATCACGTCGCGGTCCGGCCCGCTCGACCAGGCGGCCGCCACCAAGGCCGCCACCGACACGGTCGGCAAGATGACCGGCCGGACCGACGTCACCAAGGTCGAGGGCCCGATCCCGGCACCGAACGGCACGGCGCTGCTCGTGCGCGTCACGATGGCCGGCGATCCGGACACGGCCACCGACCGGGTCGACGCGCTGCGCGCCGTCACCGCCGAGGTGCAGGCCGCGAACCCGGGCGTGCGGGTCGAGGAGACCGGCGGACCGTCGATCAACAAGGCCCTCGACGAGACGCTCGGCGAGGACTTCAAGAAGGCCGAGTTCCTCAGCCTGCCGGTGACGATCGTCATCCTGGTCATCGCGTTCGGCGCGCTGATCGCGGCCGGCGTGCCGATCCTGCTGGCGATCTCGTCGGTGATCGGCGCCATGGGTCTGTCGACGCTGTTCTCGCACCTGCTGCCGGCGACCGACACCACGAACAGCGTGATCCTGCTGATCGGCATGGCGGTTGGCGTCGACTACTCGCTGTTCTACGTGCGGCGCGAGCGCGAGGAGAAGGCCCGCGGCCGGACCCACCTGGACGCCGTCGAGATCGCCGCGGCGACGTCCGGCCGGGCGGTGGTGGTGTCCGCGATCGCGGTCATCATCTCGATGGCAGGCCTGTTCCTGGCCGACGACGTCGTGTTCTCGTCGCTGGCGCTCGGCTCGATCCTCGTCGTGACCGTGGCGATGCTGGGCTCGCTGACCGTGCTGCCGGCGATCCTGGCCAAGCTCGGCAAGTGGCTCGACCGCGGTCGCATCCCCGGCCTGTGGCGGCTGACCAACCGGCGCGGCAACCCGCGGTTCTGGCCGTTCGTGCTGCGTCCGGCGCTGCGCTACCCGCTCGTGACGCTGCTCATCTCGGCCGGTGCCCTGGTGGCGCTCGCGGTTCCGGCGCTCGACATGAAGCTGAAGTTCCCGGGCGACGAGGACCTGCCGCGCACCACGCCCGCGATGCAGGCCTACGACCGACTGACGGCCGCGTTCCCGAGCACCGGCACCAGCCACACGATCGTGGTCAAGGCGTCGGCGGACAAGGCGGCCGACGTGCACGCGGCGCTCGACGCCCTGGTCGCCAAGGCAGCCACCGACACGCTGTTCTCGGTCGACGAGAAGCCCGAGGTGAAGGTCTCGGCCGACGGTCGGATCGCGGTCCTCGACCTGCCCGTGCCGTATCACGGCGGCAGCAAGGAAGCCGAGCGGTCGCTGGAGACCGTGCGTGACGACCTGGCGCCGGCCACGGTCGGCCGCGTCCCTGGCGCGGAGTACGCGGTGGGCGGGTTCGTCGCGGCCAGCGTCGACTACGCCGACCACATCCGGTCGAAGCTGCCGCTGGTCATGGGGTTCGTCCTGTTCCTGACGTTCTTCGTGATGGTGGTGACGTTCCGCTCGGTGGTGGTCGCGCTGACCTCGATCGCGCTGAACCTGCTCTCGGCCGCCGCCGCGTACGGCCTGCTCGTGGTGGTGTTCCAGCACACGTGGGCCGAGGGGATCCTGGACTTCCACTCGATGGGCGCGGTGGTCACCTGGTTGCCGCTGTTCCTCTTCGTGGTGCTGTTCGGGTTGTCGATGGACTACCACGTGTTCGTGGTGAGCCGGATCCGCGAGGCGGTGCTGCGCGGAATGCCCACCCGCAACGCGGTGGCGCATGGCATCACGACGTCGGCGGGCACCGTCACCAGCGCGGCGCTCGTCATGGTCGGGGTGTTCTCGATCTTCGCGACGCTGAGCACGATCGACATGAAGCAGTTGGGTGTCGGCCTGGCGGCGGCGATCCTGATCGACGCGACGCTGATCCGCGCGGTCGTGCTGCCGTCGGTGATGGCGCTGCTCGGCAAGGCCAACTGGTGGGCGCCGAAGTGGATGCGGGGCAAGCCGGCCCCGCGGCACGCCGCGCCGCCCGCGCCGGAGCGGGTTCTGGAGCACGTGTGATTGCCTGATTCGGGGGGAAGCGGATGCCGGTGGCTGGGCAGCCACCGGCATCCGCGTGTCCATCGCGGTTCTATCGCCGTTCTATCGCCGCTCTACTGCCCTCGGCCCGTCTGGGCCTGCAGTTCCTCGATCTTCTTGGCCGCCTCGGCCTTGGTGAGGTCGTGCGGCGCCTCCTCACCCGCTTCGCGGGCCAGCGTGCCCAGGTAGGACTCCTGGGGGCCGGTCATCGGCTCGTCGCCGGTCACCCATTCGTCCGGATCCTTCGCCGCTGGGCGCGTGGCATCGTTGCTCGCCATCGGTGACGCTCCCTTCTCGAACAGATGTCCGCTTACCCAGCGCGGCTCTGCCGAACCATTACTCTCGTTCGGGTGGACGAGCGGAGGCTGGCGTTGGTCGCCGCGGCCGTGGCCCGATGGAGCGATCAGCTCATCGACGTGGCCGGCCGCAACGCGCTGCTGCACTACCGCGACCTGAAGGCCGGCACCCTGGACCTGGCCGGCGCCGAGCCGACCGCCCGGGCCGCCGTCGCCGCCGGTCGCACCGTGCCGCTGGGGCGGCTGTTCCCCGACGCCGCCGCGCACGCCGACGCGGTGCGCCGGGCGCGCACGATCCGGAACAAAGCCAGGGAACTGCTCGAGGAGCGCGGCATCGAGACGTGCTACCTGGCGCTGGGCAACGCCACCTGGGTCAACCCGAAGGGCGGCGCGACGCCGTCGGCGCCCGTGCTGCTGCGCTCGGCGGTGTTGCGGGCCCGCGGCGCGGCCGAGGAGGACTTCGACCTCACCGTTACCGCCGAGGCCGAGGTCAACCCGGTGCTCGTGCACGTGCTCGGCACCGAGTTCGACGTCCGGTTCGACGTCGAGCAGGTGGCCGACCTGGAGCCCGCGCAGGCGTTCGAGCGCATCGCCAAGGAGGCGGCCGAACGGGTGCGCGGGTTCGTGATCCGGCCCCGCGAGGTGGTGAGCACGTTCTCCTACGCCAAGCTGCCGATGGTCACCGACCTGGCGGCGGCGGGGCGGCCGCTCGCCGAGCACGACGTGGTCGCGGCGATCGCCGGCGACGGCGCGGCTCAGGCGTCGATCCGGGTGCCGGCCGAGATCGATCCGGCCGCCCCGGACACGATTGCGCCGTCGGCCGAGTTCCTCGTGCTCGACGCCGATTCGTCGCAGCACGCGGCGATCAACGCGATCCTGGCCGGGCAGCACGCGGTCATCAAGGGCCCGCCGGGAACCGGCAAGAGCCAGACAATCGCGAACCTCGTCGCATCGCTCGTGGCGCGGGGCCGGCGGGTGCTGTTCGTGGCAGAGAAGCGGGCCGCGATCACCGCCGTCACCGACCGGCTGGCCCGCCGCGGCCTCGGTCAACTGGTGATGGACGTGCACGACGGCACGTCCGGGCGTCGACGCATCGCCACCGAGCTCAAGATCGCGTACGACTCCGCCGCCCGGATCGCCATGCCGGACCTGGCCGCCCTGCACGAGACGCTGGCCGACCGGCGCACCCGGCTGGCCGCCTACGCGCAGGCGCTGCACGAGGTCCGCGGGCCGTGGGGCGTCAGCTTCTTCGCGGCGCGGGCCGCACTGCTTTCCCTGCCCGCCGCTCCCGTGCGGTTGCGCGGGCCGGCGCTGGAGGCACTCGGCGAGGTGCCGGCGCGGCAGGTCCGCGAGCTGCTGCGCGAGTACGAGTCGCTTGGCGGGTTCGCGCCCGCGTCGTCGCCGTGGCACGAATCCACTGTCCACAGTGGAGAGCAGGCGCAGGCGGCGTGGCTGGCGGCCGGCCGGCTGACAGCGCTGCCGCGCGCGCTGGAACCGGTGTTCGCCGCGCTCGAGTCGGTGGGGCTGAGCCGCCCGCTGCGGCTCGCCGACCTGCGCACCGCACGCACCCTCGTCGACGGCGTCGCGGAGACCCTGCGCCGGTTCGACCCGACCGTGTTCGAGGCGCCGTTGTCCGACCTCGCGGCCGCGTTCGCGGACGCCACATGGCGGCGGGCGCAGGGCGTCGGGATGGGGCCGCTGAAGCGGTGGCGATTGCGGCGCCGCGCAAAGACGTTGGCGCGCGCACCGATGGAGCGGCCGGAGATGTTGCGCGCGCTGCTCGCCGCGCGCGATCAGCGCGCGCGATGGCACTCTCCGCGCGTTCCGGCGCAATGGGACGCGGTGAGCGCCGTCCACGAGGCGGTCGAGGCCGACGTCACAGTGCTGGCCGGATGTCTGCCCACTGTGGACCTGTCGGTGCTGGCGTGGCCGGACCTGTCCGCGTTCGCCGCCCGGTTGGCGGCCGACGACAGGGCGCTGCGCCGCCAGCCACGCCGGTTGCAGGTGGCGGCCGCGCTTGCTGACGCCGGCGCCGGCCCGGTGGTGGAGGCCGTGCGCGCGTCCTCCGGCGGCGACCCGGTCACCACGTTCGACGCGATCCGGTACGCGTCCATTGTGGAGCATGTCGCGTTCGCCGATCCGCGCATCGGCGGGTTCGACCCGGCCGCCCAGGACCGCCTGGTGGCCGAGTTCCGGGCCGCCGACGTCGCGCATCTCGACGCGTCGGCGCAGCGGGTGCTGCGGGCGGTGGCCGAGTACATCGTCGCCACCCGCGAGCGGTTCCCCGAGCAGGACCGGTTGGTGGAGCACCAGGCGTCGCTGAAGCGCCGGCACCTGCCGATGCGTCAGTTGTTCGCCGCCGCACCGGACGTGTTGACCGCGCTGAAGCCGTGCTGGGCGATGAGCCCGCTCGTCGTCTCACAGTTGCTTCCCGCCGACGGGCAGTACTTCGACGTGGTCGTCTTCGACGAGGCGAGCCAGGTGACCCCGGCCGACGCCGTACCGGCGATCCTGCGGGCCCGGCAGATCGTGGTAGCCGGCGACGAGAACCAGTTGCCACCAACGGCGTTCTTCTCATCCACTGTGGACGGACCCGACGGCGCGGTCGGCGTCACCGAGGACGGCGCCATCGACCTGTCGTTGACGAGCGGGTACGAGTCGATCCTCGACGTGCTGACCGCGCTGCTGCCGGCTTACATGCTGCGCTGGCACTACCGCAGCCGCGACGACCGGCTCATCGGCTTCTCCAACCGGTGGATCTACGACCGGTCTCTGGTGACGTTCCCCGGCACCGCCGGAGCCGGCCGGCTCACCCACGTTCTCGTGGAAGCATCCACTGTGGACGAGTCGGGCGAGAGCTCGACGGGTGAGGTCGACAGGGTGGTCGAACTGGTGCTGGCACACGCGGCTGAGCGCCCCGGCGAGACGCTCGGCGTCATCGCAATGGGCATCGCCCACGCCGACCGGATCGACAGGGCGCTGCGGCTGGCGCTGGCCCGGCGTCCCGAGCTGCACGGGTTCTTCGCCGAGATGGCGGCCGAGCCGTTCTTCGTCAAGAACCTGGAGCGTGTGCAGGGCGACGAGCGCGACGCGATCATCCTGTCCGTCGGGTACGGCAAGACACCCGACGGGCGGTTGCTCTACCGGTTCGGGCCGTTGCTCACCGCGGGCGGGGAGCGCCGGCTGAACGTGGCGATCACGCGGGCGCGCTCGCGGATGACAGTGGTCAGCTCGTTCGCTGCGACCGACATGGACCCGGCCCGGACGTCGGCACGGGGCGTGGAACTGCTGCGCGAGTACCTGCGTTACGCGGCGGCCGGGGGCGCGGCACCGCTGCCGGCGGCGGGCGGCGCGGCCGAGCTGACGCCGTTCGAGCGCGAGGTGGCGGACCGGCTGCGCGCGGCCGGCGTGCCCGTGGTGCCCCGGTACGGCATGAGCGGCCAGCACGTCGAGTTCGCCGCGGCGCACCCCGAGCGCCCGGACGAGCTGCTGCTCGCCGTCGAGACCGACGGACCGGGCTACCGGGCCGCGGGCACCGTTCGCGACCGGGACCGGCTTCGGCCGGCGCAGCTCGAGCGGCTCGGCTGGCGGGTCCACCGGATCTGGTCCACCGACTGGTTCGACGATCCGACGGCGGAGGTGGGCCGCGCGGCACACGCCTTCCAGGCCGCGGTGACAGCGGCAGCGCCGACCGCGCCGGACGGGCCGGCCGCGCCGGGCGGGCCGGCCGCGCCGGGTGGCCCAATCGGGCCAGGTGGGCCGGGCGGGTCGGCGGCGCCAGGTGGGCCGGGCGGGTCGGCGGCGCCAGGTGGGCCGGGCGGGTCGGCGGCGCCAGGTGGGCCCGGCGGGCCGACGGCGGCGCTCGTCGCGCCTGCCGCCGATGGCGAGCCCGTCGCCGAGGAGCCACCGGTGGCGGGGCGGCCGCGCCCGGAGCGGCCGCCGGTGCAGCCGGGACTGCCGATCAGCGGCTACCGGCATGCCGACCTGGTGGCGCTGATCCGCTGGATCGAGTCCGACACGCTGCTGCGCACCGAGGACGAGGTCCTCGAGGAGGTCATGCGCGAACTCGGCTTCACCCGCAAAGGCCCGAGGATCCGCGAGGCAATCGTGCGCGCCCTGGCCGCCGCCCGGAGCGTCTGACCCCGCCACCGCAGCTGTCGCAGGCCTGGCAGAAACGTCTGAAAACCGCCAACCCGCCGTTCCCCGGCCACGACAGGCGACGGGCCGGTCCGGGCCGACCCGATCATGGTGGCGGCCCGATGTCGAGAATGCGGAAGCTGCCCCAACTGCGCCCAAACGCCGGACAGCGTGCCGCGGGCCGGCGCAACATGGCATCCGGGGGATGGTGCTTATCGGGGCAAGGGGGGCTTATGGCGCAGCGGAGGCGCGACAGCAGCGACTCGGTCAAGCCGCTGTACGCGTCCGAGCGCGTCGAGCACCACCCCAGCACGGTTCACCCGATCGCCCTGCCCGCCGGTCCAACTGACAGAGCGGACAGAACGGACGAACAACCCCACAAGCCGGCACCGCACACAGCCGCGGCCCACCCGCGGGTCACCTACCCTCCCGCGGGCCACGCGCCGATCATCCACCCCACGACGTACCAGACCTCACCTCACGCCGCGGCCGCGCGGCCAGCACCCCAGGCGAAACAGCCCGTCATCAACATGGCCGAGCAGCTCGCCGCCCGGCCGGCACAGCTGCGTACCCCGTACCCGCCCGTCCGCGAGGACGCCGGCCCGCTGCTGATCATCGGCGGCGCGGAACAGGCGAGCACCCACAGCATCCTCGCCACGTTCGTCGACCTCGCCGGCGGCGCCGATGCGCACATCGCCGTCATCGCAACGGCCAGCAACGACCCGGACTGCCGGGAAATCGAGTACCAGCGGGTGTTGAGCCGCCTCGGCGCCGGCCGGGTCACCCCACTGCGGATCACCGACCGCGACCAGGCAAGCAGCCCGGAGGCCGCCGCCACCATCCTCACTGCCACCGGCGTCTTCTTCACCGGCGGCGACCAGTTGCGCATCACGACTGTCCTCGGCGGCTCCAAGATCGACTCCGTGCTGCACCGCCGGGTCGCCGAGGGCATGGCGCTGGCCGGCACCAGCGCGGGCGCCGCGATGATGTCCGGCACGATGATCGTCGGCGGTAGCGACGCCACGGTCAGCACGGGCAGTGTGCGCACCGCGCCCGGCCTGGAGTTCCTGCCCGGCGTGCTTATCGACATGCACTTCGCCGCGCGTGGACGACTGAACCGCCTGCTCAGCGCCGTCGCCATGTACCCGCACGAGCTCGGCCTCGGCATCGACGAGGACACCGCGATCCTCGTCACGGGCGACCGGTTCGAGGTGCTCGGCCGCGGCTCGGTCACCGTCATCGACGCCGGCCCGGCCACCCGCATCGCCGCACCGCCCAACGACGGTCCGATCGCCGTGCACGGTATGCAACTGCACGTGCTGCCCGCCGGCCACCAGTTCCACCTGACCGGACGGCGTCCCCTGCTGCCCGGCACCGACCCCTGAGAGGGCGCCTGACATGCGCATCGAAGCCACCCGCCGGCTGCGCGGGCCGAACGTGTACCTCGACCGTCCGGTCCTGGTCGCCCGCCTGCACCTCGAGGAGCTCACCGGCCGCGAGACCAACCAGTTCCCCGGCTTCACGCATCTGCTGCTCGCCGCGCTTCCCGGGCTGGCGGAGCACCACTGCGCCGCCGGCCAGCCCGGCGGCTTCGTCGGCCGGCTGCACAGCGGCACGTTCTTCGGGCACGTCGTCGAGCACGTCGCCATCGAGCTGTCCATGCTCATCGGCCGCGAGGTCAGCTTCGGCCGCACCACCGCCGTCGGCCACGGCTACGACCTGGTGATCGAGTGCCCGCTGGACGAGCCGCCGACCAGCGGCATCGCCGAGGACCTCCTGCGTCTGGCCATGGAGCTCGTCGCCGAGGTCGTCGGCCGGATCAACCCGGTCATCGGTCCGCGGATCGGGCCGCTGCGGGAACGCTGGGAGCGCTGCCGGCCGGGTCCGAGCACCGCGGCGCTCGCGGCGGCCGCGCGGCAGCGCGGCATCCCGCTCGAACGACTCGACGACCTGAGCCTGCTCCGCCTCGGACACGGCCGGAACCGGCGGCTGGTGTGGGCGGCGCTCACCGACGCCACGTCGGCCCTCGGTGTGGACATCGCCGGCGACAAGGAGCTGACCCGCCGGCTGCTCGCCGAGGCGGCGGTTCCGGTGCCGGCCGGCGGCGTCGCCGCCACCGCCGAGGAGGCGGTGGCGATCTTCGGGCGGCTGGGCTCGGCGCCGGTCGTGGTCAAGCCGCGGCACGGGCGCCAGGGCGCACACGTGTACGTGGGCCTGCAGGAGGCCGAGGCGGTGCGGGCCGCGTTCCACCGGGCGTCAGCCGTCGACGGTGGCGGCCCGGGCGTGATCGTGGAGCGCCAGCTCGCCGGGCGGGACTACCGCGTGCTCGTGGTGCACGGGCGAGTCGTCGCGGCGGCCGAACGGATCCCGGCGCACGTCGTCGGGGACGGGGCCAGCACGATCGCGGACCTGGTGGCCCGCGCGAACCTCGACCCCCGACGCGGCAGCGGGCACGACCGGGCACTGACCCGGCTCACGATCGACGAGATGTTCCTGCGCCGGCGCGGCCACGCGGTGGCCGACGTGCCGCGCGCCGGCCAGACGGTGTGGCTGCGCGAGACGGCGAACCTGTCCACGGGCGGCACCAGCCGCGACGTCACCGCCCTTGTGCATCCCGACGTGCGCGACGTCTGCCTGCGGGCCGCCGAGCTGATCGGGCTCGACATCGCCGGGGTCGACCTGCGGCTCTCGGACATCGGCGCGCCGCTGCCGCCGGAGCGCCCCGGCGCCGACGCGTGGGGGGTCATCGAGGTCAACGCCGCCCCCGGCCTGCGGATGCATCTGCACCCGATGGAGGGCCAGCCACGCCCGGTCGCCGACGCGATCATCGACGCGCTGTACCCGTCGAGCGAGTCCGGCCGGATCCCGATCGTCTCGGTCACCGGCACCAACGGCAAGACGACGGTCGCCCGGCTGACCGCCCACCTGCTCGGTCAGGCCGGCTACCGCACGGGTCTGACCTGCACCGACGGCGTCTACCTGGGCGGGCGCCTGACGCAGCGGGCGGACGCGACGGGGCCACGATCGGCGCAGGTCGTGCTGAGCGATCCGGGCGTCGACGCCGCCGTGCTGGAGACCGCGCGGGGCGGCCTGCTCCGCCGGGGCCTCGGGTACGACTGGTCCGACGTCGCCGTCATCACCAACTTGACCCCGGATCACCTGGGCCAGGACGGGATCGAGTCGATGGACGACCTGGTCCACGTCAAGTCGCTGGTGGCCGAGCGGGTCCGCGACGGTGGCACGCTCGTGCTCAACGCCGACGACCCGCGGGTGCGCGACCTGATCGTGCGGCCGCGGATCCGGGCCGCGCACAAGAACCTGCTCTGGTTCGGCCTGCACGCCCACTCACCGCTGATCGAGCGGCATGTCGCCAACGGCGGCACGGCGTTCGTTCTCTCCGACGGGTTCCTGGTGGAGCGCGCCGGCCCGCGCGAGACGCCGCTGCTGCCGCTGAGCGAGGTGCCGGGTGGCTTCGCCGGCGCCGCGCTGTTCTCCGCGGCCAACGCGCTGGCCGCGGCGGCCGCCGCGCGGGCGATGGGCCTCACCGCGGTCGAGGTCTGCGAAGCGTTGGGGACGTTCGACGCGGCGCATGACAATCCGGGCAGAGGCCAGCTGTTCGACGTTCGTGGCGTGCACGTGCTCGTCGACTACGCGCACAACCCGGCCGCGATCGAGGCCGTCGGCGACCTGGTGCGCCAGATCTGGGGCAGCGAGCACGCCGTCGCCGCGGTGACGCTGCCCGGCGACCGCCGCGACGATCTGATCGCCGACTGCGCGCGGAAGATCTCCGACGCGTTCCGGCGCGTGGTCCTGTACGAGGACGTCGACCTGCGCGGGCGCGCGCACGGCGAGGTCGCCGAGATGGTGCGCCTGGAGATCGCCGCCCGGCGACCGGACCTGGCCATGACCACGGTGACCACGGTCGCGGAGGCGCTGCCGGCCGCGATCGCGATGGCGAATCCCGGCGACGTGGTGGTGGTGCTGCACGAGACCGTCGCGCCCGTGCTGGAGGTGCTGGTGTCTCTCGGTGCCCGCGCCGTCACGGAGACGCGCGAGCTGGCCCGGTTGCGGGCCGTAGGCGTCGCCTGATCGATACGTGTTCGTCGGTGTACCGCGCCCTCGCGGTGGGAACCTACATCGGGTATGGAGGCCGTGCAGTACCTCACGGGCCGCTACCGGCTGATCGAGCGCCTCGGCGCCGGCGGCATGTCGGTGGTGTGGCGGGCCTACGACGACGTGCTGGGCCGCCCTGTCGCGGTCAAGCTGCTCGGCCCGCGGTACGCCGCCGATCCGGCGTCGCGGCAGCGCATCCGGGACGAGGCGCGGGCCGCGGCCCGGCTCAACCACCCGTACATCACCGATGTCTACGACTACGGTGAGTCCGATTCCGACCACGGAACGGTGCCGTTCGTCGTGATGGAACTCGTCGACGGCGTGCCGCTGGACCAGCGGCTGCGCGGCGAACCGCTGCCGTGGCGCTTCGCCACCGAGATCTGCGCCCAGGTCGCGGCCGCGCTGGCGGCCGTGCACGCCCGCGGGCTCGTCCACCGCGACGTGAAGCCGGCCAACATCATGCTGACCGGGTCCGGCGCGAAGGTGGTGGACTTCGGCATCTCGGCGGTGGCCGGCGACCGGTCCGAGCGCCCGGGCCAGGTGTTCGGCACGCCGGCGTACCTGGCCCCGGAGCGCCTCGACGGCGGCCCGGCCGACGCGGCGAGCGACGTCTACGCGCTGGGGCTGGTGCTGTACAAGGCATTGACCGGCGACCTGCCGTGGGACGCCGACACCACCACCCAGATGCTCGTGGCCCACTGCTACAAGGAACCCGCGCCGCTGCCGCCGATCGCGGGCCTGCCGGAGCAGGTCGCGGACCTGTGCCGGCGCAGCCTCGCCAAGAAGCCGGCCGACCGCCCGTCGGCCGCCGAGCTGGCCGCGGGGCTCACGGCGGCCGTCGCGGCGACCGGGCCATTGGTGGGGGCGCCGGTCTCACCGGCGCCGTGGCCGACGGATGTGAGAACGCAGACCCGGCCGTTCCCCGTCACATTGCGATGGCTTGCCGGTGCCGCCGCGCGGTTGCGCGCGGCCCGGCGGCACCCGCGGATGCTGCGGCTCGCGGCCGGTGCGCTGGCGGTCGCCGTGGTCGCCGCCGGTGTGTTCGCGTGGGTGCATGAACCGCAACGGCCCGCGGCGGCGGTGCCGCAGGCGGCCGGACCCGTTGCGCAGGCCGGGTGCCGCGTCGAGTACCGGACCACAGTGGACACCGGCGGGCAGTTCACGGTGGACCTGACCGTCGCGAACACCGGCACGGCCGAGTTGCCGCGGTGGGTGCTGGCGTTCCGCTATCCGGGCGACCAGCGGGTGCTGTCGGCGGTGGGCGCAGTGTCCACGCAGGACGGTCCGCGCGTGACGCTCTCGGCCGAGACGCCCCTGGCCGCCGGCGCGGCGGCACAGGTGTCGCTGGTGGGCGCCTACGCGACCGGCAACCCGATGCCGACGGCGTTCGAGTTGGCCGGGCAGTCGTGCGAGGGCCAGGTGGTCGGGGCCGCGTCGCCGCCCACTGTGGCGGGCGGCGGTGCCGCTGCCGGTGGTGCCGGTGCGGGTGCGGGTGCCGGTCCCGGTGCCGGCCCTCCGCCGCCCGCTGGCAACTCTGGCAACTCTGGCAACTCCGGGCCGGGTTCCAAGCCCGGCCCAGGGAAGGACAAGGGCAAGAAGGGAAAGGGGTAGCCGTTCGTTCGACCCGTTCCGGAGCGTTTCCTCGCGACCGCCTGACCGCCTAGGGTGTGGTGGGGGTTCACGGGACGGGAGGAGTCTGCCGTGCGGTTCGAGGTCAGCCGGGTGATGGACACGGTCGAGCAGCGGCTCACGACCGATGTCACGCTGGCACAGGCCGTGGTGGATCTCGCCGACGTGGCTCGGTTCCGGGAACTCGACGGAGGCCGCCCGATCAACCTGTTGCGCGTCGGCATGGTGCTGGACGCGTTGGCGCAGTACCTGCTCGATGGCGCGGCGATGCTGTATCCCGTGGCGGGGCGCGAACTGCTGGCCGATCAGGCGCTCACCTCCAAGGAGCGCATGGTGCTCGGCCGGTGGCTCGACGACGGTCGGATCGAGGCCGTCCCGATGGTCGGTGACCGGGTCATCGAGATCGCCGACTTCACCGGGATGCCGGTGATCTCGCGTCGCAGCTACCGCCAGTACGCCGAGCGGTTCCCGTGGGTCACGGGCGCGCCCGAACGGATCCTGCGGCTCGATCGCCGCCCCGGCAAGGCCGTCCTCAGTCCCGGAGTCGTTGCGGAGGAAAGCAAATCGGCTGCCGCCGAGCGCACCGTGGCGACGTTCGCGGCGCCGGTGCAGTCGAAGCCGCCGGCAGACCCGGCCGAGCGGGTGTTCGTGCCGCGGGCGCCGTCGGCACAGATGCGGGTGAGCACGCGGGCGATCGAGCCGGCCGCCGAGCCGAGCAGCCTCGGGGCGACGCTGATGGCCCGGTCGTGGCGCTGCACCGAAGACGACTGCCCGAGCTTCGGGTCGCTGCGTGAGTTCGGCGAACCGGTGCCGCGCCTGGTCAAGGGCCTGCCGTCGTGCCCCCGGCACGAGAAGGCGCTCAAGGACGCCGGGGCCCGGCCGGCCGAGTACCCCATCGCGGTGGTCATCGACGACGTGGTGCGGCGGCGGTTCCCGGTCACCGCGTCGAAGCCCGTCCATATTGGACGGTCGGCCGATGTCGCGCTGGAACTGTGGCTGCACGAGGCGGCGGCGCGATGGATCGCCGAGCGCCACCTGACCCTGGAAATCATCGACAGCGGGCTTGTGGTCACCGGCGTCGGCGAGAACGGCACCGTGGTGTGGCGGCGGCGCTCGGCCGGTGAGCCCGGCGAGTCGTTGCGGCTGTACGAGGGCCAACGGTTCGCCCTGAGCCGGCACGACACGCTCGAGTTGTACACCGGCGTCGAGCTGGTGCCGGGCAACCGCCGGGTGGTGGGCGGCCCGGTGTCGGCGCAGGACGTCCGTTCGGTGCTTGCCGACGCGCCAACCGTGGCGCTTCGGGCACACTCGTCTTCATGACTTCACTCCGCGATCGGGCTGAGGACGTTCTGCGGCGGCTCGCCGGCGATTCCGCCGTGCTGCGCCCCGACCAGTGGACGGCCATCTCGGCGCTGGTCTCGGACCACCGGCGGGTGCTGTGCGTGCAGCGCACCGGATGGGGCAAGTCGGCCGTGTACTTCGTGGCGACGGCGTTGCTGCGTTCTGGCGGTTCCGGGCCGACGGTCATCGTCTCGCCCCTGCTCGCCCTGATGCGCAACCAGGTCGAGGCCGCGTCGCGGGCGGGCATCCACGCCCGCACGATCAACTCGGCCAACCTGGAGGAGTGGGACGAGATCTCGGCCGCGGTGGCCGCCGGTGCCGTCGACGTGCTGCTGATCAGCCCGGAACGGTTGAACAACCCCGACTTCCGCGACAACGTGCTGCCGAAGCTGGCGTCCTCGGTGGGGTTGCTGGTGGTCGACGAGGCGCACTGCGTCTCGGACTGGGGGCACGACTTCCGGCCCGACTACCGCCGGCTGCGCTCGTTGCTCGCGGGCCTGGCGCCCGACACGCCGGTGCTGGCCACCACGGCGACGGCGAACGCCCGCGTGACCGCCGACGTCGCCGAGCAACTGGGCGACGCGGTCGTGCTGCGCGGACCGCTCGACAGGGAGTCGTTGCGGCTGGGCATGTTGCGGCTGCCGTCGCCGGCGCACAGGTTGGCGTGGCTGGCCGATCACCTCGATTCGATTCCGGGATCGGGAATCATCTACACGCTGACGGTGGCCGCCGCTTCGGACACGGCGGCCTTCCTCCGCGCTCGCGGGATCGGGGTGGCTGCCTACAGTGGACAGTCCGAGGACGCCGATCGCCGGGCCGCCGAAGAGGACCTGCTGAACAACCGCATCAAGGCGCTCGTGGCGACCTCGGCGCTCGGGATGGGTTTCGACAAGCCGGATCTGGGCTTCGTGATCCACCTCGGCGCGCCGGCGTCGCCGATCGCCTACTACCAGCAGGTCGGCCGCGCCGGCCGGGCGGTGCGCAGCGCCGACGTGCTGCTGCTGCCGGGGCCGGAAGACGAGGCGATCTGGCGGTACTTCGCGTCGCTGGCGTTCCCGCCGGAGGACCAGGTGCGGGCTGTTCTGGCGGAGTTGGGTGACCGCCCGTTGTCGACGCCGGCACTGGAGGCCCGCGTCGAACTCAAGCGCGGTCGGCTCGAGCTGATGCTGAAGGTGCTGGACGTCGACGGCGCGGTGCGCCGGGTGCGCGGCGGCTGGGTGGCCACCGGTGAGCCGTGGACGCACGACTCGGAGCGGTACGCCCGCATCGACGCCGCCCGGGTGGCCGAGCAGGACTCGATGCGGGCGTATGCGTCGGGTCCCGTCGGGTGCCGGATGGAGTACCTTCGCAAGTGCCTCGACGATCCGGGCGCTGTCCCTTGTGGACGGTGCGACGGGTGTGTCGGCGCGTGGTACCCGGTTGACGTCTCCGACACCTCATTGACGGTGGCGCGGGCGCATCTCGGCCGCACCGGCGTGGAGATAGCGCCGCGCAAGATGTGGCCCACCGGGCTGCCGGCGGTGGGGGTGCCGCTGTCCGGGAAGATCCCCGCGTCCGAGCAGGCAGAGGCGGGGCGGGCGATCGGGCGGCTCTCGGATCTCGGCTGGGGCGACCGGTTGCGGCGCGCGGTTGCCGTGGACGCGCCCGTTCCGGACGAGGTCTTCGCCGGTGTGGTCGAGGCGCTGGCCGCGTGGTCACGCGGTGCCGACCCGTGGCCGGCGCGGCCGACCGGCGTCGTGTACATCAATTCGCGGGCGCGGCCGTCGCTGGTGTCGTCGCTGGCGTCACGTGTGTCGTCGGTCGGTCGCTTGCCGTTGCTGGGTTCCGTGGAGGTGTACGCGCCGTCGACGTCGGGGGTGAACAGCGCCCAGCGGGTGCGGGCGCTGCACGATGCTTTCGCGTTGCCGTCCGTCGCCGGCTTCGACGGACCGGTGCTGCTCGTCGACGACTATGTCGACAGTGGATGGACGATGGCTCTCGTGGCGCGGGCGCTGCGGACAGCCGGCGCGCCGATGGTGCTGCCGTTCGCGCTGGCGGTGACGGGCTAGGTGAGGGTGCTGCCGGCCGACCCGGTTGCTCGGCGCGGGGCGGTGTTCGCGGTGTCAGTGCTGCTCGCCCTGATCGCCGGGTACTTCATCGGGAAGTCTTCTGTTTCCTCGTCGCCTGCTGCGCCGCCGGTTGCGCCGCACGTGCATGCCGGGGGCGGGTCGTACGGGTTGGTGGTCGAGTCGTCGTCGTTCGTTGCGGGTGTGGCGCAGCCGTTGCGATTCACCGTGCACGCGCCTGACGGTGCGGTGGTGACGCGCTTCGAGACGTTGCACGACAAGCAATTGCATCTGATCGTGCTGCGCACCGACCTGACCGGGTACCAGCACCTGCACCCCGACAAGGACTCGGATGGCGTGTGGTCGATACCTCTCACGTTGCCGTCGCCCGGGTCCTGGCGGATCTTCGCGGACTTTTCGACGGTCGCCTCCGACGGGCACCGCATCGACGACACGGCGAGCGCGCAGCTCGGCGTCGCCGGTTCATATGATCCGGTTGCGTTGCCGTCTTCTTCGTCCGTCTTCGATGTTGACGGTGTGAGCGTGACGATGGACGGCGCCGTGCGTGCGGGTGGCACGGTGCCGCTGCTGGTGCGGACGTCGGCGGGGCCGCTGGAGCGGTATCTGGGTGCGTTCGGGCATCTCGTGGTGGTACGGGCCGACGATCTGTCGTATGTGCACGTGCATCCCGAGGATCAGTTGTACCGTGGCGCGGTGCGATTCTGGGTGACGGTTCCGGGGCCGGGCAAATACCGAGCTTTTTTCGACTTTTCCGTGGGCGGAGTCGTGCGCACCGCGCAGTTCACGCTCGCTGTTTGACACAAGCTGAGCGTTGTAACCACAACGGTCCACTTGTATTTTCGGCGAAGTTATCCACAGGATGCGATTGCCTCTGGTGCCGGTGTCACGCCGCAGTGCAATATCTCCCGCATGGTGAGGGGGAGCCTGGCATCCACCGTCGGCTGGATGTTCCAAAGTGAGCGCGCGCAGCGGCAGATGAGCCAGGCCCGGGCGGCCGAACGGCTCGGCGCCACCCAGCAGTGGGTGTCCCAGATCGAGCGCGGTGCGGTGTCTCCCACCACTGACGTGATCGAGCGACTGTTCGCCATCTTCGACCTGCGGGTGACCCTCGACGTGGAACCGGTCGGATCGGACCTCGACGGCGAGATCGACGACGTCAACGCCTTGTCCGATGACGATCGGCTCGAGGTGGTGGAGTGCTTTCGTCGCCCGTTGGAGCAGTTGACCGGTCTGCCGTGGGTGCTGTCCGGGCGGCTCGGTGCGTTCGTGCAGGGTGCGCCCGTCCGGGTGCTGCGAGTCGACGTGGCCGTGGCCGATCCCGATCTCGACCGGCTCGCCCGGTTGTTCGAGCGATACGGCGGCGACCGGTGGAACGACAGGCTGATGGACTACTACGGCATGCCGGCGCATCCGCGGATCCCCGGGCCGATGCGGTGGCTGTTCGGAGGCTGCGAGCTGCGGCTCGAGGTCACCGAGCGGCTGCCGCCGGCGATCACCGTCGCCGTTGCCGGCCAGTGCCTCCCGGTCCGTCCGCTTGCCGACATCGAGGCCCGCTACCGGAGCATCGCCCGATTGATGCGGCGCGCCCGTACTAGAGTTATCCACAGGCAGCAATGAGCTAGTTACGCAACGATGGCCAATCAGCTATTCTCGGCGCCGCGGATCTGGGGAGGCTCGCATGCCAAGAATCGACGACCCGTCGGGTGAGTTGCCCGGCTTGACTGCGGTCCATGTCGATGTCAGTGGGTTGGACACATTCGCCGGCTCGGTGGAGGGCGAACTACAGGCCAACTTCCAGCCACAGGCCACCAACCTCATGAAGGTGTACGAGGTGGGGTCGCACTTCGGGATCGGGCACGCCAGCTCCGACGTGCACGCCGCGAGGGTGCGGCACACCGAATGCCTGCAGGCGGCCGTCAACCAGCTGGCCGGATATGCGAACGCGACCCAGATCCTGGTCGAGGCGGCGCGCACGGTGGCGGCCCGCTACCGCGACACGGATGCGCTGGCCGCCTCGAACGCGCTTGAGGTGCGCCGAGCACTCGACGAAGCCGTGACGGCAGCCGGCGCCGCCCAAGCTGCAGCAGCGGAGCACCCGGTGGCCGCCGACGCCGTGCGCCTTGGTTCGGAGGTGGCCGAATGAGTGAGGCCGACTGGGCTGGCGCGTCGGTGCCGGTGATGTGGAACTCCGCGCAAGCAGCCGACACCCACATGGCTTGGCAGCAGGTGGCCGCGTGGCAGCACACCTATGACTTGTTGCTGCACCACGAGCGTCGACTGAGGACGTGCCGGGAAGATTTGACCTCCGCATGGCCACCCGAACGCAGCCCTGCAGCGGCCGCGTTCGTCGAATACATCGACGGTCTACTGATCTCAATGGGCCGTGCACAGCACGACGCTGCGGCGAATCACAGGGCACTGGTCCTGCTGCTGTCCAGCCTCTCTGAAGCGAAGTCCGACATGGCGAAGCTAAAGGGCGAGTGGGACAAGCACGAGGCCGAAGACGCCACAATGGCGAAGAAGCTGCCGAATAATCTGTTCGCCAGCGGCGAGAACTGGCAGGAAACCCTGAACGAGAAGGCTCGGGCACGGATGACCCGCAACGACCAGGAAGTCTTAGAAGCCAGGCAACAGATGGTCGAGCTGACACCGCCGGATGATGTAAGGGTCGGCGGTCCAATCGAACCCATTAGTGGCAGCAAATCCGGCCCGACTTCGAGCGCGGCTGCTGGCGGTTCTTGGCCTGGCGTAGCGGCCAATGGCCAATGGATGCATCCACTCCAAGTCACCTCTCCAGCCGACGTGCAGCCGGGCGCCGACCTTGCCGGTTTCACACCGATGGCGCCGGTCGCTCCAGGCTCAGGTCTCTCTGACGCGGCATCTTCACAGGTCGTAAATGGGGGCGATCGTCGGCTGTCCGTGGGGTCGATCCCCCCGCCTAATGTGTTGCCTCACTCCCGTGACGGACTTCCAGCTCGGAGTGGTGTGCGAGGAACGTCGAGGCCAGGCGTTGGCGGTTTGGGCGAAATCACTCGTAGTGGAATAGTGTCTTCACGAGGTTCCTTTGCCGAGCCTGTCGGGCGCTCA
>Ga0111538_10002993_pt1 | contig 23658 bp, 21 predicted proteins | sample SoiMethybrSBSTD1_FD_79669 | JGI IMG/M metagenome (GOLD analysis project Ga0111538, IMG submission 79669) | Bulk soil microbial communities from a Populus tree surrounding site in Tennessee, USA - Soil MetaG P. TD hybrid SBSTD1 (version 2)... | ecosystem: Environmental > Terrestrial > Soil >...
CCTCTTGGTCAGCTCGGTCAGCGCGACGACGTTGACCTGAATCGATTCCAGCTCCCTGTCGAGCGGCGTCTCCGCGAACCGACCGTAGACGCCAAAGCCCGCGTTGTTCACCAGGAAGTCGATGTGCACTCCGAGTGCGGCCACGCGATCGACGATCGTTCGCGCCGCGTCGGGTCTGGCCAGATCGGCGCCGACCACGTGCGCCTTGATGCCCTTGCTCTCACACTCGCGCGCGACCTCGCGAAGCTTGTCTTCGCTGCGCGCGACGAGCACGACGTCGTGCCGGTTGGCGGCGAAGATGCGTGCCAGCTCGAGGCCGATGCCGCTCGACGCGCCGGTGATGAGCGCGGTCACTTGCGGTAGTCCAGTGCCGGCTTGCGATCGGCCAGCCGTGTTTTGTAGACGAAGCCGGGGCCGCGCCGCTCGTCGAACTCGGCCTTCGCCTTCTGGATGTGCACCGGATCGCTGAACAGGTCGACGGTCGTCAACGCCATCGCCTTGGCCGCAACCATCATGCCCTTCAGCCCGATCGTGCTGCCGGCGCACGCGGTGGCCTGCCAGCTGTGCGCCGGGACGCCCGGCGCGAAGGTCGCGCCGGTCATCGAGACCGTCGGCACGTTCCAGCTGACGTCGGCGAGATCGGTCGACGAGCTGTTGACCGCGCCGGTCCGGATCGGCCGCACCTGCTCCTGCGATCCAATCGCGACGTCGGGCGGGTCGGTCAGCGTCTTGCGAACCTCCTCGGCGAACTTCGCTTCCTCCGGCGTGTAGCTGAAGCCGCCGACGCGCTCCAGGTTGGCGTGCATCACCCGGCTCAGATATTCGTTCGGCAGCACGTTGTACACCGCGCCGGTCACTTCCAACTCCATCGTCGTACCGGTGCCGAGGGCCGCGCCCTTCGCGGCGTCGACGATGCGCTCCCAGATGCCGTCGAGGATGCGCATGTTCGGCTGGCGCGCGTAGTAGTAGACCTCGGCGAAGTCGGGCACGACGTTCGGCGCGCTGCCGCCGCGCGTGATCACGTAGTGGATGCGCGTCTCCTGCGGCACGTGCTCGCGCATCATGTTGACCATGTGGTCCATCGCCTCGACGGCGTCGAGCGCGGAGCGGCCGCGGTCGGGCGCGGCGGCGGCGTGCGCGGCAACGCCGCGGAAGCGGAACTTGCCGGTGACGTTGGCGGTCGAGCTCGTCGGGCTGGCTTCGTTGCGATCCCCCGGATGCCACGACACGATCGCGTCGGCATCCTTGAAGAGCCCGGCGCGAATCATATAGACCTTGCCCGAGCCTCCTTCCTCGGCAGGCGTGCCGTAGTAGCGAATCGTTCCGGCGTGCCGCGTCGCGATCAGCCAGTCCTTGACGGCAATCGCCGCCGCCAGCGCGCCGGTGCCGAGGAGATTGTGGCCGCACCCGTGGCCGGCGCCGTTCTCGACCAGCGGCTTGCGCGCGCCGGTCTGCGCTTCCTGCGACAGGCCGGGCAGCGCGTCGAACTCGCCGACGATGCCGATGATCGGCTTGCCCGAGCCCCAGGTGGCGACAAATGCGGTAGGCGTGTCGGCGAGGCGGGCGGCGATCTCGAACCCTGCCGCCTTCAACTGCCGCTGCAGCAGCGCGCTGCTCTGCTCCTCCTGGTAGCCGACTTCAGCGAAGCCCCAGATCTGCTTCGCGATATCGGCGTACGCCGTACGCCTGGCCTCGATGCCCGGGACGATCGCCGAACGCGCGTCGGGCTGCGCCGAGAGCGTCGCGGCGGCAGCGGAAATGGCGAGCACAATCAGGGGATTTCGCGACATGAGTCCGCTCCTACGTGGGATAGCATAAAGCGTCGCGCACTGGTTGCGGGGTCAGACCCGCACTTTGGGTCTGACCCCCTTACTACCCCGTTGGCGCAATGAAATCACCCGAGGCCTCAATGAAAAACGCCCTGCTCGTGGCCGTCGCCGCCGGCGCGATGCTCCAGTCCCCGCTGTCCGCGCAGGCGCCGCAGCCGTTCGTTCGTGATCCGAAGATCGCGATCGACGCCGACTACACGAAGAAGATCAAGGAGTACACCACCGAGCCGTTCTTCACGTCGCCGCTGGTCGACTACCTGCCGGCGTCGAAGAGCGTGCCGACGCCGAAGGAAGTGCTGGGCGACGTCGCCGGCGCGCCGGGCAGGCTGCCCTACGCCGAGGAGGTCTACCAGTACATGCGGCTGCTCGAGAAGGCGAGCCCGCGCGTGAAGGTGTACTCGATCGGCAGGACCGAAGAGGGGCGCGAGATGATCGCCGTCGCGATCGCGTCTGACGCGATCATGGCGAAGCTGCAGGACAACAGCGCCCGGCTCGCGAAGCTCGCCGACCCGCGCACCATCAACATGGACGATGCGGCGGCCGAGAAGCTGCTCGACGGCACGGTGCCGGTCTACTACATCACCGGCACGATCCACTCGCCGGAGACCGGATCGCCCACGGCGCTGATGGAGCTCGCCTACCGGCTCGTCGTCGACGACCACCAGTACATCAAGTCGATCCGCGACAACCTGATCACGTTGATCACACCGGTGATCGAGGTCGACGGCCGCAACAAGATGGTCGACGTCTATAAGTGGCATCTCGCGAACCCGGGCAAGAACTATCCGGGCCTCGTCTACTGGGGCAAGTACGTCGCGCACGACAACAACCGCGACGCGATGGGCGCGACGCTGAAGCTGACCGAGAACGTGCTGAAGGCCTACATGCAGTGGCATCCGCAGGTGCTGCACGACCTGCACGAGTCGGTGCCTTATCTGTACGACAACACCGTCGGCGACGGCCCCTACAACGCGTGGATCGATCCGATCCTCGCCGACGAGTGGCAGATGATCGGCTGGCACAACGTCTCGGAGATGACCAAGTTCGGCATGCCGGGCGTCTTCACGCACGGCAACTTCGACACCTGGTCGCCCGGGTACCTGATGTTCCTCGCCGCGCTGCACAACGGCATCAGCCGCCTCTACGAGACGTTCGGCAACGGCGGCGCCGACACGGTGGAGCGGACGCTGACGCCGGATCAGTACGCGCGCACCTGGTACAAACAGAATCCGCCGCTGCCGAAGGCGCTCTGGTCGCAGCGCAACAACAACAACTACCAGCAGACCGGGCTGCTGACCGCGATGCACTACTTCGCCGGCAACGGCCGCTACTTCCTGCGCAACTTCTACCTGAAGAGCAAGCGATCGATCCTCAAAGCGAGAACCGAAGGGCCCGCTGCGTACGTCCTGACCGGCGAGGAGCCGCGGCCCGGCGCGCAGGCGGCGCTGCTCCGCGTGCTGCAGAAGCAGGGCGTCGAGATCTCGCGCGCGACCGCGCCGTTCACCGTCACGGTTCCCGGCAAGCGCGGCCCGGCGCGGCAGAACACGCCGACGAACACGGGGGCGGGTGGGGCAGGTGGGGTGGATGCGGGGTCAAACGGGGCGGGTGGGGCAGGAGGGACGGGTGGTCCCAACGCGGAGGCTCAGGAACGCCGCGACGATCGCAACACGCCGCCGCCCCCGACGACGCGCACGTTCCCGGCGGGCTCGTACATCGTCCGCATGGATCAGCCCTACAGCCGCATGGCCGATTCGCTGCTCGACTATCAGTACTGGAGCCCGAACGATCCGCAGCGGACACCGTACGACGACACGGGATGGACGTTCCCCGAGTTGTTCAACGTGCAGGCGGTGCGCGTCACCGACGTGAAGGTGCTCGACGCGGCGATGGAGAAAGTCGCGGGCGAGGTGCGGCCGAAGGGAGAGCTCGCATCAACCGGTTCGGTGTTCGTCGTCAACCACAACGCCGACATCGCGCTCGTCACATTGCGCTACAAGTTCAAGGACGCCTCGTTCGAGGCGGCGGAAGAACCGTTCGACGCCGGCGGCAGGACATTCAATCGCGGCTCGTTCATCATCCGGAACGTTCCAGCCGCGGACATGGAGAAAGCAGCGGCCGATCTCGGCCTGCGGGTTACCGCGGTCGCCGGCGCGCCGGCGGTGAAGACGCATCCGCTGCGCGCGCCGCGTGTCGCCATCCTCCACACCTGGCTGACGACGCAGACCGAAGGGTGGTGGCGGCAGGCGTTCGACAACGCCGGCGTCCCTTTCACCTACATCAGCACGCAGGACGTCGCGCGCGATGCCAACCTCAACGCGACGTTCGACGTCGTCGTCTTCCCGCCGGTCGGCCGCGGGCCGGAAGCGATCGTCAACGGCATGCCGATGTGGGGCAACGCGCTGCCGTGGAGGAAGACGCCGGAGACGCCGAACCTCGGCTCCGAAGACGAGACCGACGACATGCGGCCAGGCCTCGGCTGGATGGGCGTCGCGCACCTGCAGGATTTCGTCCGCAAGGGCGGCGTGCTGGTCACGGTGATGGACACCGCCGATCTCGCGATCAACTCCGGCTTCACGCCCGGGCTCTCGGTCGCGCAGCGCCAGCGCCTGCGCATCGTCGGCAGCGTCGTGCGATCGAAAACCGTCGACGCCACGAGCCCGATCGCCTACGGCTATACCGACAACCTCGCCATCTGGTGCGACAACGGACCGATTTTCAACCTGTCGAACAGCTTCGGCGCGCGCGGCGGGCGGCGGCTCGGGCCCGACGATGGCGGCAACCGGCCGACGGGGCGCGGCACCACCGACGATCCGGATACGCCGCAGGGACGGCTCGGCATCGAGGTGCCCGCGGAGCCGCGGGTCGACATGTGGCAGGCGGTGCCGGTCACCGACGAGCAGCTGCGCAACGGGATCAACGTGATTCCGCCGGCGATGCGGCCGCGCGTGATCCTGCGTTACGCGGACAACCGCGATCTTCTGGTCTCGGGCCTGGTCGAGGCTGGCGGCGAGATCGCGCAGCATGCGGCGGTGGTGGACGTGCCGCTGGAGAAGGGCCACGTCGTCGCGTTTTCGAACAACCCGATCTGGCGTGGAGAGACCGAGGGAAGCTATTTCCTGGTCTTCAATACGCTTCTGAATCATGACGCTTTGGACGCGGGGAGAAAGGTCGACGCGCGCTAACAGCCGGAGGCAGCCATGATGCGAGTACTCGTCGCGGCCGGCGCACTCATCGTCATCAACGCTCAGCTGGCATCCCCGCAGCCGCCACCGCCGCCGCCGCCCGTGCGCATCGAGATGCCGGCACCCCAGCCCGGCGGCCTCCCGCAGATGCCGCCGCGCGATAACTCGGCTCCGAGAACCGGAAAAGCCATCATCCGCGGCCGCGTCGTCGCCGCTGACACCGGCCAGCCGCTGCGCAAGGCGCAGGTGCGCATCATGTCCGGCGAGCTAAACGAGAACCGGATGACGACGACCGACGCCGATGGCAAGTACGAGTTCAAGGAGCTGCCGGCCGGACGCTACAACGTGCAGGCCAGCAAGGGCAGCTACGTGCAGTTGCAATATGGACAGCTGCGGCCGTTCGAGCCGGGCAAGCCGCTCGAAGTGCTCGACGCGCAGACGCTCGAGAAGATCGACTTCTCGCTGCCGAAAGGCGGTGTGATCACCGGCCGCATCCTCGACGAGTTCGGTGAGCCACTGGCCGACACGCAGGTCGCGGCGATGCGATATCAGAGCATGGGCGGACGCCGCCGGCTGATGCCGGCCGGACGGCCGGCGATGACCAACGACATCGGCGAGTTCCGGCTGTTCGCGATCCCGCCGGGCCAGTATTACCTGTCGGCGACGCTGCGAAATTTCGGCGGCATGATGGCCGACACCGACGACCGATCGGGCTACGCGCCGACTTATTTCCCGGGCACGTCGAACATGGCCGAAGCTCAGAAGATCACGATCGGCCTGGGACAGACGGTCAGCGACGTCAACATGGCGCTGATGACAACGCGCACGGCGCGGATTTCCGGCACCGCCGTCGACTCGCAGGGGCGGCCGATGACCGGTTTCGTGTTTCCGATGCCGCGCGGCGAGTCGACGATGATGATGTTCGGGCCGCCGAACCAGATCAGGCCGGATGGAACGTTTACGCTCGGCGGGCTGGCGCCGGGGACCTACGTCCTGCAGACGCAGGGCGGCAACGGCCCCGACGGCGAGTCGGCCTCCATGGAAATCACGCTTGGCGGCGACGACATCACGGGTGTGCGACTCGTTGGCGGCAAGCCCTCCACGGCATCGGGACGCGTGGTCGTCGACCCCACCGCGACCGGTTCACTGCAGCCTTCGACGATTCGGTTGATGGTGCAGCCGGTCGTGTTCGACATGCCGATGATGAACATGATGGGGCCGTCGCCAGTCAACGACGACTTCACGTTCGAGCTGAAGACGCGCCCGGGCAAGATGCGCATTCAACTCGCTGGGCCGGGGCAGGGATGGTCGATTCGCGCCGTACGCTACCGCGGACAGGACATCACCGACTCCGGCTTCGAGTTCCGGGCGAGCGAGAACATCTCCGACCTCGAAGTGGAGTTGACCAACCGCGAGACGACGTTGTCGGGACTGGTCACCAACGCCCGAGGCGCCGCGGTCAAAGACTACGCGGTCGTCGTCTTCCCGCGCGATCGCGACAAGTGGACCGCCGGCATGCGCTACCTGAAGACCGCGCGGCCCGATCAGGAGGGGCGCTTCAAGGTCTCCGGCCTGCCGCCCGGCGACTACTACGCGATCGCGCTCGACTACGTCGATTCCGCGGAGTGGATGGAGCCGGAGTATCTCGACCGCGTCCGCTCGAACGCCAGCGATGTCACATTGAACGAGGGCGAGACGAAGTCGCTCGATCTGCGGCTCAAGACAGCGTCCTGACCTCAGCGCGACCACACCTGATGCTGCTCACTGATCTGCCGACGCCGCAGGTGCTCGTCGATCTCGCCCGCGCGCAGCGCAACATCGCGCGCGTGCAGGCGCTGGCCGACGCCTCCGGCGCGCGGCTGCGGCCGCACGCCAAGACGCACAAGTCGCCGATCGTCGCCGGCTGGCAGATCGAGCGCGGCGCGGTCGGCGTCTGCTGCGCGAAGGTCGGCGAGGCGGAGGTATTCGCGGCCGCGGGGATCCGCGACATCCGGCTGCCGTATCCGGTGAATCCCTCGAACGCGGCGCGGCTGCTCGCGGTGATGGACCAGGCGGCGATCTCGATCATCGTCGATCACCTCGACGTCGCCCGCGGGTGGTCGGAGGCGATGACCCGCGCCGGGCGCACGCTCGACGTCCTGGTGAAGGTGGATGTGGGCTTCCACCGCTGCGGCATCGACCCTGCCGCCAATCCGCTGGCATTCCTCCAGGCGGTGAGCGCGATGCGCGGTCTCCGCCTGCGCGGGCTGCTCAGCCACGCCGGCCACGGCTATCACGCCGCGTCAGAGACCGAGCTCGACGCGATCGCGCGAGACGAGGCGGCGACGCTGACCTCGCTGCGCGAGGCTGCCTGCCGCTCCGGCATCGCGCTCGAAGAGGTGTCTGTCGGCGCGACGCCGACGCTGCGGTTCAGCGCCGGCCAGCCCGGCGTCACCGAGCTGCGGCCCGGCAACTACGTCTACTTCGATCGGACGCAGGTGGCGCTCGGCGCCGCGGCGCTCGCCGACTGCGCGCTCACCGTGCTCGCGACCGTGGTGTCGGCGCCCGCCGCGGATCGGCTGATCTTCGACTGCGGCAGCAAAACGCTCACGAACGACCAGGCGCGCGGCATTGCGAAAGCGCCGGGCTACGGCGCGGTGCTCGCCGCCGACGGCGAGAGCGTCGACGAGACGCTGACCGTCGAACGGTTGTCCGAGGAGCACGCTACGGTGCGCGTCTCCGGGACGACGAGGCTCCGGCCCGGCGACCGCGTCCGCGTCGTACCCAACCACTCGTGCGTCGTGTCGAACCTGGTCGACGTCGTGCGGCTGGTTGACGGCGATCGTGTAATCGAAACCATCCCGGTTGCCGCCCGGGGTAGAATCCAGTAGCGATGCCCGACAAAGACGACAAGGACAAGGAGCGGCGCGACATCGGCGACGCGCTCGGCATGGTCGAAACCCGCGGCCTGATCGGCATGATCGAAGCCGCCGACGCGATGGTGAAGACCGCCAACGTCGTCTTCGTCGGCTGGCAGAAGGTCGACGCCGGCCTGGTCACCGCGATCGTGCGCGGCGACGTCGGCTCGGTGAAGGCCGCGACCGATGCCGGCGCCGCCGCCGCGCGCCGCGTCGGCGAGCTGGTCGGCGTTCACGTCATCGCGCGTCCCGCCGACGACCTCGAGAAGATCTTCCCGATCCGATAACACCCGCCTTCAGGCTGTCGACTTCAGACTTTCGACCTTCGACTTTCGACTCCCGACTTTCGACTTCTGACTTTCGACTTACGCGCTTTCCCGCGCAGCTCCCTCAGCAGTCCTTCATCGCCGACCACCATCAGCGCCTGCGCCGGCGTCCGCAGCAGGTTGAAGAAGGCGCCGTCGGCGGTGCGCGCGTAGATCTCGCGGCCGTCGGTCAGCAGCCGCACCGCGCCGCCGCCGCCGGTTGCCTCGAACAGCCGCTGGCCGAACTGCTGCCGCAGCGTGTCGAGGATGCGGTGCAGCTGGTGAACGGTGAAGCCGCGCCGCCGCAGATCGGCGAGCGCCAGCAGCTCGAAGAGCTCGATCGGCGTGTAGCGCCGCTCGGTGTAGCCGCCGGCATCCGTCCGGTGCGGCGGAATCGACGGCGACAGCAGGCCGCCGGCGTCCCACAGCTGCAGCTGGCGCGCCGTCAGGCCGGTCAGCGCCGCGACCTCGCGCGAGCTGTAGGTCTTCTTCAGCCTCACGCGATGCGATCGGCCATCGCCGCACCGGCGAAGTCCTTGTCGGTGAGGCCGCCTTCACTGTGCGTGGAGTAGGTGAGCGTGACCCGCTTGTAGTTGATCAGGATGTCGGGGTGATGGTCAGCCTTTTCGGCTTCGGGCGCCAGCCGGTTGACGAACGCGATCGCCTCGAGAAAATCCTTGAAGGTGAACTGCTTCCTGATCGCGTCGCCGTCGAGCGTCCAGCCGCTGCGAGATTTGACGCGCTTGTCGGCGTCCGCGCGCGAGAGTTTCATGTCGCCTCCGTTCGACGATTACCCTGGTTCCGGCCGCCTGGCACGCACTTCGTCGAGCCTGACCCGCGCCGCCTCGACCGCATCCAGCGATTCTTTCTGCATCTCGATCGCGCTCGGGCCTTCGGTCGGGCTCGCGAACGCGCTGCCGGCGATGGTGCGATGGTACGCGCGCTCGGCCCGCTGCAGCGCCTCGAGCGCCGACGCATGCTCCGCCTGCCACTCGAGCCAGCGCGTCAGCCGCTCCGTCGCTTCGGCTTCGGTAGCGCCGCCGCACTCGACGCCGAAGGGATCGCGATTGTCCTCCCGCTCGGCATGCGCGAACCATCGTTCGCCACGCGCCGCGCAGATTAGCCGATATCGCGTCTCTCCTATCGTGACGTGCACCATCGGCTATCCGTCTCTGCGGTCTCTGCTCGCTCCGCGGTCTCTGCGTTCACACACCGAAGCGCGCGGGGTCGACGGCGGCGAGCAGCGGATCGATTCGCGACTCCAGCATCGCGTCGGCGACCAGCCGCGCGGTGAGCGGCGCGAGCAGGACGCCGTTGCGGTAATGGCCGGTTGCGTACACGAGGTTCGGCACCGCCGACGAAGCGCCGATGATCGGCAGCCCGTCGCTGGTGGCCGGCCGCAGCCCGACCCGCGCGCCGCGGAAGCCGGCCGACCACGCGTGCGGCACGATCTCGCACGCCGCATCGAGCAGATCGCGGACGCCGGCCACCGTCGCCCGCTCGTCGAAGCCCGCTTCCTCCATCGTCGCACCCAGCAGCAGCGTCCCATCGTCCCACGGCACCAGGTAGCAGCGGCTGCTCCAGGTCACCCGCCGCAGCGGCGGCCCGTTCCACGCCAGCGACATCAGTTGGCCGCGCACCGGCCGCACCGGAATCTGCGCCTTGAGGCCGTCGATCGCGATCCGCCCCGCCCAGCTGCCGGGGGCGAACACGACCGCGCCGGCGCTCAGCGATCCGCGGCTGGTCTCGACCACCGCGCCGTCTTTCGTCGTCGCGATACGCTCGACGCGGCTCTGCTCGACCAGCTGCGCGCCGCGGGCCCGCGCCGCCGCCACCAGCGCGCGCGTGAGCTCGCCGGCCGCGACGAAGCCGTGCGTCTCGATCAGCAGCCCGCCCACCGCGCCGGCGCTGACGTGCGGCTCCTCGGCGCGGACGCCGCTCGCGTCCAGCAGCACCGCGTTCACGCCGCGCCGGGCCAGCAGCGCCGCGTTCGCCTCGATGGTGCGCATGTCGTCGGCGCTGGCGGCGATGTCGATCGTGCCGGTGCGCTTGTAAGGAACCTGGATGCCGCTGTCGGCCGACACGCGCGGGATGAACTCGTCAAACAGCTCGAGGCTTCGAACGGTCAGGCTGAGGAACGCGCTGTCTTCGCGCGCTTCGATGTAAGGCGCGAGCACGCCGGCCGACGCCTGGGTCGCGCCCATGCCGACCTGCCGCTCGTCGACGATCTGCACCGCCACGCCGCGGCGCGCGAGCTCGTACGCGACCGCCGCGCCGACGATGCCGGCGCCGACGACGATGATGTCGGAGGGACGAGCCATCGGCGCCCAGCTTAACGTAGGGATTAGGGGTTAGGGATTAGGGATTAGATCTGACTAAGACGGAAAGTCAGCAGGGATTGAATTCAGGGGCGCCGGCGGGACTCTGGCTGTAGCCCTCGCTACCCCTACTTGCTACTCCCTAGTCCCTAGTCCCTAGTCCCTAATCCCTGCCACGCCGCGGCTGCATCGCCTCGGGGCACTCGGTCACGTACGACAGCGGCTTGGTCGATCGCGCCGTGCTCAACTGCGCGACGCACATCTGCCGCGGCACGTCGTACTTGTAAGAGCCGCCGTAGCCGCGCGGGCCGTAATAACGGCGCGAGGCGCTGAACGAGGGGAAGTAGGCCGGCGGGCCCGAGTAGAAGCCGTCGGGATGGGCGACGTTGGGACGATCGGGTCCGTGTCCGGTGACGACGAGCAGCGGCTCGGTGGGAAGCGACGCCATGATCCAGGCGGAGTTCGACGCGGCGTCGGCGCGCGCGGCCTGATCGCCTTCCTCGCGGCCGCTCTTCAGCATCGCCAGGATCACCGCTTCGCTCAGGCCGTCCTTCTGCAGCTTGACGATCTGCTCCGGCTCGATGGCGAAGACCGTCTTGTCGCGATCGATGAGCGCCAGGATGATCGCGTCGGTGACCCCGGCGCGCGCCAGCCCGAGAATCTCGTCGATCGTCACCGCGGAGGCCGTCGAGGGCAGCAGGGTCGCGGCGATGAGCGCCGCGGCAAGAATGGTCTTCCTCGAGATCGCGCGCATGATGCACGCGGCTGCAACGCGCTCGCCACTGGGGGAGGCCGGAATCATGGGCGTATTCTACATGTCCCCGGGCGGGACGACTGCTCTCGGCCAAGGACAGCCTTCATTCGGATGGGACACTCGGCCGGTCGCGGCCGTTCTGGTAAGCTTCAATTTTCCGGGGACTTACGCGGAGCGCGGTGCGGCGCCGGCCGGTACGCCGCTTGCCTCTGCCGAAGTCGAGTCCAAGGAGTTTACGACCATGCTTTCGAATCGCCTCGCGTTCGCCGCCCTCGCCGTTGCCTGCATCGGGGCCGCGGCCGGGGGCGGGTATCTGGCCAGCCGGCAGAATGTCGTGCCGGCTCCGGCGTCCGCCGAAGTGGCAGCTCCGGCGCCTGCGCCCGCGCCGGCGTTGACGGCCACGGCTGAGCAGCCAGCCCCGGCGCCCGCCGTGCAGGAAACCGAGGCCGTCGTCGGCGACCGGCCGCAGACCGCGCCGGTTCCCGCGCCAAAGGCAGCGTCGGGACGAAGTGCGGACGCCGCGCGCATCGCGCCGCCGGCCCGCGAGCGGAGGCCGGCCGCCCCGTCGCCCGCGCCTTCCGGAACCGTCGCACGCCAGGATCAGCCGCCGCCGCTCACGAGCAGCTGGCCGAGCAGCACGGCCTCGCAGCCGCCCGCGGCTGCGCAACCGCCGCTGCCGGCAGAGGCCCCCGCGCCGCACGTCGAGGAGCGCACCGTGTCGGAGCCGGCGCACACTGAGCCGCCGCAGAAAACCTACGAGGAGCTCATCGTCTCGGCCGATTCGGTGATCGGCCTGCAGACCGAGAACCGCATCACGAGCGAGACCGCGCGGGTCGAGGATCGCGTCGAAGCGCGCGTCACCCGCGACGTCAAGGTGGGCGAGCGCGTGGCGATTCCGGCCGGCGCCAAGGCGATCGGCTCGGTGATGCAGGTGGAGCGCGGCGGCAAGTTCAAGGAGCGCGCGCGCCTCGGCATCCGCTTCCACACGCTGGTGCTCGCCGACGGCACGCAGGTGCCGATCTCGACCGAGACGATTTATCGCGACGGCGAAGCGCCCGGCAACGCCACCGCCGCCAAGGTTGGCGGGGCCGCGGTCGGCGGCGCAATCCTCGGCGCCATCCTCGGCGGCGCCAAGGGCGCGGTGATCGGCAGCACGGCGGGCGCCGGCGCGGGAACCGCGGCAGTGATGGCCGGCGACCGGAACGCCGCGACGCTGCCCGCGGGAACGCCGATGACGGTGCGGCTGATGTCGCCCGTCACTGTGACCAAAGAAGAATAAGATCGGCGTTCAGTCGATCGGACGACATGAGCAGGTGGGCGATCCCACCTGCTTTTTTTTTGTCGCTGAACATTTCAACGGCCGCGGCCGTCATACCTTGTGACACAAGGTATGCCGCTCGAAGTCTGGCAGGAACAACTCCGCCGCGGAAGCCTCGACCTGGCGATCCTCCTCACGGTCGCGTCGGGGCCGCGCTACGGCCTCGCCATCATCCAGCATCTCGAGGCGTTCACTGACCTGGTGGTGTCGGAAGGCACGATCTATCCGATCCTCGGACGGCTCACGCGCGAGGGGCTGCTCGACGCCGAGTGGGTCGAGGGCGAGGCGCCTCACCCGCGCAAGTACTACCGGCTGACGCGATCGGGGGCGAAGCGCCTCGCCCACATGAAGGAGGAATGGCGCGCGTTCGCCGGCAAGATCGCCCGGCTGATGGACGCCTCCGAAAGGCCAGAGTGATGCAGCTCAGTGAAACCGGCGAATCGCGCGTCCAGGGCTATCTGTTCGTCCTCGAGCGATCGCTGAACACGTTCCTGCCCCGCGACGTGGTGCGCGACGCGGTGCGCGAGATCGAATCGCACCTGCGCGAGCGCGTGCTGGCGGCGACCGCGGCGCCGAACGAGCGCGAGGCGGTCGAGCGGATCCTCGCCGAGCTGGGACCGCCGCTTCGCGTCGCGCAGGCTTATTCGGCGGAGCGAACAATCGAGGAAGCGGTGGCGACCGGCCGGCTCGTCCCGATCGTGCGCGCCGTCGGCCACCTCGCCTCCACCACCGTCATCGGCTTCTTCGCGGCGCTGGGGCTTCTCGTCGGCTACCTCACCGCGTTCGCCTTCGTCGCGATCGCCGTCCTGAAACCCATCTTTCCTGCGAACGTGGGCATCCGCTACGTCGGCGGTTTCCCCGTGGCGCTGGGCGCGCAGTTCCCGCTCCCACCGGGCGAGCACATGGGCGGCGGCTACGCGATCATCCCGTTCGCGCTCGCCTGCGGGCTGGGTATTTTCGTCGGCACGCACCGCGGCGCCCGCGCTTTCCTGTCGTGGTGGCGCAACCGGACCGTTTCATAGCAAGATGGGGTCGCCGCTTTCTGAAGGAGTCCAGCCGATGCGCATGCTTTTCCCGCTCGCTTTTCTGATTTTCGCGATGTGTGCAGCCCAGCCTGCCGGCGCGCAGCAGGTGACCAAGCCGACCGTGCCCGGCGCCAACAACTTCGCCCAGCTCGAAACGACCGTCGCGTGCGGCGGCGCGACCACGCCCGAGGCGGTGCCCGAGATCAAGAAGCTGGGGTTCAAGTCGATCATCAACCTGCGGCTGCCCAATGAAGCCGGCGCCAACATCGACGCCGAAGCGGCGGCGGCGAAGACCGCGGGGATCAACTTCTACAGCATCCCGTTCAGCGGCCAGCAGCCCGACCCCGCGGTAGCCGACAAGTTCCTCGACACCATCACCGCGCCCGGCAACGAGCCGGCGTACATTCATTGCGCCGCGGGCAACCGCGCCGGCGCGATGTGGATGATCAAGCGCCTGGCCATCGATCACTGGGACGCGGATCGCGCGTTTACCGAAGCCGCGGCCCTCGGCCTCACCAGCCCGGCGCTCAAGCAGTTCGCGATCGACTACGCCCAGACGCACAAGCGCTGATCTCCAGCGCATGGACGATGTGACGCGCCTCCGGGGAGAGGCGCCGACGGGGTCAGACCCGCAGTTCGGGTCCGACCCCGCTGGCTCGAGCGGCGCGGGCTGGGCACGCTACGCCCCGGGCATCGTCCTCGCCGGCCGCTTCCGCATCGTTGCCCCGCTCGGCCGCGGCGGCATGGGCGAGGTCTACCGGGCAGACGATCTCCGCCTCGGGCAGGCGGTCGCCGTCAAGTTCCTCCCCGAGGATCTCGCCCACGACCCGGGCCGCCTCGCGCAATTCCACAACGAAGTCCGGGTCGCGCGGACGATCTCGCACCGGAACGTCTGCCGCACTTATGACATCGGCGACGCCGACGGCCGCCCGTTTCTGACGATGGAGTACGTGGACGGCGAGGACCTGGCGTCGCTGCTGCGGCGCATTGGCCGGCTGCCGCAGGAAAAGGCGGTCGAGGTCGCGCGGCAGATTTGCGCCGGCGTCGGCGCCGCGCACGAGCGCGGCGTCATCCACCGCGATCTGAAACCGGCCAACGTGATGATCGACGGTGATGGCCACGTCCGCATCACCGATTTCGGCCTCGCCGCGGCGGCCGGCAGGGTCGACAACATCCGGTCGGGCACACCCGCCTACATGGCGCCTGAGCAACTCGCCGGGCGCGAAGTCACCGCACGCAGCGACATCTACGCGCTCGGACTGATCCTGTTCGAGCTGTTCACGGGCAAACGAGTGTTCGAGGCGAACACGCTCAACGAGCTGATTCGCCAGCACGAATCCGGTTCGACCATCTCCCCATCCTCGGTCGTGCGCGACCTCGATCCGATGATCGAGCGCGCGGTTGAGCGCTGCCTCGAACGCGATCCTGCCAGGCGTCCGCCATCGGCGCTGGCTGTCGCTGCGGCGCTTCCTGGCGGCAATCAGCTCGAAGCCGCGCTCGCTGCCGGCGAGACGCCGTCGCCGGAGATGGTGGCGGCGGCCGGCGAACTGAGCGCGCTGCGGCCCGCGATCGGCGTCGCCCTGGCCGGGTTCACCGTGGCGATGCTGTTGACGCTGACGGTGATCTCCGACCGGTTTGCCATCGTGCATCGCGTCCCGCTGCCGCGTTCGACCGATTCGTTGAAGGACCGTGCGCAGGAGCTCGTCGAGCGGTTCGGCTATTCGCAGCCGCCCGTCGACACCGCATACGGCTGGGAGCTGGCCGATGAATATCTGCGCTACGCGCGCGCGAATCGTGAGGAGGTGCTGAAGGCGCTGGCGAGCGGCCGGACGCGCACCGCGCTGTTCTGGTACCGCACCAGCCCCGGGACGCTCGTGCCGTCGGACAGCAGCAACCGGCCAACCCAGGAAGATCCGCCGCTGGTCGTGAGCGACATGCGGCTGGTGCGGCTCGACGCGCACGGCAGGCTGGTCGAGTTCCATTCGATTCCGCCGCAGGTGGAAGATCCGGCGGCGGCGGCGGCGGTGCCTGACTGGATGCCGCTGTTCGAGGCGGCGGCGCTGCCGCTCGCGGCATTCCACGATGTCACACCGCGATGGACGCCGCGCGGACTTGCCGATGCCAGGCACGCCTGGGAGGGGACGCTGCCCGATCTGCCTGGCGCCGTGGTCCGCGTCGAAGCGGCCGCGTACCGCGGCCGCACGATCTTCTTCAGCGTGCTGCCGCCGTGGACGCTGCCGGGGCGAACAGTGCCGGCTCCGCGCTCGTCCACCACCAGGGCGATCACCGCCGCGGCCGTCGTCATCGCGGCGGCCCTGCTCGCGGTGGCAGCACTGCTCGCACGCCATCACCTGCGCAGCGGCCGCGGCGATCGGCGCGGGGCCTTCAGGACGGCGGCCGTGACGTTTGTGACGCTGCTCGCGGGCTTCCTTCTGGGCACGCGCGTGTACCTCGATCCGGCGCTCGCCTACGCACGGCTCGCGCTGCTCGTCTCCGTCACGCTGTATGTGACCGTGAACATCTGGATTTTCTATATCGCGCTCGAACCCTACGTGCGGCGATTCTGGCCGCAGCTGCTGATCGGCTGGACCCGGCTGCTCTCCGGGCGCGTGCGCGATCCGCTGGTCGGGCGTGACGTCCTCATCGGCGTCGCGGCCGGCACGGTGGCCGCATTCCTGATCGCGTCGCGCGAGCTGATACCGCGGCTGTTCGGGCTGCCATCCGGCCCACCCGATTTGCCGAGCGGCCTGGTGCTGCTGGGCGCCCGCTACGGCGTGGCGCTGTCGCTGCAGACCATCCGGCGCGCGCTCGTCAACGCGATGCAGCTCGTGTGCGTCGTCGTCTTCCTCAAGATTGTGGTGCAACGAACCTGGCTGGTGCTGCTTCTCGGCTCGCTGGCAATCATGCCGATCGCGATGAGCGGGACGTTCGCCGCCGAGCACCTTCCGATCGAGCTGACGATCGTCGGGTTGGGCATCGGGTTGATGTTCCTCGTGCTGCTGCGCTACGGCCTGCTCTCGCTGGTCGTCACCTTTTACACCTTCCTGTTGATCGAAGCCTTCCCGCTGACGTTCGATTTCGCGCGGCCCTACGCAAGCGCGTCCGCCGTGCTGCTGCTGGCGATTGCCGGGTTGTCGATCTTCGGCTTCTACGCGTCGCGCGGCGATGAGCCGCTCTTCGGCCGTACGCTGCTCGAGTGATCGCCGTCCGTCACGCGCGCGAACGCCTGCGAACGCGCATTGGCTGGCTCGACAGCTGGCACACCTTCACCTTCGAGGAGCACATCGATCCCCGGCACATGGGCTACCGTGCGCTGCGGGTGCTGAACGAGGACCGGGTCGCGCCGGGCCGCGGCTACGGATCGCACCCGCGCCGCGATCTCGAGCTCGTGAGCTATGTGATTGCCGGCACGCTGCGTCATCACGACAGCCTCGGCACCGACGCGCTCGTCGAGGCTGGCGGCATGCAGCGGCTCAGCGCGGGCACCGGCGTGCTGCACGGCGAAGCGAACGGGTCAGAGTCGGAGCCGCTCCACGTGATCCACATGTGGATCGCGCCGGCACGCACGCGACTGCGCCCGAGCTACGGCCACCGCGCCTGCCCGCTGCCGTCGCGGCGCGGTCCGCTGACGCTGATGGCATCCGGCGACGGCCGCGACCGGTCGCTGAAAATTCATCAGGACGTGTCGATCCTGTCGATCGCCTTGAAGCCGCGCGAGCGCGCGTCGTATTCGCTGGCCGAAGAGCGCCACGCCTGGGTGCAGGTCGTGAGCGGCAGCGTCGAGCTGAACGGTGTCGCGCTCGCAGCCGGCGACGGCGCGGCGGTTTCTGACGAGGTCGAGCTCGACTTTACGAGCGCGTCCGTTAGCGAAACTCTTCTGTTCGACCTCGTGTAATCGGGCCGTAAAGTATACGGGGCACGTCGCTTGCACTCCATTTTGCGCAGGAGGAATTGCAATGCAGCGTGGTCTGAAAGTACTGATCGTAGCCGGGGCAGCGGCGCTGGTGATGGCGCCGATGCAGGCGCGGGCAGACGGCTTCTTCTCGCCGTGGGTCGGCTCGGCGTTCGGGGGCGCCGTCACTCCCACCAACGTCGAGAGGGGCCACACTACGTGGGGGATCAGCGCGGGGGGCATGGGCGCCGGCATCATCGGCGGCGAACTTGACTTCGGCTACACCCCAAACTTTTTCGGGTCGAAGGATCTCATAGGCAGCAATGCGGCCATCAACGTGATGGGCAACTTGATTGTCGGCGTGCCGGTCGGCGGCCAGCATGGTGCCGGAATCAGACCTTACGTTACGGCCGGTCTCGGGCTGCTGCGCACGCACGCCGACGGTGGAACATTTGGGAACCCGACGTCATCAGAGAACGGCCTCGGCTGGAATGCCGGCGCCGGGGTGATGGGATATTTCACGGACCATGTCGGGCTCCGGGGGGATCTCAGGTATCTACGTGGCTTCAACAACCACGATCTCGGGTTCGGGACGGGCGATAGTCTCGCTCAGGTCCGGTTCTGGCGCGCGTCGGTCGGCGTCGTGTTCCGGTGAGACTCTCACCCCGCGTCAGAAGTTGGAAGCATCGGTCTTCCAACTTCTGACTCGCGTCCTACCCTTCACAACCTCCACCGCTCCTTCCACGTTTCCCCGCCGTCGACGGTTTCCACCGCGACCACGCCGTGCTGCGGAAACGTCACCCCGGCCTCGCCGCCGGTGATGAGCAACGCCAGCAGCCGCGGCAGGTACGGGAAGTGACCGGCAACGAGGATGTCGCGCGTTTCCATCCGGAGGCGGTCGCGAAACCATTGCGGCGGGTCGTCCGGCTGCAGGTCGCGCGTGGCCGAGAACTCTGCCAGCGCGTTACATGTGCGCCAGAACGCCTCGGCCGTCTGCTTCGCGCGCAGCTTGCCGCTGTGCCAGACAACTGCCGGCCTGGCGCCAAGCGCGGCGGCTTGCGCCGCCAGGCGGTCGACCTCGGCCTTGCCGGCGGCAGACAGCGGGCGGCGCGGATCGACGTCGGGGCCGACCGCGTCGCCGTGATGAACTAGATATAGAAGCATTTTTACTGTAGTTAGTGTCGATGGCCGGGGTGAGTCAACAGGAAGTGCCGGCGCCGGCCCGGGCCGGCGGCTGGCTGCTGGTGCTGTGCCGCCTGCTCATCGTCTTTCATCCGCTCAGCCTGGCGGTGACCGCGTCGGGCGTGATGAACGCGCTCGCGCTGCGCGGCCTGCCGGTGGCGATCGTGCTGTTCATGCGGCTGGCGGTGGTGACCGTTGGCGTCGCCGCCGGGCGGATGCTGCAGCAGGTGCGCCCGGGTGCCGTGGCCATCGCCCGCGCGGCGCTGCTTGCGTCGGCGGCGGTGGATGTCTTCGTCTACACGACGCCGTATTTTCCCAGCAACCGCCTGCCGGGCGACACGATCTATTACGTGATCGCGTCGCTCGCGTATCACTTCGGGTGGATCGCGTACCTCGCGCGCTCTAAACGCGTCCGAGCAACTTTCACCTGAGGACGACGAGAAAACGCAGAACCCGCAGAGCACGCTCTTACGGGACGGGGTCTGTCGACGTCCGGTTGCTATCCAGCAGCTATCACCTGTCACGCTGCGATCCAGCGGTAAGAACGCAAAGCCCGCGAAGCGCGCAAAGCTGCGCGGGCGACGGGGTAACGCAGAACACGCGGAACTCGCAGAGCGCCGGGGACCAGCGCGCGACGCTACGACGGTCGACGCATCCCTCGACGAGGCTCGGGATGCCCTGAGGCTGTCGCAGGTCAGAACACGCGCAACTCGCAGCGCCGACGGCCAGCGCGCGACGGCCCGCGACGCGGGCCTGCCAGACGGAAAGCGTCCCACAAAGGCAAGCCGGTCGTGTCACGCGGCTTGTGTTTGTGAGACGCTTTTCGTCTGGCAAGCGGCCGGCTCCGCCGGCCGCTGTCGCGCGCTGGAAGGATGCAGCCACGAAGAGCTTTGCGGGCTTAGCGGGCTTTGCGTTCCCAACGCTCGATCGCAGCGTGACAGCGAGAGCGGCGAGGATTGCGCCACGGCCTCGGCACCACCGATTCACGTAACAAGCGTTTTCTGCGGGCTCCGCGTGTTCTGCGTTGCTCGTCGTGTGCCGGGGAAAGCTGCCGCGAATTGCACCCCACCAGGGACTTATAATCCGCGGCATGAAGAAGTACTTCGCCGTCACGGCTGCAGCGCTGACCATCACCGCGCTCGCCGCGCAGGGGCGCGCGCCGCAGAACGACTCGATCCGGCAGGAGGATCTCCGCGCCGATCTGTTCTTCCTCGCCGGCGATTCGCTGCGCGGCCGGCTCACCGACACCGAAGAGAACCGCGCCGCCGCCGATTACATCCGCTCGCGCTTCGAGCGCATGGGGCTGAAGCCGGCGGCGCCGGGCGGCTCGTACTTCCAGCCCTACAACCTGATGGTGGCGTCGCTCGGCGACGGCAACGCGCTGGACATCGTCCCCGCGGCCGGTGACGGGCCGACGCGCCAGCTGCGCACCGGCCAGGAGTTCTATCCGCACCGGGTCAGCGCCAGCGGCCGCGCCGCCGGTCAGGTGGTGTTCGCCGGCTTCGGCATCAGCGCGCCGCACCTGCAGTACGACGATCTCACCGGCAACCTGAAGGGGCAGATCGTGCTGGCGCTCGACCACGAGCCGGGCGAGCGCGACCCGAACAGCATCTTCGACGGCGTGGTCACCTCCGAGGCGGCGACGCCATGGCGCAAGGCGCTGGCGGCGCAGGAGCGCGGCGCCGCGGCGGTGCTGTTCGTCGGCGACGTCCACAACCACCCCGGCCCGACGAGCTTCGAGGCTGCCGCCCGCGCCTACTGGCCCGACAGGCCGCCGCGGATCCAGAACTACACGCTGGCGACGTGGGCGGATCGCATCCACATCCCGGTGGCGCAGATCTCGCCGGCTCTCGCGGCCTCGCTCGCCGCCGGATGCGGCAAGACGCTCGAGGAGTTGGCGCGGGCATCGGAGACCGCGCGCGGCTTCGCGCCGGTGCCGCTGCCGGGCGTTCGCGTCGAGCTGCGCGCCAGTGTCGATCGCCACATCGTGCCCGACCGCAATGTCGTTGCTCTGCTCGAGGGCACCGATCCGCGGCTGAAGGACGAGTGGGTGATCGTATCCGCGCACTTCGATCACAACGGCGCCGACCCGAACCTGATCTTCAACGGCGCCGACGACAACGGCTCGGGCACGGTGGCGCTGCTCGAGATCGCGGAGGCCTATTCGCTGGCGGCCAGAGAGGGGCGGCGGCCGCGGCGCAGCGTGCTGTTCGCGGCGTGGAACTCCGAGGAGCGGGGGCTGCTGGGGGCGTGGGCCTACACCGAGCAGCCGCTGGCGCCGCTCACCACCATCGCCGCGGTCCTGAACATGGACATGATCGGGCGCAACGAGGAGATCCCCGTCGGCGGCGGCGCGCGCTTCAACGGCTTCGAGGTGCAGACCGCCGAATCGAACAGCAATGCCGTCAACCTGATGGCGTTCTCGAAGGTGCCGGACATCACCGCCGCGGTCGAGAAGGCCAATGCCGGCCTCGCGCTCGACCTGCGGAAGCGCTACGACAACAACAGCTCGAACCTGGTGCGGCGCAGCGATCAGTGGCCGTTCCTGCAGCGCGGCGTCGCGGCGATGGGGTTCATGACCGGCCTGCATCCCGACTACCACACGCAGTACGACCGCCCGGAGAAGATCAACTACGTCAAGATGGAAAAGATCGCGCGGCTGGTGCACCAGGCGAGCTGGGACCTGGCGAATGCCGACGCCAGACCGAAGCCGCCGGCGTCGCGAACCGCGACCCAGAGCAGCGGCGACAGGTAGGTTGCACTATGAAGCGCTCCCTTATCGCAGCCGTCGCCCTGGTGCTCGTTCCGTCGCTCGCCGACGCCCGCCTGGTGCGCCTGCGGATCGAGCGCCGCGAAGTCGTCCTCAACGGCCGCGCGTTCGGCGCCGCCGGTCCCTACGAGAAACTCGTCGGCAAGGCCGACTTCGGCCTCGACCCGTCGCTGCCCGCCAACGGCATCATCGTCGACCTCGAGCTCGCGCCGCGCAACGCGCGCGGCGAAGTCGAGTCGAGCGCCGACTTCTACATGCTGAAGCCGGTCGACCCGCGCCGCGGCAACGGACGGCTGTTCTTCGAGGTCGGCAACCGCGGTGGCAAGGCGATTCTCGCCACCTTCCAGAAAGCCACCGGCGCTCCCGACCCGTCGACCGACGCCGAGTTCGGCGACGGCGCCCTGATGCGGCAAGGGTTCACGCTGTTCTGGCTCGGGTGGCAGTGGGACGTGCCGGAGCGTCCGGGCACGATGCGCATGGAAATGCCGGTCGCCTCTGAAAACGGCCGCCGCATCACCGGCCTGGTTCGCGGCAACTTCATCCTCACCGAAGGCGCCGACACCGCGTCGGTCGCCGACCGCAACCACAAGGCCTATCCGGTGCTCGATCCGAACGCAGCCGAGAACGTCATGACGGTGCGCGACGATCCGATCGCCAGGGGCGAGGTCATCCCGCGCTCGCGCTGGCGATTCGTCGACAGCGGCACCGTCGCGCTCGACGGCGGCTTCGCGCCCGGCCGCATCTACGACGTCGTCTACCGCACGGCCGACCCGAAGATCCTCGGCTGCGGCCTCGCCGGCGTGCGCGACATCGTCAGCTTCATGAAATACGACACGTCGGGCGACAACCCGATGCCGGGGCTTCGCTTCGCGCTGGGATGGGGCGTCTCGCAGAGCGGCCGCTTCCTGCGGCACTTCCTCTACGAGGGCTTCAACCAGGACGAGCAGGGACGGCGGGTGTTCGACGGCGTGTTCGATCAGGTCGGCGGCTCCGGCCGCGGATCGTTCAACCACCGCTTCGGCCAGGCGTCGCGCGACGCGCTGCAGCACTTCAACATCCTGTTCCCCGTCGACTTGTTTCCGTTCACTGACGGGCCGTCGACGGATCCAGTGAGCGGCGTCACCGACAGCCTGCTGGCGCGCGCCGGGCGCACCAGCACGGTGCCGAAGGTGTTTCACCTCTTGACCAACTCGGAGTACTACAACCGGGCGGGCTCGCTCGTGCACACCGATGCGAGCGGCACGCACGACGCCGATCTGCCGGCGACGACGCGCGTTTACACGATCGCGTCAGCGCCGCATGGTCCGGGTCCGTTTCCGCCGGCGAGTAATCGCGGCGGCGGCCAGGTCGGTCGCGCGGCGCTGAATCCCCTCAACTACTCCGCCGCGGTCCGCGCGCTGTTCCGCGCGCTCGATCGGTGGGTGGTCGACGACGTGGCGCCGCCGCCGAGCGCATATCCGCGGCTCGCCGACGGCACGCTCACATCGCCGGCCAGCGCCGGTTGGCCGGCCGTGCCGGGCTACAAGCTGCCGCAGCAGCCGCTGCGCGCGTTCCATCTCAACTTCGGTCCCGACTGGAACAAGGGGATCGTCAGCGTCGAGCCGCCGGAGATCGGCAAGCCGTTCACGGTGAGCGTGCCGGCGGTCGACGCCGACGGCAACGCGCGCGCCGGCATCCGCCTGCCGGACATTGCCGTTCCGCTGGCAACCTACGCGGGTTGGAATTATCGCGACCAGTCCACCGGCGCGGCGGATCGCCTGGCGGGCGAGATCGGGTCGTACATCCCGTTCGCGCGCACGAAAGCCGAGCGCGAGCGCGCCGGCGATCCGCGGCTGTCAATCGAGGAGCGCTACAGGAACCGCGATGAGTACATCGGCAGAATCGCCGCCGCCGCCCTGCAGCTCGTGAAGAACCGCTATCTGCTCGAGGAGGATGTCGTCGACATCCTCGCGCGAGCTGGCGAACATTACGACTGGGCCACTTCAATCAAGAATTAGAGCGCCTTCAAATCGCGCCGCTCGCGTCGCGAGGCTCTTTCACGCGGATTATTCGCGGCGGCAACGGTCGAGGAAGGGCGTTCGCGTAGAAAAGCCTCGGAGCGCGCCGTTCCAATCCATGAAAAACGCTGCGCAGGCCTGTGACACCGCGTGGCGCTGTAGCGCCGCGCGCGTTCCGACGACGTTGAG
>Ga0111538_10002994_pt1 | contig 23657 bp, 17 predicted proteins | sample SoiMethybrSBSTD1_FD_79669 | JGI IMG/M metagenome (GOLD analysis project Ga0111538, IMG submission 79669) | Bulk soil microbial communities from a Populus tree surrounding site in Tennessee, USA - Soil MetaG P. TD hybrid SBSTD1 (version 2)... | ecosystem: Environmental > Terrestrial > Soil >...
ACGTGCACGTTCCGCTGCATCGATGCCTAACGCGAAGCCATCCGTCTGGCTGTTGCAGCGCCCCATCGACCAACTGTTGCAGCACTCGCTCGCAGCCAGCCGGATGATCGGAGCTCTTGGTGCGGTCGCAGCAGGTCTCGCTGCATTCGGAATCTTCGGACTGCTGGCTTTTGCCGTCCGGGAACGCACACGCGAACTCGCGGTGCGTCGAGCGCTGGGAGCTCACGCGCGCACGATCGCGTCATTGCTGCTACGGCAATACCTGACCCCCTTGGCCGCCGGAGTGGGCGCGGGTGCAGTGCTGGCGACGCTCGTTGCAAGGGCGATGATCGGTGTCAACGCCGGGCTGGGCCTGGATACGTCGCTTGATGCCGCCGGATATCTGCTCGGTCTTGCGACGTTTGGTCTCGCGCTGATCGCCGCAGTGCTTCCGGCGGTGCGTGGTGCCACACGTGTCGATCCGGTTGTCGCGCTGCGCGCCGAGTAACGGCGAGCCCGTAATATCCCACAACTGGATCTGCGAACGATGCCAGGAATCTGTGATCACAAGCGGACGCTTCGCGATCCGCTTCTTTGCGTCACGCGTTGATCGGAGAAAAGAAATGTGTCAAGGGATGCACGTGCGGGATCGACGCCGGTGGTTGTTCAAATGACTTAGACTCACCGTTTATATCTAGCGAGGCTCCGCCTCCGACCGACGATCATGTGGCTCCGCCTCGCTAGTGGCAGTATCTCTTGCCCGCACTCCGTGCGGGCGAGACTCTCGAAGGCCGCTGAAAAACTTGACTCAAATGTAAGGAATCGCGGCCTTCAAGAGTCTAGCGACGACTTACAGTTACGAGCAGGTGTCCCTGCCGACTGGAGGCGCGGTTGAGCGACGCACCCATTACGTTCCTCGTGCCGGGATACCCGTCTGGCGGCGAAGCTCGCGGGGCCACCGGCTCCCGTCCGAGCGACGAGGCCCGACGCGGCACATTGAAACAGTCAGTGACCGTCGCGGCGCGGCGCGGCGAAGGCGGTGAAGTCACCGTCACCGCCGTTCCTGGAAGAGACGTGGTTGTTCTCCACATCCAGGATGGGCCATCGCTCACGCTACACCCCGCGAACGCCCGCGACCTCATCCTGGCGCAGAGCGGTTTCGCGCCGAATCGCGGTGGGAGTACCGCCGATGGCGTGCGTGTACCCGCGTCGTTCCGCTGGCGCGGGATCGAGCAGACGGTTCCTAGTCGTGGCGCGTCACGCAGCAGGCTCGGCGACGTCATCCTCAAGGGTATCGACGTGTTCAAGGACGCTGTCGCCGACGTCCTGGTCGACAAGGCGCAGTCGTTTGCCGCGTCCGAGCTCGTCAGACGCGTCGATGCACAAGTGACTGAAGGTGTCTACGCTCTTAACCAGGCCGAGCTGACGCCACTCAAGACCGGCACGCCTCTCGCCAGGATTGAGGGCGATCCCGAAAAACTGCTCGTTCTCATTCACGGCACCTTCTCGACGACGAGCGGAACGTTCGGCAGGCTGTGGACGAAGCATCCCGCTCGTGTGCAGGAACTATTCGAGAGTTACTCGAAGCAGGTATACGCCCTCGATCACCGGACACTCGGAGCCAGCCCTTTGAGCAACGCGCTTACGCTTGCGCGAGCACTCCCCGAGGGCGCGCACGTCCATCTCGTCACACACTCCCGCGGCGGCCTCGTTGGCGAGGTGTTGGCGCGTGCCTGTGCCACCGGAAGCGAGGGTCAGGAATTCTTCAACGGAGACGGATACGCACAGCACCGCCAGGACCTGAAGGATCTTCTGGATGCCGTACGCACAAAGAAGATTACGGTCGATCGATTCGTGCGCGTGGCATGTCCGGTGCGCGGGACGCTGCTCGCTTCCAGGCGCATCGACGCCTACCTCTCGGTGCTGAAGTGGACATTGGACCTCGCCGGGATTCCGGTTGCCGGATCGGTGGTGGACTTCCTGAACGGGGTCGCGCAGCATCGCACCAGCCCGGAGGAGATCCCGGGCCTCGCGGCGCAGATTCCCGACAGTCCGGTCGTGCAGTGGCTTCATCAGGTCGGACGTCCGCTTGAAAGCGAGCTTCGAGTCGTCGCTGGCGATGTCGAAGGCGACTCGATCACCTCTTGGCTGAAGACGCTTCTTGCCGACGCGTTCTACTGGACCGACAACGACTTCGTGGTCCAGACCGGATCCATGTATGGCGGCGCGCCACGCCAGTTCCAGTCGACATTCCTGCTGAATCAAGGCGGCAAAGTCTCGCACTTCACCTACTTCGATCACCAGAAGACGGCCGACGCCATCGTCGACGCGCTCACTCAGGATCAGCCTCAGGGCTTTCGGCCGATCGGCAAGGAATCCTACGCGGGCAGGGACTCGTCCGGCATCCGGGCGCGCGTGGCGAGCGATCCGAGACCGATCACGATTCCGGACGCCTCGAAACCGGCCGTCATTCTTGTACCGGGCGTGTTTGGCAGTCATCTCAAAGACGAGCGCGGTCGCGTGTGGCTGGACTGGGAAGCCGTCGATCCGCTCGCGCGCTTGCAGTACACAGCAGCCGGCATCACGGCAGACGGTCTCGTGGAAGGCCTGTATGCAAAGCTGCACGCGGCGCTGTCAGCGACGCACGACGTCATTCCCTTCCCGTACGACTGGCGAAAACCGATTGAACAGTCCGCGACCGATCTCGCCGTGCGTGTCGATGATGCGCTCCGCGCGCGCGAGGTGAGCGGCCAGCCGGTTCGCCTCCTCGCTCACTCGACGGGTGGACTGGTTGCGCGCGCGCTGCAACTCGATCATGTGGAGGTGTGGCAGCGATGGCTCGCACATCCCGACGCACGGTTGCTCATGCTCGGCACCCCGAACGCAGGTCTCTGGGCACCGATGCAACTGCTGTCTGGGGACGATACGCTCGGCGGTGTACTCACCTTCCTCAGTCCACCGTCTCGCGATCGCCAGACGCGACGGACCCTCGCGGAATTCCCGGGCGTGATGCAGCTTCAGGCCGGACTACTCGATCAGCCGGCTTTGCAGGATCCCAGAACCTGGCAAGCGCTCGCCGGCGATGACGTCCGGCGCGCAACCGAGGCAAGTTCGTGGCATGCCTCCGACGCGCAAAAGAGCCAGCTCGCCTGGGGACTTCCCGACGAGAAGACATTCAAGACTTTGCTGGCCGCGGCCGTCGCATTGCAACAGCGACTTGCCAATCAGCTCACCGCGAACTTCGAGCGATACGCGTCGAAGATCCTCCTGGTCACCGGTCAGGCACCGTTGACTCCTTTCGGCTATGCGGACGGTGCGGAGGGGTTCACGTATCTGTACACGCCGTCAGGTGATGGCTACGTCACCTACGGCAGCGCAGCGTTGCCCGGCGTCAAAGCATGGACCGTCGATGACGGCCACGACGGCCTGCCATCCAAAGCCGCTGCCTTCGATGCCTACATCGAGCTGCTGCAGAAGGGATCGACGGCACGTTTATCGTTCGCATCGGCCGTGGTCGGTGGCGGCGACACTCGCGGCGTGATGAGTGTCAGTCGCGAAACAGTTCGCATGAGGCCGGCGCGGATCCCCAAGTCGCTTGCGCCCCCCGGAGCCACTTCGACACTGCTTGGCACCAGCGACGAAGACAGGGCAACGACGGAGGATCCGGACACACTGCAAGTCACCATTGTCAACGGCGATCTGTCGTTCGTGCGACAGCCCGTGATGCTCGGCCACTACGTATCCTCACGGCTGACCGGCACCGAGTACGTGATGAATGGGCTTATCGGCGACGCGATGGACGCCTCACTGAAGAAGGGACTCTATCCGGATCGCGCAGGCTCCCATCATGTCTTCGTCAACACCCGGCCGCACGCGGGTCCGCTCCCCCGACCACAAGCGGTCATCGTGGTTGGCCTCGGCGAAGAAGGGAAACTGAAACCGGCGGATCTCATCGCCACCGTGCGCAACGGCGTCATGGCGTGGGCCCAGCGACTCAGCGAGCGGCCAGACACAGGGTCAACATTCGAGCTCGCTGCCACGCTGATCGGCAGCGGTGGTATCGACATGAGCGCCGGCCAGTCGGCGGATCTGATTGTCCAGGGTGTGTGCCAGGCGAACGCGAAGCTTTCTGAAGGGCGGGACGGCGGCGACCAACGCGACCCGGCTCGCCCCTGGCCTCAGGTCACCCGGCTCTACCTTATCGAGATTTACCTGAGTCGAGCCGCAGAAGCCTTTCGCGCGCTGAGGATGTCGTCAGACCTCTCGTCCGTGTCACGTCGATTCGTGTTGACGGAGGTCGTCGAAACGGGTACGGGAGGCTTGCCGCGACCAATCGACTCCGAGTATCGCGGCGTTGACTACGACTTCATCCGCGCCGAAACGCAGATCAGCGAGCTTGGGCTCAGCATTGCGTACACGCTCGACACGAAGCGGCGGGCGCGATCGGAGGTCCGGCCGCAGCCGATTCAGGATGCGTTGATCCGGAATCTCGTCGAACGCGGAGCGGATCACCAGAATCGCGACGTGCAGATCGGACGCACCCTGTTTCGCCTGCTCGTACCCGTCGAACTGGAGCCGTTCCTCACCGGCGACACCGACACGCAGTTGGAAGTCGACCGCGGAACGGCAGGCATTCCGTGGGAGCTGCTGGACACCACGAGCGCGGGCTCGAACGATAACCGGCCATGGGCGATTCGCACGAAATTGATGCGGAAGCTCAAGACGGCAGAATTTCGCGCCGACGTTGCCGACGCCAGCCTCGAAGCGAGCGCCCTCGTCATCGGCGAGCCTCTTTGTGACCCGAAGCTCTATCCACGGCTCCCAGGTGCCGTCGCGGAAGCGAATGCGGTTGCCGAGACACTCCAAAACGCATTGTCCACGGACTACGTTCGCCTGCTGGCCGAAGCCAAGGGCGGGGCACGGCCCGACGCAGATACGGTAATCAAAACGCTTCTCACCGGCAGCTGGCGCATCGTGCACATCGCCGGCCACGGTGAGCCACCAGACGAGTCTGGTGCGAAGTCCCATAATCCGGGTATTCCGCAGATTCCGAGCAACCCTCGCGGTGTCGTGCTCTCCAATGGCGTGTACCTCGGATCCCGTGAGATCAACAGCATGCGCACGGTTCCCGAGCTTGTCTTCGTGAACTGCTGCTACCTGGCGCAGCGGTCGTCGTCGGAGCTGCTCACACCGGAGCAGACGACGTGTGCCAGGCTCTTTGGCAGCGCCCGCCCGTCGTTTGCATCGGGACTCGCTGACACACTGATCAAAGTCGGCGTCCGCTGTGTCATCGCCGCCGGATGGGCGGTCGACGACGCCCCCGCCAAGATCTTCGCGGTTCGCTTCTATGAGGCGCTCATCGCCGGCGAGCGCTTCATCGATGCCGTGGCGCAGGCGCGGGAAGCGGCGGCCCGTGAGCCGAACAGCATCACCTGGGGCGCCTATCAATGCTATGGCGATCCGGACTGGACGCTGAGAAAGGGCGACGCCGATGCGTCGGCAGCGACCGACGACGGCCTCGACGAGTTCAGCGTGGTCGCATCTCCTCGTGGGCTGTTGCTTGCGCTCGAGACCATCGTCGTGCGGATCAAGCATCAGAACCGCAACGTTGCGAGGCAACGCAAACACATTCAGTGGCTCGAGGATAAGTTCGCGGCGCGCTGGGGCAACCAGGGCAGCGTGGCCGAAGGTTTCGGTCACGCGTGGGCCGAAGCCGGTGAACGTGAGGCCGCGCGAAAGTGGTACCGAACCGCGCTTGCGGCCAATGACGGCGGCGCTTCACTACGGAGTGCAGAACAGCTCGCCAACATGGAGGTCCGCTTAGCCTGGCAAGCGGTCGCCAAAGCGGATCGACAGTATCAGAAGGAGAAGTCGATCACACCACCGTCTCCTACGCTGGCCAACGCCAAGGACGAACGCGATCGCGTGATCGGCGACGCGCGACAGCAGGTCAACCGCGGGATCGAACTGCTGGCCACACTCGTCTCGCTCGAGCGATCGATGGAACGCGAGAGCCTCCTCGGCTCCGCCTACAAGCGCCTCGCACTGATCGAAGCTATTGCACACGAGGAGGGTACCTGCCAAGCGGAAGAAGACGCACTCAAGGAGATGCAGAAGCATTACAAGCAAGCCGAGGACTTCGGCAGAGAGCACAAGCTCAAAGGCTTCTACTATCCGGCCCTCAATCGGCTCGCGTCGGATCTGGTGCTCCGTGACGGCAGTGCGCAGAAGCTCGTTGCGGCCGACGTGGAAGCGATTCGCGGTGATTTGGACGCGACTGTGGCCGATTTTCCGGAATTCTGGAACGTCGTCAGCCAGACCGAGCTGCGGGTATACGAGGCGCTTGATGGCTGCGGGCTTGGTGCGTCGCTGCCGCAAGTCATCGACGCCTACAACGACCTGCAGCGCCGGATCGGTCATCCCTGGATGTGGTCGTCGGTTTACGATCAGGCGCAGTTCGTCCTGTCACGGTATAAAAAGCGAGCGACGGTGCCAGAACAGGAAAGCGCCGATCTGCTGCTTCGGCATCTGAAGACGCTCTCGAGCTGATCGGTCGCTGACGCGTCTGCAGATTCCAGCCACCCGCCGCAGATCATCCGTCGAGCCGCTCAATCGACCTTGGCGCCCGAGGGTCTCCATTCCTCTCGTCGGTACCATGGGCCCGCACGGTACATTCGTGATCGCGCATGCGTCTGCCGCGTTCCTCGACCGAGCGGACCAGACGAATGATTGGGCGGGCTTGTTCAACGGCGACGACGCAGTGGTGGCGCCGAGGGAACGTGCTGCTCGATGTCGTCGGGCAGGTTCGCTTCGATCCTGGTCCGCAATGGGGACGCGGGCCCGTGCGTACTCGCAACCAGACATTGAGACGGAAGCCGACTGTGGTACGCGGAGACTCTAACAGGAATGATCCATTCGATCGCGCCAACCGGGTGGACTGGTTTTCACTCGATGGATTCAACGGGACTGGGTTCTCACGCTATCGAGCGATAGCCAGAATTGTACGATGCCAACGTACCGCGTCATGCATCCATGGGATCCAGCCAAATGCAGGCGGGGGACACTTAAGAGCGAGCACGCGACGATCACGGAGGCGTTCGCCGCGATTGATGCGATGAGAGGAGGCCATGGCAAGGAGGAGTCTGAATGGGGCGCATACGACCATCGCCGTCGAATGCCGGCTGTCGCGCCACCGCTTCCTCGAGGTCTTCGCGCAACGCTCACCGGCGATGATCGTTCTGGAGGCCTAGGGCTCGCCGACTACTGGGCGCGACAGCTCCAACCGTTCGGCCATCAAGTGCGGCCCCGCACGAATGTCCGGCCCTACGTGCGCCGCAACAAGACCGACCGCACCGACGCGAAGGGGCTTGCGCTACGAATGGCAGGTCACCCGAGAGGCCCCGGCACATGCGCCTTCGCCTGACCAGCTGCGTGTTGCTCCTCGCCGCCAGCCCTGCGTGCCGGTGCCCGTTGCGGGCTCCAGGAGACGACGGCATCGGCGCCGACGAGTCGGTTCAATGTGCTGGCTCAGCGTCTCTGGCGCCAGGCGTGCAGGACCTTCTCGTTCGGTTTCGTCCACTTAACGTTGATGCCGAGCCGATTCTGGTCCGTCTTCAGCAGCCCGTTCGTCCTCAAGAGAGCCCTCAATGCCTCCGCGGCCTTGGATGATGCCACGTGCCACTCGATCGGGGTTTTGCCTGCGGCTCTTCTTTGCCGCCTGGCGTCTGCTACGAGTTGGCTGAATTGCTTTGCCAGGCGTTGGGGCAGCGGGCGCCCTTGCTGCGAAATCTGGTAGGCGCGCACGACGGCGCTGGTCGGCCCGTAGGCCTTCGCATCGAGGAGCGTTCTTCGTCGCGAATCGTAACCGTCGAAGTCATACTTTTTGCCACGCCGGTTCACATGGTAGTCGTACCACGCGGGGCGGCCGCTGATCTGCCGCTGATAGGCCCGGGCAACATCGCTCATGTTCCATCCGCCGTGGATATTGCCAGTCCACTTCCCCGGACCGACTTCACCGAGCGGCAGCCACTCGGCCGCGCCGTCGAATTCCTCATCCCATGCATCGCGCCACGAGTCCCGTGCAGCGTCCGACGAGGTCCAAGCGCTCATGCTCCTGCTCCAATGGTTTCGAGGACTTGCGGGGATCGCGTCCGCTCACCAACTGGCATTGTCGCCATTGCCCAGCGTGGACGGTAGTCGCACGTTCTAGGTAGCACGCTCGGGGGCCGACTGTCGGAACCTTTACCCCTGGAGCCCTGTAAATCGGCGCCCGGCGCGATCTGCGGCAGCCCCAGCGGCAGCGACAGCACCCATCAAGCCCGCTCGTGGAACCGACCAGTAGCACCATCAGCGGCAGATGGCTCGCTACGACCTGGCGCTTCGGGAACATGTCTAGCATCAGAGGTGGGCTAGGTACACGGCCACTTGAGTGTTCCAGACGATGGCCATCGGCAGGGGAGTCGGGCGGGGTTAGGAGAAACGGCAGCAGTCGCCAGCAGCGGCCGAAGGGATGTGCGAGCTGGGGCTACAGCGCGTGCAGCTGCTGCAGCATCGCCGGCACGTAACGCGTGGCGTGGTCGGCGAGCGCGATTGGCACGAGCGAGAAGACGAACCGTCCGGCCAGCGCGGTCAGAGGCCCTGCGCGATCTAAGGCCGTGCGCGTCCGCGCGACGGTAAGTGTCAGAGTTTCCCGCGCTTGAAAATCGTCGTGACCATCGCCGCCCGCGACGTCACTCCGAGCTTCGCGAAGATCCGACGCAGGTGTGTGGAAACCGTCCACACACTGATATCCAACACTGACGCGATGATCTTGTTGGGATAGCCCTTGGCGATCATGCGTGCCACCTCGCGCTCGCGCGGACTCAGGCGAAGCTCGTCCGCAGACGAGGTGTGAGCCCGGGCCAGCACGCATCGCACGCCATCGACTTCGAGATCCACGAGCACTTCGCTGGAGTCATCGTCGGTTTCCTCTCGCTCGTTGCGCGTGCGCGGCGGCGATGCTGCCGGTGGCGCGAGCTGGGCGCGCGCGACGAGTTGTCTTACGAGCGTCTCGAAAGCATGCGGGTCAGCCTGCTCTTTGGTACGCGGTCGTGGAGTCCTGGCAACCTTGGCGCTCATGTCGTGCAACTCATCCGTGCTTGCGACTCGCGAAGCACTCAGGGTCAAAGGATTTCACCGGAGACGCGCCGGATAGCACTCTGCACGTGAAGTTGGCTTGGTAGCAAGTTTCGCGCGCCATATCAAGTGCCAATTGCGCGTCACTCGCCGTGATGCCAGTGACTTTCTTCCCATGTCATAGAGCCGCTACGCGGTCGTGTCGGGGACGACACGTTTGTAGTCGATCCCCACATGCGTCGCACGTAGCACGTTCGCGTGACGCATGTCCGTGGGAGCACAGGCGCGCGAACACGTTCGCGCTCCTGTGAAGATGCGACTACCGCTATAAAACGCCGTGGCTATTCTTTTCGCACAACGTTCAAGCGAGCTGCGGACGTGAGCCGGCAGCCAACAGACCGGGGGCCACAATGGAACGAAGCTTAGAACACGAAATGGAAAGCGAGTTGGAGCTCGAAGGCGAACTCGAAGGTGAGCTCGAGCTGGAAGGCGAAGGCGAATTCGAGGCCGAGGGCGAACTGGAAGCCGAAGGCGAGCTGGAGGCTGAAGGTGAACTCGGGGAGCTGGAGGCCGAAGGCGAGCTCGAGGCCGAAGGCGAACTCGGCGAGCACGAACAGGGCGAACACTTCCTCGGCAACATCCTCGGCAGCCTGCTTGGCGAAGGCGAGAGTGAGGGCGAGGGAGAAGGCGAGTCGGAAGGAGAGCTGGGTGAGTTCGAGTTCGAGCACGAACAGGGCGAGCAGTTCTTCAAGCGAGCCTTCCGCGGCATCGGTCGTCTCGTCAGCCGCGCTGCGCCGATGCTGAAGAACATCGCTCGCATCGCGGCACCCATCGCCGGCAAGGCCGTCGGAGGGTTCCTTGGCGGGCCTGCCGGTGCCATGCTCGGCTCGAAGCTGGCGCGACTCGCCGCACAGCAGCTGCGCGAACAGGAAATGGGCGGCGCGCACGAAATGGAATCGCTCGAGCTGGGTGAGCACGAGCTCGCGATGGGCGAGCATGAGTTGGGGGAACACGAAGTGGCGCACGAACTAGCCGAGCACGAGGCCGAAGCCGAGGCGATGGCCCACTACGCTGCGTTCACCGAGAGCGAGCACGAGGCCGAGGCGCTGGCCGGTGCGGCCGCCACGATCACGTTGTCGGCGCGAGACCGGCGAGCGCTGCGCAGGCTGGTGCCGAATCTCGTTCGCGGGGCCGGGATCCTGACGCGTGTGCTGCGCATGCGCCGATCCACTCGTCCGTTCGTGCGTGTGGTGCCGACGATCATGCGGCGAACCGTTCGCACGTTGCGCCGTGGCGCGGCTGCGGGCCAGCCGATTACACGCCAGCGCGCCGGTCAGATCATGGCGCGCCAGACGCGTCGCGTCCTGAGCAGCCCGCGCTATTGCGGCGCCGTGCTGCGACGGAACATCCGCGCCACGCGCTCGGTCGCGCGTCCCCGCCGACTGGTTCCGGTCGGCCGTCGGGGTCGCTCGATATAGGTGGGGCGGCGCCGCCGCGCCGTCCGTGGCATCAACCCGGATTACTGTCACGGCAATCTGTAACCGCAGGACGACACCATGTCTGCAGCCACCGAACTGGAACTGGAATCGGAGCTCTCTTCGCTCGAGAGCGAAGGCGAACTCGAACTTGCCGGCGAACTCGAGCAGGAGCTCGAGCTGGCGCACGAACTCGCCAGCGAGTTCGAGCTGGAGCACGAGCAGGAGGCCGAGCACGAGGCGTTCTTCAACAGCCTCGCGGCAATGGCGGATCGCAGCGGACGTTCGCAGGCGCTGCGCCGCATCGCGCTGGCCGCGGCGCGGTCCGCGCTCAGGGGCCAGGCGCGACCCTGGCCCGTCGTCGAAGGCGAGTCTGGTGAGTTGGAGGGTGAACTCGGTGAGCTCGAAGGCGCACATGAGCTCGAGTTCGAGGCCTCGGCGGCTCAGCTAGCGAATGCTTTCGCCGAGATGGAACACGAGGGACACGCAGCCGCAGAGGCCGCCAACGAGCAGGAAGCAGCCGAGCACTTCCTCCCGTTGATCGGCTTGGCAGCGAAGTTCGTGCTGCCGAAGCTGGTCGGATTCGCGGCAAAGAAGCTGGGAGGCATGGCGCTCAAAAAGGTTGGCGGCAAGTTGCTCGGCCGTGTTGGCGGACAGCTGCTGCGACGCGTCGGGCCGAGATTGATCCGCCAGGTAGCGCCTCGGCTCACGCGCGGTATCGCCAACGTGACCCGCACGCTGTTCCGCAATCGCTCGACCCGGCCTCTGATCCATGCCGTGCCGCGCATCGCGCGCAGCACCGTCGCCAGACTGGGAACACAGATCGCTCGCGGCCGGCGCATCACGCCGCAGATCGCCGCGCGCACGCTGGCGCAGCAGACGGCGCGGACGTTGAGCAATCCACGCGTGCTGGCACAGACGTACCGGCGATCGCTTGCGTTGGATCGCCGGTATCACCGGCGCACGCGCCGCGTCCTCGGACGTCCGGCCGGTGCTCCCGTGCGCGCCATCAACGATCCTGCCGGAGTCGGTGGTATCGGTGCGGGCGCAGGTGTGATGCAGCCCAGCATCTCGGCCGGTGCCAATGGTGTCGGCATGCCCGGCGGCCCGATGGTGCCAGGCGCAAGCCCGGCTGCAGGCGGTTGGCTCGCCGGAACGCCGGGCATGTGCCGATGCACCTTCCAACCGTTGGCGAGCGCGGCGGCGGTGGCGATGCCGACCGCAATGCCCGGTGCGGTGCCGATGGTGGCGGCCGCACCACCGACGTGTCCGACGTGCGGACGTTGAGCAATACGTGTTGTGAACTCTGACGTTGGTTACGTCTCATGACTGCCACTGCCGTAGCTTCAGCGCCCCCGCCACCGGCCGCCGTCCTCGGACGCGGCCGCGCGACCCGGCGGACCAGCGCAACACAGCCGGTGCTCGTGCCCTGGATCGGCGCACAGGCGCTCAACCTGACCCGGCACACGACAGCCCTGCGCGACTTCACGCGCAAGGAATTCGGCACCGGCCCAGAAGCGCCGACCGACGGGCACGTGCAGGCAGTCAATCAATTGCTCGCTCAGCTCCGCAAGGGGCTGACCGAGCGCGCGCGGCGCATGACGCAGCTGTCGGCCTCAGCGCTCCGGCAGCCGAGTCAAAGACGCTTGCGCACGATGGTTACGCACAAGCATCACGCGCACAACTGGGTCAAAGGCATCGAGAAGATCTGGGACTTCTACTTCGAGCTGTTCGGCCAGCGGCAGTCGCAGTTCGGCCTCTGGCTGTTGAGCACCGATCGCATCGCGCTCGATTGCTACCAGGTGACCTACCTCGGTATCGGAAAAGAGAAGTCGGTCCCGGCGCCGCCGCCGTTCTGCTACATGCGCACGGGCTTCGGTCCTGCAACATACAAGCGCGGGATCAAGCTGCGGCAGCTTGGCCGGCAGTACAACCCGTTCCCCCTGATCCAGCTGCCATATCACCGCATGGTCAACCCGTGGACGCTCGGCGCCGTGCTCCACGAAGTCAGTCACAACACGCAAAGCGATCTCGGTCTCTCGCGTGCCGTGCCCCTGGCGATCGCACGCACACTGCTGCGCGCCGGGCTCGGCCGTGAGGTTGCTCGAGTCTGGGTGAAGTGGAACCGCGAGACGTGGGCCGACCTTGCCGGACTCCTGCTCGGCGGCCCATGCATCGTCGCCTCGCTGATGGACGTGGTCGGACGCTCGCCGCAGATCACCTACTACTTCGATCGCAACGGCGTACATCCCACTCCATACCTGCGCGTGATGCTCAGCGTGGAGTTGCTGCGACGAATGGGTTTTCACGCGGAAGCAGAGCGCTACGCGCGTGCGTGGACCACGATCTATCCACCGCCACCAGCTGGAATGTTGCCGGCAGAGATTCTGCGCACGGCACCGCGAGCGATCGCACTGGTCGTCGATGCGCTCTGTTATCAGCCGTTCGCCGAAATCGGAAACAAGACGCTCGCAGATGTCTACCGCTTCGGTCAGAAAGAGCAGCGAATGATCGAGGAGTGCGCGCAGCGGCTGGCAGCCGGCACCGATCCAGGCATCGTGCCCGAGCGCTTCCTGATCGGCGCGGCGCGCTATGCGCTCGACAACAAGCTCGCGAGTGCGGACGCGATCCAGGAAGGGTTCTACCGGGAATTGGCGAGGAGATGACGATGAGCCTTGAAACTACGCTCGCCGGTCTGCGACGTGACCTCGCCCATCTGCAGGACGCCGTGTCGGCGCTGCGTGTGACGGTGATCGAAGACAGGCCCGCGCGCGGCTCGGTGGTCCTGGTGGATCACCTCGAGAACGTCATCACCGAGTTGTCCAGTGCGCTCGAAGAGGCCGATGCGCACGTGACGCAGGCGCTGCAGCAGAACCAGCCGAACGGCACGCTCGACGCGCTGCGAACGGCGTTGCCCGAGATTCACGAGCTGCTGAATCGTTTCGTCGCGAAGTTCGTCAGCGAGCTCGGCGCTCACGACCACATCGCCAGGCTTCTCGAGATGGGAAAGGAACGCGGGCGGGAATGGCGCGCCTGGACAGGCGAGGTCAAGCGGGCAATCGAGCGCTGCGCTGTGCCGATGGCCGCAGTGACCGCGGCGATGGTCGAGTGCTGGAGTGAGTTGGCCGAGCGGCTAGCGCGGAACTCGGTGTCGGTGCAGGCCACCAACATCGGCCAGCAGATCACCGTGCGCGACGACCAGTTGGAGATTGCAGGCAAGGCCAGCTGACTGGTCGCGAGCCTCGGAGTTGGGCTCGTGACGATGGGTAAGCAAAGGGAGAGAGCTATGCCGGACATTGACGATTTGGTGAACGTGGCCGAAGACGCTGTGACCTTCCCGATCCTGACGAAAGAGATCAGCACCTCGACGCGCAGCAGTCGCAACGGAGACGGCACCGGTTCGTCTGGCGGCGGCGCGCTCACGCGGACGGCGCAGGGCGCCATTCGCGATCTGCTTGGCTGGCGCTATCGCGCCGACGACCCGAAAGGCTTCATGGCGGCGTTGAACAAGGCCGTCGCTCTGAAAGAAGTCGAAGGGCACGTCGAGTCGACCTGGAAGGTGCAGCCGTTCGCCGTGCAGGCGGATCTGGGAGAGGTGACCGGCGCCCAGGCCAGCATCTACAAACGCGCTCAGGTTGCGCTCGATCATTCGTTGCCGCTACTCGAGATGCTGAAACCGTTGCGGCCAGACGCCGACGACGAGAGCACGATATCGATGCGGGCTCTCGTCCGATCGGCGTTGTCCGAACTGGTCGGCGAGTTGGGGAACGTGGGCGGTCCGAGAGTCCAGCGCGTCAACGAGTACTTCACACGGCTCCTCGGCGTCACGCAATTCGATGTCGCATTCTTCCAGACGCAGGCCTTCGTCGACCTGGTCTCCGATCCGTCCGAAGTTGACGGGGCACTCGGTCAGCTACGGGACCGCTTCGGTCTCAAGAAGGAGCTCGTTCTCACGGTCGATGACGAGCTCGTTCTCACCAACTTCCTGATCCTTGTGGACTACACCACGGGCCTGTTTCAAACGTGGGTCGCGCAGAAAGGGTTTGTGGAACGCAACGGCGGCACCGACAAGTTCCTTGGCACGCAGCTCGTGCGGCTCTCGCAGGTCCTCAACGTCATCGTCGAGTCGGTGCACGAAGCGTACGACGCGATGGACTCCGTGTTCTTCGGACCCGAGGAGCGCGACGTCACCGAGATCGAATTCGACGGAGAACCTCGCATCACGGTGGCGGAGCTGCTCGGATGGGTGGAGCATTTCGCCGGCGTCGAAGCACCGCAGCTCATCGAAGACTCGGGTAAGGACGGCGTCGATGCGGTGAGGATCACGCTCGAGCGGCTGCGCGATCTCGTGGCGGCCGCAGTGTCACAGTCGCAGATCTCCTAGGACAGGGCTATGTCAATACAAGCATTCGGAACGCGGCGTGTCACGGAGTCGCTCAAAGCGATCACCAAGTATCTCGATGATGGAGCGTTGATCGCTGCCGGTGTCTCACCGGCTGGCGTGCTGTCGCTCAACACTGAGCTTGTGCCCCGGCCTCCAAGCCCGCGCCTGACGAGCGTGTCACCGCATGTCATCAAATTCGATGAGGGTGAGGCCAAGGATTTCACGTTGACGGCGACGGGTGCGGAACTGGACGGCGCGACTGTCTTCAGGCTGGTCCGTGGTGGCAGCGTCATCGAGGCCTCGGACCTCACGATCAATTCCCCGACGAGCCTGACCGTCGATTTCGATGACGTGCTCGATCCAATACCAGGCATGTACGACGCATGGGTCATCACGAGTGCCGGACAGGCATTCGTGCTCGACAACGCGTGCCGAATCAAAGTGAAGGCGAATGGCAGCAACGCGTCGAGCTCGAGTGCCGCATCCTCCGATCCAGCGCAGTCAGCGCCGGGTGATGGGCAGTTCGGGGCTGCCGGTTATGTCGCGAAGCCCGGTGGCACGTTCGACGCGAGGGTGACGGTTCCTCCCGGGACGGGTGATCTCAAGTGGTACGTCAAGGACAACGACGGCGCCGTCAGGGAGAACTGGAAAGTCGAGCCCGTGGCGCGAGAGACGCCGAAGAAGAAGCCGACGCAGCAGTCCAGGCAGCCCGACGTTGTCGGTCTCAGCGTCACCGTGCCGAGTGGCGAGGAACCGGGTCTCTATCGCGTCTTCGCGCAGTCGAAAACGGACGCGCCCGGTAGGCTCGCGTTCTTTGTCGAAGTTCAGTAACCGTCGCAGATGTCCAGCTGAAGGGCCTGACCATGGCAAATGAATACGACTATCAGAGCTTGATGGACCGTGTCGCCGCGTTGCGGGAAGCGATGGCGCAGCGTTTTGCTGGCGACCTCGTGAGCAACCCTGCGCTGGCCGACGCGTTGAAGCAGCAGGTCGACGACATCCTTGCGGCTGTCGTGCAGCAGGACATGGAGGCGAAGGCGCCGCCGGACAAAGGGCTGTCGCAGTTGATTGGCGTCGGCTCGGAGGCTGCGGACAAATTCGGCAAGACCCGTATCCCGCAGGGTGTCGAGCCGTACGACGAACAGATCACGTCCGAGCGCCTCGTCGCCGTCGGCGACCTGTACTACATCTACCAGCACGAGAAGATTGGTGTCTTCCGCGTGATTCGCAAGCTCAAAGAGCTGTTCCACGCGGGCGCGGTGCGCTTGTCGAGCGGGCAGGGTGCGTTTCTGCTCTATCAGTTCGACCGCCGCGACGTGCTGCGCTACACGCTCAACGATCGACTGCAGGCGTATCGACGGGCGTTCGGCTACGGCAACGCGGCCGTGCCGCAGGGCACCACTCCCAACATCGATTTCCACAACCAGTTCGGTCACTTCATCAACCAGGTGGCGCTGTTCTGGCGCGACAAGCGGATCAGCGATGTGGTGCGCGAGCGTGCGTACGATCCGAGCTTCGGCAGCATCGCCATCGTGCGGCGCGCCGGACTCGATCTGCGCAACAACCTGAAGTTCACCTCGTTCGGTCACCTCAATGTGCTGCGCGTCGAAGTGATGCAGCTCCTCGAGGAGGCGTTCAAGATTCTCGGCGCCGACGATGTCAAGAATCTGTTCGGTACGGACAACGCGTGGGATACGGTGGAAGAGATCCTCGTGCGCTACTACAACGAGCGCCTCGTGACGTCGCCGCGCCAGCGCATGGGCGTGGCCGGACGCGAGGTCCTGCGCTGGCTGGCGCAGCCGCACATCATGAAGATGCAGCGCGGGCAGTTCGAAGCGCTGCTGCTCGAGATCGCCGAGTTCGCCGAAGAGTGGCTCACCAGCGCCCAATCGATGGGGTTGGCGCAGAGGATGGAAGCCAATCGCGTCCTGCCGTGGGGAAGCGGACCGACCACCTCACCGGGTCCGAACGGATCGCTGCGTCGTGCAGCGCTGCGCCGGGTGCCTGGGCGCCGCCGTCGCACGCGTGTGGCAGTCCGGCGGGCGGTGAACTAGCGGGGCACTGTGAGCACTGCCGCGCTCGGACGAAGCAACGGTGCAGTATTGCCGCGCCCCGGGCGTGCGGAACTGGACGCGGCAGCCTTCGAGCTCGAACAGGAGCACGACCACCAATATCGCGTTGCGCGACAGCAATACTTGCGGCGGTTGCTCAGGGACTCCACTCAGCCACGCCATGTAAAAGGCTGGGTGCAGCAGGAGCTCAATCGACTGGCGCGCATCGAGCGCGCGCAACAACAGGGACTGAGCCGATACGTGCGCGGGCGCACCGGCCCGTTCCTCCCCGGCGGCAGCGCTCGTGACCTGCGCGGAATTCCCGGAATGGACGTCGGCCACAAGCTGGGGAAGCACGATCAGCACGATCCGCGCAACTTCAGGCTCGAGGACGCGCGATTCAATCGCGCCCGGCCCGGCATTTCGCGACGTCTAGGTCTCTTCCACAGGTACCGCGAGGCGGAGGCGCTCGAAGCGGCGCTCGAAAACGCCGCCGAGCGAATGGACGTTGGCGATCTCGTCGGACACCTTCGCGATCTATGGCGTTCGCTCCCACCGGATTTCAAGCAGGACGTCCAGCGGCGTGCAAAGCAGATGTGGGACGTGCGCGGGCTCTATCTCACGCGCTTCCTCGCCGCACTCAACACGATCCTCGCGCAGAACCCCGCCGCATGGCAGGAGGCGATCGCGCGCAACCGCGCGGCTGCCGCGCATCAACTGGCAGTGCTCGCAGGACAACAGGCGCGGCTGGCGGCACGACAGGCGACACCACCTCCGGGCATGAGTTCCGTGCAAGTGCGCCAGTACCGTCGCCGGCAATTGGTGCGTGGATATGTTCCCGGCCGTACCCGCGGACGCCAGCGCGAGCTGGAGCTCGAGATCGACCGCGCCAGCTTGGAACTCGAGGGTGCAGAGCCTTTCTGGACGAAGGTCACACCGATTCCGGGCATCGGCAACAAGGAAGGCCACGAGATCCTCACGCGCCGCGCGATGGCTGGACTGGGGTTACGTCCGCCCGATCCGTATCACATCGAGACTGGCGTGATTCGTCCCGATCGCGGCGGCCGGAGCTACTGGCGATTCCCGGGCGCCGCGCTCGGAGGTCTGAAGGCGGCGGCGCAGCCGTCGCATTCGCTGCGCCCGACCCCCTCGTCCACGGTGAGTGCGGCCCTGCGCCTCATTCGGGCGCGCTTCGCCGGATTACACCTGCGCGCGATGCTGGCCCCGACACGCAAGCAGGCGCTCGAGTGGCTTGGCGAAGCGCTGCATCTGTTGCAGGACTCGTACTCAAGCGCGCATACCGAGCGCGCAGGCGGCGTCGGCCGCATCCGCAACATCCGCGCGTTCTACGTGCGCGTCGGTTGGCCGCCGCTGTCGCGAGCGCCGCATGAGCACAATGCCCCGTCGGATCCGCGCGACAACATCTTTGTGGGCGGCGCGCTGCGACCCGAGGCGCGTGCGGCGATTGCCGCAAGCCGGGCATTTCTCGTCATGGCGCTGCGCCACCTGCGCTCGCCGCGTTCGCCCGCCAATCGGGTGCAGCTGCTCGCGTTCATTCGCCGGTACCTGTCATAAGGCGGCTCGGTGCCGAACGCGCGTGCTGACAGACATCCACCCCGGCGCGGTCACGAGGCCTCTCGGCCGGACCACGGGCAACGTTACGGCGTTCGTCCTCAGAAACCAGCCGCGCTTCACCAGCGAGTTGCAGGCCTTCGTCCGCATCGCCAGCGTGAGCGGTGATCCTGCGAGACGAAGCGATGTGAAGCGGTGCGGTGGGTGGCTCGCATCGCAGCTTCGCGGCGCCGGGCTTCAGCGTGTGCGCGTGGTGCCGACGAAGCAGCATCCGATCGTGTTCGGCGAGTGGACCGGTGCGGCTGGCAAGCCGACGGTCCTGGTCTACGGTCACTACGACGTGCAGCCGGCGGAACCCGTGCGCGAGTGGACATATCCGCCCTTCGGCGCCGAGATTCGCGACGGATTTCTGCACGGCCGTGGTGCCAGCGACGATAAAGGACAGTTGTTCACTCACGTGAAAGCGATCGAGTCACTGCTCAAACAGGTCCGTCGTCTCCCTGTGAACGTGAAGTGCCTGTTCGAAGGCGAGGAGGAGATCGGCAGCACGAATCTCGTGCCGTTTCTGGAGCGCAATCGACGCGCGCTGCGCGCGGATGCCGCGGTCATGTCCGACACGCGCATGGTGGACCCGAGTCAGCCGGCGTTGACATACGCGCTCCGAGGGCAGCTGGCGGTGGAACTGAGCGTACAAGGTCAGCGGCATGACCTGCACTCCGGAAACTTTGGCGGCGCAGTCCACGATCCATTACAGGTGATCTGCGAGATCGTGGCTCGACTGCACGATCGTGAAGGGCGGATAGCGATCCCGCGTTTTTACGACCGCGTGCGACGGTGGAGCGAATCCGAGCGCAACTATCTGGCGCGAACTGGGCCTTCCGACGAGGCCGTGTTGCATGAAGCCGGTGCGACCGAGCAATGGGGCGAGCGCGGCTATTCGGTCTACGAGCGGCTGACCCTACGGCCTTCGCTTGCCGTCACCGGCATTTACGGCGGACACACAGGCGTGGGACCGAAAGCTGTGATCCCGCGCCAAGCCGTGGCGAAGATGAGTTTTCGTCTCGTGCCCGATCAGGATCCTGCCGAGATCGAGCGGATGGTCAGGGCGTTCATCTCCCGTATCGCACCGCCGACGGTTCACGTGACCATGAAGACGCACATTCGATCGCGTCCGGCGCTGATCGATCGCCAGCACCCGGCGATGCGCGCGGCAGCAAAGGCTTTCCGAGGCGTGTTCGGTCGCGATCCGCAGTGGGTCCGATCGGGCGGCAGCATCCCGGTCGTGAGCGAGTTCAAGCGTGTGCTCGGTATCCCGACCGTGTTGATGGGATTTGCCTCACCCGGCGACAGCTTGCACGGCCCGAACGAGAGGTTCAGCCTGAAGAACTTCCAGCGCGGAATCCTTACCAGCGCTCGTTTCCTCGAGGAGCTTGGCCGCGGATGATCATCGACTTCCACTGTCACGCCGGACGCGGAGATTTGCTGACTGCCCCATGGAATACCGTGGCGCCGATGGAGTCGTATCTGCGCCGCGCCCGGCGTGCCGGCATCACGCGAACCGTTGTCTTTCCTGCGTTCCACACCGACTACGTGACCGCCAATCGCGAACTCTCTGCCATCGTGTCGAGGTGGCGCCCGCGGCTCATCGGGTTCGCGATGATAAATGGGAAGAGCGACGCCGGTCGCGTACGCGACATGGTTCTCGAAGCAGTGGTTCGTTACGGATTCCGCGGCCTGAAGATCCACGGCCACGAGGCGATGCCGACGCGAGAGGTCTGCGAAGCAGCGCGTGAGTTCAGCCTCCCGATCATCGTGGATGTCGCGGGCAAGGCCCATGTTATCGATATGTTCGCTCCCGAGTACCCGCAGGTGAATTTCGTCATCGCGCACCTCGGCAGCTTTGCCGATGACTGGCGGGCGCACGAACGCGTCGTCGAACAGGTGGCGCGCTACCCGAATGTGCTCGCTGATACGTCAGGCGTGCGCCGCTTCGACTATCTCGTGAGCGCGGTCAAGCGCGCGGGGCCGCGCAAGGTGCTGTTTGGATCCGACGGCCCCTGGCTGCATCCGGGCGTCGAATTGCACAAGATTCGGCTGCTCGGGCTGCCGCGCGACGCCGAGGCACTCGTCCTCGGCGGCAACGCGCGTCGATTGCTCGAAGCTCGTTCACTCGCAGGGAGATCGTTGCGACCCCCCGCGCTGCTTGCCTAAGGTGAAACCGTTGGGATAGCCCGCGTGGTCATGCCGCTTTCACCTCCACTGGCGACGCCGAGATGGCGAGGCGCTGAAGGAGACCGTTGGTGGGTTGTTCTTTGTCACGTTGCTCGAGTGATGAGCGCCGAGGTCATGGTATTCGACGCCGTCACGGAGTATGAAATAGGCAACCGTGAGCATGGAGCTGGCGACGGCGAGGATGGCTTTCTTCGCCCCGCGCCGGCTTTTAATCCGCACGAATTGCACGCGCAAGTAGCCGTGCTTCGTGCGCGTGGCGGTGACCGATGTCACGACGAAGAAATTGGCGGCCATGATCTGGTTCGCCTGGTTCGTCAGAAACGTTCGCCACGTTTGTGACGTTGGGCGCGGATGCCGTCGCATGTACTTGGCCATGGTCGCTTGACTCACTGCGATCCCAATTTCTGGAGCTCCCCGTGAATTCGAGGCGCACCCAACAGCGGATTCGTGGTCGACATCTCGCGGATTAGGACGCGAACGTCCTGTGGCGCAGCGGGCCAAGCGCCCGCTGCGCCACGAGCGCGAGAGCCACACGCAGAGCCTCCGGCCCGCCGCCGTAAAGCGAACACATGGGCGGCGGAATCGATTCACGACGGCGAGCTGGTGTCGAAGCGCGATGATTTTCCACGTACAGCGAGACACGTGACTCGACCAAGAATCGGAGCGAGTGGACCAGCGAGACGACGACGGACGACACGACTGCAGGCTATCGGAGAATTGTCCGCAACCTCAATCGACGCACTAGGCACGAAGTTCTCGGTAGCCACAGCTGTTAGGAAACGGCATCGCGCACGTTAAACGGACTATGCGCGTCGTGCGCCGTTTTCCAGGAGCTGCATGTGGCGAAAGAAGTCGAGAAGAGAGATATCTACAGGGTGGGACCGAGCGGAGCGGATATCAAGGTGTCGATAGACGTCGGGCTCTCTCAGGAAGGTATGACCAAGGTGCTGTTGGGGACAACCCCAATCGTCACCACGTCTCCTCCTATCGGCCAGCTCAATATCGGTCCCGGCGCCGGCCTCGACGGTGAACTGCTTATCGTCGAAACACTGGTCACGGACGTCAGCACGAAGACCGACAAAATGCAGGTCATCGTAACCCTCGAGGGAGGGCCAAGGCCGAAGACCGTCAAGGCCGATGGCGAGGTCGGCTCTGCTGGCGACTCCATCTTGTTCAGGACCTTCGTGGCATTCAGAGAGTAACGCCATGTTGAAGGTCTTGCTGCGACTCAGTGGCGCATTTCTCGTCGCCCTTCTCTCGGCGGGGAACGTCTTCGCCCAGGACGCGGAGTTGCCGGAGCTCGACGATCTCAAGGCTCCGACATCTCCGGCCTTCGTGATCCTCGACGCCGCGCCTTCCAAGGTGGAAAGGCCGCAGGCCGTGAAGCCGCTCGTGCTGTCCGCGCTCAGCGCCGCGGGTGAGGGGTTCCCGAAGAACTACGCGGTGGAATTCTCGCCGTACTGGCTCGGCACGCCGCGGCTCACGTTCGATGACTACTACAGGAACGACGTCGCAAAGGACTCGTTGCGGCATCTTTCGCTGTCGGTTGCGACCACGCCGCTCGGAAAGACGCCGGAGCTGGGAACCGCCCTGGCGATGGGCGTGCGCACGCTGCCATTCCCCGGAAGCGCTCACCCAAGCCTCGCGGCGTTGCGGGGGAGGCTCGCGCCGCTTCAGAAGACGCTCCTCAACCTCCAGTCGATCGATAACAAGCCCGCTCAGTCGATCAAGCTTCTTCGCGAGGCGCTCGCCGTGTCTGTGCGCGGAGACAGCGAGCTCTTGAGTAAGAGCCCGTTCGACGAGCTGGTCAAAGAAGCCTTGGACATATTCATCAATGACATTCAACGACGGAAGACCCTAATCGCGGGCCTGCAGAAGGAACTCGACGACGGCACGCTATCAGACGCCGAGCGAGCCAAGAACACAGCCGAAATCGAGAAACTCGAGAAAGAGCTCGCTACCGCCGAAGCGACCGGCACACAGGAACAGGCAGCCAAGATGCTAGAGGCATTTCGCAGTAGTACGTTGCCGTCGCGGTTGAGCGTCGAGCAGGCACTGGGTTCGCTCGTCACTCGACTCGAAGAGCAGCAGAAAGCTGCGATTGCGCGCACCGAGGCGCAGCTGAAAGCGACGGCACTCGCAATTCAGGCGCTCGACACGAAGCGTGTCGGTTTCCTTCTCGCGGTGGCTGGTGCCGTGGCGTGGGACGTTCCAGCAGACGCTACATCGGAGACCAGGCTGTCCAAGCTCGGGGTCTGGTTGACGCCGGGCTATCGCATCGTCCGCTGCAACGATGCGGGCGAGTGCTCGCGACCGTTCGATCTCCTGACGGTGTTTCGGTATCTCGACAATCGGCGCGGCGACGAAGAGTCAACGTGGGAATTGGGCACACGCCTCGTCTGGCAGGCGGCCGAGAAACTGGCAGTCTCTGGCGAGTGGCTGGCTCGCACGTCCGGCGACGACTCGGCGGACCGTGCAGTAGGAGTCGCAGAATACGAGATCACCAAGTCCACTTTTCTCTATGCGAGCTTCGGCCGCGACTTCGAGGAGAAGGGGACGCGCAGAAACCTCGTCTCATTGATAGGAATCACGTTCGGCTTTGGGAATAAGCCAATCCTGACGACGAGCGAGTAGGCGATGAATGTCGACGTGGCCGAGCGCCGTCATGGATAGCTGGAACCGTGGCGGAGTGTGCGCCGTCACTGCGAATCCCGCTTGAAGACGCGGCCTTTGTCGAGACCGAATGCCGGCGAGCCCCGCGTCCCTGTGATCCTGATTGGAATGGCGCTCCCCCCGCCCTCCTTCTTGAATATGAGATCGACGGGTTTGAGCAGCAGGCTCTTGTAGCCG
>Ga0111538_10002998_pt1 | contig 23646 bp, 19 predicted proteins | sample SoiMethybrSBSTD1_FD_79669 | JGI IMG/M metagenome (GOLD analysis project Ga0111538, IMG submission 79669) | Bulk soil microbial communities from a Populus tree surrounding site in Tennessee, USA - Soil MetaG P. TD hybrid SBSTD1 (version 2)... | ecosystem: Environmental > Terrestrial > Soil >...
CTCCAGCGCGCGCAGCACCAGGTCGGCGGCCTGCTCGGGGTCCTTGCGGCCGAGGCCGCGGCCGCTCTCGTACATGGACGCGAGGTTGTGGATGCCGGCCGCGTTGCCGGCGTCGGCGGCCCTTCGGTAGAGGTTGACGGCGGCGACGTCGTCCTGCTCGACGCCCTTGCCCTGCTGGTGCAGGTAGCCGAGGTTGACCATACCGGAGGAGTCGCCGAGGTCGGCCGCCCGCTTGTACCACATGGCGGCCTTGTTGAGGTCCACCTGCACGCCCTCGCCGTTGTAGAACATGAGGCCGAGATCGACCATGGAGGGCGCGTGGCCGGCTTCGCTGGCCTTGGTGAAGAGGCGCACCGCCTCGAGCGCATCCTTGGTGACGACCGCGCCCTGGGCATAGAGCACGCCTAGACGGTACATGGCGTCGAGGTTGTCTTTGTCGGCGGCGACCTTGAGGAGGTGGATGGCCTCCTGCGGGTCCTTGCCCGTGCCGCGCCCCTCGAGGAGGGCGATGGCGAGCGCCGTGGTGGCCTGCATGTTGCCGGCGGCGGCGCCCTTGCGATACCAGCGCACCGCCTCGTTCTCGTCGCGGGCCACGCCGATGCCCGCCGCATACATCCGGCCCAGGCGATACATGACGTACGCGTTGCCGCCCTCGGCCAGGCGGCGCAGGGCCTGCAGGAAATCGCCGTCCTCGCCGGTGATGCGCCACACGTCGAGCATGGCCTGGTCGCCGGGCGTGGTCGCCGCCACGCGCTGGCGCAGGTCGTTCATGCCGTCGATGGATCGGCCGTTGTAGGCGGTGACGATGTCGCCGAAACGGGCGCCGCCGAGGGCCGCGGGGCCGGCCACGGTCGCCTCGACGATGAACACGCCGTTGGCGTTGAGGAGACCGAGCGACAGCGCCAGCGGCAGCTCGACGGGGTCCATCTTGACGCCGAGCCAGCCCTTCTGGCCATCGGTGGAGAGGCTGCCGACCTTGACCGGTAGCTTGACCAAGCGTCCGACTTGCGCCGGGCGTATGGGCGCGGACGGGTTGGGCGCCGGCGCCGCGGGCTGGGGCTTGGCCGGCACGGGAAGCGGCTGCGGGGAGACCGGGGTCACGGGCGAGGGCACCACCGCCGACGGGCCGGTCGGCATGCGCACGATGTCGACGCCGGAGCCGGCGATCCGCGAAACCGGCGAGGCGAGGCCCTCGGATCGTGTCGATGGTGCGAAGGCTGTGGCGGCCCAGGCGCAACCCGTCGTGACAGCGCCAAGCAGGCCGACCGCGCAGCCGATGCGCAGCGCAGCCGAGCGCCCACGCGACCGGCGTGATAAGGGTGGCCGCCGCGCCTCAGTCATTGCTGAAGCCCCAGGGCAGGACATCCTTGGGTGGCTCCTTGGGCACTTTCTTGGGGACGTCCTTGGGTGCCTCCTTGCCTGCCTCCTTCACCTCCCGCTTGCGCCAGGGCTTCTCGCCTTCCTTGGTGGCGGGCCGCCGCGCTTTCTCGGTCCGCGGGGCCCACTCCTGGGTCTCGCCAGGCTGGGCGCTGGGCGCCGGGGCCGGTGGCGGCACGGCGGGAAGCGACTGCGAGTCCGGGGCAGCCGTCGTCGAGGGCGGTACGGGCGTTGCCTGCTGTACGGGCGGCGGGACGGCTCTAGCCGGCGGCGCCGAACCGCTCTTTTGCGGCGCCGGCGGGACGCCTCGCGGCGGTGCGGCCGGAGGCTGGGAGGTGTCCGGGCCGGTGGTCGCCGGCGTATCCGGCCCGGTCGGCACGGGCGCGGCGGGGATGCGCTGCCGGGGCGAGTCCTGCCCTGTGGTATCGGGGGCATCCGGGGTCGCCGGCTCCGGAACGGAGGCTGCAGCCGGCGTGGGAGCGGTAGGGGTTTGGGTGGTCTCGGGAGTGATGACGGTTGCCGATTGCATCGACCGCAGCAGGATCGCGGCGGCGAAGAACAGCAGGAAGACGGCAGCCGCCACCAGCCAGATCGCGGCCCGCTTGGGGCGGCCCGCAGGGCGGCCGGGGATCGAGGTCTTGCGGCCCGTCCTGCCGATGCGGCGGGAGCGAAGCTCCTTCTCCTCCTTATTGGCGCGCCCGCGCAGGACGCGCGTCGTCTCCGCGTCGCCGGCGGCCTTGGCCGGGTCGACGCGGATGGCGACGACGGTGGTGTTGTCCTGGCCGGCCACGGCCTTGCGCACCACCGCGGCGATCAGGCCGTCCGCCATCTCGGCGGGCGTGGACTGACGAAAATTGTAGACGACGTCGGCGATCTCATCGCCTTCCAGCGAGCAGATGCCGTCGCTGGCGATCAGGATCCAGTCGCCGACCTGCAGCTCCAAGGGCTCGCTACGCAGGTCGATGAGATCGATCTTGGCGCCGGTGAGCGCCGAGCGGAGCGCGTTGCGGTTGTGATGCTGCTTGGCCTCGCTGGCGGTGATGCGGTTCTGGCGCGCCTGCTCGTCCAGGAACGAGCCCAGCGAATGGTCGGCATTGAGACGGATGACGTCGGGAAAACGGTAGAGCAGGAGGAGCGAGTCGCCGACGCTAGCCCAGCGGATGCCGAGCGCGTCGAGCCAGGCGGCGACGATCGTGCAGCCCATGCCGCGCAGTGCGGTGTTCTCCTCGACGCCCTTGGCGAGCGCCGCGTTGCTGGCGTCGAGCGCGGTCTGGAGGCGCTCCTCGTAGGCGCTGGTGGCGGTGGAAAACACCTCGGCGAAGGTCGTGCAGGCGGTCTGCCCGGCGACCGCCCCGCCGGTGTGCCCGCCCATGCCGTCGGCCAGCACCGCCAGCAGTCCGCCCCCCTCGCCGTCCGGTTGGCCGACGCCGTTGGCCGGCCACAGCTGAAAGGCGTCCTCCTGCCCCGAGCGCGCCCCCGTGGTCGCGCGGGCGGCACTCGCAAGCACGATGCTCATGCGCCCTCGACCTCGTCGCTCCAGGAGAAGTCGGGGCCGCAGCAGGCGACGAACATCAGCGTGGTCTTGCCGATGCGGATGAGATCGTTGGGCTTGAGCTCGGCAGGCGTCAGGACCGGGTCGGCACCCAGGCGCACAAGATTGGATTTGCCGCCGTGCTGCAGATAGAAGCAGCGCTGCTCCTCGTCGTAGGTGATGAAGGCGTGCTCCTCGCGCGAGATCGACTCATCGCCGAAGCTCAGGCTGACGCGCTGGCTGGGATCGCGGCCGACCGAGTTCATGCCGACATAGACGGGTCGGAAGGCGCCGCGGCCGGGGCCCTTCACCACCACCACCCATCCCGCAACCGGCTCGGCCTCCACGCCGGCGCCGCGAATCAACTGGGTCTTTGCGTTTCCCATTGTCTCTGTCGGCTGTGCGCTCTGCACGCCGCCTCCTGCTGCTGGTGGCACCTGTTGTTGCCCGTGGTTGCCGATGAGCCGCGTGCGGCCGATGACGGTGCCCGGGGCATCGCCGCCCGCGGGGGGCGCCGGGACGGGATTGCGTTCCACGATGTCGGAGCGCGGAATGAAGCGCGTCTTCTTCTCCTCATCGTCGTCGCCGGCATTGTTCGGGTCGCTGCTCATGACCACGTATCCCTTCTGTTGCCGTCCGTTCGGCTCGTCCTTCGCTCGCGCCGGTCCGCCTGGGGCGCCAGTGCCGCTCAACGGGCGCCTACCTGCTCCGTGTTGACGCGGAAGCGCAACCGAACCTCGCCCAGCTCCACCAGGTCTCCGTCGCTCAGCTCATGCGACTGCTGCTTGACCTTGTTGACAATAACACCGTTGTCGCCGCCGAGGTCGGTAATCACGAAGCGGCGGTTGTCGGCATTGAAATGCAGGAGCGCGTGGCGGCGCGAGATCGAATCGTTTTGCAGGCAGATGTCGTTGTCGCGGTGGCGGCCGATGCGCACGTTGGTGGTCCGCAGGGGGTAGCGCGAAGCATTGCCGTCGAGCATGTCGAGCCAGCCGTAAACCCGGCCGTCCAGGGCCGCCACGGCAGCCTCGGCGTCGGCGGGAGGCGCGGAAAAGCTGTGGACGGCCAGCACGCCTAGGCCCACTGCGCCCGCCACCAGGGCGGCGCCGACGATGCCGGCCAGCAGCAAATTCTGCAGTGCCCAGCGCAGCAGCCGATCGTACCAGGCGGCCGCGGCGACCGGCTCGCTCGTTGGGCCCGCGCGGCCGTCCTGGCTCGGCTGCTGCGGAGGCTGCTGCGCCGGCTGCGGGCCGGGCGGAGGAGCCTCCAGCGCAAAGGTGCGATCGACGCTTTCAGAGCGGCCATCGGCCAGGCTGGCAGTGATGGTGACGGGAACGGAGCCGGGCGGCTCCTTGAGGGTCATCTTCAGCGAGCCGCCGTTCTCCAGCGCCTCGGCGATGAACTGGTTGCCGACGGTATATCGCTGCGCTCCGCCGATCCTGACCTCCCGGCGGAAGCCGCCGGTCTCGTCGGCGAGCCGCCGCAGGGTCTGGAACTTGGGCGAATCGGCCGCGCTTGCCAGGAAGCCCAGGGCATGGATGACGATGCCGGCCTCCTTGGCGGCCTTGACGACCTGGTCGTGCTCGTCGGCGGTATCGTCGGATTGACCGTCCCCCAGGATCACGAGGGCCTTGCGGTCGGCCCGCTCCTTGGCGAGCTTGGCGATGGCATCGAGGCTCGTCTTATAGAGCTGCGAGGGCAGCGCGGCAGCCTTGACGGCGCGCACCTGGCGTTCGAAGTCGCGCTTGGGGGCGTTGAAATCGGCGAGCAGGGCGAGGTCGTTGTCGAAGGAGTAGGCGGCCAGGCGACGGTTGCCCTCCCGCTGCTCGGCGATCTTGACGACGGCATCGGCCATCTGCGTCAAGGTCGCGCGCCGGGTAGGCTCCATGGTCTGGATCAGGACCAGTCCGACCAAGGTGTTGCTCTTGGTATCGAAGCCCTTGAAGTCGGCCTCCAGTGATTCGGAGCGGCCCTTGATGCCGGCCTTGACGCTCTTGAAGACCGCGGCGTCCGTGGAGCGCAGCTCGCAGCCGACCGTCGCCGTCACCGTCGCGGGGGCGCCGGGCGTGGCGTCGGCTGAGCCGTCGACCCGTTGCGGGGCCGCGCAGTCGGCGATGAGCTTGGCGTCCTGCGCGCGTGCCGGGGCGCAAGCCAGGCCCGACAGCGACAGGACGAGCGTGCCGGCCACAAGCCAATGGCGACGCGCACCAAGCATCCGCGCTACCCCCATTTCACAGGAAAACGCCCGCATATTATGCTGACCCAGGAGAGCGTACAACCCGAACCCGGACGGCATGCGCAGGCGCCGGCATTCGCGGTTTTGCGCTTGGGGCTGGCGCGGGCCCCATGCTGCTGCCAAAATTGGTAAACATAGCAGCGCTCGAATCGAGGCAGGTCGCGACCTGATTGCCTCAGTGGGGGATGCGCGATGAGTGACCAGGACCCGGCGCTGCTGCCGCTGGGCACCAAGATCGACCAGTACACGGTCACGCGCGTGCTGGGCCGCGGCGGCTTCGGCATCACCTATTTGGTGCGCGACGAAGGGCTGGACAAGGACTTTGCGCTCAAAGAGTTCTTTCCCGAGGATCTGGTGCGGCGAGAGGGCACCAGCCTGCGCTTCACGGCGCGGCCCAACAGCGAGAGCGATTACAAATGGGGCCTCAAGAAGTTCCATGACGAGGCGCGGCTGCTGGCGCAGTTTCATCATGCCAACATCGTCAATGTGCGGCGCGTGTTCGAGTTCAACAACTCGGCCTACATGCTGCTCGACTTCGTCAACGGCAGCACGCTGGAGAAATGGCTGCAGGGTCTGGACAGCCCGCCTACCCAGGAGGAGCTCGACCTGATCTCCGCGCCGCTCTTGAGCGCGCTGGAGCTGGTGCATGCCAACCGCACCTGGCATCTCGACATCTCGCCCGAGAACGTCATGATCCGCGCCAGCGACGGGGCGCCGATCCTGCTCGACTTCGGCGCCTCCCGCTTCGAGATCAAGCAGCATTCCCAGCTCGTCTCCGCGCTGGTCTTCAAGAGCGGCTACTCGGCGCCGGAGCAGTACACCTCCAATGCGGAGCGCTACGGAGCCTGGACCGACGTCTACGCCTTCGGGGCCACGCTTTATCGCGCCATCTCCGGCAGCCGCCCGACCGAGGCCACCTCGCGCCAGCTCAGAGACGAGCAAAAGCCCGCCGCGCTGGTCGCCAAGGCGGTCTATCGCGACAAGTTCCTGAAGGCGATCGACTGGGCCATGAAGCTCTCGCCGGACGACCGGCCGCAGTCGATCCGCGAATGGCGCGCCGCGCTGCTCGACGGCAGTGGGACGGCGGCGGCCGGCAAAGGTGCGGTGCCCATGACGCGCGTGCTGCCGGGCGCCACGGTCCTGCTGCCCGGCCACGCGAAGCCGGGTCAGCCGGCGGGCCTGGGGCGCAAGGGCGGCATCGCCGCACTGGCGGCCTTGAGTCTGCTGCTGGTCGTCGGCCTCGGCGCCGACCAAGTCGCGCCCAGGCACTGGCTCAATCCGCTCACGTACCTGCGCACGGCCAGCAATGTCCCTTCGCCGCCGGCGCCATCGGAGTGCGGCAGCGAGGCCTGCTGGGGCGTGATCGTGGAGAAGAACGGCGGCGTGTTCGCGCGCGTCAAGGAACCGAGCCGCGAGGAGGCGGAGGCCGGAGCGCTGACCCTGTGCGCGCGGCGGCTCGGGGCGTCGGGCTGCCGGGTGCTGGCCGTGGTCTCCAAGAAGGAGTGCTGGGCGCTTGCCGAGATGGCCACCGACCGCAGCAAGTGGAAAGCGGCGCCCGGCGTCACCCTCGACGAGGCGAAGCTCCTCGCCTCCAACGAGTGCGAGCGCCAGTATGGCACGTGCCGGATCGACATGACGTTCTGCGCCGACGGCAGCCACCGCGTCGGCGGCACGGATTAGGGTTGCGTGCGCCGCACCTATCACGATGTCATCCGTGGGCTTGTCCTGGCTTGTCCCGAGATGACAACTAGCGGGCCGCGGTTTGCGCGATGCCGCCGCGCAGGGCGCCGGACTCTACGTTGCGCCACAGCACTTCGTGTTCGCGGGGCAGCGCGCGGCTGTTTGGCATGGCGAGCCATAAGCGCATCAGGAGGCGGTCGCGGCCCGTGTCGCGGTCGTCCTCGAAGGGGGTGCGGCCGTGGTAGGTGACGTGCGAGTTGAGGAACTGGATGTCGCCAGGGTCGAGTGTCATCTCGAGGGCGAGCTCCCTGGCGAGCGCCAGGAGCATGTCGAGCGCTTCTTTTTGGGGCGCGGTGAGCTTCGGCACGCCGGGGACGGTCTGTGCCGCCTCGATGTAGGTGAGTGAGAAGTGGCTGGTGAAGCGGCCGTCGCGGACGCCGAACACCGGCAGCGCGTAGACGTCCTCGGCGGTTTCCGCCTCCTCGCCGTGGCGGCTGCGGTAATAGGGCTCGAACAGCAGCTGGGCGAGGTCGGGGCGACGCTTGAGCATCTCGTTCATCACGGAGACCGAGCTGCAGATGGTGCTGACGCCGCCCTTGGCGGCCTGGCGCACGCACAGCAAGGCCACCGCGTCGGTGCGGTCGGTGTGGAAGCGCAGCGCGCCGTTGGTCAGCGTGCGGGCGTAGGACGATAGGAACGGCTTGCCGTCGGCCATGCGCACCCGCTCGATCTGGCCGTAGCGCTTGCCGACGTCGCCGCCCTCGTCGCGGATCAGGCGCATCAGCTCGCCGCGACGGTTCTGGAAGACCGGCGTGCCGAGGTTGCTGCCGAGGCCCCAGTAGAGCATGCGCAGCCGGTCCTCGCTGTAGCGTTCCACGGGAAGGCCGCGCAGCTTGACCATACCGCAGCCGTTCTCCAGCTCTTCGCCGATGTCCGACAACAGGGGCGCCAGGCCCGGCAGGGGGAAGTCCTCGCGCTTGATCTCGTGCCAGGCGAGCTTTCGGCGCTCGACCGCGGCGAGCGCCGTATCGAGCTCGGCGATGTCGGTGGCCTGCAGATCGCGGATCCAGCGGCTCGAGCGGATCATATCGCGGCCCAGCCACGCGCAGGGGGCGACGATGGGGGCGTAAGCGCTCATGGCGGAGACCTCCTCGCGGCGAGACGGTGCCGGCTGGGCGATTGTCGCGTGCGCGCGACAAGATTGGCAAGGCCAACACTGCGCGGTGCAAATCGCCAATGGCGATGGAACGGACAAGGGTGCACTCACGTTTGTTGTGGGGAAGCGGCAGCTCGAGCACAGACGGGGCGCAACCCAAGTCGATTTGCGCTTGTACAGGGCCACCCGAGTGTGGATAGCTGCGGGCGCCTGGGCTGCGTTCGCAGGGGTTAGGAGCGCACCATGAGTAAAGCCGTCGGCATAATATTCATATTGGCGGGTCTGGGGGTTGCCTCCTCGTTGCTGGCCATCGGTCCGGAGGCCGAGCAGGACCCGCGCAAGCCTGTCGCGTCTGGCAATCAGAGCATCGCTGCACCGGTGCCGGCAAAAGAGCCCCCGGAAAGCGCGGCCCCGCGTCCCGGCGCTGCTCCGAAGCAGGCGCAGGTGCGCCCAGTGCCGCCGTCTGCGGCCAATTCTCCGCCGCCCAAGTTCTCAGCGCCCGTGGTCGTCATGCTGCCTTATCGCGCCGAGCCTTTGCCCGCCGGCCCAAAGCACAAGGTCGGCAGCCTGCCGCGCGACCGGGCGTCGCTGGCGCGGGAGCTGCAACTCGAGCTGAAGCGCGTGGGCTGCTATGCGGCCGAACCCAACGGAGTGTGGACGCCGGCTAGCCGCAAGGCCATGAAATCCTTCACGGACCGGGTCAACGCTTCCCTCCCGGTCGACGCGCCCGACGAGATCCTTCTGGCCCTGGTGCAGGCGCATCGGGGTGAGGCGTGCGGCGCGCCATGTCCGGCGGGGCAGGGGCTCGCCGAGGACGGACGCTGCCTGCCCGGCGCCATCCTCGCGCAGGCCAGGAAGGCCCCCGCGCCCGTGGTGGCAGCCGCGGCACGACCGCGCGGCGGCCCACAGGCCGACAAGCCCGCCCCGGCGATCGCTGCCTGGTCGACGACGTCGACCGTCCTTCCGCCACCGCCCTCGCCACCGCCCGCCATCCCCGGACGGATGGCACTGGCTGGTCCGATGAGCGATGCTGCCCCACCCACCATCGGCGAGGCGCCACCGGGCCCGGCGGACCCTGCCGTCCACACCGCCAAGCCCCAGGCCGGTGCGGCGGAGCGCGCGCGGCGGGCCAGGGCGCACGAGCGCGCCCATCGCTACGAGGCGCGCAGCTATGGCCGCCGCAACGGCTTTGTCGAGTCGGTGCTGTTCAGCCGGCACTCGCTGTTCTGACGCCGCCTTCAGCCGCGCGGCGTGCGTCCGCCGGGGCCCTGCCCCTCCAGGTGTTGCACGCACTGGGCGCGGATGTCCTTGAACTCGCGCAGGGTGCGGTCGAGGTCGGCGCGCTTCATCTGCAGGTCCTCGATGGCCGCCTCGATGCGCGTCAGCAGCATGCGGGTCTGCGCGACCTGCGCCGGGTCGGCGTCGTAGAGGGCCAAATACTGGGCGATCTCCTCGAGGCTGAAGCCCAGGTTCTTGCCGCGCAGGATCAGCAGTAGCCGCGCCCGGTCGCGGCGCGAATAGGAGCGGGCCACGCCGCGGCGCGCCGGCGCGATCAGCCCCTTGGCCTCGTAGAAGCGGATGGCGCGGGTGGTCACGGCAAGCTCCTCGGCCAGCTCGCCGATGGTGTAGAGCCGCTCGGGGTCCGCGGGCGGCAGGCAGGCGGATTTGGCCCGCGCGTGGGGCGACCGGGCGCTCATGCCGGCCTCGCGCCTTGGCGCGCCGGTCCGCCGCCCTCCAGCATTGGCTGCGACGGCATCACTTGCCCTTGGCTTTCTGGCGCTGGGCCTCCTCGGCCTTGAGCTCCTTCTTGGAGAGCTTGCCGATCATGGTCTTGGGCAGCGCATCGCGGAACTCGATCTCGGCGGGCATCTCGATCTTGGAGATCTTGGGCTCCAGGTGCTTCTTGATGTCGTCGACGGTGGCGCTGGCGCCGGCCTTGAGCTTGATGAAGGCCTTCGGCGCCTCGCCGCGGTACTCGTCCTTGATGCCGATCACCGTCACTTCCTCGACGGCGGGGTGCTCGTAGATCGCCTCCTCGATGCGGCGCGGGTAGACGTTGTAGCCCGAGCAGATGATGAGGTCCTTGATGCGGTCGACGATGAAGATGAAGCCTTCCTCGTCCATGATGCCGACGTCGCCGGTGCGCAGGTAGTCGCCGACGAACTGGTTGGCGGTCTCCTCGGGCCGCTTCCAGTAGCCCTTCATGACCTGCGGACCCTTGATGCAAATCTCGCCCTTCTCGCCCAGCACCACCTCCTTGGCAGGGTCGCCGAGGTCGCGCAGGGACACGATGGTGCCGGGCAGCGGCTGGCCGATCGAGCCTTCCTTGACCGGCCCGTCGATGGGATTGCAGGTGACGCTGGGGCTGGCCTCGGACAGCCCATAGCCCTCCACCACCTTGCAGCCGGTGAGCCTCTCGAACTTCTCCTTGACCTCGACGGGCAGCGGCGCGCCGCCCGACAGGCAGAACTTGAGCGACGACAGGTCGAAGCTCGTGAGCTTGGGATGGTTGAGCATGGCGATGAACATGGTGGGCACGCCCGGCATGACCGTCGGCTTGCTCTTGGTGATCAGCGCCATGGCATCGTCGAGCACGAAGCGCGGCATGATCACGAGCTCGGCGCCCTGCGCCAGCGCGAAGTTCATCACCGCGGTCATGGCGAACACGTGAAAGAAGGGCAGGGCCGCGAGCGCGCGCTCCTGGCCGGGGACCAGGTTGGGAGCCCAGGAGGCGCCCTGCTGGCTGTTCACGTGCACGTTGGCATGGGTGAGCATGGCGCCCTTCGGCGTGCCCGTGGTGCCGCCCGTGTATTGCAGCACGGCCACGTCGTTGAGGGGATCGATGTCCTGCTTCTGATATTTGCCGCTGTTCTTCATGAGATCGGCGTCGGCGACCACGTTGGCAGCTACCGGCGACTTTGAGGGGTGGGCCAGGTCCTTGCCCTTGAAGAGCTTGAACAGCACCGACTTGGCGCCCGGCAGCAGGGCCGGGAAGGAGGCCACGACGGCGCGCTGGAGGGTGCCCGACTTCATCAGGCCCTCGATCTTGTCGAACAGAACCTTGAGGTCGAGGGTGACCATCAGCTCGGTCTCGCTGTCCTTGACCTGGAAGGCGAGCTCCTCGAGCGTGTAGAGCGGGTTGTAGTTGACGACCGTGCCGCCGGCCTTGAGCGTTCCGAAATAGTAAACGATGTAGGTCGGGCAGTTCGGCAGGAAGAGGCCGACCTTGGTGCCCTTCTTGACGCCGAGCTTCTGCAGGCCCGCGGCGGCGCGGTCGACCATGCGCGCGATGTCGCGGTAAGTCTGTACTTTGCCCAGGAAATTGGTGCAGGGGCGGGATGCATACTTCACCGCGGCCTCGTCGAGCAGCTCGTAAAGGGGCGCGGGCTTGAATTGGCGGTGCCAGTCGACCCCCTTGGGATAGCGCGTCAACCATTGATAGGGCGCGGACGGGCGGGTGTCGGCGGGGGCGGCGTTGAGGGCTGTCACGGCTCATCTCCTCCCAGGGAACTTCAGGCCACAGACGCGCGGACGGGCAGGACAATGCCTCTCGTTCGTTGTTCTCTATGCCAATTGCCTGAGGGCGCCCGCGGAGGCCCATTGAACACGCTTTTCTGCCGCCTGACCAGATCGCACTGAGCCGTGAGGGGGCGAACCCGGATGTTAGGCATGGGTTTTGTTTGCCCGGTCGATCCGCTAGACTAATGGGGCGATTGCGTATATGTGACGGGCTAATTCGCCTTCGGGGCCAGCCCGGAGCGGTAAACTGCGTCGACAACAACAGTCCCGACATGCCCGCTCGGCACGGTGGGAGAGCTCAATGGACGATGTAGCAACAAAGATCATCGACATTCTCAAGAAGCACATGAAAGAGCCCCGGGACGACGTCGGGCTCGATACGGCGTTAACCGACCTGAAGATCGAGTCGCTCGACCTGGCGATGATCGTGTTCGACATCGAGGACACTTTCGGCATCGAGATCCCCTACAACGCCAACGAAGAAGCGTCCGACTTCAAGACCGTGGGCTCGGTGGTGGAGCGGGTGCGCGCGCTGATCGCCAGCTCGGGTGCCGCGGCGAGCAAAGCATGAACGGCGCCTGCCATGTCGTCCATGCGCCCTAGGCGAAGAGCACAGGGGACAAGGTCCAGATGAAGGGGGCCGGCGTACCGCACCGCGTCGTGGTGACGGGGACGGGTGTCGTCACGCCGATCGGCTCGACGGTGCCCGACTTCTGGGCGGCCTGCAAGCGATCGCAGCTGGGCATCACCCCCCTCGACGGCTTCGACCTGGGCGATCTGAAGATCCTGATCGGCGCACAGGTCAGGGATTTCGACCCCAAGGTGCGGCTCAAGCACTTCACGCGCGACAAGATCATCCTGCACGCCGACCGCTACTCCTGGTTTGCGGCGGCGGCCGCTGACGAGGCCATCAAGCAGTCCGGCCTCGAGGTGCCCTTCAAGGACGGCTACCGCGTCGCCTGCATCGTCGGCTCCGGCGCCGGCGGCCTGCAAACCATGGAGCTGTGCTACCGCGACCTGTTCATCAACAAGAAGCGTGCCACCCACCCGCTGACCTTGCTCAGGTTCATCGGCTCGTCGGCGGCGGCCCACGTCGGCATCGAGTTCGGCGTCAAGGGACCGACCTTTGCCACCTGCAGCGCCTGCTCGACGGCGGCCCATGCCATCGGCATCGGCAAGGACTACATCCGCCATGGGCTGGCCGACATCGCCGTCGTCGGCGCCTCCGAAAGCGTCATCAACTACGGCGTGATGCGGGCCTGGCAGGCCATGCACGTGCTGTCGCCCGAGGGCTGCTTCCCGTTCGCCAAGAAGCGCAATGGCACGGTGCTGGCCGAGGGCGCGGGCATGCTGGTGCTGGAATCGATGGCGCATGCCAAGGGACGCGGCGCCAAGATTCTCGCCGAGCTATGCGGCTTCGGCATGACCTCCGACAGCAAGGACATGGTCAATCCCGACATCGACGGTCCCAGCGAGGCCATGCGGCTGGCGCTCGAGGACGCGGAGTTGGCGCCGACCGACATCGACTACCTCAACGCTCACGGCACCGCCACCACCGTCAACGACCGCAACGAGACCAACGCCATCAAGCGCGTTTTCGGCAAGCACGCCTACGACCTGGCGGTGTCCTCCACCAAGTCGATGCACGGCCATCCGCTGGGCGCCGGCGGGGGCATCGAGGCGGTGGCCTGCGTCAAAGCCATGGAGGACGGCTGGGTGCCGCCCACCATCGGCCTCACCGAGGCCGATCCCGAGTGCGACCTCGACTACGTGCCCAACGAGGGCCGGGCCAAGGAGGTCACCTACGCCATGTCGAACTCGTTCGCCTTCGGCGGCCTCAACGCCGTGCTGGTGTTCGGCCCGGCGCCGGCGTGAAGCCGAGCCGCGAGGGTCAGACCCCTCGCCCGCTCGGTGCGGCTTTAGTCGATCCCTCTCGGCGAGGGGTCTGACCCCCTCCCAGCATAGGCAGGCGCTCGCCGATAGCGGCGGCAAGCTCGTCGCGGGCGCTGGTGGTGCGCGGGGCGATCTCCTCCAGGGCGGCAACGAACGCCGCCGGCGTGAGGTCGGCCAGCCGCAGCGGGCGATACCAGCCGCGGTCGACGAGCAACTGGCGATACTCGGCTTCGCGCGCCTCCAGTGCGCACGCCTCCGGTGCCACCGCCACGACGGGCAGGCAGGCGCCGATCGCCTCCGAGAGCATGCTGGTTGAGTCGTCGGTGCACAGGATGGCATCGGCCTCGGCGAAGATCTGCGCCAGCGTGCCCGGGCCGGCGGTGCGGAAATCGACGAAGGTTCGAACCCCGCTGTCCGCCTCGGCGGCCATTGCCGCCAGCGCATCGCCGATGAAGGCGCCCGAGCGCCGCGAGGTGGTGGCGAGCCAGGCAATGCCGTGCGAGCGGTGAGCCTCGCGCATGAAGCCGGTAAGCCGCAGCCAGTCCTTCGGCTGGTAGCGGAAGGCGCCGGAGTTGCCGCCGATCAGCACGCCAACGCGGGCCGGCGGGCGGTCGCGGCCGAGGCGCTCGCCGCCGGCGCGCGTCCGGGGGGTCGCATCGATGGGCGAGGGGGGCAGGCAGACCTGGTGATTGGGATGCTCGGCCAGGCTGTCGAGGGTGACCAGCACGAGCGCCACGTGCTCGGGCGCCAGCCGCCGCAGGCGGCCGCAGAAGATGTTGGCCGCGCCGAGCGCCTTGGCCGCGGCGGCATTGGCCGCTAGCGTCTCGCCCCCCGCGGAGACCACCACGTCGGCCGGCGGCAGCGCGGCCGTGCGCAGGCCGTAGCCGAGCCGCAAGATGCGGGACGGCGGCAGGCCGGCATTGACGAGCTGCAGAAGCGTGCGCGTTGGAACGATGAAGCGGCGGCGCACCTCGAGGCGGGTGGTGGCGACCGGCCCCAGGCGGCCGAGGGCTGCGATCACCCCCTCGGCCTGATGGTAGTGGCCGGGCTTGCCGTCGGAGAGCAGCAGAGCGTTGACGGGGCGGGCGCGCAAGAGCAATAGGACCTCGAAACCCCAGGGGGTGGGGCGGCGCTGGTGGGCCCGGCAGGACTCGAACCTGCAACCAGACGGTTATGAGCCGCCGGCTCTAACCATTGAGCTACGGGCCCGGCCTCGGCAGGGGCCCGGCCTCTATAACACCGCCGGCGCGCCGCTTGGAATGGTTTGGGCATCGTCCGGACAAGAATGTATGCTGCCCATGTGCCGGTCGCGCCCGGGATCGCGAGGACATCATGAGCGTTCTGAGGACATTGGCGGTTGCCGCGGCCGCGCTTGCTGCAGCAACTCTAGTCGAGGCGAGGTCGGCCATGGCAGCGGACGGCGACAAGTCGGAGCGATCGGTCAGCGTATCGGCCAGCGGCACGGTGACGGCGGAGCCCGACATCGCCCAGATCTCGGCCGGAGTGACGACCGATGGCGATACCGCCAAGGATGCAATCGCCCGCAACAACGCCGTCATGGCCAAGCTGATCGACGGCCTGAAGGCGGGCGGCGTCGGCGCCCGCGACATCCAGACCACCACCCTGCACGTCGAGCCGCGCTACAGCCAGCCGAAGGACGGCCGGCCCGGCACCATCAGCGGCTATCGTGTTGTCAACCAGGTGCGGCTGACGGTGCGGGAGGTGAAACGGCTGGGCGACCTCCTCGACCAGGCGATCGCGCTGGGCGCCAACCAGATCAACAGCATCGGCTTCGACCTCGCCAATGCCGAGACGCTGAAGGACGAGGCGCGCAAGCAGGCGATGGTCAACGCCAGGCGCCGCGCCGAGCTCTATGCGGCGGCGGCGGGCGTGCAGCTCGGGCAGGTATTGCGCATCTCCGAAAGCGTCGAGGAGGCGGCATCCCGGCCGTTTGCGCAGGGCCGCGCCATGGCGGCCTCCGTGCCCATCGAGGCCGGCACGCGTACCCTTTCCGTCGAGGTGCACGTCACCTACGCGCTGCGCTGAGCCTTGCGTTCACCATAAGCCTCGGTCGGGCGCATGGCGTGGGTCGGGGACGACGGCGGGTACAAAGTCCGGCGGGTGACGATGGCGTTGTTGTTGGGGCCCGGAAGCGCCATCTTAGCTTGCACAGGGGTGTAGCAACGGACGGCCAACCGGCCTGGACGCGGGCGATGAGCGACGGCAAAGGCAAGACGAAGACCGATACGCGGTCTGACGACGTACCGAGCGCGGTGGCATCGGACAAGCTGCCGACCGAGCGCGGGCGAGGGGCGGTGGCCGGCGCGTCGGGGGACGCGGAGGTCGCCGAGTTCGTGCGCCGCATGAAGCAATTGGCTCCGCGCACAGCGACGGGAAGGGGCCGGCTGGTGTTCGCCATGGACGCCACCATGAGCCGCCAGCCGACCTGGGACATGGCGCTGGAGCTGCAGGCCGACATGTTCCGTGCCGTCAAGGCGGTGGGCGGGCTCGACGTGCAGCTCGTGTTCTTCCGTGGTGCCGGCGAGTGCCGCGCCTCCAAGTGGGTTTCCGATCCCGAGGCGCTGGCGGCGCTGATGACACGGGTGCATTGCGCCGGCGGCTATACGCAGATCCGCAAGGTGCTGAGCCATGCCCGCGGCGAGGCAGCCAACAAGCCCATCAACGCCCTGGTCTACGTCGGCGACTGCATGGAGGAGGACATCGACGATCTATGCGGGCGCGCCGGCGAGCTGGCCCTGCTGGGCGTGCCCGTGTTCCTGTTCCAGGAGGGACAGGATGTCCGCGCCGAGAAGACCTTCCGCGAGATCGCCCGGCTCACCAAGGGCGCTTATTGCCGCTTCGACGCGGGCTCGGCCGGGCAGCTGCGGGACCTGTTGTCGGCGGTCGCCGTCTATGCGGCCGGCGGACGCAAGGCGCTCGAGGCGCTGAGCGGGCGCGGCGCCCGCGCCCTGCTGCAGCAGCTGAAATAGAGGAGGCTCGCGCAGCCATGCAGTACCTGCTGCTCGGTCTAGCGGCGCTGCTGCTGTTCCTGTTTGCCGCCCGCGTCTACACGATCGCCAATCCGCAGGTGCTGGTGCGCCAGCTGCGCATCGGCGCCGGCGTCGCGGCGCTGGCGGGCGCGGGCTTTCTCGTCTTCCGGGGGCTGGTGGGCTACGCCATGTCGCTGGCAGCGGTGGGGTCCTGGCTGCTGTGGGGGCAGGGCTCCTTCACGTGGGGCGGCAATGCGCAGAAGGCTCCGGGGCAGACCTCGCGCGTTGCGACCGAGCACCTGGATGTCGAGCTCGACCACGACACCGGCGCCATCACGGGGCGGGTGCTGAAGGGCGCGTTCGCCGGGCGGCAGCTCGCGGAGCTGACGCCGCTCGAGATGGCGCGCCTGTGGCAGGACTGCCGGTTCGCCGACCCGCAGTCCGCGCAGATCCTGGAGGCCTACCTCGACCGCGCGCATCCTAGCTGGCGCGACGACCTGGGCCGGGCCGACGGCGAGCACGGCTCGGCTGCGGGGGGCGGTATGACCCGCGAGCAGGCGCTGGAAGTCTTGGGCCTCGAGGCCGGCGCCAGCGAGGACGACATCCGCCGCGCGCATCGCGAGCTGATGATGAAGATGCACCCCGATCGCGGCGGCTCCACCTATATCGCCGCCAAGATCAACGAGGCAAAGGACGTGCTGCTGGGGGGTAGGTAGCGCGATGCGCGCAGATCACGGCTGCGGGGCGATCCAGGGCGGGCAGCAGCCCGGCCAGGCGCCGACGAGCTGGGCGATGAAGCCCAGCACGACCAGCGTCGTCGCCAGCAGGAACATTCGCCGGCGCGCGGTCATGGCCTGGCGATGGACGGAGCGCGCCTTGCGGATGGCCTGCTCGTCCTGCATCCGCTCCAGGCTCTCGTAGGGATTGCGCTGGCCGGGATCGCGGGGGATCATATTGCGCATGGCGCGGATGCGCTCGAGCTGCTCCTCCATCTCGAGCTGGCGGCCTTCGTTGAAGAAGGCGAGCCACCACTCGCGCAGCAGGAGGGCAAATCCCGCGAAGTCGAGGGCCAGTCCGATCGTCGTCAACCACGGCTGGGTCATGATGGTAGGCCAGCCCCCCTCGCCTTACTCCGCCTTCACCACCAGGCAGTCGATCTTGAGACGCTTGAGGCCGTCACAGGCCTTGGCGGCCGCCGTCGCGTCGAACCCGGAATAGCGCGCGCGAAAGAACGATTTCTGTCCCTGCTGCACCGGCAAGGTTACCGGCGTGCCGCCGGCCAGGAGGCCGTTGGCGCGCTCGCGTACCGCCGCCAGCTGTCGGTCGGCCTCGGCTGCGCTCTGGTAGGCCCCGATCTGGATCTGGAAGCCGCGCACGGCAGTGGAGGCCGCGGGCTGGGCCGCCGGTTCCTTGCCCCGGGGGCTTGGCGCACGTGGCGGCGGGGCCAGTGCCGCTGTGGTCACGGGGGCCGCGACCGGCGGCTCGCCGCGCGCCAGCTTGGAGACTTGCGCCTCGAAACTCGAGGGTGCCGCGCCGCGCACGATGGTGATGTCGTTGAAGGGCGGCGGCTTGTCGGCCGGTGGCTCGGAGGGCGGTGGCGGGAGCAGGTTGGCGGCCGCCGTCCAGTGCGGCAGCGATGGCGGAGGCAAGGCCGCGGGTTCCGCGATCGGGGGATCGCGGGGTGCGGGCGCCGGCTGGGCGTCGGGGACGGCTGCGCGCGGTGCCACAAGAACAGAGCGCACGCGCGCGATTTCGACGGTCGCGGCAGGGGGCCGCTCCGGCGGCGGCGTGGCGGCGGGCTCGGTCGGTGGCAGGCCGTCCGGCGAAGGCGGGGGTGGCCCGGAGGCACTCGCGGACGGTCGCGGGACGCGGTTGGGCGTCGGTACGGCGGCGATCCTTGGGCTCGCGGGCCGCGGGGCCTGGGCGATCAGGGGCGCCGTCGGCTGACGCGTCTTCTCGCTGGAGGCCTTGACCAGCCCCATGTTGAGGAAGGTGCGCATGGCGGCATTGCGCGAGGAGGCGCTGGCGCCGCCGAACACGGCGCCGATCACGTGCTTCTTGCCACGCCGCACGGAGGCGACCAGGTTGAAGCCGGAGGCGCGCGTGTAGCCGGTCTTCAGGCCGTCGGTGCCCTCATAGTGGAAGAGCAGCGTGTTGTGGTTGCGGAAGGTGTCGTCCTTGAAGGTGGCGGTGCGTGTGGCAAAGAGCTGATAATGCTTGGGAAAGTCGTCCTGGAGCCGCAACGCCAGGGTCACCATGTCGCGCGCCGTCGTCACCTGGTCGTCGTCGGGTAGGCCCGAGGCATTGCGGAAGGTGGTCGCGGACATGCCGAGCTGGCGCGCCTTGCGGGTCATCAGCCTGGCGAATTTCTCCTCGCTGCCGGCGATGTGCTCAGCCAGCGCCACGGCCACGTCGTTGGCGCTCTTGGTGATGAGGATCTTGACGGCATCGATGAGCAGGATCTGCTCGCCCTCCTCGACATCGAGCTTGGAGGGGGCGGCGGCAACGGCGTTGGCCGTGAACTTGATCTTGGTTTGGTAGCCGAGCCGGCCCTGCTCAATGAGTTCGAAGGCGATGTAGATGGTCATCATCTTGGCCAGCGAGGCCGGATGGCGCGGCTCGTCGGCGGCGCTCTGGTGCAGGACGCGGCCGGTGTTGGCGTCGATGACCAGCACGGCGCTCTTCTTGGCCTCGGCGCGGGCGCCCGCTACCGGCGGCAGCGTGCCGACCGATGCCGCTATGAGAGCCGCAATGCCACGCCACAGCCATGGCCTGCGGCACCGAACCTGAAACGCCATTCCCTCTCCGTCCAACGCCGTTATCCGTGCCCCTGCACCCAGGCGTCGTGCCCTTTGTTGAAGCTGCGGGCGGCACCCTTATGGGGCGGCTTTGCGGCACCTTCAAGCCTGCGGGCCGGCGCCTGTCGGCGGTCAAGCTACGCGATTCGGGTTAAGAGCCGGGTTAACGAAACGGAGCGCAGCGCTTGCGGTCGAAGATCGGACCGGCCGCGGATCAAAGTGTCGCATATTGCAGTGCAACAATGACGTTGACAGTTTTTGTGCGCTGCATATATTGGACTGAACCGACACAATGCTCAAAGCTTTGTGTGCGCAACTCCCCGAATCCCCCCGCGAACACAGGACTGTCAATGATGATGAAGAACTTCGAGGACTTCCAGAAACTCGGTCCATTCAACATGGACGCCACCATGAAGGCGTTTGGCGAATGGAACAAGGGCTGGCAGGCGATTGCCGCCGAGATGAGCGAGTACACCAAGCGCTCGTTCGAGGAGAGCACGGCAACCTTCGAGAAGCTACTGTCGGCCAAGTCGGTCGAGCAGGCAGTCGAGATCCAGACCGGATTTGCCAAGCGCGCCTACGACGGCTACATGCACCAGCTCTCGAAAATTGGCGGCATGTATGCCGATCTCGCCAAAGAGGCCTATAAGCCTGTCGAGAAGGCGCTCGGCAACTCGCGCTGAGCGGGTATCCCGGCGCAGATCGTCGGCGCGCCACCACCCGTTGGTGGGGCGCGCAGGCAAGCGTAAGGCTCGTCGCGCCGAAGCGCGTGCGGGCCTTTTTTCGTCGCAATTGGCGATTTGATACGCAAGCCCGGCGCCTGGGAACCCTGCTATGACTTGCAGTGTTTGCGGTCAGCACCCAGCTGTCGCTAGAATAGCTGCTGATTTGCGACCGGCGCCGTCGGCAGGCGGCGCGCGAGGCAAATCTGGGCGAAGCCACCGTGGGCGACAGGGATCGACTGGAATGGCCGGCAAGAACGGCTCGAGGGGCGATGAAGAGGGCAAGACGGGCCTCGTCACCAAGACGCGCCCCAAGACCAAGAAGCCCAGCCTCTACAAGGTTTTGCTGTTGAACGACGACTATACCCCCATGGAGTTCGTCGTGCATGTGCTGGAGCGTTTCTTCAACAAGGGTCGTGAAGAGGCCACGCGCATCATGCTGCATGTGCATCAAAAGGGAGTTGGCATCTGCGGGGTCTATACCTACGAGGTAGCCGAGACCAAGGTCGCCCAGGTCATGGACTTTTCCCGTCAACACCAGCACCCGCTACAATGCACCATGGAAAAGGAGTGAAGTACGGCCGTGCCCGCATTCTCGCAAAGTCTGGAAGCCGCCCTGCACCGCGCGCTCGAGTATGCCAACGAGCGCCACCACGAATATGCCACGCTCGAGCACCTGCTGCTGTCGCTGCTCGACGATCGCGACGCTTCGGCGGTCATGAAGGCCTGCTCGGTCGACATGGACGAGCTCAGGAGCCGCATTACCGAATACCTCGACCATGAGCTCGCCTCCCTGTTCGTCAAGGGCGCGAACGAGGCCCAGCCCACCACCGGCTTCCAGCGCGTGATCCATCGCGCCGTCGTGCACGTGCAGTCCTCGGGCCGCGAGGAGGTGACGGGCGCCAACGTGCTGGTCGCCATCTTCGCCGAGCGCGAGAGCCACGCCGCCTTCTTCCTGCAGGAGCAGGAGATGACGCGCTTCGATGCGGTGCAGTACATCAGCCACGGCATCGCCAAGCGCCCCGGCATGTCCGAGCCCAGGCACGTGCGCGGCAGCGACGAGGAGGGGAGCAACCAGGACAAGGGCGAGGAGAAGAAGCAGGCGCAGGATGCGCTCAACACCTATTGCATCAACCTCAACAAGAAGGCCAAGGGCGGCCGCATCGATCCGCTGATCGGCCGCGAGCCGGAGGTGCTGCGCACCATCCAGGTGCTGTGCCGGCGCCAGAAGAACAACCCGCTGTTCGTCGGCGATCCCGGCGTCGGCAAGACCGCCATCGCCGAGGGCCTTGCGCGCAAGATCGTGCAGGGCGACGTGCCCGAGGTCTTGAAGGACTCCACCATCTTCGCGCTCGACATGGGCACGCTGCTTGCCGGCACGCGCTATCGCGGCGACTTCGAGGAGCGCCTCAAGGCGGTGATGAAAGAGATCGAGAACTATCCCGGCGCCATCCTCTTCATCGACGAGATCCACACGGTGATCGGAGCGGGCGCCACCTCGGGCGGGGCCATGGATGCTTCCAATCTGCTCAAACCCGCGCTGCAGTCGGGCACCGTGCGCTGCATCGGCTCGACCACCTACAAGGAGTACCGCCAGCACTTCGAGAAGGACCGCGCGCTGGTGCGCCGCTTCCAGAAGATCGACATCAAGGAGCCCACGGTCGCCGACTCCATCGAGATCCTCAAAGGCCTCAAGCCCTATTTCGAGGACTACCACAAGCTCAAGTACACCAACGATGCGGTGAAGGCGGCGGTCGAGCTCAGCGCCAAGTACATCCACGACCGCAAGCTGCCCGACAAGGCCATCGACGTGATCGACGAGACCGGCGCCTCGCAGATGCTGGTGCCGGAGGCCAAGCGCAAGAAGAAGATCGGCGTCAGGGAGGTGGAGGCCACGGTCGCCACCATGGCGCGCATCCCCCCCAAGACCATCACCAAATCAGATGCCGAGGTGCTGGCCGCCATCGACAAGGACTTGAAGCGCCTGGTGTTCGGCCAGGACAAGGCGATCGAGGCGCTGGCAAGCTCCATCAAACTGTCGCGCGCGGGCCTGCGCGAACCTGAGAAGCCGATCGGCTGCTACCTGTTCTCGGGCCCCACCGGCGTCGGCAAGACCGAGGTCGCCAAGCAGCTCGCCCTGCTGATGGGCGTCGAGTTGTTGCGCTTCGACATGTCGGAGTACATGGAGAAGCACACGGTGTCGCGGCTGATCGGCGCGCCGCCGGGCTACGTCGGCTTCGACCAGGGTGGGCTCCTCACCGACGGCATCGACCAGCATCCCCATTCGGTGCTGCTGCTCGACGAGATCGAGAAGGCGCATCCCGACCTCTTCAATATCCTTCTGCAGGTCATGGACCACGGCAAGCTGACCGACCACAACGGCAAGTCGGTCGACTTCCGCAACGTGGTGCTGATCATGACCACCAACGCGGGTGCGCACGACCTCGCCAGGGCGCCGATGGGTTTCGGACGCTCCAAGCGCGAGGGCGACGATACGGAAGCCATCAACCGCATGTTCACGCCGGAGTTCCGCAACCGTCTCGATGCCGTCATCACCTTCGCTGGCCTGCCGCCCGAGATCATCATGAAGGTGGTGGAGAAGTTCGTGTTCCAGCTGGAAGCGCAGCTGGCCGATCGCGGCGTCACCATCGAGCTCTCCGAGGATGCGGCCAAGTGGCTGGCTGAGACCGGCTACGACGAGAAGTTCGGCGCCCGGCCGCTGGCGCGCGTCATCCAGGAGAACATCAAGAAGCCGCTGGCCGACGAGCTGCTGTTCGGCAAGCTGCTGCACGGCGGCACGGTGCGCGTGCTGGTCGCAGGCGAAGGCGCCGAGCGCAAGCTGGCCTTCGAATACATCCCAGCCGAGCCTAAGCCCAAGAAGACCAAGGGCGAGGGCGAGGAGGAGGACGAGGAGACGGACGCGGAGGCGGAGGACGAGGCACCGGCGCTGGTGGAAGCGACCCCGCGCAAAGCGCTGCCCGGCCCGCGCGACAAGAAGGAGCGGCCCAAGACCAGCGGCACCGTCCCGAGCGTTCCGCGCCGCAAGGACGAGTAGCGCCGGGCGCCGGGGTTGGCGGGGACGGGGGTCAGACCCCTCCTCGCCTCCGCGGGCAATGGATTGGTCCGCGAGGGGTCCGACCCCCCTTAGCGTTGCGCCCGCCAGACGCGGTAGCGACCGTTCTCGGCGGGCACGGCTATGTCGGCGAATTGTTTCGCCAATAGGTTCTCCAACGGGACGCGCCGCTGCACGACGATCGCGAGGACGCCGCCCGGACGCAGGTGCGCGGGCGCATCGGCAATGAGCTGCTCCAGCAACCCATGATCCTCGACAATGCCCTTGTGCAGGGGCGGGTTGGACAGGATGGCGGCGTAGTCCGTGCTGCCGCAGTCGGCAAGCTTGCTGCCGAGGACGATGCGCGCGCCGGGGACGTTGTCGCGTGCTGCCTCCAAGGCCACGGCATCCTCGTCCACCAGGTCGAGCGCGATGCCCGGCTGTGCGGCCAGCGCGGCGGCGCCGATCATGCCCGAGCCGCAGCCGTAATCCAGCACGCGCTCGCCGGGGCGTAACGGCGGCAGGGCTGAGAGCAGCAGCGCGGTGCCCTCGTCGATGCGTCCGGCGGCGAACACGCCGGGATAGCCGATCCAGTCGCGCACGGCGCCGGCGATCGCGACCGGCACAACCGAGCGCCACGCTGCCAACGAGGCGCGCAACCCCGCGCTATCGGTGGGCCGGTGAGCCATCAA
>Ga0111538_10002999_pt1 | contig 23642 bp, 30 predicted proteins | sample SoiMethybrSBSTD1_FD_79669 | JGI IMG/M metagenome (GOLD analysis project Ga0111538, IMG submission 79669) | Bulk soil microbial communities from a Populus tree surrounding site in Tennessee, USA - Soil MetaG P. TD hybrid SBSTD1 (version 2)... | ecosystem: Environmental > Terrestrial > Soil >...
CTCCCTGGCTTTCCATAAGATCGACCATCTGGCGTGCAGTACGTGTGTTGGCCGCAATAACCTGCGCCATGCTCAGCCCCGGCACATACGCATGGCCGCCACTTGTGATAGAAGTGCTGGCATAGTCCGGACATGGCGTTAACCGGGCTCGGCGGCGCTCGCGCTGGTACAACATATACAGCTCTAGCGGCGAAACATTGTGCGTCCCTGTATATTCCGTCAAACGCTCAAAGATAGCAGCAAACGGAAAGCGACTGGAAGTATATAAATCCCCTGTTCTCATCTTATTATCATAATATCATGCGGCAGCTATCCGCCGAGGTCCCTATGGAGGCAGATCGATGTCAGAATTATTGACTTATTTTTTAATATTTTTTACATTTTCTGCTTGACATCAATCCGTAAGAAGAGTCTAATATCTGTTGCCCTCTCGATTCACTCAGCACTTAAGCTGACACACGAGATGCGCCTGACTACGATGGTCCCGTGGACCATTGTTTTTTATTACAAGCATAGACCAATATGACATTACTCCTCGATGCGCCACCGGCAGGCGCAATTCCGCGCTCTCCAGAGGTGGCACCACCACCCTACGCGGAGCATCAGCCTCGGCAGGACGAACTCCAGCCCACTCTCGATATGTTCCCGGTAGCTCCAGGCGCCATTCTTATACCCTATGAAAGTACAAGCAACCCCGAAGCCTACACCGATATCCGGGCACTACATCACGCCTTAGGAAACGCAGGAACGGACTGCACACTTTCGGTTCATCGTACGGCGCCTGAGTTTAGGTGGGTGGCACACAACACCTATGTAGAAACCAAGCCAAGCCAGAATTTTGCCGTACTTACTCGCGAAGGTGTAGGTAACCCACTCCCAGATATACTAGCCACACTAACCGCTGAGGCCGGTCCTTACTCCGGACGAAGGATTGTGTACGGCGGCGAGCTACACCATTCCCGACTATACCAAAATGACCCCGGTGCGCGGCCACCTATTGGACTCGGCAATCCAGCAAACACCAACGAGGCCACTCAGCAACTACAAGCTCTAATGCCTAGGGTCGGCTTTTTTAAAGGGCGCAAACTTGCACGCCTAACGGAGGAGATGGCAGGACTTGCCGCCAGTGAACGCCAAGAACATTCCTGGCAAGAACGAGCCAATATACGAGTAGCCGCGCGGGAAGTGAATCAAAGAATAGGCAATCTATTACTCAACCCCCGCATCAGGGCGGAACGCGAAGCGAGTTTGGCACGAGCAGCCAGATATATCGCTGCAGCTTCAATCGATTCTCTCCCCGCACTACCAGAAGCTACTACCGAGCGTGATCCCGAACCAGAGCCAATAAGACTGCTGACCATAGATAAGCTAGACCGTCGACAACAACCAGCCGCTCGAGAATTACAGGCACGAGTAGAAGCGTATCGAGTACTATTACATTTTGAAACCGACCGTAGTGATCGTTTATATCCTAATAACTGGCCACCGGCAGTCGCCCAAAAACAACATGACCGTATACGCCAGATAGAGGCACTCGAAGCCGAGCTACATGGGATGCTGCGAGCACCCTCATCCACTGATTAATTCGTCATCGTTCTACCAGGGACTTACGTTATACTGTGAAGCATGAGCGATTCTAGTGGCCTTATTGCTAAGGCTAGAGAAGTCTTGACCCATAACGATCGCGGATTGTACACCATTCCAGCCGAAGGACTCTTCCCCCACCAATGGCTGTGGGATAGTTGTTTTACGGCCATCGGCCAAAGGCACTACGATGTAGAACGGGCCAAAATGGAAATACTCAGCCTGCTGCGCGGCCAGTGGAGTAACGGCATGATCCCGCATATGATCTTTAGCCGTGGCCACCAGTACCACCGCGATCATCAAGTTTGGCGTAGCTGGGTTAGCCCGTTTGCACCAGACGACGCCATCACCAGTGGCATTACGCAACCACCCATGTTAGCCGAAGCAGTGGTGCGTATCGGCGAAAAATTACCCATGGTAGAGCGCCGCAGTTGGTACCGCCAAGTGTATCCAAACATCCTAAGCTACCATCAATGGCTGTACCGCGAACGCGACCCGCATGGCGAGGGCCTCACGCTACAGATCCATCCTTGGGAAACGGGCCTCGACACCACTCCACCATGGATGGCCGAATTGCACGAGCACCTATTGCCCTGGTGGGTACGCTTACTACGTACACTTAGGCTGGATATTGTAGTTGGCTGGTTTCGCCGCGATACTCGCTACGTTCCGGCCGATCAACGCTACACAACGATTGACGCGCTCGCTTTATACGATGCCCAAAGGCGTCTAAGGCGCAAAGAATATAACATCGACAAAGTACTAGATCACTCCTTGTTCAGTATCGAAGATCTTAACTTCAACAGCATTCTTATACGGGCAAACGAACGCTTACTCGAAATAGCCCGAACTATTCGCGCTGAGGTGCCAAAAGATCTGGTGGAACGAATGCACTTAACCGTCAGAACCTTTAACGATTTATGGGACCCATATACCGAACAATATTATTCACGCGACTTCGTAACTCATAAACTGATTAAAGAACCCAGCATCGCGGCCATGCTGCCTCTATATAGTGGGGCGATTAGCAAAAAACGGGCTGCCCTAATTGTCAAAATGCTAGAGAACGAACACATCTTTGGCGCCCCGTACCCAGTCCCCAGCGTGCCGCTTAATTCGCCTCGATTTGAGGCAAAACGCTATTGGCAGGGACCGACTTGGTTTAATACAAACTGGCTGATCATTGATGGTCTACGTCGCTATGGGTACCACGCCCATGCCGATGCACTGGCCGACAGCATGATCGAAATCGCGGGCGAGCATGGCTTTTACGAATACTATCACCCACTATCCGGGGACCCATTGGGTGCGCCTAACTTTAGTTGGTCGGCAGCACTCGTAATAGATTTACTTAAAACTACAACCCGCAAATAGACGCTTATTTTTTATAGATAAGGGCAGCAATAAGCAATACGAGCGCGGATAGCACAATGGCGCCGCCGGCTGCAATGCCCGCATAAAAAGCCAGAATTAGCCCCGACAACACCGCAACCACCGCAAAGCCAATGGCCAATAAAACCGTTTGCGCAAAACTGTGGGCAAACCGAGCCGCAGTCATTACTGGCATGACAATCAATGCACTTATCAATAACCCACCAATGATATGCAGGCTCAAAACCACAACCAAGGCAGTGACAGCAACCAACGTATAGTTAAGTAGGGATACGTGTCGCCCAGCTATCCTGGCACTATCTTCGTCAAACGCAATATGTACTAATGCCCGGTAGTTCATGGCCACAATTGCCAATACCACACCGGCGGCTATAGCCAGGGTTATTACATCGGCTGGGCTAGTAGTCGTTATGCTTCCAAATAGATAGCTCGCAAAATCGATGTGTCGCCCCTCGGCCAAACCAACCAACACGATGGCCACCGCCAGGCCACTACTCATTAAAATGGCTAGTCCTATATCCCCACTAATACGTCTGTTTTGACGTAACCACTCCAGCGTTAACGCTCCGGCAACAGTTACGGGTACGGCCATGGCCACCGGCGCAAAACCAAGTAGCACTCCAATACCCACGCCAGCTAAGCTAATGTGCGCTAAGCTATCAGCAATTAACGAATAACGCCTAGCTACCAAAAATGAACCAAGCAGCGGAACAACCAGCGCCACGATCAACCCCGCCAGTAAGGCGCGCACCATAAAAGAGTACTGCAAAATTTCAGGCATGGGCTATATCCTTGTGGCGGTGATGTAACTGCACATGCTGCGCTTTATAAGCCTGTGGTAAGTAGGTATCAGCTTCGAAATGCTTTGGTGGTCCGTCGTAGAGAATGCTGTTATTGAGGCAAATTACACGAGTGACTAACGACAATACTGTGTCAACCTCGTGCGACACCATTAGAATAGTCATTCCTGCTTGCTGCAACGCACGCAGCAGCGCATAAAATTCAGTCTGGGAGCGGTCGTCAATACCGGTTGTCGGCTCGTCCATAATCAGCATACGAGCATCGCTGGCCAATGCCTTAGCAATAATCACCCGTTGCTGCTGCCCACCAGAGAGTTCATTAAATTGACGATGGGCTGTATCTTGCATTCGCACGTCTTGTAAGGCCTGTCTAGCTTTTGCCACATTGCCGTTCGCACCCAAGCGCACAACTTCCAACACACTAATTGGAACATTGGCGGCCTGTAGTCCACCGCGCTGCGGAATATATCCAAACGTAGTAGCTGCTCTTTTGACCGAACCTTTCTGAGGTTGTGCGAGACCCAACACCACCCTAAGAAGCGTTGTCTTGCCCGCCCCATTAGGACCAACGAGCCCGATAAACTCGCTAGGGTGCACACAAAAGGTTACGCGGTCGAGCACCGTCTCTTGCCCAATGCGCACCGAAACGTCATCGATGTCGATGAGCGGTTCAGTCGCATGCAAGGGCTTGGCGGAGTCTGGCGAGGTTTTCGCGCTGGACACTGATATAGTCCTTTCCTTGTGCTTGATCTTTATCGGATATACCTTCTAGTGGATCAAGTACAAGCGTTTTAGCACCGGTTTCTTTGGCTATAGTATCAGCTAGCCTAGGGCTAACCAAACTTTCAAAAAATACATATCGAATGCCCTTCTTTTGTACTAATTCGGCCAGGGCGGCCAAACGACCAGGGCTAGGTTCTTGTTCGGGGCTGATCCCAGCAATTGGCTCAATGGTAAAACCATACCGACGCCCCACATACCCAAATGCATCGTGCGAGGTAACAATTGTATGTTGTTGGCATGAGGCCAATCCATTCTTAAAATCGACATCTATCTGGGCGAGTTTGGCATTGTACTGTGCTGCCTGCTTAGAATAATACTCGGCGCTGGCCGGATCGGCCCGAATGAGTCCATCCCGAATATTCACGACCATTTGCTGTGCCAGTATGGGGTCTAGCCAAAAATGGGGGTCTTGTCTCGTTACACCAATTCCCTGCCCAGCTTTGACTGCGGTATGCGTGTAGTCATGCAAAAAACCTGGCACCCATGGTTCGAAGCTGCCGCCGTTATATACAAAGACATCGGCCCCAAGCAAACGCGCAAGCGACCTGGCCGAAGGTTCGTAGTCATGGGGCTCAACGCCGCTGGGCGTCATAGTAGTAGCCTGAATGCGGTCACCGCCAACTCGGCTGGCAAACTCGTACAATGGGTAATAACTGGCAGCCAACTGGAGTTTGTCAGTCTGACTGTCAACATCCTGCCGGCTAGCGACCAATAGTACGCCACCTAGTACCACAGCAGCTAGTACGACTATCGCCAACCATGCTCGTTTCATGAGGTATAGCATAAGATATCAATCAATTTATTGCAAAAATGTCGCAATTTATGCTATATTCTTGCGATATGGATACTGCGTCGAACGCCTTATTGCAGAAATTACTCAAAGACAACGGCTACAGCCTGACGCAGGCTCGCCAGGTGGTATGCCGACTCCTCTGGGACCAAGAACCCCAATCCATGCACGAGCTAGCAAGGCTAAGTGCTGGACAGATAGATCGCGCCAGCCTATACCGGACGATTAGCTTGTTCGAACGCTTGGGTATTGTAGAGCGCGTATACATTGGCTGGAAGTACAAGGTGGAACTAAGCGACATTTTTGCCCACCATCACCACCACATCAGCTGTCTCGGCTGTGGCAAAATTGTTGCCATAACCGAAGAGGCTGACATTGAACGGCTCATTATTAGCCTGGCAACCAAACACAATTTTGTGGCTCAAAGTCATCAACTAGAGGTACGCGGCTACTGTCAGGCTTGTGTGACGAATGATCGTGCTATATTGAATGAACATGATACTAAGACAAAAACCACCCCGCCAAAAATCCCGATTTAAACTAATCCTGCTCGTACTAGCACTCACCGTTATAGGCAGCTGGTTCCTATTTATGCGCAGTGAAAACACCCCGCCGTCCGAGGCCGCCCAGCAAAGCCAGGCAGATGCGTTCGATAAAACCAAGTTTTCGCTGACTGATCCAGCCAGTCCATGGCTCGTCGTCAACAAAAAAAGAATTTTATCCCCTGCTACCTATGCCCCCACCGATTTAACAACCCCAGCTACCCAACTTAAAAGCGCGGGGACCAGTACTGACATGCAAGTACGAGCCGAAACTGCGCGGGCACTAGAAAGCATGATCGCTGCCGCCAAGAACGAAAACATTAATCTGATGCTGGCCAGCGGCTATCGTTCGTACAACACCCAAAACACCATCTATAACAGTGAAGTAAGAGCCTACGGCCAAGCTACAGCCGATAAAGAAAGCGCTCGTCCAGGCCACAGCGAACACCAAACTGGCTGGGCGGCCGACGTGGGAGCAACAAATCGTAAGTGCGAACTGCAGGCCTGTTTTGCCGACAGCGCCGAGGGCAAATGGCTGGCGGCCAATGCTCACAGCTTTGGATTTATTATCCGCTACCCCAAAGATAAAACTGCGGTTACCGGGTATACCTACGAACCCTGGCATGTTCGCTACGTCGGCACAGATCTATCTAACCAAATGTACAAAGAAAACATCGAAACGTTAGAAGAATTCTTTAACCTGCCAGCCGCACCCGACTATTAGCCGGGCCAGCCACCACCATGATTCAACCAGTCGGCGTCAGCGTCGGCAGCAAGAGTATTTAATTGCGAAGTAAGGAGATCCACCTCCGCCCGCGCTGTTGCCATGTTGGTCACTGCCGTACACACCTGACTTTGCTGGAGCCCCAGGGGTTGGTTGCCGCCACGCATTTGCTCTAATACGATTAACGCTTTCTGGTGTCCAGTTGTTGCAATGTCATAGTTGGCGCGAGCCCAATGCAACCCAATCGCTAGCTTGTCTGTTATCGGTTTTGCGTACCAAGCTTGATGGGCCGCCCGATCAGGATTAATAACTCGTAAGCCCCCTTGCCGATCGGGCGCACTAAACAAATTTTTATCTAGTTCATCTTCCCGGGCGCCCAGCACTATAAAGTCTTTTTCTTCCGGCTGTCTATCAACCAGGCGCAGTACTAGCACTTCTCCTAGCTGCCTTACTCTTTGCCATGTCCGCGGGCCATGTTCGGTCAGGCCGGTCCCGCAGACTAATTCAGCATCGCGTCCTAACGGAATAAAATTCGGCCGGCCTATAACTCCAAATAGTTCGGTCGGGAGCCTAGGGGTAGTAACCACACTCTCAACACTCATACACAACCTGCCCAAGGCACCACAACATATATATCACCAGTTACCAATCTTATGCGCATGACAGACTACCCGAGTTATTCTTCGGCTGCGGGCCTTTCCAACATCATGGGTTCGACCGAAGGAGCAATCTGGGCAATCTTGACGACGTCTTTATCTACCTTTTTCAGTTCCTTGTGAGCGTTATTAAAGTGATTAACGCTCGCACCCAAACTACCACCAAGCTTTTGCATCAGCTGCTCGTAGGTAACGATGTGTCGCCCCAGCTCGCCAACGCGCTGTTGAATTTCTTTGGCCTGTTCCTCAATCTGCAAACTGCGCAAACCTTGGAGCACTGTCTGTAAATAGGCCATAAACGTTGTCGGGCTTACAATAATAACGTGCTTTTCGCGGAAGGCATATTCAATCATGTCCCGGGCGGTTGTATTCGTCGCCCCTACCTTATTGACCAGCAAATCGTAGTAAATCGCTTCGCTTGGGATAAACATAAAGGCATGGTCCATCGTACCTTCGGATGGACGAATATACCGAGCGGTTTCGTCAATTCGGTTTTTAAGGTCTGCCTTAAATGCTCGGGCCAAGACTTCGCGCTGATTTTTGTCGGTTTCTTCTACCAAGCGGTTATAGTTTTCTAGACTAAACTTAGAGTCAACCGGCAATAATTTACCCTTATCCAGCAGAACGACTGCATCACAAATGAGGTCACGACCTTGTTCGTCTTTACCTAATTTGTGCTGCAATTTAAAACGGTCGGGCGGCAGTACGTTTTCGAGCACCGAGCTTAGGTGGTACTCGCCCAACACGCCGCGTTGTTTGGGATTTTGTAAGACGTTTTGTAGGGTCTTTAGTTCATCGGCCACATTGACGACACGTTTGTTTGTTTCGTCCAGCTTCGTCAAGCGATCAGTAACATCGGTTATAAGTTTACTACTGGCCGTAAACTGCCGCTGAATCGACTCACGCATAAGATCTTGATTTTTATCTAGACGATCGGTCAACTGATGCTGCAAGCCATCTTTTAGCTTGGTAATATCGTCACTTATATTGGTGAGATCCTGCTTGAGTAGTAACGCCGCACTCGTGTCATTCGCCGGCTTATTCTGATTACGCAAAAGTAGCGCCACCAGCACCACACACACCAAGCCCAGGACTATCACCGCAAGCAACATAGTTGTCTTATTGTAGTTTAAAATCCATAAACTAGGAAGCGAACCGCCCCGCGCCCTAAAAGACTTTCAACGATTTGATAATATCCATAGCTTGGCCAAAGGCTGGGCTTTGCTCCATATCGCCAACCGCAATGTCGTCAAACTCGAGGGCGTCGCCTTTATCGGCCCCATACCCACCGGCGATCAAAAACGTATCACCATTTAACAGCAGCCCCGTAAAAGGTGCGCCAGCTTTATAGGCATTAGACCCGGTTACCATTACAAAGTTAAAGGAATCGTCCTTGCCGGCGTATGAGACATTCGTATATAGCCGCTGTGCAGGTGTTGGCGCGGCATAGGCAATCACTTCAGAGTCTTTAACCGCGGCCGCATTATTGATAGTTGCCGACTGGTCAGTCGTGACACCTTGGCGAATTTTAAGCGTAAAGACGCTTCTGGTACTTCCCTCTTTGCGGTCATAGGTGATCGGCGGCGAAGTGAGGATGACCGCCTTGTCTTCGACCACTTCCCGGGCGGTCCAATCTTTCCGGTGTGTCACTTCTATATTGAGTGTAGCGCTCTTAAACGTTTGCAAAGTGGCGGCATCGGCGCTGGGCTCTGGTGTCTCTTCGTCCAGGAACGCGTCTTTCCCGGGTTCGGTCTTGGTATTTTGCTGCGCAGGCGCAGCAGTGTCGTCTTTTGCCAGCAAGAAATAGGTGACCGCACCAATGAGTAATACCCCAAGGACGGCACCGCCAATGATGAACCACCACTTCCGATTAAACGGCTTCTTACGCTTAAAACTAGATGGCGTGTGATGTTCTGCTGGTAGGTTCATATCCAAACCCATCGGATCGTTGCTTGGTGTGTCACCTGACTTCATGATGCGTCTCCTGAGCTACACTGATAGCGTATCATATCGAAGCCACCCACTATGAGCACAACCTACGCATTTGAGTACAAAATCGAGCGTTCAGCGAGTACCGACCGGAGCCGTACTGAAGTACGGTAAGGACGGAACGGAGCTGATAAGCCGATTTGGTATCAAAAACCAAGATCAAGGCCCAGCTTTGCTGGGGTTGGAGGTTGGCGGTGCGTAGGTTGTGGTAACTTTGAAGGCCTGGGATGCCCAGGCCTTCTTGGAAGCCTCACACTTCCGTACTTTCAATATAGCCCGAGCTGCCAATAAGCACAAGCCATTTTTTATATCCTACTCTGTAGGGAAAATCCTAGCTTTTGGGTTCGAACGAGTTAATAATTTCGTCGACTTTTTTGCCAAGACTTGGGTCGCTTTCGTCGGCCCCAACGCCGACCATGTAGATACCCTTGTCAGTGATAAAGGCTACTAGTGTAAGGCGGCCAAGCTGCTTGCCATCCTTTACGGCGTCACCAGTCATGCGGACTGCTTTGTGACCCTTAAATGTGGTGTCGGAGATGTCGACATCCTTAACTTCGTCACCAGCGCCGACTAGGCTCTGGCTGTAGGTTTCGAGCTGATTTTTAAATTCATCAAGAATGGCATCTTGCTGCTCGTCAGTCACCGCTGTCGGGAACTCGGAATAGAAAGCGGCCACCTCCGACTTGTCGTCTTCTGGCTGATCTTTCTCTTCGAAGGTAACGCCCGCATCTTCTTCCACAACCTTATAGTCGACAGGCACCAGCAAGCTGAAGTTTTCGTTGGTATATGTCCCGAGCTTAATACCCCCGAGCATTCGCAGGCCAAAGAAAACTCCCCCGGCAGTCAATGCCATAACGACAGCGCCACCAAGAATAAGTAGCATCAGCTTTTTGCTACCGCCACCTTTAGTGCTGTGATCTGGGGTCGCGGGTGGCTCGGTTGCGGCTGGTGATGAGTGTTCGGGTGAAGGTTCAGGGGTAGGAGGGGTTTCGGACGGTGTGGGTGGAGGTGTCGGATCGTCAGGCGCAGTTGGATTAGTTGGTGTTGGTGGAGTCTCTGGTTCTTGTGGCGTCATGTCTAAACTCACTTATTTAATTTGATATGAATCTCAGTATACAGACTGTGCTAGCTCAAGCGAAGCCATCGCCGTATTACCTGCGGCAAGATGCGAATGCCCGCTATCACCACTACCCCAACCGCCACACCACCAATCACGTCCAGTGGAGCGTGCACGCCCAGGTATAACCGAGATAACGCCACAATAGGGATAAGTAATAACACCGGTATACGCCAACCCTTAGGTAAATACGGAAACAGGGTCAACAGCACCACCGTAATCATCATGGCATGTCCCGATGGAAAGCCGGGGGTCAGTTCGGTTGTACGGACATGTATACCGCCGACTAAATCCTCCGGCCGGGCTCGCACAATTACATTCTTAATCACATATACGAGCCCCGTTCCTAGTAATATCGATGCCGCCAACCGCCAAGCTAAACGATATAGTTTAAGTACATAGGCAACTACAACGGCAGCCAACCCAAACCACAAGGCATTCGGCGCGATGTTAGCCACCAAAAAATAATTGCGCCAGCTTTCCGGCCAGCCATTTACAAAAGCGAGCCAGGCATATTCCCATCCGGTCAAGGAACGCTGGTAAGCCAGATATGATGCCCAGGCCAGCACTCCGGCAGCAACAATAAACGCCAGCAAATACCATACATAACGCCCGCGTGGTCTGATGGGCTTTTCTGGTAGGGGCTCGGCAGGACTTGCTATTTTAGGAGGTCTTTTTACCTTTGGGGCCATATTTGTTGCCAGTATATCATCTATGGTTATCGATGGCTTCCGAAACGAATCGAACGAATAATCAGGCCATCGAGTAATAAGTGACTAAAATAACCGATGACGGCCGAACCATAAATAAGCAAACCGAGTGTCCAGACATGCTGATTATGCAAGTACGGAATAAGCAATATAGGTGCCGGTACCAAAAACATTGCCAGTTTATTATGTGTCCAGCCCCGATGATGGCCAATAATCGGCGTCATGGCCAGTAAGCCCAAATAGGCCGCGGGCTCAAATTTACCAGCGACAATTAATACAATCATGGCTAGAAAGGCAATCCCAAAGAAAATATTTTGCCCGACCGAGTTTGTGTCGACATCAGGAAAGAGCGCAAAAAGTATGGCAATAACAAATAATCCGACTATCAGCTGCCAGTCCTGCATAGAGATATCCCAACGTTCCAGCATTTCGCCGGGTAATAACTTGACCCCGGCCACATAGACACCATTGGCTACAATAGCGCCAGCAATATGACCTTTATATCCTGACATACCTTTATTTAACCATAAGCCTTATAGGAACGAGATTATTGACCAGGTGTGGTCGTACTGCGTCCAGACTTAAGCAGGCGCGCAAACCAAACCAGTTCGTCGTACGCAGCAGTAACAGCCTTTTCGTACGTAGCAGTATAGTCGGCCTTGAGTTGGCCTTTCTCGTCAAAGAGATCCTGGACCTTTGGGAAATACAACTCGGGCTTAACAGCTACCATCCACAGGGTGTGATAGACGTGTAGCAACGCTTCGCAGGCCCGGGCACCGCCCCACGGTCCGCTACTAACGCCACCAGTGGCTACCGGTTTATGGCGATAGTTCTCGTCCTCGCTGTCGAGCAAACGTTTTAAGCTACCTGGGAAGCTATGGTTATATTCGGGAGTGACTACATAAAAAGCGTCGGCTTTGGCAGTGATCTCGGTGTAGCGAGGATCTTTAGTATCTGGGTTATCGCCGTCGTGGGGTAAGTTAAGCTCAGTCGGATCTACAAAAATGATTTCCACGTCGCTACGTTTTTTGCCCTGTTCGGCCACCCAACGAGCAGCTTTAATAGATTCCCGTCCTTCGCGCGTGGTACCGCAGATTACCGCAATGATTACTTTGTCATTCATAGCTTCTCCTCTCTTTTTATTATACCTACTGGGCGATCAATGCGCGCTGTAATTATGTTGCACTTTTAACTTTGACGCATCGGACATCGCCAAGCTACAGTAATGTGGCTTTTACAAAAACTAAAACTCTCGAAAGGGGGTGGGCATGCGAAAAACTATTTCATTACGGTACATCATTGCGTTAGTGCTAACGCTACTGACGCTACCGATATCAATCTTTATCACACCGGCAACAGCCGAAGCTGCCGGCTGGTACTGTGGATCGCAGTGCAACAATAAGGCGCCTAATTGGGTGGTGCCGTCCAACGGAGTCCAGTGTAGCAATTCAGCGACAACGGTCGGTCAAGGCCATCCGGTGGCCAACTATATGACCGTCGGCATGCGTGGCCTGGTGGAAGAGAGAAACGAAACCGATCTGTCGCTGACGGTTACCGTCAAGTATTCTACGGTTTGCCGGACAATCTGGGCGGTAATTACCGGTAATCAATCCGTGGAGAGGATCGGCTGCAGTTCGTACATGGACCGATTTATCCCTACCTTTTGGACTAGTCCCAACTTTGGCTGTCCAGGCAATGGCACTACATTAACCACCAACATGGTTGATGATCGCAGCCCAACCGGCGGCCTGGCGGCTCAGGCGGAACTATACGACCAACTTCCTCGCCTGGTCTGCTACTCTACTCCCGGGCCCGACCAACCTTGCACCAGTTCCGGCATATCCGCGGTAACGTTTAGCTACATCAAGGCCTGGTGAGTCTACCTCGTTCCGGTATACTAAACTGGTAATGTCTGTTTTATTCCAGGCTGCCATTTTAGGAATTCTTGAGGGGTTGACTGAGTTCTTGCCGATTAGCAGCACCGGCCACCTGATTGTGGCCGAGGAAGCGCTGGGGTTCAGTGACCCCTCAGATATCTTCACGGTTGTCATCCAACTGGGCGCGGTTGCGGCGGTTATTTGGTATTTTAGGCATGACCTGCGCATGCGGCTCCACGGCCTAAAGCGGCGCGATCCGGCTGCCCTGATCTTCTGGAAACTATTAGTAATTGCGACCATCCCGGCGGGGATTGCGGGCCTGCTGCTCGACTCGTCTATGGATAATCTAACTACGCCAACCGTCGTGGCTAGTGCTCTAATTATCGGTGGTGTTATTTTGTGGTTGGTCGATCGGCGACCGGTCAGTCGTAACACCAATCAGCCAGATGTTACCAGGGTTTCGACCAAGCAAGCTTGGCTAGTTGGCCTTGGTCAGTGCTTAGCCCTTGTTCCGGGCGTATCGCGTTCGGGTGCTACGATCATTAGTGGGCTAGCTGTCGGCATTGACCGGGCTACGGCTACCGCCTTTTCCTTTTACCTCAGCATTCCGGTGTTGCTGCTAGCCAGCGGCTTCAAGCTGATTGGCCACCGCGAAGACATCGCTGCCATCTCCGGTGGTGTGCCGGCCATATTGGTGGGAACTATCTTTGCCTTTGCAACCGCCTTGTTGGCCATTAGTTGGCTACTGCGCTACATTGCCCACCACAACTTCCAGTTGTTTGCGTACTACCGCATTCTGTTTGGTGTGATTATTCTGCTCTGGTTAGCTTAAGAACGACTTTCCAAATGATGAATTTGGTAGTGATTCAGCCCAAAATAGTGGGCAATCTCGTGCCACACAGTGTGCTTCACTGCCCGGCGCAGTTCCGGCAAAGAATTTGCATAGGCTAGAGCAGGATTTTTAAAAATGGTTATTTTGTCCGGGCCATAGTGTGTCTGCCCGCCGCGCTTGGTAAGCGGTACGCCCTCGTACAAACCAAAAAGCGTGACATCGCAGGCTAACCTTAACTCTTCCCGCTGCTTAGGTGTTGGCTCATCTTCGTACACAATAGCCACATTTTTAACGGCATCCATGTGTTCCTTCGGCAGCTCTTCCATGACCTCGGCAATTAAGGAGGCAAATTGTTCGTCGCTTAGTTCTATCATCCGCCTATTGTACTGCGTAATCGTTATTTGAGGCCAGGTGTGACTTAGGTCTATAGACTTTTTGACAACCCCAGATTATGCTTATGGTAAGGAGATTACAAAAAACTATGGCACAACAAGCAGTTACCCTCAAAAGTAAAACGGCATTTACCGGCTTTGCAGCGCTCTCGCTCGCGCGATTAAGCCTGGGCTTTATATTCTTATGGGCGTTTTTTGACAAACTATTTGGCTTGGGCTTCGCCACCTGCCGCGATGCAGTGAGCAATACGGTAGAGATGGGCTGTAGCCAAGCCTGGGTGCAAGGCGGATCGCCGACCGAGGGGTTCCTCTCGCACGCCACCCAAGGTCCATTTGCTTCATGGTTCCAGGGACTAGCTGGACAGGGTTGGGTTGATTGGTTATTTATGCTTGGACTTTTAGGCATCGGCTTTACGCTGTTCTTCGGCATAATGCTCCGCGTTGGAGCCATCGCCGGGTCGGTTATGCTATTTCTGATGTGGCTGTCGCTTCTATGGCCAGCAAACAATCCGTTTGTTGACGAACATATTGTCTATATATTTGTGCTTCTTACTATTGCTGCCTTTGCCCGCTACCAGAGACTTGGCTTCGCCCGATGGTGGCAAAAATGCTCCGTCGTTCGCAAAGCTCCTTGGCTCGTTTGAGTATACTTATCCTGGGAGGATAGAGTATATGACGAGTAGTTTAAAAAAGCAGCAGGGTATTGGACACATTGGCGTTATTGTCGCGGTTGCGGCTATCGCTATTGTGGCATTCGTTGGTTGGTTGGTGTGGCAAAACAACAACTCCAGCAGCACTGCCAGTGAAGCCGTACAGGAAGCGATTAAAAACGCGAAGTGCGATTACGATGATAAAGATCTCTGTAAATTCTTGAACGGCTGGAAGGCACAGACTGCATATAGCGCCACATCTACTTCACAGACTGATGGCCAAACCGTTACAACGAGCATTACCGTCGATGGCGACACCAAAAGCCACATCAAAGTGAGCGGTGGGCCGTTGGCCTACGAAACAATTACTATAGGCAACACTGTCTACACCAAAGCCGCCGATGGTACATGGTGGAAGCAAACCGTCAATGCCACCGATATCGATAAATACAAAACCGAAGGCATTGATTTTGCTGAACCAACAGGTAGCTCTGCCGAAGGCACTGTTAGTTATAAAAATCTTGGCAAAGAGAAATGCGGCGAGCTGACCTGTTTTAAATATCAATCGACAAGCCCCAGCGATACGACCACCACAACTTATATTTGGTTCGATGACGACGAATACCTACTGCGCCATATGCAAACAGTCGGCCAAGACGGTACCACCTATTCTTTCGAATTCAGTTATAAAGACGTTGCCATCGCAACCCCCACGCCAGTAAAGGAGCTGGGCGTTAACCAATACCTAGTGCCTGGGCAATCCGAACCAGCCACCCTACCTGGTACCGGTGACGATATGTCCGATGCCGAAATCGACTACAGCCAACCCTACTAAGAATGTAGAGGACTAGCGACGGCAACTTCGGGGGCAGGGACCGACTCTGGAGAGGTTAATCCAGCCAATGCAGCCAGGCCATCAAGTTCACCCCCACTATTATGTAACTCGGCGCGTGCGACCAAAGCCCCTATGGTTGGGGGTATTACTTCCGGTAGGCGAACATTAGCATGTCTACCTAAAAAAGTAGCTATTGTCTGAACTATCTCCAAGGTATCACCACCACCTAGACCTGCGTGATGTGGCCTTGCGCCACAAGAATCGGCCTGCAGTTCGATAACTGGCCCACGGTCGAGTGGCGAAACTTGACGCGTCTCGGCTATCTGGGCTGAGCAGCCCCAATTAGTGTGAAAATGGGTAACCGTGTAACTCATGACCTTCTACAATAACATATCTGGTAAATAAAAGCAATAACGCTTTACTCTGTTACACTGGCAGGCCTTGGGTCATTTCTGCCACTGCCTTGGCTGTATACACTTCTTCAAACACTGCCCCATCGCCCGCGCCAGTGCCACTAATCGCCCGCGTCATGGCCAAGTAAGCCTCCTCAGGCAACTCATCCCCGGGCTGTCCGGTTGACGGGTCGAGATAGTGCCCGCCATGCTCAAAACATCCGAGCAGCATTTCTCGCGTTGGACCCTGAAGACCTACGCTATAAAGTAAGCGAGGGCCATCATTTGGGGGCAAGACCGCTTGGCTACAAACCACTACGCCAAGACCACGATACGGTTCGTTCTCGGCCATGATTGTCCCAGCGGTCACCGCCCATAATCCCGTATTCTGCACTAACTCGTATGGGGTCCTCATATCTTCAAACACACCCCTTAGTGCATCCAGCAATCCACGATATGCCGGTGAGTGATTGTGTGGATTAGTGGTAAGCCTTTCGATAGCCATGGGTTACTTCGCTTGTCGTTTACGCGTATTTGGATCAAGCTGACGTTTGCGCAGGCGCAAACTCTTGGGTGTTACTTCTAACAGCTCATCGTTTTCGATAAAATCCAGACACTGCTCTAGACTGAAAATAGTTGGCGGCGTCAGCTGCACTACCCCATCAGACGACTTACTGCGCATGTTTGTAAGGTGCTTGGCCTTGCAAACATTAATCTCCATGTCTTCGCGGCGCGTATTCAGACCAATGATCTGACCCGCATAGACCTGAGTGGCCGGGCCAACAAATAGCGTGCCCCTGGCTTCGGCAGTTTCTAACGAATAAGGCATGGTGGTGCCGGTTTCGAAGGCAATTAATACGCCGTTCCGAAGCTGCTCAAGCATTGATCCAACAGGCTGGTAACCGGTAGTGAGGCTATTCATGACGATGGTACCCTTTGTGTTGGTCATCAAAATATTGCGCAACCCCAAAAGCGCGCGGGTTGGCAATTCGTAAATGAGTTTAGTGACGCCCTTTGGACTAGCAAATTGCTCTAGTAATGTCGCGCGGCGCTGACCGAGCTCCATCTGTACCGTACCGACATGCTCGGCCGGCACCTCGATAATCAACTCTTCGATCGGCTCAACGGTTTGGCCATCTTTTTGCTGCGTAACCACCTGTGGGCGGCCAACTTCAAATTCGTAGCCTTCGCGGCGCATGGTTTCGATCAACACGCTTAAATGTAATTCGCCGCGACCACTGACCAAAAAGCCAATGCCATCGTCTTGAACCCGCAGCCCAACATTGGTCTCTAGTTCTTTGGCCAGGCGTTCACCAATTTGGCGGGAGGTGTTAAATTCGCCCTCTTTGCCCTTAAACGGCGAGGTATTTGGCCCCAGGTATACCCGCAGTGTAGGTGCTTCAACCTCTATAACCGGCAGGGCTTCTGGGCTCAAGGCATCGGCAATTGTTTCGCCAATGCGGGCATCACCAATGCCAGTCAGTTGTACAATATCTCCAGCTACACCTTCGGGCACCTCAAACTTATCCAGACCATGGCTCATAAATACCAGTTCAACTTTAGCTTTGCTGATTGTGCCATCCGTCTTGCACAGCGCCACTTGGTCACCCGCGCGAACTCGCCCGCGGCTGATGCGACCAATAGCATATTTGCCCTTAAAGCTATCCCAGGCCAGAGCAGTTACCAGCATTTGAAAAGGCTTGTCTAGTTCTATCGCCGGGGCTGGCACATGCGTAATAATAGCGTCAAAAATGATATCTAGATTGCCCTCAGCCTCTATATCGGCGGGCACAGTTTGCCATGCCTTACCAGCCCGACCAACCGCGTAATACACTGGATAATGCAGCTGGTCCTCGTGTACCGCTAGCTCCAAAAACAAATCGGCCAGTTCGTCCTCAACCTCAGCAATTCGGCTACCGGGTTTATCTATTTTATTAATCACGACAATCGGCTTAAGCCCGTTAGCTAACGCTTTGGCCAGCACAAACTTGGTCTGCGGCATTGGGCCTTCCTGGGCATCGACAATCAACAGACAACCATCGGCCATATTGAGGGTGCGCTCAACCTCGCCAGAAAAATCAGCGTGTCCGGGGGTGTCGATAATGTTAATCCGGTAGTCATCGTGCTGTACTGCAGTCACTTTGGCAGTAATGGTGATGCCGCGTTCTCGCTCTTGGTCACCGCTGTCCATAATAAGCGTCTGAGACATTTCGGCCTGGTTGTCGCGGAAGGTTTTGGACTGCTTGAGCAGGCCATCTACAAGCGTCGTCTTGCCATGGTCAACATGCGCAATAATAGCGATGTTACGGATTTTCGTTGGATCTTGTATAGATGACATAAATAAAAATGCCCTTCCCGGGCGTTTATATCTGTAATTATAGCATAAGCGAGGACTTATCTCAAGAGATAAAGTTTGACTCAGTAATATTGATATGTCGTAATAACAATCGACATTCCCTACTGTGTCGCTATACTAAAATAGTTATAGAAAACACATAGTATGTCAGCTACTTACCGCAATATATACACCTGTCTTATCTGTTCTTATATTAGTTTTTTGTCCCTCATTGTCCTATGCATTTTGCTGCGGCCGGATATCTTCGAACATCCAGACTATGCCATCAGCTATTTTGGCAGCCCCGGGCCTGCCGCCCCGGCGTACTATATCGGCTTCGCCATCATTATTAGCTGTCTAGTTGTCATTATCACTCAACTGCCGAAAACGTTTAAGATGTTGCGATTTGGGTTTTTGTCTGCCGCCGTCTGCCTGACCGGTATTGTGCTGACATCTTATCCTCAAGGACAGGACTTCCTGTGGACCCATGGAATATTTAGTGTTGCATTAGTGGTTAGCCAATCGATTGCGGTGGTCTGGATCATCAGGCGACAAGATGCCTCCGCGGTCGACTATGTCTTGGCCTTTGCGTTCTGGTGCGCCGTTATCCTGGGCCTGATCTCTAGTCGGTGGATAGCGCTGATACCAGGGTTAAGTGTATTCCCTGAGATTCTGCTCTTTAGTGCGGATATATTATTACTTGGCCGGACTACACTTCGATTATTGTCAGCTGAGCAAAAAGCCACATAGACAGTCATTCTTGTACACTATAGCTATGCAACCACTTGCCGAACGGATGAGGCCCGAGACGCTTGACCAAGTTATTGGCCAAAAGCATCTGCTCGAACATGGGCATATTATTAGGCAGATCATCGAGCGCAAGCAGCCAACTAGCCTTATTTTGTGGGGGCCGCCGGGCAGTGGCAAAACTACCCTTGCCCGTATTATTGCCGCGGGCACTGGTGCCGAATTTGTAGAGATGAGCGCCGTTACCGGCAAGAAAGCCGATGTTACTAAGGTTATAGAACTGGCTCAGGCCAACCACCGCCTAGGCATGCGCACTATTCTGTTTGTGGACGAAATTCATCGCTTTAACAAAGCCCAACAAGACGCTTTTTTGCCGTATGTCGAGGACGGCACGATCATACTGATTGGCGCCACCACCGAGAATCCAAGCTTTGAAGTAATTACACCACTGCTTAGCCGCTCGAGGGTGCTAGTTCTCGAGCCGCTGACTAAAAACGACATCATTGCCATCTTACAAAAAGCGGCTAAAGCCGAAAAATTAACCGCCAAGCGACTGCCGGCCAAAAGTATTGACCTACTGGCCGAATTATCAGGGGGCGATGCGCGCGTGGCGCTAGGCAACCTAGAACTTGCCCTACAACTTACCGACAAAACAGTCACCGCCGATGTAGTGACCACCGCGGCCCAAAAACGCGTGCCCGGCTACGACAAAGCTGGCGAAAACCACTACAACATTATCAGCGCCTTCATCAAAAGCCTGCGCGGCAGCAACGCCGACGCGGCACTGTATTACATGGCCCGTATGCTGCAGGCCGGCGAAGACCCAAAGTTTGTGGCGCGCCGTATGGTTATCTTTGCATCGGAAGATATCGGACTGGCAGCGCCGGCAGCACTCAACTTGGCTGTTTCGACCTTTTTGGCTATCGAACGTATTGGCTTACCCGAAGGCAACTACGCCCTATATCATTGCGCCGCGGTTCTGGCCAAAGCCCCCAAATCGCGCATCATTGCCGACGCAATGAGCAAGGCTCAAGCTGCGGCCCGCGAATATCCCGACCTACCCGTTCCTCTGCATTTGCGTAATGCACCAACCAAATTAATGAAGGATCTGGGATATAACAAGGGCTACAAATGGCAAGCCGACTTTCGGCACGCAGACGGGTTTTTACCCACAGAAATTGCTGATCTCAAATTCCTGTAACCACTAAGCACTAGTAGTTTTTTGAAGCCATCTTTACAAACGTTGTATACTAAAAAGTACTTATGAAAAGGAAATTAGGCACACTAGTGCTTTTTATTTTGCTCATACTGACAGTTGTTGCATTGACCCAAGTCGACGGTTTCGCTACTACAAGCGCGCTGACGAAGGAAAACCAACATGCAGCTAAGTAGCCCCGCATTTACCAACAACACTTCTATTCCGGCAGATTACACCTGCCAAGGTAAAGGCATTAGCCCACCGCTTATTATTAGTGACATCCCTGAAGCCACTCAAAGCTTAGCCCTCATTGTTTCCGACCCAGACGCGCCACATGGCGAGTTTATTCATTGGATTGTCTGGAATATTTCGGCAGCAACCGCAACTATTCCCGAAGGCGAACTCCCTGCCGGTGCCATCCAAGGCGAAAACGATTTCCGCAATGTCGGATATGGCGCACCCTGCCCACCCTCGGGCACCCATCGTTATGTGTTTGAAATCTATGCCTTAAATAATCAGCTGGCACTCGAATCGGGTGGCATGGTTGGCGCCCTACGCGAAAAACTGCAAGATCACATCCTAGATAAAGCCCAGCTAATTGGCACCGTCAGCGCAAAAACCTAAACTATCTTCTCCCAGGGCAAATTCTCTTTGCCAAAATGGCCATAGGCACTTGTTTGGCTATAAATTGGGCGAGCTAGGTCAAGCGTATCGATAATACCCCGTACCGACGTATCGATAAGCTTGTCTTTAAAGGCGTACAACTTTGCTTCGCTTACTTTGGCAGTACCAAAGGTCTCGATAGTCTGCATTAAGGGCTTTGGATGACCAATCACGTAGGCTAGTCCCACTTCACAAGCATCGGCCAGACCAGCAGCCACAATGTTTTTGGCAATGTAACGGGCAGCATATGCACCAGAGCGGTCAACCTTACTGGGGTCCTTACCACTAAACGCGCCGCCGCCAACGCGTGCATAGCCTCCGTAGGTATCAACCACAATCTTACGGCCGGTTAGACCGGCATCGCTCTCCGGCCCAGGGATGTGCCATAGCCCAGTGCCATTAACGACAATATGCTCGTCCGCGGGAAGGTCAAAACCATACTTTTTAAATACGGGCTTAAAAATATGCTCAATAACATCGGCCCGGACGTCGGCTGCCGACTGATCTTCGTCGTGCGCAACGGCCGCCACCAATTTTTCGACAGCCACTGGTTTGTTGTCTTCGTAACGGACCGTTACCTGCGCTTTGCCATCGGGTCTAAGCCACTTGAGTGTCCCCTTTTCGCGCATGTCGTCGATGCGCCGGGTCAATGCATGGGCCAAAGCAATCGGCAGCGGCATTAGCTCTGGCGTCTCTTTGCAGGCATAGCCAAACATCATGCCCTGGTCGCCAGCGCCATCTTGGTCTACACCCAAGGCAATTTCTGGTGACTGCTCATGAATATCATTGCTAAAAATAGACTCCTGGCTAAAACCCCAAGCTGGTATAGTGTAGCCAAGACGTTTCACCGTATCACGCACAATTTGTTCGTAATCAATCTTGGCCTTGGTTTTAATCTCGCCATATAGGCTAATTTGGTTGGCGCCGGCTACCGTCTCAATGCCAGTACGAGATTTGGGATCCTGAGCTAAAGCCGCGTCCACAATCGCGTCAGAAATGGCGTCACAAATTTTGTCTGGGTGGCCAGCACAGACGGACTCGCTGGTAAACAGCCTGGAACTTACTTTTGGCATAAAAATATCCTCTCTGCTCTTAGCAAGAAAGGATGCATCAAATCAGCATATCTTTCCCGCTAATCGCGGGCTAGATGTGGCACCTTACCAATTAAGAAAGGGGAACCCAAATGGGGTTTCCCTTTCTTAGCCTCGGCTTCGCCTCGGGATCTATCCCTTCCGATTGGAAGTTATTTTTGGCGAGTAAATCGCTAAAAATAACTGGCTTAGCTCTGGTAAGCAGGTTGCCGGCAGATCAACGAGCTAGATCTCTCCCTGCACTCTGTATATTCTTAATTGTTAATAGTTTAAAGTATAGCAAAGCCTTTACTTTGTGCAAAAATTATTTTATTATCCGTTCCCATGCGCCAAACTGAGGTCAATCTGCTTCTCCTACGGAACAACTTTAACTATGCAAGGCCAAATAATACTGTCAGCAACATGGTCATGCGCCTGGTGGTAGGTATGCAGTTGAAAGGTGGCGACCAGATACAAATCCCAAACTTCCCTGTTTCTAGGCATGTTGATCCTTTTGCAGCAACGCTTGATTCGGCGTTCGCCGCCCGTCTGCATGCGTTGTTCAAATACTATGTAGCGCCTACATTTCGTAGCGATAATGACAGACCGCCGACGTATAGTTCTTTTTCGGCCTTGAAATACTTACACGGATTAGCGGACTACGCCGATGACGACCCTAACGCTGTTAACGAATACAAGACAATAGATACCAAGGTCAATCAGAATGCACTAACACACTCCACCCCCTATTTGCTGACCGCTAAAGGCGGCCTTGCTGTCGGTGCCGTCACCGGCTATTCAAACCCACTCTACAGCTTTAGCATCCTTGACGAAGACCGGTGCCTCAATCGGTCAGTCTCATGGGAAGGCGGGTTGGTTGTTGTACGCAACGAGGACTTTATGGACTACGTCGAAGCGAGCGACATAAAACAGCTTGCCCCAATAGCTAGATAAAAAACCTAACACTAAGGCGTGACCGTCTTGCAAGGGGACCATACCTAATCGTCACTAAATGTGCGGATCAAAATATTCAGTTGTTGGCGCCGCCGCCGATACCGATACCGGTAAAATAGTAAGGAACAGAGAGCCGATCATAATAAGAGCTAGAGCGAGATAGCGCATTTTTTTAGACATGATTCCCTCTTACATTAATTTAATATTAACTTGTCGACGCATGTAACTATATCAAAAAAGAACGCAGACAAGTAACAAAGAATCCTGCCTCTTCGTGGTTCATGGTCAAGTGCTCGTACATCGGCCTGGTAAAAACAGCGCTCTGCTGGTACAATACCCCTGTTATTCCTTTGCACGAAAGGAAAAGAGCAGCCCGAGACTTCGGCTTGGCCGAAGCCCGGCGCGATGAGAAAAACCTTTAGGTTTGTCTCATGGGCCTTCGATGGGGGTTGGCCAAGTGGTAAGGCACTGGGTTCTGGTCCCAGGATCGGGGGTTCGAATCCCTCACCCCCAGCCATGAAAAGGTGCTCATTCGCCAGTGGCGAGTGGGCGCTTTTTCATTCCGGGCGTGTGAGGGGATTCGAACGACAAAGTCCAGTGGACTTTGGCC
>Ga0111538_10003001_pt1 | contig 23631 bp, 20 predicted proteins | sample SoiMethybrSBSTD1_FD_79669 | JGI IMG/M metagenome (GOLD analysis project Ga0111538, IMG submission 79669) | Bulk soil microbial communities from a Populus tree surrounding site in Tennessee, USA - Soil MetaG P. TD hybrid SBSTD1 (version 2)... | ecosystem: Environmental > Terrestrial > Soil >...
AGGGAATCAGCGGGGTCGTGTACGTCGGCACCGGGGGAACCGAGAGCTCCCGGTGCCGTGCTATCCGCCGGACGCCATCGCGCTGGCGCTACGCGCGGGTATCCCCATCTACGCCACGCCGGACGCGCTCGGCCACGCCGAGCCCTCGCCGGCGCCGCCTCCCGGCGTCGTCAGCGAGTGGCTCGAGCGTGTGCGTCCGGCCGACTTTCGACAGCCCTCCGACGAGGCCTGACCGAAGCGGTTCAGGCGAACATCGAGAAGTCTTCGGCCTTCTCGGTGATGAACTCCAGCAGGGCCGGCACGCCCTCGCGCGTCTTGGCGACCGCGCGCCGGATCGCCGGGACGATGTCATCGGGCTCGGTGACCCGCTCGCCGTAGCCGCCCAGAGCCTTGGCGAAGTCGGCGTAGTTGCCGCTGATGTCGGTCGAGCGGTACTTCTTGGTGGCGGTCTGCATGATCTTCAGCTCGATGGCCATCGAGAAGTTGTTCGACAGCACGGACAGAATGGGGATGCGCTCGCGCACCGCCGTCTCGAAATCCATGCCGGTGAAGCCGATGGCGGCATCGCCCCAGAAGTTGACGCAGAGCTTCTCGGGATTGGCCAGCTTGGCGCCCATGGCCAGGCCGAGGCCGTAGCCGAGCTGGGTCGTCTTGCCCCAGCCGATATAGGTCAGCGGCTCGGTCGGCTCCCAGAAGGGCGAGATCTGGTCCCGCGGGCTGCCGGCGTCGTGGGTGATGATGGTGTTGGCCACGTCCACCGTGTGCATCAGGTCCCACAGCACGCGATAGGGCGACAGCGGCGACGTCTTCTGCGTGAGCCGCGGCATCCACTGCGCCAGCCACTCCTGCTTCAGCGTGGCGATTTCCTTCGTGACGGCGGCCATCCGGCCCCGCGGCTTGCCCTTCAGCCGGTCCTTCACCTCGGCGATCAGCGCCTCCAGCGTGAGCGCGGCGTCGCCGGCCAGCGCGATGTCGGCCACGACGTCCTTGTTGATGTCGAGCGGGTCGAGGGTGGCGTGGGCGATGCGCTTGCCTTTCGGCATGGCCACGCCGTAGTTGGTCGAGGTGAAGCTGCAGCCGATGCCGAAGATGAGGTCCGCGTTGTTCAGGAAGTGGTGCAGCTGCTTGCTGATCGAGCGCCCGCCCGAGCCGAGCGACAGCGGGTGGTTCTCCGGGAACGCGCTCTTGCCCTGCAGCGACGTGGTGACCGGCGCCTCCAGCAGCTCGGCCAGCTCGCGCAGCTGCTTCCAGGCCCGCGCGTAGTGCACGCCCTGGCCGGCATAGATGACCAGCCGGTTGGCCGCGACGAGCTCGGCGGCCAGCGCGGTGACCGATTGTGGATCCGGGGCCATGCGCAGCCGCGGCGCCGGCGTGTAGACGAAGTCGTCGGGTATCTCCGCGCGCATCACGTCGACGGGAATCTCGACCATCACCGGGCGCGGGCGACCGTTCTTCACCTGCGTGAAGGCGCGCCGCATGGCGTCCGGCACCGATTCGGGCAGCGTGACCTGCTCGCACCACTTGGTGACGTGCTGGAAGTTCATGAGCGCGGAGAAGTTCGGCGTGATGTTCAGGAGCTTCCGCGGATAGCCACCGGGCAGCACCACGATCGGGACCGAGTCACCGAAGGCCTGGGCCACGCCGCCGAACGCGTTCTCCGTCCCCGGGCCGTGCTGCATGGCGAACACGCCGATGCGCTGGCCGGAGGAGATGCGGCTGACCGCGTCCGCCATGTGTAACCCCACCCGCTCCTGGCGAACGATGATGGTACGGATGTCTTCCTCGGCGGCGGCCTCGATGATCTGGTTGACCGGGTAGCCGATGAGGAACTCGACGCCTTCCTTCTTGAGGATCTTCGCGACGGCGGTGGCGGCTTTCACGGCTGGCTCTCCTCTCTCGCTCCGGCGCGGGCCGGTGCCCGGCAGGGTATCACGTCCGCCGGCTGGAGAGTCGTTCCGCCGGGGCTCTACTCCTGAGGTGAGACTCCGTACCGCACGATCGAGCGTGCGGTTGGCTGCAGGCGCACGGTGACGACGTCAGCGGTCGACAGCGACTTCAGCTCGCCTTGGGGATTCCACTCGGCGTGCAGCCGGGCGTGGTACGCGGCGTCCCGGTACGCGGTGAGGACGACGAGCAGCGCGGCGTCCTGAGTGACCTTCAGGCGCGGATAGTCGTTGGGCGCGAGCTCGGCCACGAAGTGCCCGAGCATCTGGTGGCCGCGCTCGAGCAGCGCGGGGCGCAGGCGCTCCTCGAACGCGTGGACCAGGCGGTCGAGCCGACCCGCGGCCCGGTAGAAATCGGCGACGACGAGGCCGGTGGTCGGCGAGACGAGACCCGCCGCCTCGGACGCGCGGTCCTCGAGCGACAGCCCGCCGGTCAGTCGCTCGATCAAGTCCAGGGGCTGGAGCAGGTGCACGTCTTCGTGATCTCGGATCATGGCGTTGGCCTCGGCCCGCCGCGCCTGCCAGAAGGCGCCGTCGTAGAAGTCGTCGAGACCACGCCGCCGCGTCTTCATGTCGGCGAAGCCGCGGATCCACAGGAAGCAGTCCGGGTGATCGACGACCGCGAACTGCCCGAGCACGTGCATGCCCTCGTCCCGCTGGGACAGGAGGAAGTGCTCCTCGAAGTAGCGGATGAAGTCGGCTCGCCGGCCGTCCTGCAGGACGTAGTTGCGCAGCTCGATCACCTGCATGGCGGCGCCTCCTACCCGTCCTCGCGGGTGCTGACCATGATCCAGTTCTTCTCCCAGGTGAGGCCCTCGTCGGCCGAGAAGTCCTGCTCCCAGCGAGCGTGGGTCGCGCTGATCTCGGACCAGGTGAACCGGACGATGATCGGTCGCCCGTCTTCCTCGTCGCGCCCCTCGAAGCGCCCGATACCGTCGGCGAACGCGCCGATGACCGGCGGCGCGAACATCCCCAGGCGATTGCTCGTCCAGTACAGCCGCCAGGTCGCGGTCCGAGGGTCGTAGAGACGCACGGTCATCCCGACGAATCCTGGCCAGTGATCGGTCGTGAGCACGTCCGTGTTGCCGAGGCCGCCGGGGAGCATCCGGGCGTCGCTGCAGGCTTCGAAGACCTCCCACTTCGTGCAGCCCTTCAGGCGCTCGACCAGGCGCTCGTTCCGCACCCGCCAGCGCCCAGTGTAGAAATCGAAATCGTGCGAACCGTCGCGGTCGCCGTCAGCGTGGCGCATCGCCGTCCTCCTTCCTCGTCGTCACGCGCTGATTGTGGACTCGGCGAGGCGGCCGGCCGAGATCCACTTTCGCGCGCGGACATAGGGCCACTTGCGCGCGGGGCCCGCTGGTATCATCGATCGAGCCTCAGAGGGCTCTTTGGATATGGCCACTCTGCCGCCCACGTCGCTCTTCGTCCGGCTCGATTCTCGGCTGCGCCAGGGCTTGCAGCAGCAGATCTACGCGAGCATCCGTCGCGCAATTCTCGACCGGGTCGTCGCCCCGGGCGCGCGGATGCCGTCGTCCCGCGCGCTGGCCGTCGATCTCGGGGTGTCGCGCACCACCACGTTGCTGGCCGTGCAGCAGCTGCAGGCCGAAGGCTATCTCACCGCCCGGCGCGGCTCCGGCACCTCCGTGGCCGTCGAGCTCCCGGACGATCTCCTGCAGCGGCGCGGCGTCGCGCTGCCATCGAAGGCCAGACACCCCGCGCTGTCCCGACGCGGGGCGGCGGTGGTGGCCTCGCCCCACGGCGCCGAGCGGCTCAGCGGGCCGCCACGCGCCTTTCGCCTCGGCACGCCGGCCGTGGATCTCTTCCCCCTGAGCGCGTGGTCGCGACTGGTGAATCGACGCCTGCGGTCGGTGACCGGCGCGCAGCTGGACTACGGCGACCCGGCGGGTTTCCGCCCGCTCCGCGAGGCAATCGCCACCCACGTGCAGACGGCGCGGGGGACACGCTGCGACGCCGAGCACGTGCTGATCGTGGCCGGCGCGCAGCAGGGGTTCGAGCTCGTGTGCCGGCTGCTGCTCGATCCGGGCGACCGCGCCTGGATGGAGGAGCCCGGCTATCCCGGCGCCCGCAGCGCGCTGCGGGCCGCCGGGGCGCGCATCGTGCCGGTGCCGGTCGACGCCGAGGGCCTGGACGTCAGCGCGGGAGCGCGGCGGGCCGCCGATGCGCGGCTCGTCTACGTGACGCCCTCGCACCAGTACCCGCTCGGCGTGCCGATGAGCCTGTCCCGGCGGCTGGCCCTGTTGAGCTGGGCGCGGGCGGCGCGCGCGTGGGTGATCGAGGACGACTACGACAGCGAGTTCCGCTATGGCGCCCGGCCCATCCCGTGTCTGCACGGGCTCGACGTGGATGGGCGCGTCATCTACGTCGGCAGCTTCAGCAAGACGCTCTTTCCGGCGCTCCGGCTGGGCTTCGTGATCGTGCCGCCCGATCTGCAGGCCGGTCTCGTGGCCGCGCGGGCCGCGGCCGATCAGCACCCGCCCACGCTCGACCAGGCCGTGCTCGCCGACTTCATCGTCGACGGTCACTTCGCGCGCCATCTGCGCCGTATGCGGCTCGTGTACCAGGAGCGGTTGGAGGCGCTCAACGCGGCGGCGGAGCGATGCTGCCGCGGCGTGTTGCGTGTGCGACGAGTGCGGACCGGTCTCCACGCGCTGGCCGACCTCGAGGGTGTCGATGCCGTCCGCGTGGTGAAGGAGGCGGCGGCGCGCGGGGTGGAGGTGGCGTCTGCCGCCGCCTACTGCGCGTCTCGCACCGCGGCGCTCAACGCGCTGGTCCTGGGCTTCGGCGCCGTGCGACCGGAGGCGCCGCGGCGGGGGATGGAGCGGCTGGCCGCCGCGATCGAGGCCGCGCGGCGTCGTTGACGGGCCGGGTCGCGAGACTTACCCTCGGCCCACGCAATCAGGGAGGCGGCGATGGCCAAGGCCGGGTTCCGGATCATGGACAGTGACATCCACGTGCTCGAGCCGCACGACCTCTGGGTCCGCTACATGGAGCCCGGGTTTCGCGAGCAGGCGCCGCGCTTCGCACCCATCGAGGGCTCGGCGTACGAGGGCTGGCAGTTCGACGGCAAGGTGTTCCCCGCGTTCGTCGACCGGCCGGACCGCCGGCGACTGGCGCGCGTCCGCAAGGACAAGGCGCGCGTCCGCCATCTCGCCACCGGACGCTACCGCGATCCGGCCGAGGACCTGCCGGGCGGTGACCCGCAGGCCATGCTCCAGGCCATGGACCGCGAGGGGATCGACGTGTCGATCGTCTTTCGCACGATGGCCTCGCACCTCATTGCGGTGGACGGCCTGGATCCCAAGCTCTCCGCCGCCGTGTGCCGCGGCTTCAACAACTGGCTCGGCGATTTCTGCGACAAGGACCGCACGCGGCTGAAGCCCGCGGCGCTCATCCCCCTGCAAGACACGACGCTGGCAGTGGAGGAGGCCCGGCGGGCGGTGCGCGATCTGGGGGCCGTCGCCCTGATCCTGTCCAACCATCCGGTCGACGGGCGGCCGTGGTACGACACGCACTGGGATCCGGTGTGGGCGGAGGCCGAGCGGCTCGGTGTGCCGATCACCTTCCACGGCATCCAGATGGCGTACCAGGAACACCTCGGTCGCCGGTTCATGGATAACTTCGCGCTCGCGCATGCGGCCGGCCACCCGATCGAGCTGATGCTGGCGCTCGGCAGCCTGCTGACGGGCGGCGTCTTCGCGCGCTACCCCGGCCTGCGCGCGGCCTTTCTCGAGGGCAGCTGCAGCTGGGTGCCCTGGTGGCTGTGGGTGCTCGACGAGCGGGTGGAGAAATTCGGCGACGATGAGCGCTTCGCGTTGACCATGCCGCCCAGCGAGTACTTCCGTCGCCACTGCTGGGTCTCGGTCGAGCCCGACGAGGCGCTGGCCGCACAGACCTTCGCCACGCTCGGCGACGACAACATCGTCATTTCCAGCGACTGGCCCCACGACGACTCGGCGTATCCGCATGCCGTCGACGAGTTCCTGGCCATCGAGGGCGTGAGCGCGGAGAGCAAGCGCAAGGTGCTGTGGGACAACTGTGCGCGTCTGTACCGTCTGGAGAGGAGACCATGACGCCTCAGAAGAAGATCGCGTACGTCCAGGCCGCCTGGCACACGGACATCACCGACCACTGCAAGCAGGCGTTCGTCGCCGCGCTGGCCAAGCACGGCTACGACGCGGGCCACATCGAGTTCTTCTCCGCGCCCGGTAGCCTGGAGATCCCACTGATGGCCAAGAAGCTCGCCAAGACCGGCCGGTACGCCGCCGTGTGCGCGAGCGGTTTCGTCGTCGACGGCGGCATCTACCGGAATGACTTCGTCGCGCAGGCCGTCCTGCAGGGGATCGTGCAGACGTCACTGGAGACCGAGGTGCCGATTCTCTCCGCGGTCCTGACCCCGCACCACTTCCACGAGCACGCCGTGCACCAGGACTTCTTCCGCGCCCACATGGCGACCAAGGGCGAGGAGCTCGCCAGCGCCTGCCTGGCGATCATCGAAAACCTCGCGGCGGTCTGACCCGAGGCGTGATGAGGAGCGCCCCGGCTTCGCCGGGGCGCTACGAACGCCCGGGGGGGAATGGGGGGCCATTTCGGAGCCCCCCATCTCCGAGGAAATCGAGGGCGACGGCGACGTGCATGGCGACGCCGTGGGGGAGTGCGGACTCGTTGACGATCATGCGGTTGGAGTGGTTGGGCGGCGCCGGGCCCTCGGCGGGCTTGGTGCCGAGGAAGGCGAAGGCGCCGGTCACGCGCTGCAGCACGTAGGAGAAGTCCTCGCTGCCCATGATCGGGGTGGCCATGGTCTGCACGTGCTGCGGGCCGAGCAGCTCCGTCGCCACCCGCACGACGCGATCGGCGAAGACGTCGTGATTCACCGTGACCGGATAGCCGCGGATCAGGTTCACCTCGACCTTGGCGCCGTGGGCCGCCGCGACGCCCTCGGCGACGCGCTTGACGCCTTCGAGCACGTTGTTGCGGGTCTTCTCCGACACCGTGCGAATGGTGCCGAGCAGGCTGGCGGTCTCGGGGATGATGTTGCGCGTGGTGCCGGCCTCGATCTTGGCCACGGTGACCACGGCGGGATCGAACGCGTTCACCCGGCGCGTGACCAGCGTCTGGAAGGCCTGGACGATCTCGCAGGCGATCGGGATCGGGTCGAGGCAATCGTGAGGCGCGGAGGCGTGGCCGCCGTCGCCGCGCACGAGGATCTGGAACGTGTCGCCGGAGGCAAGCATCGCGCCGCCGCGGGTCGCGATGACGCCGGCCGGATGACGGGCGCCCACGTGCAGCCCGAACGCGGCATCCGGCTTGGTCTCGCCCTCGAGCAGGCCCTCCTCGATCATCACCCGCGCCCCGTGATAGCCCTCCTCGCCGGGCTGGAACATGAACACCACGCGACCGGGCAAGGTCGCCCGGCGTGCCACGAGCATGCGTGCTGCGCTCACCAGCATTGCGACGTGGGTGTCGTGCCCGCAGGCGTGCATGGCGCCGGCGACCTCGGAGGCGAACGGCAGCCCGGTATCTTCCTGCAGGGGCAGGGCGTCCATGTCGGCGCGCAGCAGCATCGTGGGGCCCGGCCGGCCGCCCTCGAGCGTGGCCACGACCGAGGTCGTCTTCTGGCCGGTGCGCGTCTTCAAACCGAGACCGTCGAGCGCCTCCAGCACCGTCTGCTGGGTGCGGGGCAGGGTGAGGCCGATCTCGGGGTGGCGATGGATGCGGCGGCGGAGTGCGACCGTGTCGTCCAGCAGGCCGCGGGCCTCGTCGAGCAGCGTCGCGTGATTCCCAGTCATCGTCGTCTCCTGGCGCGAAAGGCCTAGAGCTTACCGCAAATCCGGTACAATCGACGGCAACCGGAGGGCGCTCGATGAATATCTTCAAGGCCATGGCGGTGAAGGATGTCGAGGAAGCGAGCCGGGTGATCCCGGTGATCGACGTCGCGCCGGCGTTTCGCGGTGTGCCGGGTGGGCTCGATGCCGTCGCGGCCCAGGTGCGCAGGGCGAGCGAGCAGGTCGGCTTCTTCTACGTCGCCGGCCACGGCGTGCCCGAGGCGCTCATCGACAGCGCCTTCGCCGCCTCACGCGAGTTCCACGCCCTGCCGCTATCGGACAAGCTGGCGCTCAAGCTCAACCAGAACAACATCGGCTACCTGCCGGTGAACGAGAGCATCCAGCGCGCCTCCACGGTGCACAAGGCCACCCGTCCCAACTTCAACGAGAGCTTTTTCATCAGCCACGAGCGCGGCCCCGCCCACCCCGACGTGGTGGCCGGCACGCCGCTCCGCGGCGCCAACCAGTGGCCGGCGGGGCACGACCGGATGCGCGCGGCGATGGTCGGATACTTCAAAACCATGGAATCGCTCGGCGCGCGGATGCTACCGGTGCTGGCACGCTCGCTCGAGATGCCGGCCGGCTTCTTCGCTCCGGCGTTCGCCAACGAGGCGCACATCAACCTGCGCTTCCTGCACTATCCGCCCCAGGAGATCGACGATCCCGAGCAGTTCGGCCAGGGCCCGCACACCGACAACTCGTTCATCACGTTCCTGGCCCGCGAGGACACGCCGGGCCTCGCCGTGCGGCTCCCGAGCGGCGAATGGCTATCGCCGCCGCTGATTCCGGGGACGTTCCTGGTCAACCTGGGCAACGTGATGAAGCGCTGGTCGAACGACCGCTTCCTGTCCACGCCCCACGGCGTGGTGAACGACTCGGGCCGCGACCGCTACTCGATCGCGTTCTTCTACAGCCCGAACATCGACGCGACGATCGAGTGCCTGCCCACGTGCACCTCGGCCGCCAATCCCCCGCGCTATGAGCGCGCCCTCTACGGCGATCTCGTCAAGGCCTTCTACAGCGCGAATTACTTCCACCAGAAGGATCACGCCCGAGAGGGCTAGTTACAGCAGGGGCCCGGCTTTTTACAGCAGAGCGGGGCGGCCGACGACTTCGGCGACGATGCGGACGAGTGCGGCGGGGGAGACCGGCTTCGTGACGTGGGCGGTGAAGCCGGCGGCGAGGGCGCGGTCGCGGTTTTCCTCGCCGGCGTAAGCGGTCAGGGCCACGGCGGGGATGCGGCCGCCGTGCTCGCGCTCGCGCTCGCGGACGCGACCGATGAGATCGTATCCGTCGGCGCCTGGCATCCCGATGTCGCTGATCAGCACGTCGATGTAGGTCCCGGCCAAGATGTCGAGGGCGGCGTCCGCCGAGTCCGCCTCGCGGACCTCGGCCCCGCAGTCGGCCAGCACCGTCTTGACCAGGCGGCGCGAATCCTCGTGATCGTCGACCACCAGAGCCCGCACGCGATCGAGCCTGGGCAGAGCAGCGTCCTCGCGCGGGCGCCTGCTCTCGCCGGGCGTGCCCGCAGCGACCGGCCGCGCTTCGCGCGCCAGTAGCGGCAGGTACACCGTGAACGCCGCACCCTGATCCTCGCCGGCGCTGGCCGCCTCGACGCGGCCGCCGTGCAGAACGACCAGCCGCCGCACGATCGCCAGTCCCAAGCCGAGCCCTCCGTGTCGTCGCGTGCTGCTGCTGTCGGCCTGGTGGAACGACTCGAAGATGTGCGGCAGCATCGCGGCGTCGATGCCCTGGCCGGTGTCGGTCACCGTCAGGCGCGCGGCGTTGTCCACACGGTCCAGGTGGACCTCGATGCGGCCGCCTTCGGGGGTGAACTTGGCGGCGTTGCCGAGCAGGTTCAGCGCGATCTGCTCGAGGCGGACGGCGTCGCCTGGGACCCAGGCCGCGTCGGGATCGATCGCCACCGAGACCACGAGCTTGCGCGTCTCGGTGTCACGCCGGACCGACTCGAGCGCGTGCTCGATGACCACCCTCAAGTCGACCGGCCGCTTGTCGATCTGAAGCTTGCCCGCCACGATGCGCGAGACGTCGAGCAGATCGTTGATGAGCTGCGCCTGCACGCGCGTGTTGCGCTCGATGCTGGCCAGCGCCGAGGCCGCCTCCTCGCCGGACAGTCGGCCGGAGCGGAGCATCAGCACCCAGCCGAGCATGGCCGTCAGCGGCGTGCGCAGCTCGTGCGAGAGCGTGGCCAGGAACTGATCCTTGGCGCGATTGGCGCCCTCGGCTTCCGCGTAGAGCCGGGCATTGTCCACCGCGATCGCGGCGCGCTGGGCGAGATCGCGAGCCATCGCGAGGTCGGCCGGGCCATAGCGCCGCTCGGGGCGGGTGACGATGAACGAGATGGTGCCGATGGCGCGGCCGCGCGCGGTCATCGGCACGACCATCGCGGATTTCGGCGAGAGCTGCTGCATGATCTGCAGGCCCTCCAGCCAGGCGGGTCCGATCTCCGGCAGCAGCAGCGGCTGGCCCTCCTTCACCTGGTCGAGGGCCGGCAAGAATGCCTGCAGCTCCACCGAGGTGGCCAGGCGCTCGAGCATCTGGGCGACGCCCGTCCCCTCCGGATCCGTGCCGGCGGTGTGCAGGCGGCGGCCCGCGATGGGCTCGGCCAGGTGAACGACGCACCAGTCGGCGAAGCCGGGCACCGCGAGGCGGACGAGGCTGTCGAGCGTGGCCGTCTGATCGAGCGACGAGGCGAGCAGGTCGCTGGCGCCGGCGAGGAAGCGGGCGCGCTCGGCGGACGCTTCGGCCTCGACCCGCGCCGCCTGCGCCATCTCGAGCAGATGGTCCCGCTCCTCGGTGACGCGCTTGCGCTGGGTGATGTCGAGCATCAGGCCCTGCACGTGCCGCACGCGACCGTCGTCGCCCGTCACCGGCCGCACGATGTTGTCGATCCAGATCAGCCGGCCGTCGGCCGTCGCCATGCGGTATTCGAGGCGAACGTCACGGCCGCTCCGCGCGCGGTCGCGGAGCACGGAGAGCACGGCCTCGCGATCGTCGGGATGAATGAGGGTGAGCCAGAACGCCGGCTCGTCCAGCCAGCGCCGCACGGGATAGCCGAGCAAGTCTTCCGCTCGATGGCTCACGAACGTGATCTCGAGCGTGGCCGGGTCGGCCTCCCACACGATGCCGTCGAGTCCCTCGACGAGGCCGACGAACCGCGTGCGGCCCTGCTGCGCGCTCCGGTACTTGCGCCCCTGATCCACCGCGGTGGTGACGCGGCCGGCCAGCCCCTGGGTCATGCCGAGATCGGCCGGCGTGTACGGCCCACCCTCTGCGCGCACGAGAGTGAGGGCGCCGAGGACGTGGCCGCGTCCCACCAGCGGCACGATCATGGCCGAGCGAATGCCCAGCGTGGTCACCAGGCGCGTCTGCCGCTCGCCCACGGCCATGCGGGCAATCGCGGCCTCGTCGGCCTCGGCGATCAGCTCGGCGTGGGCGCCGGTCAGCACGCGCGCGAGCGTCTCCGGCAGCTCGGCCGCCCGGAGTGGATGCCCCTGGAGCTCGCGCGCCACCAGCTCGCGCGTCGCATCGGAGTGAGCGACGACCAGTCGACGGATCTCGCCACCGTCCTCGACCAGGTCGATCATGCACCAGTCGGCCAGCGTCCCGGCGAGGAGTCGGGCGAGGCTGGCCAGCGTGGTTTCATAGTCGAGCGAACCGGTCAGCATCCCGCTGGCCTCGGCGAGCAGCACGGACTGACGAGCCGCCTGCTCGGCCTGACGACGCTCCACCTGGGCGCGCCGCAGCTCCTCGGCCCGCTCGTCCTCGGTTCGCTTCTGCTCGGTGACATCCCGCACCACGATCAGACACACCGGTCCACCCGGCGCGTCGATGCGCGCGATGGCGGCGTCGAGGGCGAACTCGGTACCGTCGCGGCGGAAGCCGATCGGGCCGGCCGCCTCGACCCCTGCGGTGATGGCCCGCAGGCGGCCGCGCGCGCCCTCGAGGTGTGTGTCGAGCACGCGGAGGAAGCGCTGGGAGAAGAACCGATCGGCGGCGCCGCCCACCGCATCGCCGGCGGTGCAGCCGAAGAGCACTTCCGCGGCCCGATTGAATCGGATCACCCGGTGGGCCGCGTCCACGCACATGATCGCGGTGGGCGCCCCGCTCAGCATCGCGGCCAGCTTGCTCTCGCTGGCCCGGAGCTTGGCCTCGAGCTCGCGCCGGGTGCCGCCCGCCGCGACCAGCGCCTGCGCCAGGTCGTCGAGCTCCTGGACGGGGAAGGGGCCCAGCGTCGGAACTTCCCCCTGAGCCAGCGTGTGGGCGCCGTTCTCGATCGCCCGGACGATGCGCCGGACCCGACGGGACACGAGCAGCGCGAGGCCGACGGCGATCAGGATCAAGACCCCGGCGGCGATGTACCAGCCCCGGCGCGGGTCGCGACCGAGCAACATGAGTGTCGCCACCGCGCCGAGCGGGAGGCTGGCAAGGAGCAATAAGAGGAGGTGCGACCTCAGGGACAACCTTACGACGGGTGCCGCCAATTGCATGCGCCCCGCGCTGAGCAACATTCGCACCAATCGTGGCGCGTCAGAAGTTGAGTAGTAGCGGGCCCTTGACATGGACGCCACCGTCATGGACGGCCGCTTTCCTGACACGGAATGACAGCACGCCGACGCGGCCGACGGCCGGGACGGTGCGCGAAGCCCCGGGGGGGGGCCCCCGCGCTCAGCCGCGCGGAATGCTGTTGATCCCGGGCAGCCGTCCCAGGAAGTTGCCGCTGACGCCGCCGTCGACAACGAGGTCGTGGCCGTTGACGTAGCGGGCGTCCGGGCCGAGCAGGAACGCGATCACATCCGCGATGTCCTCGGGGGTGGCCACCCGTCCCACCGGCACCAGGGCATCGCGCTCGGCGGCGAGCCTGGCGTCGCGGTACACGGGCTCGGTCATGCCGGTGCGGACCATCCCGGGCGACACGGCGTTGACGCGGATCCCATCCGGTGCCATCTCCTGAGCCAGCACCTGCACCAGCATGATGACGGCGGCCTTGCTCGGGCCATACGCGCCCAGATTGGCGTGCGGGTTACTGCCCGACATCGATCCGGTGGCCACGATGGCGCCGCGCGCGGCCTTGAGCGCGGGATGCGCGGCCTTGGCCAGGAGCCACGTGGCCCGGGTGTTGACCGCGAAGATGTGATCCCAGTCGCGCACGTCGTACGTCATGAGCGCGCCCGGTCGGTTGAGACCGGCGTTGCTCACCAGACCGTCGAGGCCACCGAAGCGCTGCACGGCCTCGTCGACGACGCGCGCCGGCACGTCGGCGGCCGCCAGATCGCCGTGCAGCGGCAGCGCGTCGGCGCCGAGTTTCCGCGATTCCTCGATGACGCCATCGAGGCCCGGCGAGGGGCCGATGTCCACGGCGGCCACCATCGCCTTCGTCCCGCGTACCTGCGCGTCGCGGGCCAGTCTCAGAACCGTCGCCCGCCCGATGCCGCTCGCGGCTCCCGTCACCAGCACGCGCATGGTCATTCTCCTTGAGATCGCCCGCCGTCACTTTTTGGCGGCGCGCGCGATGGCGGCGATCTGATCCGCGAAGTTCACCTGACTGTCGTCCTGGGGCTGGTAGCCGATCTTCCGCTTGGCGCTGGCCAGGCTCCAGAACCGGTGCGTGTTGCCGCTGATGCCGTACACGATCAGGAACGGAATCCCGTTGTCGTCGGTGATGTCCTCGGTCTCGACCATGCGGATCGCCTGCTGGGTCTGATCACGCGCCGAGAGGTAAGCGCCGAGGGCGCGGTGCATGGTCGGGATGTCCCCGGGCTTGATGCTGTCGAGGTCGTTGTCGCGGGGGCCGCCGATGCGCCACTGCACGACCTCGAGCTTGCGCCCGTCCACCTTGCCGGTGGCGAACACGAAGCCCATCAGTTCGTAGGAGGCCTTCGACCAGCCGTACCAGTTGTCCGACCGCGGCGGCATCTCCGGCGTCACCATGTCCACCCGGCCGTCCCACACCAGCCGCTCGTAGTAGTCGGAGGCGTGGTTGGAGCTGCACACGACGACGCGGCGGACGCCTTCCTCCAGCGCCACGCGATAGACGTTGTAGGCCAGCGCGACATTGGCATGCTCGGCCTGGAACTTGGCGTCGCTGTTGTCCTGCCAGGTGTCGGCGGTCATCCCGGGCGCGCGCACGAAGCCGCAGTGGATGACGGCGTCGGCGCCACGGAAGTGCTGCCGGTACGCGTTGCGATCGGGGTTGGTGAGGTCGGACACGATCAGTCCGGGGACCGGTTTGCCGTTACGGTCGGTGCTGCGCACGTCGAGCGAGACGACGTCCCAGCGCTCGGTGAGCGCGGCGAACATCCGCTGCGCGACGTATCCGCTGGCTCCGGTGAGAACGACTCGACGCTTGGCCATCACTTCGCCTCCTGTTTATGGAGGCGTAGTCTCGCACATTTTCTGCGGCTTGCCTTGGACGGCGGGGAAGCGGCGAGTCTAGGGGACGACGCGTACGAAGCGCACCGCGTCGGCGAGAGCGGCGCCACCGCTGTCGTCGGTCTGCACGTAGCCACCCGTCCCGGTGGCGAACGTGTACCGACCGTGCAGGATCCAGCCGCCGGTCGCTCGCCGCTCGTTGAACGTGCGAAGCGTGGTCCCTCCGGCGTGGCGTACCGTCACCGGCACCCGGGCCGAGCCCTTGTTCCAGGCGGGGATCCAGACGTAGACATCGTAGGCGCCGTCCACCGCGATAGCCGGCGTCCACCGGTAGCTGTCGCCCTGCTTGCCGCAGCTGCGCAGCGAGCTGCTTCCGAATTCGTTGGCCGCGTACGCCGGACACCAGGTTCCCGTGAAGGTGCGCCTACCGTCCTGGACCCCGGACGCGGCGTTGTCGACGACGATTTCGCCTGGGGGAGGCGGCGCGCCGGGGAGCGCGCTCGCGGCGAACGTGGCATTCACGATCGTGTTGCTGTTCACCGTCAGCGTGCAGGTCCCGGTTCCACCACAGCCGCCTCCGCTCCACCCGGAAAACGTCGAACCGCTCGCGGCCACGGCCGCGAGGGCCACCGACGTTCCCGCCGTCACGGTCTCGGCGCAGGTGCTGCCGCACTCGATTCCCACGGGCGCGCTGGAGACCGAGCCCGAGCCGGTGCGCGTCACGGTGAGCGTGGCGGTGACAGCCGGCGTGGACGTCGTCGTCCCGGTCACCGTCCGGGAGATCGTGTCGCCGTTCGAGCCAATGGTTACGTTGCTTGCGAAGCTGCCCGCCGTGGCCGAGAGCAAGCGTACGACGACGGTCTGACTGCCGCCCGGCGCCACCGAGAACGAGCCGCCCGACACGATGCTGAACGGCGCCCCGACGCTCGCCGATCCCGTCAGGCTGGCGGCGGTCGCGTTCTGAACGGTGAAGGATCGGTCAACCACGGTCCCGACCGGCACGGTTCCAAAATCGACAGCGGTCGACGGACTGACGGCGATGTCCGCCTGGGCGAGCCCGCTGACGACTTGGGTGCACTGGCTCTCGAGGCCATCGAGGTCAACGGCGGTCACGGCTGCGAAGTACATGGCGCCCGCGACGAGGCTCGCGACCCGGGACGACAGGACATCTCCGATGCTCGGCGCCGGGGTGGGGGAGCCGACGGAAAAATACGACGCGCTCGGACAGGGCGGCGGCGACGCTCCCAGGTAGACGTGGTAGCCCGCGAGGTCGGTCAGCGGTGTCCCGTCCGCGTTCGTGGTCGGCGCGCCCCAGCTCAGGCTGACCGAGGCGGCCTCCACGCGTGCGGAGCCGGCGACGAGCATGACGACCGTGAGTGAGGCCAGGAGCCGCCACGCATCGGTCCACGTGCGAGAGCGGTGATGCAGCATACGCGCGACTCCCCGTCATCACGAGACGGCCGTCATTGTCGAACGGCAACGTCCGACCGATGCGCCGCGGCGACTGGCCTGGCAAGCGGAGTGCCACCACGCGGAGAACCTGGAACGTCAGACGAAAACAAACGAAACCGGAAACACCCCACTTGGTGAGGCGTCGACCAGATGACGAGTCGTGGCGGCAAACGGACGTTCCGACATCTGCCGAGGCGCAGTGGGGATCGCGCAGATCTCGGCGAAGAACCTCGGACGCGGCTACCTCACTTAGCCGCCCAGGCCCTTCGCCTTGTAGACGGGTGCGGCGCGAGGGCCAGCAAGGAATTCGATCAAGGCGCGCCCCGCGGCCGGGTCCTTCGCCTCGGTACCGAGCCCGATGGAAAAGATGGTCGTCGTCTGCAGCTCGGCCGGCAGCGGCCCGACGACGTCGACGCCCGGCACCGCCAGCAGCTCGGGGATCTGAGCGGCAGCGAGCTCGATCTCGCCGCCGGCGACCATGTCCCCGGCCTTCGTCCCGGTATCCCTGTACTTCGCCGCCACCAGCTCCGTGAGGCCGAGACGCTCGAGCGCCCGAGCAAACGCCACGCCGGAGGCGCCTTCGCGCGAGTAGCCGATCGATTTCGCGGCGACGAGCGTGCGCTTCAAGGCCTCAGGCGTGCCGATATCGGGCTTCGGCGCGCCCGCCTTGACGCCCATACCGACTCCGGACCGGGCGACATCGGTCTTGGTGGCCGCGACAACCTTACCGCCCTTCACCAGATCGTCGATGGTGGACGACGTCAAGACCAGGACGTCGGCGGAGGCCCCGTCCAGGACGCTGGTTCTGAGCACGGCCGCCAGACCATAGGTCACGAGGATCTTGTGACCGGTCGCGGCCTCGAAAGATGTGAACAGCTCGACGGTCGCCGGCTGCATCCCCACCGTGCTGAGCACCTTGATCTCGGCGGCCTCGACCGGCGCCCCGGTCAGCCCCATCCACACGCCCAGCGCGATCAGCGCGACGAGCATCGCGCGCCGCACGTCGTCGACCCGCATCACTTCGCCTCCACGGTGCGATGGTGCTGGACGCCCAGCTTGCTGATGCCCAGCTCGACCACGTCGCCCGGCTGCAGGTAGCGCGGCGGCTTCTGGCCGTGACCGACGCCGGCCGGCGTGCCGGTCGAGATGAGATCGCCGGCGCGCAGTGACATGAAGCGGCTCACGTAGGCCACGAGCGAGGCGACGGTGAAGATCATCTTGGCGGTGCTGCCGTGCTGCCGCCGCTCGCCGTTGACGGTCGTCCACATCTCGAGCGCTTGCGGATCCGGAATCTCGTCGGCGGTGACGAGCCACGGGCCGACCGGACCGAACGAATCCGCGCTCTTGCCCTTGGTGGTCGTGCCGCCGTGCTCCATCTGGAATGCGCGCTCGGAGACGTCGTTGACGATGCAGTAGGCGGCCACGTGCGAGAGCGCCTTGCCCTCGTCCACGCTGCGTGCGTCCCGTCCGATGACCGCGGCCAGTTCGCACTCGTAGTCGAGTTTGGTGCCGCCACGCGGCCGGATGGTCGCTTCGTCCGGGCCACAGATCGCGCTGGGAGCCTTGATGAAGACCGTCGGCTCCTTCGGCAGGGCCATGCCGACCTCTTCGGCGTGGTCGGTGTAGTTGAGGCCGATGCACACCATCTTGCCGATCCCGGCCAGCGGGCAGCCCAGGCGCGGCTTGCCGCGCACGATGGGCAGCCGGGCGATCTTCACCGCGCGAAGCTTGCGGAGCGATGCCGGCGCCAGCACGGCAGGCGTGATGTCCTTCACGACGCGCGACAGATCGCGCAGCGTGCCGTCACCGTCAATGAGCCCGGGCTTCTCGGCCCCCAAGCGACCATAGCGAACGAGCTTCATGGCAGTCTCCTTGAGCGTGCGCCTTTGACGCGATCGCGCTGGACCGGAACCGGCGCGAATTCTATCATCGTCCGCCAACGAGCATGGACGGCGGCATAGGCGACCGCGGCATCGCGTGCTGAGAATTCTGCTGGCGCCGGCGCTCATCGGCGCAGCGAGCCTCGCCGGCCGCCGCTGGGGCCCGACGGTCAGCGGCTGGCTCGTGGGGCTCCCGCTTACCTCCGCGCCGGTGACCTTTCTGCTCGCGCTGGAGCACGGGCCCGCATTCGCCGCGCAGGTGGCGCTCGGAACCCTGGTCGGCACGGTCTCGCAGATCCTCTTCGCCATCGGGTACGCGTGGCTCGCGCGCCACCAACGCTGGCCACTGGCGTTTGCGGGCGGCAGCGTCGCGTTCGCGCTGTCGACGGCTGCGCTCGCCGGTCTCCGCGTACCGCTGGCGGCGCTGGCGTGTGGTGTCGTGATCGCGCTGGTGCTGGGGCTGCGCGCGATGCCGATCGTCGAGCGGCGAGCGACGGCCGCGTCGCCGCCGCTACCGCGCTGGGACTTGCCGGCGCGCATGGTGGTGGCCACGTTGATCGTGGGCGTGCTGGTGGCCGCGGCGCCGTCGCTCGGGCCGCGCTTCACCGGGATGCTGTCGCCGTTTCCGGTCTACGCCGCCATCCTCACGGTCTTCGCCCATCGCGGGCAAGGGGCGCCGGCGGCCATCGGGGTGTTGCGCGGCCTGCTCGCCGGGCTCTTCGGCTTCGTCGGCTTCTTCGTCGTCGTGGCTGGCTCGATCGAGCGCCTGGGAGTCTCAGCGGCGTTTGCCGTCGCGACGCTCGTCGCGCTGATCGCCCAGCTCGTGTCGCTGCGCGGACTTCGCGTCGGATCGTCGTGAGCGCCTGCGCCCGCACGTGCTCGCCGCGGTCAGCGCGCGGGCGAGCGTCGAGACTCAGGCGGCGCGCAGGCGGGGATCGAGCAGGTCGCGGAGCGCGTCGCCCAGGACGTTGAAGGCGAAGATGGCCAGCGTCAGGGCCAGGCCCGGAAAGACCGACAGCCAGGGTGCCCGCACCATGTAGCTCCGTCCCGTCGCGCTGAGCATGCCGCCCCAGGAGGGTCGTGGCGGCGGCACGCCGTAGCCGAGGAAGCTCACCGCCGCTTCGATCAAGATCACGAAGCTCACGTAGGTGCTGGCGCTCACGATGATGGGCGCCACGACGTTGGGCAGGACGTGGCGCAGCAGCACGCGGCCGTGCGAGGCGCCGCTGGCCCGACTGGCCTCGATGTAGGCGTGCTCGCGGACCACCAGCGTAGCGCCGCGGATGATGCGCGACTGCGGGAACGCCTGGCTGATGCCCAGCGCGAGGATGACGCTGCCGAGCCCCGGGCCGAGCAGGACGAGCAGCGCGATGACCATCACGAGGCCGGGGAAGGCGAGCCAGGCGTCGACCACGCGCTGCAGGGCCAGATCGACGCCGCGCCCGAAGTAGCCGCTGACGATGCCGATGGCCGCGCCGAGCAGGACCGCGACGGCGGTGGCGGCCAGGCCCACGGTCATGGAGACCTGGGCGCCGTACAGGATCCGGCTGTAGAGGTCGCGGCCGAGCTCGTCGGTGCCGAACCAGTGAGCGCGGCTGGGGGGCTGCAGCGCGTCGGTCAGCGAGGTCTCGTTGAAGTGCTGCGGCGCGAGGCGATCGGCGAAGACGGCGACGACCAGGAGGACCAGGACGATCGCCGCGCCGACGGCGCCGATGGGCTTCCTGGTGACCAGCGCGCGGAGCAGCGTCATCCGGCCTGCGCCCGGGTACGCGGGTCGATGGCGAAGTAGGTCAGGTCCACGAGCAGGTTCACCGCCATGACGAACAGGGCCAGGAAGAGGACGAGCGACTGGAACATCGGAAAGTCGCGGTGCGCCAGGGCCTCGACGAGCAGGCTGCCCATGCCGGGGAGCTGGAAGAGCGTCTCCATCACGATGCTGCCGGCGATTGCCTGCGAGGTCTGCACGCCGAGGATGGTGACCGACGGGATGATGGCGTTGCGCAGGGCGTGCTTCAGCACCACCGGCGCCGGTGCCAGGCCCTTGGCGCGCGCCGTGCGCACGTAGTCGTGACGGAGGACCTCCAGCATCATCGCCCGCGTCATCCGCATGATGGGCGCGCCCAGGTGCGAGCCGAGGATGGCCGCGGGCAGGGCGAACTGGACGAGATTCTCCCGGGGGCTCGCGCCGAACGGCACCAGCTGGAGGCTCGGGCTCCAGCCGAGCCAGATCGAGGGCACGACGATGGCCAGCGTGCCGAGCCAGAAGCTCGGCAGCGAGAGGAACATCATGGCCACACTCCGCAGCGTCATGTCCGGCCAGCGGTCCTGGCTGATCGCGGCGAGCACGCCGGTCACCCCGCCGTACACGACGGCGAAGGCCAGCGACAGCAGGCCGAGCTCGAGCGTCACAGGCAGCCGCTCGGCCAGCACGCTCACCACGCTGCGCTGGGTCCACAGCGACTCGCCGAGATCGCCGCGCAGCAGGCCGGCGAGCCAGCGGCCGTATTGTTGATGGAAGGGCAGGTCCAGGCCGAGCTTGGCGCGCATCTCGGCGAGGCTCTGCGCGTAGCCGAGATCCTGGAACATGAGGTTCACGACGTCTCCGGGCAAGAGACGCATGATGACGAACACCATCACGCTGACGACGAGGAGCGTCGGCACCATGAGGACCAGCCGTCGCGCGAGATAGGTCGTCACGCTTGCCGGCGCGCGGTCAGGCGGTGACGGTCACTCCAGCCACGTGTTGACGAGCGCGATCGCGTAGCCGTAGCCGCGCACCGCCGGCACGTAGCCCTGCACGCGCTTCGAGGTGACCGTGACCATCCGCGGCGCGGGCAGGTAGACGCGGAACATCTGATCGTGGAAGGCGGTCACGAACTGCCCGATCAGCTTGGCCCGCACGGCCTCGTTGGGTGCGCTGCGCGCCAGGTTGACCAGCTCGGTGAGCTTGGGATCGTCGAGGTGGAGCTGGTTGCGCGTGTCGCCCGGCGTGAAGGTGGCCAGCCACTCGTCCTCGTCGCCCAGTGTCCAGGCGGGAATGTGGACCATGCCCTCGTAGTTGCCCTTGTACGTGCTGGAGATCCACACCGGATACTCCTGGGTCACGATACTCGCCTCGATGCCGAGCTTGGCCAGCATCGACTTCAAGAGCTCGGTGCGCGAGGTGTACGTCGGCCCGTAACCCGTCGTGGTGGTCAGCTTGACGGGCAGGCCGTTCGGATAGCCAGCGTCGGCCAGGAGCTTGCGCGCGGCCGTGACGTCGTAGCGGTACCAGGCCGCCGACTCGCCCAGCTTGTCGAGCGGGATGAAATACTTCGACGTGACCGGGATGGGGCCCGAGAAGAGCTCGGCGCCCTCGGTGAACATGGCCTTGGCCAGGCCGGCGCGGTCGATCGACATGGAAACCGCGCGGCGCACCCGCACGTCGCTCCACGGTTTCTGATCGACGCGCCCGACCAGGTTCTCGCTCGTCTGGAACAGCCGGTGCGGCATGACCTTCGCGCCCGGGATGCTGCGCGCCTCAGGCACCAGGAAGTGCGGCAGGCCTTCGCCCCGTCCGGCCGGAATCAGGTCGAGCTTGCCGGTGCGCATCGCGGCGATCTGGCCAGCGTTGTCGGCAATGATGTAGAGCTCGACACCGTCGAGGTACGGCTTGCCGGCCTCGAAGTAGTCGGGGTTGCGCTTGAAGACCAGGCGCTGCTTCTCACGGTACTCCTCGAGCATGAACGGCCCGGTGCCGATCACCGTGTCGACCGCGGTGTAGTCGCCCGCGCCGTCCGGCGTCGGCTTGCCCGCTTCCTTGGCATAGACGTACATCGTGGTGGCGGCCAGGTTGGCCACGAACGACGAGAACGGCGCGGACAGCTCGAAGCGGACGGTGTACTTGTCCGGCGTCGTCACCGCCTTCAGGGTCGGGAAGAGCCTCGCCTCCGGCGACTTCGCCATGCGCTCGAAGGTGAACTTGATGTCCTCGGAGGTCAGCTCGCGGCCGTTCACCGGCGGCTTGTTGTGGAAGTGCACTCCCTTGCGGAGCGTGACCACGTAGGTGGTCGGATTCGGCTGGCTCCAGCTGGCGGCCAGGTCGTTCACGACCTCGCCCGAGGGGTCGTACTTCAGCAGCCGGTTGTGCGTGTAGGCCAGCGCCAGCTGCGTGTAGACCGGCGCCTTCTTCTTGCCCAGCGTGTCGAAGCCGACCGGATCGGACTGCTCGGCGACGCGGAGGATTCCTCCGCGCTTGGGAGCCTGGGCGGGCGTGGGAGCGACCGCCACGAAGGCGGCGACGCTCACGACGCCGGCGGCGACGAGCGTGCGACGGAAGCGGGTCATGGGAGTCCTTTCCTGATCAGGCGCCCGAAACCTCATTCGCCTCGGAAGACGGGCTTGCGCTTCTCGAGCATCGCCCGGCGCCCCTCGCTGGCGTCGGCGCTCTGCCGGGCGCGCAGCGACAGCGCGGTCAGGTCTTCGTGCGGGATCTGCTCGCGCGCCGAGATGGTGCGCTGGATGACGGCCTTGATGCCGGCCAGCGCCAGCGGCGCGTTGTCGGCCACCGTGCGCGCCAGCGCAGCGGCCGCAGTATCGAGCTCGGCCGCCGGGACCACCTGGTGGATCATCCCGATCTCGAAGGCTCGCCGTGCGTCGATCGGACGTCCCGTCAACAGCAGGTGACGGGTGTGCGCGGGGCCGATGATCTCCACCAGCTTCTGGGCGAGCGGGAAGCCCAGGATGAGGCCGATGCGCGCCAGCGGCATGCCGAAGCGGGCGGGCTCCGCCGCGATGCGCAGATCGCAGTGCAGCGCCAGCTCGCAGCCGCCGGCGATGGCGTCGCCGTGGACCACCGCGATGGTGGCGTTTCGCGAGCTCTCGATCTTCCGCAGGACGGGCACCACGCCGGCGTCGGGATCGTTGGACGCCACACGCGCTTCCATCTCCTTCAGGTCACGGCCCGAGCAGAACGCCGGCCCGGCGCCGCGGAACACGATCACCCGGACGTCGTGGCGCGCGTCAAGGCTTTCGATGCCCTCGCCCAGCAGGCGGAGCATCGCGGCGTTCATCGCGTTGCGCTGCTCGGGGCGGTTGAGCGTGACGGTGGCGACGCCGTCGGCCACGGCGATCAGGATCTCGTCGGACATGGCGCGATGGTATCATCCGGTCGCGGTTTCCGAGGACGGGAGATCATGAAAGTCATCTACGAAGTGCGCGACAAGGTCGCCCGCATCACGCTCAACCGGCCCGAGGTCATGAACGCGATGGACGCCGAGGTCTACGCGGAGCTGTCGAAGGCGTGGGAGGACGTGCGCGACAACCCCGACGTGTGGATCGCGGTCATCACCGGCGCGGGCGATCGGGCGTTCACGGCGGGCGCCGATCTCAAGTCGCTGATCCCGCAGCGCCGCGAGCGCGCGGACTTCTGGCTGACGCAGAAGAACATGATCCTGAATCGCGGGCTGGAGGTCTGGAAGCCGGTCATCGCCGCGGTCAACGGCTACTGCCTGGCCGGCGGGATGACGCTGCTGTTCGCCACCGACATCCGGATCGCCGCCGAGCACGCCGTGTTCGAGATCTCCGAGGTCAAGCGCGCGATCCTGCCCGGCAACGGCGGAACGCAGCGAGCGCTGCGACAGCTGCCGTACGCGATCGCCATGGAGATGCTGCTGCTCGGCCGGCGCCTGACCGCCGCCGAGGCGCTCGGCTTCGGGCTCGTCAACGCCGTGGTGCCGCTGAAGGACTTGATCACCACGGTGGACACGTACGTGCAGCGGCTCTGCGAGAACGGGCCGCTCGCGCTGCGCGCGGTGAAGGAGCTGGCCATCCGCAGCCAGAGCGTGCCGCTGGAGCACGGGCTGCGGCTGGAGGAGTCGTTCCAGGAGTTCCTCCGCACCACCGAGGACGCCAAGGAAGGCCCGCGCGCGTTCGCCGAGAAGCGCAAGCCGGCCTACAAGGCCCAGTAGATGGACCGGCCCTCGCGCTCGGCGCTCTTCGTCCCCGGCCATCGGGCATCCTGGATCGAGAAGGCCGCCGGCTACGGTGCCGACACGCTGATCCTCGACCTGGAAGATTCGGTGCCCGATCAGGAGAAGGCCGCCGCCCGCGGGATCACCAGGGCCGGGATCAAGACCCTGA
>Ga0111538_10003004_pt1 | contig 23619 bp, 14 predicted proteins | sample SoiMethybrSBSTD1_FD_79669 | JGI IMG/M metagenome (GOLD analysis project Ga0111538, IMG submission 79669) | Bulk soil microbial communities from a Populus tree surrounding site in Tennessee, USA - Soil MetaG P. TD hybrid SBSTD1 (version 2)... | ecosystem: Environmental > Terrestrial > Soil >...
CGTACTGATGGACGGTGATGGCGTTCTTCGGCAGGTTGTTGACCTCGTTGAAGTAGTAGTTCGTGTTGAGACTCGGCGTCCGGTAGTAATGGTAGATGCTCGCGTCGTACCGGTTACTGCCCGACCGCGTGGCAAACGCGACCTGGACAGATCCCTGGGCGCCGCTCCCGGCATCGGGCGTCGCGCCCGTGACCGTGACCTCTTCAATCGCGTCCATGCGCGGGAACACCTGGGTGTAGAACCCGTCGGTCGACTGCAGGTTGTTGCCGATGCCGATGCCGTCGAGCGTGATGCTGATCGTGTTCTGCGGCAGCCCGTTGACCGTCGAGTTGCGGTAGTTGCCAGTCTGCTCGACGCCGGGCAGAAACATGACCGCGCTCAGTCCGTTGCGGGAGATCAGCGGCAGCTTCGTGAGCTGCTCGGCCAGCATCGTGTTCTGCACCGTCGTCGACTGCGTCCGCACCAGATCAGTGCTGGCTTTGACTTCGACGGTTTCCGTGAGGCTGCCGACCTGGAGGGTGACCTTCACCTCGGCGGCGGTGGCCGCGACGATGCGCACCTCGTTCAGCACGTGGGTCTTGAAGCCGCTGAGCGAGACGGTCACGGTATAGGTGCCCGGATTCATGTTGGGCACCGAGAACACGCCCGACGTGTTCGTGACGAGGTGTTCCGCGACGCCGGTGGCGTTGTTCTTGACTTCGACGGTGGCGCCGGGGATCACCCCGCCGGCCGGGTCCGTCACCGCTCCAGTGAGCGACGCGGACGTGCCGCCGCCTTGTGCGAACGCTGGCGTCGCGACGAGCAACGCCAGGAGTGGGAGCATCCAATTCGCCTTCCTCAGCTGTAGTTTCATCTCGCTCTGTCCTCTATCAACCATCGACCGTGCGCAGACGTACGGGTCCGGGTGCTGAAATCAGTCCGAATGCTCGAAGCCTGGGACGGAACCCCTCCAGAGGGTCCGCCGAATTGCAGATTTGAACAATCGGCCTGACAATACGCGGCCGATTCATGCGTGTCAAATCGTCAGACCTGTCTGACGAGTGATGAATGAACTGATTAGCGAGGTCAGGGAACGCAAGAGCCGTACCGAACGCGAGTAGAGTGTGATGGCGCGCATTTGCTCGCGCCCGCCTGGCCAGCTCAGGTTTCCTGGATTTACTCACCGCCGTACTGGATCGGACAGAATCGGTCCAAATCCGCCCAGGTGATATAGTGGTGTCGGCCGCGCGATGCGCCTGGGATTTCCTCAAGGAACCCTCCTTAAGTTCCCGCCTCTCGGAATCATCGCCCACCGTTCGTCGCCGTTCAGGCGCTGAAACCGACTGTCGTTGTTGACCGCCTGCCGCGTGGTATGGAGAACGCTCCAGGCAATTCAGGAGCCGTCTCGATGTCGTTCACGACCCTCGGTCTTTCGCCCGCGCTCAGCCAGTCGCTCGCGCGATTGGGCTATGCGCACCCCACCCCTGTCCAGATGCAGGCGATTCCAATTGTCCTCAGTGGCCGCGATCTGCTCGCCCGCGCACAGACAGGCACCGGCAAGACGGCCGCCTTCGCGCTGCCGATCATCGATCGCCTGCTCGTCGCGCACCCGCGTGCCGCGGTCGCGCGCCGGCCGCGAGGCCTCGTGCTCGTGCCCACGCGTGAGCTGGCGCAGCAGGTCCAGCAGGCGCTTACTCGGTACGGCGCGCCGCTGCGCCTTCGCGTCACCGCGATCTTCGGTGGCGTCGCGCCGGGGCCGCAGATCCAGGCGCTCCAGCGCGGCACCGAGATCGTCGTCGCGACGCCGGGCCGGTTGATCGATCACCTGCAACAGCGCGCCGTCGATCTGTCAGGCGTCGAGGTGCTCGTGCTCGACGAGGCGGATCGGATGCTCGACATGGGCTTCCTGCCCCCGCTGCGCCGGATTCTGTCGGCCGTGCCGCGCGATCGACAGACGTTGCTCCTCTCAGCGACGCTCACGGGCGAGGTGCTCGGTCTCGCGCGGAGCTTCACGCGCGAGCCGGTGCGTGTGGACGTTTCCGAGGCGCAGCCGGTGGCCGCGACGGTGACCCACCACATCCATCCGGCGCCCGAGGGGCGCAAAGGCGAGCTCCTCACGCGTGTGCTCATGCAGGCGCCGTCGGATCAGGCGCTGGTGTTCTGCAAGACCAAGCGCGGCTCGAATCGTGTCGGCGAGCACTTGACCCGGAGCGGCGTCAAGACCGCGGTGATCCACGGGAACAAGAGCCAGTCGGCGCGCCGGCGCGCGCTCGACGATTTCAAAGCCGGGCGGGCGATGGTGCTCGTGGCGACGGACATCGCCGCGCGCGGCCTCGACGTCGCCCAGCTGCCCCTCGTGGTCAATTACGACCTGCCGCTGGTGCCGGAAGACTACATCCACCGCGTCGGACGGACCGGTCGCGCCGGACTGCCCGGACGCGCCGTCTCGCTCGTCTCCCCCGCCGATCGCACGCTGCTCGCCGACATTCAGCGTCTGCTGCCGACACCGATCGAGCAGGTGGCGGTGGAAGGCTTCGACGTCACCGGCGCGTCGTCTGCCGCGCCGGCGCCGTCCGCGCCGCGGCGGGTGCACGACGGGCGCCACTGGCCTCGCGCGCGCGCGGGTGGCCCGCGGCCACAGGGGCGCCGGCCGCGGCACGCGCGACCGTAATCGCGCCGCCTCCATTGCTTGAGCGCTCGCGGGGCCCCACCCCCGCTCGCTACGCTCAGCGCCGCTCCTGGCGTCGCGGGCTTCGCGGTTGTCCCGCGCGCGGGGCGGTCGCGGCAATCGTATATAATGCAATGGTCAGTTCAACTTCCTGACGCCCGCCTGCGTTCGAGTAGTGCCCGAGACGGGTGCGCGCCGACCGGCCTCATCGCTCGCCGGACCCCTTGCGCCCCACCAATTCCGATGGCGCGCGATCGATCCGATTCCCGGAGATCGCCGTGTCTTTCACTCGGCTGGTGGTGTGCCATCGCTGAACCGTCGGGCAAATCCAATCGCCCGCTCGTGTGGCGTTCTGCCGGCGAGGTGCTCAACGTCCAGCTTCGCGACCGGACCACGGCGGCGGACGCCCTGGGACTCCTCGACTCGCTCTGCGATCAGCCACGGCGCGGGCCCATCCACGTCGCGCTCGATCTCTCCGCGGTCATGGCCATCGATCGCCCCGCGGCACACGCGATTCTCGACGCCTATGTGAACACGACGCTGCGCGGCGGTACGTTCCGGCTCGTCGGCCTGGCTCCCGCCGTCCGCGACTCGCTTCAGGACGCTGGCGTGCTTGAGGTCGTCGCCCGGCCTGCCGCGTCTCCGTCCCACTCGACACCATCACCACAACTGCGGTTGGTCCGCGGCAACCAGGTCGCTTTCCGATCCGCCACACAGGTCACGTTATGATTCATCGCTCCGCAGACAGCAACGGGTTCGAGTTCGTCCGAGTCGCGTCGCTGCGCGCGGCGCAGTTGATGCGCGGCTGCTCGCCGCGCGTGACGCCGAGTCACAAGTCGATCTTGACGGCGCAGATGGAAGTCGTGGCCGGCAAAGTGTTCGCGGACGTCCGGGTGAACGGCGAGCCGGCCCCACCCCTGCTGAACCACCGCAAACACCAGCCGAACGACTACGTGCGGGTGAACAACCGGTGATCGCCAAGGAAGACGCCTGCGTGCACGCCAAGGAGATGCTGTCCGATCTCTACCGGCTCATCGAGGCGCTGGATCGACGTGTGCCGCGTCTCGAACGTCTGGGCGAGGCGCAGATTGCCCACGACGCGGCCGACCTTCGAGAGCGCGCCCTGAGCTTGATCCACCGGATCGAAGGCAACGCGCCGATGGAGTGAGCGAGAAGCTCTGACACGCCCCTATGTCGCGCCAAGCACGACATTGACCTCGTGCACTCCTCCATCTTCCACGATGGGAATCGCAAGGGCGTCCACTGATGCCCCATCGAGCGTCGCCCGGATGACACCGCGACAACGCCGCTCTGGATTCGAGACCGCGATGTGGTACCGCGTGTCGCCGATCCGCCAGACGATCTGATAGTCGGGCCACGTCGACGGAATGCAAGGGTTCACCGAGAACGTCGCGCCCGCGCGGCGCAAGCCGAGAATGCTCTCGACCGCGGCGCGATACATCCAGCCCGCCGATCCCGTATACCAGCTCCACCCGCCCTGGCCGCGGTGATCGGGGTGACTGTAGACGTCGCCGGCGATCACGTACGGCTCGAGCCGGTACTGGCCGACGTCCGCTGCGGTCCGCGCGTGATTCACGGGATTGAGCATGTGAAAGACCTCCGCGGCTTCGTCGCCGCTGCCGAGCCGCGCCAGGGCCATCACGATCCACGCGGCGGCGTGCGTGTACTGGCCGCCATTCTCACGCACGCCGGGCGGATAGCCCTTGATGTACCCGGGGTCCTGCGCCGACGTGTCGAACGCCGGATGCAGGAGCAGCAGGACCTGCGCGCTTCGCGAGAGGAGGAACGTGCGCACCGCGTCCATCGCGCGGTCGGCGAACTTGACCGGGACGGCGCCGGAGAGCACCGCCCAGGACTGGGCAATCGAATCAATCCGGCACTCGTCGTTCTGGGCCGAGCCGAGCGGCGTCCCATCGTCGTAGTACCCGCGTCGATACCACTCGCCGTCCCAGGTACGCTCGAGCGCGGCGCCGAGGCGATGCGCCTCCTGACGATAGCGATCGGCGCGCACGTGATCCTCCCTCGCGTCGCAGAGGGGCGCGAAGGCCGTCAAGATCGAATGCAGGAAGAACCCGAGCCAGGTGCTCTCGCCTCGCCCCTCGGCGCCCACCCGGTTCATGCCGTCGTTCCAGTCGCCGCTGCCGATGAGCGGCAGGCCGTGGGTTCCTTCCGTCAGGCTGGCGTCGATCGCGCGGACGCAGTGCTCGAACAGCGGGCCGTCCACGGTGGAGACGACCGGCTGCCCGTACGCGCTCTGCTGCTGTGGTTCGAGGGCCGGCCCCTCGAGAAACGGACATCGCGCGTCGAGCAGGGCGGCGTCGCCGCTGGTTTCGACGTAGTGGGCCGTGACGAACGGCAGCCATAACCGGTCGTCGGAACAGCGGGATCGCAGTCCATGTCCGCCCGGCTCGTGCCACCAGTGTTGAACGTCGCCCTCGACAAACTGCCGCGCGGCGGCGCGCAGCAGGTGCGCCCGCGCCAGATCCGGCCGCGCGAACGACAGCGCCATGACGTCCTGCAGTTGGTCGCGGAATCCGTACGCGCCTCCGGGCTGGTAGTAGCCGCAGCGCGCCCACAGCCGGCAGGCGATGTCCTGATACAGCAGCCAGCGGTTGACGATGACGTCGAAGGAATCGTCGGGGGTGTGGACCTCGATCGTGCCGAGCGTGCGATCCCACTCAACCTCGACCCGCTCGCGCGCGGCGCGGGCAGCGTCGAGCCCGCCGTGTCGCCCAATCAACTCGCGGGCCTCGTCCGCGCTTCGGCCCTGGCCGACGAGCAGCGCGACACGACGCGAGGCGCCGGGCGCCAGCACGACCTCGACGTGCAGGACCGCGCAGGGATCGAGGCCCGCGCCGAATCGTGCCGGCAGGACCGGCGTCCGCAGGCCCGCCGGGTTGGCCAGCGCGCCGTTGCGTCCAATGAACATCGTGCGGTCGCCGGTCGCGGATCGCACGGCGTCGCTGACGTGGGCAAACGCGACCCGGCCCACGAACTCCGCGTTGAAGGCGTTCGCGGCGAAAATCGTCGCGGTCGCCGCGTCGAACTGCGTCACGACGTGCGTGCCCTGGTCCTCGCGCGGCGGCCCGAGTACCCAGTCGTTGTAGGTCATCAGACTGAGGCGCCGGGGCACCGGGCTCGTGTTGATCAGGGTCAGCACCGAGAACTTCACCGGATCCGACACGTCCACGAACACCTCGAGGTCGTGCGCGATTTCGCGATAGGTGCGCGCGAACCGCGTCACGCCGGCCGAGTGGCGAATGATGAACCGGCCACTCGCCTTGTCGCGCTGGACGGGGCCGGGCGTCGGCGACCAGATCTCGCCCGACTCATCGTCGCGGATGAACCACGCTTCGGCGGTGGAGTCGGCGACGGGGTCGTTGGCAAACGACGTGAGCCGATTCTCGCGGCTGTTCTCCGCCCAGGTGTGCGCCGATCCCGACGCGGTCACGATCGTGCCAAAGCCCGGGTTCGCGAGGACATTCGCCCACGGTGCCGGCGTTTCCTGGTCGCCGTCCAGCACGATGACGTAGGTTCGGTGAGCGTCGGCAAAGCCGCCCAGCCCGTTCGCTAACAGCAGCGGCGGCGCCTGGGGGGCCTCGATGTCGGGCGGGATCGGTTCCCGCGCCTCCGCGGACGGTGAGGTCACCAGCGCCGGGAGCACCGGCTCTTCGGCATACGGCCGCTCGAGCTGCGCCTGCAGATCTCCGCCATCACCACTGAGGACGGCGCGGGCCACCGCTTCGAGGAGCGACCGCTCGGCGTCGGTGACCTCGTCACCACGCAGCAGGTACGCGCCGGCAGGGCGCTGCCGCCACCCTCGCCATGGTCCTGCGTCGAGCAGCGCGGTGAGCTGGCCCTGCGTATCCGCGCGGTAGCCGGTCGGTTCGTCATTCAGGATCACGACGTCGGCCCGCAGTCCCTTGAGGCGCCAGTACTCCTGCGCCTGGAGCACCTGCCTGACGAGGGGCAGGTCGTCGGCTTCGACGGCCCGTACGAGGAGGATGGGGAGATCCCCTGAGATGCTGTGGCGCCAGAGCCCCGGCTGACCGAGCCGGTTGGTCGCGAGTCGATCGGCCGAGGCGCGCAGCGATCCGTCGGAAAACAGGACGCGCGAGGCGAGCCGCTCGAACAGGAGCGCATCGTCGCTCGAGATCGCGAGGTGATGCAGTGCACTCTGCGCGTGTCCGAGCGACAGCGCGAACGCGCGCATCGTCGCCGTCGGGTCACGGTACTTCTGCGCGAGCGCCTGCGCCGCGTCGCGGCTGTTCGCCGCGCCGGTGGCAAAGGACAGGCGGATCGAACCGCCGGGCGGCAGGCGAATTCGCTGGCGCAGACTGAAAACCGGATCCAGCACGACGCCCGTGGTCCCGGAGAGCTGGCGACCGTCGATGGCGGCCGGCGATCGCGGGTCCCGCCCGCGCCCGAGAAACTGCGCTCGATCGGTCTCCCATTCGATGGCGCCCTGCGTCCGTCCTTCCAGGCTCAGGACGTGCAGCGCCCAGAGCGGCGCCTCGGCGGGATCGCGCCGCCGCCGGTGACAGAGCAGGGCCGAGCTCGCCGGGAGGTACTCCGTCTCGAGAAAGAGTTTGCCGAACGCCGGGTGCGCCAGATCGGCCGCCGGCGTCGCGAGCGCGATCTCGACGTAGCTCGTCACATCGAGCTCGCGCACGCGCGTGCCCTGGTTGCTGATTGCGAGCCGGCGGACCTCGACGTCGTCCTCAGTCGACACGGCGATGTCCAGCTGGCTCACGATCGTCCCATCGCGGCGGCGAATCGTCGCCCGGTCGGCCCGGAACGTGACCTGATAGTCGTCCGGCTCGACGGCGGTCGGCTGATACGCCGCTGACCAGACGTCGCCGCTCCACACGTCCCGCAGGTAGAGGAACAGGCTGCCCGGGTCGAGCGTGGGGTCACGCCGCGTACGCGTCACGGCGACGTCCTCACGGAGCAGGCTGCCGCCGCCGGCGTTGGTCACGACCGAGACCAGCCGGCCATTCGAGAGCGCCTGCGCGTGCGGGAACACCGTGTGTGGCGTGCGGTAGCGCCGCACCGGGAGCGGTGGCGGCGCCGCGACGCGCACATCGTCGGCGAAGACGCGGCGCGGTCCGGGCACCTCGCGCGGCCGCCGTTCCTGGAGCAGCAACTCCGTGGCGCGGACGCGCGAATCGAGGTGAAACCGCGTCACCGCCACATCGTCGAGCAACGCGTTGGCCAGCGCGACCAGGGTCATGCCCTGGTGGTGCGCCATGTACGTCTGCACGATCACCGGGTCGGAGGCATCGGCCGGTCCGGTGGGGTTCTGCGTACGGTCGGTATAGTCGATGGCGTCGAAGAACCCGTAGTCGCCCTCGAGACCGAGTGCCGACAATCGCCGCAAGTTCGCCGTGCTCTGCGTGGGGACCAGCATGGCCGCGAGGGCGGAGGCGTACGGTGCGACGACCAGCTCGTCGCCCAGCCCGCGCTTGAGCCCCAGGCCCGGCACGCCGAACGCCTTGTATTGATAGACGCCGTGCCGATCGACGGCGTTGTAGGCGGACTCGGAGACGCCCCAGGGGACGCCCCGCGTCGCGCCGTAGTCGATCTGGCGGCGGACGGCCAGACGACACGACTGGTCCAGCAATGTTCCCGCGTACGTGCGCGTGAGCAACAGCGGCATCAGATACTCGAACATCGTCGCGGTCCACGACAGGAGGACCGGCGCGCCGTGCACGGCCGTCACGGCGCGCCCGAGATGAAACCAATGGGATTCGGGGACGTCGCCCTTGCTAATCGCCAGCAGGCTCGCCAGCCGCGCTTCGGAGGCGAGCAGGTCGTAGCGCGAGAGGTCGAGGCGACCCTCGCTTTCGGTGTCAGGCAACCGGTAGCCGACACCAAACAACTGCCTCCGCTCGTCGTAGAGCCGCCGGAAATCCATCGCGTTGAACAGCGCGCCGGCGCGCGCGGCCAGGTCACGCAGCCTGGCCGCCGTTTGACCAGTGGTGTCCTCAGACGCCAACTGAGGGAGCGCCGACGCGAGGGTCACGAGCGCACCCGCGAGATTGCCGCTGTCGACGGTGGACACATATCGCGGCGGGAGTGGTGCGAGCGTCCGCGTGTCGTACCAGTTGAGGAGGTGGCCCTCGAAGCGTTCGAGGCGCTCGAGCGTGGTCACGGTCGCGTCGAGCCGGTCCGCCATGTCGGCGACGGTGATGAACCCGAGATCCTGTGCGGAGACCGTGGCGAGCAGTGCCATCGCGATGTTGGTCGGCGACGTCCGGTGGGCCACCAGGGGCTCGGGCATCATCTGCACGTTGTCGGGCGGCAACGCGTGATCGGTCGGCCCGGAAAACGCCTCGAAATAGCGCCACGTTCTGAGTGCGACGCCTCGGAGGAACGCGCGGTCGTCGGCGCCGAGCACTTCGCGCGGTGACGGCGCGGGACGGCTCAGGGCGTACGCGATCACCGGCGCTGCGAGCCAGACGGCGACAAACGGCAGGGCCACGGGAATCGCCCGCGGGTTGATCGCGACGAGGCCGGCCGCCGTGCCGATCGCGACGAGCGGACTCGCCATCATGCCCTGTAAGAAGGCCGCCAATCGCGGCGGGCCGCCGCGACGCGCCGTCGCCGCGGCCGTCTCCCATTCGAGCAGGCGTTCGCGCGTGAGGCCGACACGCACGAGGGTGATCGCGATCGCGTGAAGACGCTCGTACGCTTCGTTGGCGAGGAAAACCACCTGCAGCAACGCACGCGCTCCGGCCAGGCGCAGATCCTCGAACTGCGCGCGCCAGCGGGCCGGGCGCCACAGGGTGGCGAGCATTGCGATCACTTGATCGGCGACGGGGAACGCGACCGGCGCGAGCGCCACGGCCGTCCACGCCATCGGAGACCCAGGCAGCCACATCCAACCGGCCAGCAGCAACGCCACGGTGGCCGGGGCCATCAGACTGCGTCGCAGATTGTCGAAGATCTTCCAGCGCGCGATGAGCGGCAGGGGGTTGCGCTGCCAGCCGGATCGCGTCGGCACGACGGGCAACAGCCAGAACAGAATCTGCCAGTCGCCACGGACCCATCGGTGCTGACGCTTGGCGTGGGCGAGTACGGTCGACGGGTAATCGTCGACCACTTCGACGTCGGTCACGAGCGCGGTGCGCGCGTAGAGTCCTTCGAACAAGTCGTGCGACAGCAGCGTGTTGTCCGGCACTCGATCGCGGAGCGAGGCGACGAACGCGTCGACCTCGTACAAGCCCTTGCCCGTGAAGATGCCCTCGTTGAACAGATCCTGGTAGGTGTCCGAGACCGCGGTCGTGTAGGGGTCGACCCCGGTGTGGCCTGCGTAGAGCCTGGCGAACAGCGATCCGGCCGCACTCGCCATCGTGACGCTGACCCGCGGCTGCAGGATAGCGTAGCCCTCCGTGACCCGGCCGGTGCGGGCGTCCAGCCCAGGCCGGTTCAACGGGTGCGCGATGATGCCGATGAGCGACTTCGCTTCGTCGCGCGGCAGAAGCGTGTCGGTGTCGAGCGTGATGACATAGCGCACGCTCGGGAGCACGTCCAGATCGCCGATCTGCGTCGCGAAGGTCGTGTCGTCGCCGCCGCGCAGGAGTCGATTGAACTCGTCGATCTTGCCGCGCTTCCGTTCCCAGCCCATCCACACCCGCTCGCGGGGATTCCAGCGGCGCTCGCGGTGGAAGAGGAAGAAGCGATCGCCGTGTTCCGCGCCGAAGCGAAGGTTGAGGTCCAGGATCCCGTCACGCGCGGCCGACAGAATCGCACCGTCTTCTTCGCGCGTGGCCGACGGGGCGTCGACGAAGTCGCTCAGGATCGCGAAGTAGATCTGCGGATCCAGGTTGCCCTGCGCGAGCACCTCGAGGTGCTCGAGCAACGACGCCACGCCGTCCGGGCTGGCCAGCAGCGTTGGCACGACGACCATCGTCCTGGCGGTGTCCGGAACGCCGGCGGAGAAATCGAGCCGCGGCAGCCGACGCGGCCCGACGCGCCAGGCCACGAGCCGCTGCACGAACGCGATGGCGAGATCGAGCGCGGGCATCGTCACGAGCGCCAGTACGACCGCGAGCACGGGCCAGGACTCGACAACGTGGAAGGATCGCACGACAGCCGCGACGAGCAGCGTCGTGACGGCGGTGATGGCCCCCAGATACAGCAGCGTCGGATGCCCGAGCGCGAGGCGGCGCACGCGCGCGCGGAGCGGCGGCCGATAGCCGACATCCGCTTCCAGCTCGAGCCTGCCGGGCCCGACCAGGTGATAACCGACGTGCGCCGCGCGGTCCGCCGCCGATCCTTGCGCGGCGGCCTGCCGCGCACTCTCGATCGCCCGCAAGGCGAGGTGCACCTGCGCTTCCCCGCTCGGCGCGGCCACCTGCTCGATCGCGTGGCGCTGCTCGTCGCGGCTGAGGAAATCCATGCGGCCGTACACGCCGGCCGGATCGCGTCGCAACGCCTGCTCGACCAGGCTCACGCCTTCGACGAACTCGCGCCAGTCGATTTCCGAGCAGAGCCGCAGGCTGCTGATGGCGTTGGCGACCGAGACCTGCGTCATCCCCTGCCGTTGATGCTCGGTGCGCACCGCCTCTTCGGCCGTGATCTGCCGCTTCTCGAGATCGGCCTCGAGCAGGCGGCGCAGCCTGGCCGCGGTGCGGCCGTACTCGCGCGTTCGGAGGAGCAGTTGGACGATCGAGCCCAGCGTCAGGCCGTCCGGCCACGCGATCGAGGGGTTGGTCTCGGCGCGCCGGAGATAGTCGTCCGCCATCGCACGCGCGCGCCGTCCGCGAAGAATCGCGTCCGCCAGGCGTCGAAGGTTCTCGACGAGCGCGAGCGTCAGCATGCTGGGCCACGCCCACAGCTCGCCGATGGTCAGCGGTGCGATCCGCTGGTAATGGGTCAGGAAGGTCTCGAGCTGCCGCCGATCGATGCGGCTGTCGCTGTAGCGGACCAGCTCGATCGACATGGCGTACACACGCGCCCGCCCCTGGTGCTCACGCGAGGCGAGCCGCGGCAACTGCCGGTAGTAGGTGCGGGGCAGGTTGCGCCTGGCGTCGGCGATTTGCGAGCTGATCAGATGAAAGTTGTCGAGCAGCCACTCCGAGGCCGTGGTGACGAACTGGCCGTTCCGGACATCTTCGGCGAGGACCTCGTAGGCCTCGCCGAGCGCGCGCGCGTTGCTATCGAAGCGCGCGAGGATGCTGCTCGCGCGCGCGCGCGGGTCGATCGTGAAGCGGGCCGCGAGCGCGACCACGCGATCCTCGAGGCGCTCGGCGCCGAGGTGATCATCGCGGAAGGGCTCGTCGATCGGGGGCGGCGACCAGCGGCGCCGGGTGTGTCCTGGCCGCTCGCTCACGATTACGGCCGGCCCCGGGCACGCAGCGTCGCACTCGAGCGTCCGACGAGGGCGGGCACGATGGGGTCGAGCACCGGCGTCCGCTCGGCCCGCGGGATCAACTGCGCGTAGGCGCCCATCCTCGCCTCGAAGCGCTGGTGGTGAAACTCCGGCAGCGCCGCCGAGCGGCCTTCATGGAACGACAGCAACTGCCGGTCGGTGCGCAGGCGGTGCCGGACGGCGCGGAGCGCCCGCGCGTCGGCGCGGCTGCTCAGCGTGCGCACGCCGTTGAGCAATCGAATGTACGGGTGGGTGCGCGCGGCGAGGCGGCGCGCCAGCATCCGGCCCGACCCGATGGTGTCGTAGAGATCGATGAGGTGGTCGTAGAACTCGACCGGGTCGTAGTGCTTGAGCGTCGTGACCGGATAGTGCATCGTGAAATACAGCGCGAGGGGCATGGCCTTGAGGACGCGGCCGTCCCGGCGCATGGCGTCGAAGAGCGGCGTGCCGCCGAGTGGGGTCGGGATGTTGATCGTCGGCCAGACGCGCGCCGAGCGCCGGATGAACTCCTTGGTCAACTCCACCGGCTCCGACCCGGAGTCGCCATCCAACCCGAACAGGAAGTTGGCCTGCAGGCCCGGCACGTACTGGCCGAGCAGCTCGAAATGCCGCACGACCTCCTCGAGCTTCTCGCGGCCGCACTTCGCGCCCACACCGGCTTTGTTCGAGTAGTCGCCCCACGACTCGACGCCCGGCGCGGCGAAGACGCAGTTGGTGTCGCGAAGCCGCGCCAGTCGCGCCGGCTTCAGGATCGCCAGCGCGCTTTCCATCACGTAGCGGCTGCGGCGCCCGGCCGGAATCCGCTCCATGATCGACATCGTCTCGTCGAACCGGACGCCGAAGTTCGGATCGTGAAACGCCACGAGCACGTCGGGCCAGCGCTCCGACAGATAGCGGAGGTCGGCTTCCAGCCGCTCGCCGCTGAGCGTCACGTAGGTCGTGTTCCAATCCGTGCAGAAGTCGCACGTGTAGGGACAGCCCACGCTCGACAGCAGGCCGACCATGGTGGACCGCGTCGGGCGCCCGGCGCGGAAGACCGAGGCCGCAATCTCCGGCATCCGTTCCTCGACGCTCGGGATGTCTTCGAGCGGCCGCCCGCTCGTCACCACCGACGAAGGCTCGAAGTGGCCGCTGAGAATGTCGGCGACCAGCTCGCGGTCGCATTCCTTGACGACGATGTCGAAGTAACGGAGGCAATCGGCGGGATAGGCCTTGGCGTGGGGGCCGCCGATGACGGTCAGCGTGCGGGTCCGGGCGAAGAGCTTGGCCAGGGCGTAGGCCAGCCCGCTCGAGCGCGTGTAGGCCGAGACGAACAGCACGTCCAGATCGTCGGGCAGCAGGCTCCGCGGATCGGCCTGACCATGGTAGGTCGCGTAGTGCACGCGGTGGCCCAGTCGCCGGCACCAGATCGCAATCGCTTGCGGCGTAATGCTCGCAAACTGCTTGGTCAACACCTGCGCGTAGGCGCGATCGACCCAGCCGGCCGTGCGCGTATCCGTCAAGAGCTCGATGATCCCGACGCGCTGGTGTCGTGTGGCTCGCGGAGTGAGAGGGCTCGACAGGGTGAAATCCCGTTTCCTAGGGTACCGCCCCTGACCGGTCGGGGCGGTGTTCAGTTGTGCACAGTCTACGCGGCGCTACTGGGGCTCGGACTGTACGTTCTTGAGGTCCCGGAGCGTCCGGCGCAGCTTCTCGACGGCCTCCATCTCTTGGAGGGTCCTGGCCAGCATGTCAGCAGTCGCCTGCGTCGCTGCGACGGCCGCGCGGCGCGCGGCCTCGGCGGCGAATCGGGCCTCTTCGGCGGCGGTCCGCGCCATCTCGCCGGCTTCACGCGCGCGCTCGCGTTCCTGCCGGCTCCGCTCGAGCGCCTCACGATGCTCGTCCCGGATTTCCCGCGCATCCTCGCCCACGCGCCGGATCTCCTCCGCCTCGGCGCGTTGCCGCTCGGCCTGCTGACGGCCCTGCTCCGCCGAGATCGGATCGGCTGACATCCCAGGACAGCGTACCTCATCGGCGCCCAAACCAGTGTTCAGAACACGACAACGGTCGCGTGACGGGCGACGCGCAGCTCAGTCGTGCAGGACGACGCTCAGCAGGGCCTTCTTGATCGTGATGCGGCCGTTGTATTCGATGAAGCCGAGCTTGCGGAACTTGTTCATGAAAAAATTGACGCGCGAGCGCGTGGTGCCCACGATTTCGGCCAGGACTTCCTGCGAGACGCCGGGAATGTCGCGGACGGGGGTGTCGTCCTTGCCGAAGTGGGCCAGGAGCAGGAGCGCGCCGGCGAGCCGTTTCTCGCTGGAATTGAACAACTGATCGACGAGGTCTTCTTCGATCCGGATGTTGCGGCTCAGTACATGGGAAATGAAGCGATCGGAGAGCTCGGGCTCGTCATGCAGCAGCCGGATCATCTCGGCCTTCTCGATCGCCAGAATGGTGCTCGGCGCGATCGTCGTGGCCGTACCCATCCGCAGGTCCTGTCCGGCGAGGCAGCCCTCACCGAAGAAGTCTCCAGGGCCCAACATGCCGATCACGGCTTCCCGGCCCGTTTTCGAGAGCACCGACAGCCGGACCGCCCCGTCCTGAATGTAGAGGACGTCCGTCGCCGGATCGCCCTGGGAGAACACCGCCCGCCTCGCCGGGAACTTCACGATCGTCCGCTTCAGGCCGGACGAATCCAGGAATTCCTGCGCGTTGAAGCGGCGGGGCGCGGATCGTCGCGGTTTTCTGCTCATCTGAGTCGGTGACGAGGATCTTCTCATTGGAACGACCAGGTAGCAAGGCGCGACGCCTGACCCGCGCCCGGTGACCGGTCCGACGACACCCGGCGGGGTGTCCAATAGGAGACAGCCCGACGCCGGACCACCCCGTAGCATGGCATTTAGGGGATCCAGCAATCTGCGGGGGGGCGTAATGGGGTTGATCGATCGGCGACGTGCCGACGCCACGGTGTTGCCGGAGAGCGAGCGTCCCGAGGCTATCTTGAACTCGATCGGTGACGCGGTGCTCAGCACGGACCTCGCCGGCCACGTGACCTATCTCAATTCCGCGGCGGAGAGCATGACGGGTTGGTCGCGCACCACCGCGGTTGGCCGACCGCTCGACGACGTGTTCCACATCGTCGACCGCGAAACGCGGCAAGTGGCGGCGAACCCGATGAATCTCGCCATCCAGCTCAACCGGACCGTGGGACTGACCGCGAGGTGTCTGCTCGTCCGCCGGGACGGCCAGGAAATCGCGATCGAGGACTCGGCCGCGCCGATCCGCGATCGCGCCGGGTCCGTGCAAGGCGCCGTCATCGTGTTTCGCGACGTGGGTGCGGCGCTCGAGACGTCGCGGCTGATGTCCCATCAAGCGCAGCACGATCCGCTCACCGGTCTCCCGAACCGACTCCTGCTCCACGACCGGCTGACCCAGGCGATCGCGTTGGGACATCGCCGGCGTAAACCGCTCGCCGTGCTCTTTGCCGACGTCGACGGGTTCAAAGCGGTCAACGACTCGCTGGGACACGCCGCGGGCGACCAGATCCTGCGGTCGGTGGCCGCCCGATTGCGCAGCTCGCTTCGTCCGTCAGATACGGTCAGTCGCGTCGGCGGTGACGAGTTCGTGATCGTGTTGTCGGAGATCGAGCACTCTGCCGACGCGGCGTTGGTCGCGAGAAAGCTGATTCACGCGCTCGCCGCGCCGGACTATCTCGCCCTGCCGGATCTTCGCGTCACGGCCAGCATCGGCATCGCCGCGTGCCCCGATCACGGTCAGGATCCGGAGGTCCTGATCGCACGGGCAGACACGGCAATGTACCTCGCCAAGCGCGCCGGTCCCGGCACCTGTCGAACCTGCGATGTCGAAGGTGAGACGACTGCGCCAGAAACGCCGACCGCGCTGACGACGGCCTAGATCGGAGACCTCTGTGTTGAGCCCGTCTCGAGACTACACCGCCTCCTCTTCCGAATTGCCGTGCGAACGCCTCGCGGTGGTTCTCGTCCGGCCCACGCGCTATGACGAGGAAGGCTACGTGGTCCGGCATTGGCGCGGGACGTTGCCGAGCAACACCCTCAGCTGTCTGAACGGGCTCACGCACGACGCGGTCGCCAGCGGCGCGCTCGGATCGATCGACGTGCGGGTGCACGCCTTCGACGAGGCGGTTGACCGGATCGACCCGCGCCGGATCGCCCGGAAGCTGCGCCGCCGCGGGACGAAGGTCCTTGTTGCGCTCGCCGGCGTGCAGACGAATCAGTTTCCGCGCGCGCAGGATCTCGCCCGGCAGTTCAAGGCCGAGGGCTTCGACGTGATGATCGGCGGCTTCCACGTGAGCGGATCGGTGGCGATGGCGCACGCGATTCCGCCCGAGTGCCAGACGATGATCGACGAGGGCATCACGATCGTCCTGGGCGAGGTCGAAGCGCGCTGGACGGGCTTGCTGCAGGATGCGGCGTCCGGGCGGCTGCAGCCGCTCTACGATTTCCTGAAGGACCTCCCGGATTTGCGGACCATGCCGCTGCCGAGGGTCTCGCCTCGACTGCAGCGGAAGTTTGCCGTGCGCGGCTACGGGACGATCGACGCCGGCCGCGGCTGTCCGTTCAACTGCTCGTTCTGCACGATCATCAACGTCCAGGGGCACGCGATGCGCAGCCGCGGCGCCGCCCACATCGCCGATCACATCCGGACGCACTATCGCGTCGGACGGAAGAAGCACATCTGGGACTACTTCTTCACCGACGACAACTTTGCCAGGAATCCTTCCTGGGAGGCCATCTTCGACGCGCTGATCGCGCTGCGTCAGGACGAAGGTGTCGCCGTGAATTTCATGATGCAGGTGGACACCGCGGCCACGCGCATCCCGCACTTCGTCGAGAAGGCCGCGCGCGCCGGCTGCGTGCAGGTGTTCATCGGCATGGAATCGCTGCGTGAGGACAACCTGCAGGCGGCGTGCAAGCGGCAGAATCGGGTCAATCATTATCGCGAATCGATTGCCCGCTGGCACGAGGCCGGCATCGTCTGCCACGTCGGGTTCATCATCGGATTTCCGTTCGACACCTACGATCGCATCATGGAGGACGTTCGCACGCTGCGCGAGGAGCTGCTCGTCGATCAGGCCTCGTTCTTCATGCTGACGCCCCTGCCCGGATCGCGCGATCACCGCGTCGCGGTCGACGCCGGCACGCCGCTCGATCCCGACTACAACAACTTCGACTCGTTCCGCCCCACCATGCCGCACCCGCTGATGTCCGCCGAGGAGTGGACGGCGGCATACCGCGACGCGTGGACGAGCTTCTATTCGTTCGAGGACATGCGCCGGGCGCTGCTCCGCCAGAACCCGCACACCTACTGGGGCATGTTCAAGTGCATCCTCTGGTACCGCGCGTCGATGGTCGAGGGTGCGCATCCGATGGTGACCGGATTCTTCCGCCTGAAGGACCGGACGTCGCGGCGCCCGGGCTTTCCGATCGAGGGACGATTGCCGTTCCTGCGGCGGCGCATTCGCGAGATGGCGAAGATCTCACTCGCCTACGCCAAGCTGCTGCTCGAGATGCAGGAGCTCTGGCTCGCGACGCGCATCCGGCACGAGGAGTACGGCTGCGTGGGCGATCTGCGCGCGCTCCGGACGCGCGCGACCGCCGTCCTGGAAGTCAAGGCGCACTGGGCCCGGGCGCACGCCGCGCTGGCCGCACGGTGGCGCAACTGGAGAGCGTCGGTCGACGGGCCCGAGGTCGGCGTCAGCGCGGCCCTGCGCGATCGTGTCGAGGCGATCCGCCGCGCGACCGGGCACGAAGCCGGCGCGCCGGCCGAGCCGGGCGCGGAGAACTTTGCCGGAGTCCGCGTGTGGAGCCTGCCGCCGCTCCCCCGCCGGCGGGCGCTCGGGCGACTGGCGGCGCGATTGAGCGTCCTGAGAACGCCAACCCTCGAAGCCCGGCGGGCGCTGAGCGACTATTGGCGTGTGACCGGGCGGCGGCTGCGCCGCTGGCAACTGTGGCGGCTGAATCCGCTGACGCTCGCCTGGAACGCCGCGCGCGATCTCAGGAACCTCGCGATCTTCGTCGCGAACATGTCGCAAGAGCGGTATTAGGTCAGCCGGCGACTCGCTCGAATCGGACGGTGCGGGCGAGAAGGTTCGGCTCCGCCGTGCGCTCGGCGGCGATCCACGTCTGCGCCTGCGGCGACGCGTCGGTGCCCGGGTTGGTCCACCAGGCCGCTTGCGCGCGCGCCGCGTCGGGCAGCGGCGTTCCGATCAGGTCTTCGATCTGCGTGAACGTCAGCACGACGGTCTGCGCGAATCGATCCCGCAAATACTTGTGCAGGGGGCGATACTCCGGCCGCACGGTCGAGGTGCGAGCCCGTGTCTGGGCATCATCCATGTCCGCACTTTACAGGAGCGAGCCGGGCGAGCCTGTTCCGGATTGCACATCTCCGGGCGCGGCTGCCCGGGTGAGGACAGCCGACCAGCCTCGCGCGTGGCGGTGCTGTCCGCTACTTCGCAGGCGGCTTCCGTGCGGCGCGGGGCGTCCGGACGAGCGTCGGGGCAAGATTCGTCCGGACCGAACGTCGATGGACTTTGGCGATGTGGGTCGACAGGCTGTAGGTCGAGATCTGCTCACCGCAGAACCTGCAGAGCGCGGTGCCGGGCGAAATATGAACACGTTGCATACATCCCCAGCATGAGGCCGTGTCGGCGGCACGTCAACCGCCCGCCAGGGAGCCGCTGACGCTGTGTCGAATTGAACATCCGGCTGTGTCAGGTAGGCGCAGGATGCCTGCATGGTTGAACGCCAGGCGGTGTCTGGTTGGCGCGTGGTCGTTGAGCGGCTCGACGACTTGATGCTGGTGGCGCTTGTCCTCGTGTTACTGCCGACGACGCTTGTCGTGATCGGAGCGCCCGTGGCGCTCGTGGTGTGGCTGCTTAGCAAGATCGCGGGCGTCCAATAGGAAGCAGAGACACGCGAGTGCCGGCCATTGTGCCCGCCGAGGGACCCATTTTCCAGCGAATTGTCGCCTCCACGCCATCCATCTCATTTCACGGTCTGAGTCGGAAGGCGTTCGTCAAGTTCGACGCGGCGATCAAGTCCCTCGGCGTGTGCGAAAGGAGACACTCAGATTCTGTCGTCATTGCTACTCTGGCGCTATGTCAGAACGGAATGGCGATCACGCTCGATTCAATCGGCACCGGCAGCGCAAACTGCGCCAGCGGCAGCAAATCAGAGTGTTCCTGGCCGCACTGCGGAAACGGTCGGACGCCGCCGCGTCCACGCGCGTCGCATCTCTCGCGATGCAAGACGAGGGCGGTCTGGCGCGGATCGGAGATTGACCGACTGCGTCGATGCGTTGATTTGAAGCAGAGGGGAAGATTACCTAACGATCCGAAGGAAAATGGTCGGGGCGAGTGGATTCGAACCACCGACCCCTCGGTCCCGAACCGAGTGCTCTACCAGGCTGAGCCACGCCCCGACAACCCTCCTATCTTATCGCAGCCGGTTCGCCGGGCGATAGGCTGGACTGATCCTACCAACGAACCTCGCGCGGCTATTGCTTCGCGACGCTCGTCGCCCGGACTGCCCCGCCCGCCTGGACGAGTCCTTTCACTTTCACCTTGGTGCCGGACTTGAGGTCGGCGCACGGCAACGAGAACACCGTCGCGCCATCTGTGAAGATGTCGTAGCCGTTCACGCCGAACGTGAGCGACGGACAGGTCCCTTTCACACCGCCGGCCGATCCGCTGATTTCGAATTCGGCTCCGGTGGCGTCGTCCTTGATTTGAATCATCCGCGCCACGAGCGATCCGTCCGACTGCCGGTCGCCGACCACGTGCAACGTCATGCCGAGCGCGAGGACGCTGAGATCCTGCTTGTCCCCTTTGCGCTGCACCTCAGTCGATGCCGTCGTCCGGACCGTCGTGCCACCGACGATCAGCGTCAGGCCCGGCACGGCTCCGGTCTTCGACGTGAGCGGGCCTTCGATCGACGCGGAGGTTTCAGGTGGTGTGACGCCGGGGACGTCGTTCACGTGGATCCGGGTCGCAAACACGAACCCGTTGCGCTGTTGTCCCTTCACTTCGACGCGACGGCCGTTGGCCAGGTCGGCGAAGCGGCTTCCGCCGAAGAATTCGGTCGTCGCGTCGCCGCGGACGAGGCGCCCGTCGACTCTGAACTCGAAGCTCGACGATCCTCCGGTGAGGCTCTCGACCGTGCCGTTGATCTCGACCGGGATGTCTTCGTTCGTGTTCTGAATCTCGACGACCGAGGCCCTCAGCGACGAGCCGGTCGCCTCCCCTTTCACGTGCACGCGCTGCCCGACGGCGAGCGCGGCGAACGTCGAGTTCGCGCCGCGGAGGAAGAAGGCGGTCGTCGAGCTCGTCAGCACCGTCCGGCCGGCAACGACGAGACTCCCCGCCGCCACGGCCGGCGGGAGCGCTTCGACGCGACCCTCGAGCTGCTCTTCCGATCCCATGCTCCGGCGCTGCGACTCGAGCACGACCGACGACGCGCCGGCCAGGCTCACGGTCAAGGCGATCGCTTCGGCGGTGCGAACGTCGGCGATTTCGAGGGCGGCCGCAAAGCCCGGCGCGCTGAACTGAAGCTGGACGTTGCCGGCCGGAATGCCGCGCAGCACGAACCGGTCGCTGCTGTCGACGCTGGCACTGACGTTGGTGCCGGCCACGGTGACCGTCAGGCCGGACATGGCTTGCGGCGTAGCAGCCTGCACGCCCATCGTCGACGCGCCGCTGCCGGCGCTCACGATCGCGCCGCTGATGGTCGCGCCGGAGGTTCCGCCAGGGTTGGCCGCATCAGAAGGCGACGCGGGATTCGAATTGCTCCCGCATGCCGCGGCGAGCAGCGCGTAGACCAAGAGAAATGCAGCCGGACGTTTCACAGGCCCTCCTCGCCCCAGGCAGCGGCGTGGGAACCCTACTCGCGTCTGCAAACGGCATTCCGGCGAAGCGCTCGAACCCTGGGACCCGGAACTGGCACGTATCCAAGGATTTAGCCGGTCGTGACGCCGGATGTCCATCCTGTAAGTAGGTAAGTAGCCGCCACTCATGAGCGCAGGATTACCCGATGGTTCGAGGGAGCGTTGTCGCGGCTCGAAGCCCGAGCCGCGCTACGGACGAGCCGCGCTACGTGCGGGTGGCGGGCTGAGTCAGGGCTTCGATGAGGGCGAGCGCGTCGTGATCGGTGAGGTCAGGCTGCAGCGGCGTCACCGAGACGTAGCCGTCCTGAATCGCCTGTCGGTCGGATCGATCGTGCGGCTCCCAATCGTCCTGCGCCTCTTCGATCCAGAAGTACGCGCGGCCTCGCGGATCGAGGCGGCGAGCGACCTTGGTGATGTGATTGCGTTTCGCCTGCACGGTCACCCGGATGCCCTTCGGCGTGCCCTGCGGCACGTTGATGTTGAGAAACGTGCGCGGCGGCAGCGGCTTGTCGAGCAGACCCGCTGCGAGCGCGGCGGCCGCGGCGGCGGCCGGGGCGAAGTTCCACTCCCCTTTCGTGAACTGCAGCGACACGGCGATCGCCTGGTGGCCGAGCAGCGCGCCTTCGAGGGCGCCGGCCACCGTGCCGGAGTAGGTCACGTCATCGCCCACATTGAGTCCGTGGTTGATGCCCGAGACGACCAGATCGGGCGGGTGTTCGAGGACTTCGTCGATGGCGATGTTGACGCAGTCGGTCGGCGTGCCGTCCACGGCGTAGATGCGATCGCGGATGTGCTCGAGGCGGAGCGGACGGCGCAGCGTGAGCGCGTGTCCGACGGCACTGGCTTCGGTCTGCGGGGCGACGATCGTCACCTCGCCGAGTGGCGCGAGCGCGGCGGCCAGCGCCTCGATGCCCGGGGAAAAGTAGCCGTCGTCGTTGGTCACGAGGATTCTGCGCATTCGGAGAAATTGTACAGCGAGATGCACGGCGCCCGCACGAACGGTGCCCACCCGGCGCGCTGCGCCGTTATAATCCCGGCACCCGAGGGACCTGCCATCTCCCTGCATCAGGCGCCCGCTGACCGCTGTCCGACGTGACGCTGCTTCTCGTCCTGCTCGTGATCTACTCGGTCGCGCTGATTGTGCTCGGCACGTACATCGGCCGGCACGTCCGCGAGTGCGCCGGATTCTTTGTTGCCGGCCGGTCGCTGGGACCCGGCCTGATCTTCGCCACGTTTCTCGCCGCCAACGTGGGCATGGGATCGACCGTCGGCGCGACCGGTTACGCGTATCAGGACGGCCTCGCTGCCTGGTGGTGGAACGGCAGCGCGGGTCTCGGATCGCTGGTCCTCGCCTTCTGGGTCGGCCCGCGCCTCTGGCGGCAGGCCGAGCAGGGCGGTTATCTCACCGTCGGCGACTTTCTCGAGAACCACTACGGCCGTGCGGTGCGCGGGCTGGCCGCCGCCATCATCTGGGCCGGCAGCTTTCTGATTCTGTGCACCCAGTTTCGCGGCGCGGCCGAGATTCTGCAGCGGGTGGGCGGGATCTCGCTCGAGCTCGGCGCGCTCGGCGTGAGTCTCGTCACTGTCGCCTACTTCGTGGCCGGCGGCCTCAAGAGCGCCGCGTGGGTGAACGCCATTCAACTGACGATCAAGCTGGCGGGCTTTGCCGTCGCCGCGCCGATCGCCGCGGCCGGGGCCGGCGCCGAGCTCTCCTTCAACGGCGACAGCAGCTTCTGGAGCGGCACGACCGTCGGCTGGCCCACGCTGTTCCTGCTGGGCCCGGCGTTCTTCCTCTCGCCCGGCTTGATTCAGAAGGCGTACGGCGCGCGCGACGCGAGCGCGCTCAAGCGCGGCGTGGCGTGGAACGGCGTCGCGCTACTGGCGTTCGCCTGGCTCCCGGTGCTGATCGGTCTCACGGCGCGCGCGCTCCACCCCGGGCTGGAGCGTCCGGAAATGGCGCTGCCGATCGTCCTCGCCGAGAACGTGCCGCCCCTGGTCGGCGCGCTCGGCTTCGCCGCAATTTTCTCCGCGGCGTTGAGCGCCGCCGACGCCGTCCTGTTCATGCTGGCGACGTCGGGCGCGCGCGACATCTACCGCGGGTTCCTGCGGCCCAACGCCTCGGACGCCGACGTGCTGCAGATCGCGCGCGTGCTCGCCGTCCTCGGCGCGCTCGCCGGCTTTGCCCTGACGTTCGTCCTCGACAGCGTCGGCAGCGCCCTGACGCTCTTTTACCAGCTGATGGTGGTCACGCTCTTCGCGCCAATCCTCGGCGGCCTGTTCCTGCCGCGGGCGAGCCGGTGGAGCGCGCTCGCCGCGATGCTCGTCGGCGTCGCGACGCTCGTGACGACGCATCTCGCCACCGGCGGCGCGGGCTACGGCTGGGCCGCGCCGCACTTCCTCGGCTTGATCACCAGCGGCCTGACGTATCTCATCCTCGCGGTGTTCTAAAAAAGCTTCACCGCGACAAAGCCTCACCCAAAGCTTCGCCATGACAAAGCTTCACCATGAAGACTCTTCATGGTGAAGCTTTGTCTTGGTAAGCTTTTGTCCGCTGTCTATCGAATCTTGTCCATCAGATCGCCGACCCTTGGCGATCGGTCGGGCGCGTCGTCGACAAACTCGAAGCCGGTGACGAACCGTCCCGAGGCGTCGGGCGAGGTGAGGGGACGGC
>Ga0111538_10003007_pt1 | contig 23609 bp, 24 predicted proteins | sample SoiMethybrSBSTD1_FD_79669 | JGI IMG/M metagenome (GOLD analysis project Ga0111538, IMG submission 79669) | Bulk soil microbial communities from a Populus tree surrounding site in Tennessee, USA - Soil MetaG P. TD hybrid SBSTD1 (version 2)... | ecosystem: Environmental > Terrestrial > Soil >...
TCCAAAGACTCACCCTGCAGAGACGGGATTGTCAGCACACCAATCTGGTTGCTCGTTGAATCCCTGTTTGCTCTTATCATCGCCTCAAGCGTCGCCTCTGTTGACTCCGAAAGAATATTAGCCTCATCGTGAACCCACTTTCCTCCCTGCTCCGGTATGCCAACCTGACCGGTCGCGATTAATGGAGCAAGAGCAAGAAGTAGGGCGAATCTTAATGTCATGAGATGAATTTTGGCTATCAGTCAGACCCGGAGATCATCCGACAATTCGTTGGTGTCATCAGCGGTTTTTTTGAATCCCTTTTCAAGAAGAAGATCACCGCACTGTTTTATCCCCGCCTCGAGGCCTTCAATTATTTTTCCCGCACGGATCTGCGCGACAAGGTCGGCGACGATCATGTCCCACTGTTTTTGGTCCACAAGATTGCTAATACCCTTATCAGCCATTACCATCACCTCGTGCTCGAAGAAGGAAATAAAGATCATTATTCCTGTACGTTGTCTGGTATTAAAGACTTCTTCTTCCAAAAATGCGTTCTCAGCGCGTCGACGTGTAGTCTGATCCATGTAAACCTGACTTAATAACAATCTCTCAAACCCTTCAGAAAAAAAAGGAATCACCGCGCCAACAATACCCCCAAGAATAACAACAAAGAAAATAAATACCGGATCGTAGAATAACGTGTTGCTCGCATTGCTGATGATATATCGATCAAGTACGATCATCATCATAAAAGCAAGCGAAGCGCCGATAAGACTTCCCTTGTATTTCGCGATGATGTAACGGCCACTTCGATCGACAATTACAGGTACGATTTCGCCGGAGATATTCTCCTCCGCCGTCTTGACAGCGGCTTTTATCCGCTGAAGATCCGAATCGGTAAATTTTTTCTTGATGTTCATGCAGGTAGTTGTTTTTGGGAAGACGAAGCGCTGGTCGAATTATTTCGCGGGTGAAGATAGTCACCGTATTTCTAATACTAATTACCCTTGCAATGTTTTAGATAGAGCTGGATTGTATTCTCGAGTCCGAAGTAAAGCGCGTCACATATTAACGCATGTCCAATCGAAACTTCGTCGAGTTCTGGAATGCTTCGGACTAAATATTTAAGATTGTTAAGATCGAGGTCGTGTCCTGCATTAACTCCAAGGCCCGCCTTCCGTGCGATCGATGCACTTTCTACATAAGGTTTTACTGCAACCTCCCTGCTAACATGATATTCATGGGCGTATGGTTCGGTATACAACTCCACGCGGTCTGCGGAGACTTTTGCCGCACCTTCGACCATTCGAGGTGAGGGGTCAGTGAAGATTGAAACACGCACGCCCGATGCTTTGATCTGTTGAACAATATCTCGTAGGAAACTTGCATGCTTTAGCGTGTCCCATCCGGCGTTCGAGGTGATAGCATCGGGTGCATCAGGAACAAGCGTCGCTTGAGCCGGACGAATTTCCTGAATAAGTTTCAAGTATCGTTCGTCCGGATATCCTTCGATGTTAAATTCCGTCTTCACTACTTTTTTCAGATTGAGCACATCAGAATAACGGATATGGCGCTCGTCGGGACGAGGGTGTACCGTAATGCCTTCGGCACCAAAACGCTCACAGTCCATTGCTGCTTTTACGACGTCGGGATTATTTCCACCCCTTGCATTACGGAGTGTGGCGATTTTGTTAATATTGACGCTGAGTCTGGTCATACTTCGTGGTAATTGCCGATCAGAAGTTTAACTGGATGAAACGGAAATCGTTTCGAAATTTACACTAATGGAATTTTATCTATGAGTCTTAAGCAACAAATTGACAATGATATTAAAAAGGCAATGCTCGCCAAGAATAAGGAAGAGCTCGAGGCGCTACGAAGCATAAAGTCATTGATCTTGCTTGCCGAAACCGATAAAGGTGCTGCTCCTGAGATTTCATCCGACGCAGAAAACAAACTGTTAATGAAAGCCGCCAAGCAACGCAAGGAATCGGCGGATATTTTCAAGCAACAAAATCGCTCAGACCTCGCTGATAAGGAACTGTTTCAACTTGAAGTGATTAATAGGTATTTACCAAAGCAGCTTTCAGAACAGGAAATCGAGAGTGTGATTAAGTCAATAATTCAACAGCTAAATGCCAAAGGACCCCAAGACATGGGTAAAGTCATGGGTACTGCAACAAAGACCCTTGCAGGGCAGGCAGAAGGCAAGATTATTTCTGACATCGTAAAAAGACTTCTGGCAAGTTGAGCGGGATAGACATAGTTTTAGCACTCCTGATTTTAGTTGGAGCTTATCATGGCTACAAGGCGGGATTCCTTTTAGAACTGTTTTCACTCGTTGCAATTGTTCTGGGAGTACTTGCGGGCTTCAAGTTTATGGGTTGGGCGATGGTCGTTCTCGGCGAGAAGGTTCACATCAATAAAGATGTGCTTCCTTACGTGGCCTTTGCTGTGGTTTTTATCGCTGTGGTCATCGTGGTAAACCTACTCGGCAAACTGGTAAAAGCATCTGTTGACAAAACCCTTCTCGGTCCGCTTGACGACGTAGGGGGTGCACTTGTCGGACTTGTCAGGACCACCTTTGTTTTTAGTATCGCATTATGGATTGTCGATTCGCTTAATCTCTCATTTATTTCAGAATGGACGGAAGATTCCTGGCTTTATCCAATGGTCGCTGGCGTTGCGCCGAGGTTTACTCACTGGATTAGCGGGTTCTTTCCTTTTTTTAAGGATGTTTTTTGAGATGACCTGTTAGCCCCTTGAAAACTTTTCATTCTCATTAATTTTTTTATTTACTTATCTCGGCATTACAACATATGGGCTTAGAAGTTAAGGAAGAGAACGGGTTTCGCTATGTGGAGGAAGGGCAGGGCGGCCCAGTTTTGCTCCTTTTGCATGGGTTGTTTGGCGCGCTCAGTAATTGGGAGGGTGTGGTTAATGGTTTTTCCAGAAATTATCGGGTGATTATACCGATGTTACCCATTTACGAAATGCCAATTCGTGAGGCCGGCCTCGATGGTTTAAGGAAATTTCTTGAGGATTTCGTAGCTCATAAAAACCTGGATGATATGATCCTGGTCGGCAATAGCCTCGGTGGACACGTTGCACTTATCTATACCTTAAAAAATGCCTCAAAAGTGAAGAAATTGATCCTAACGGGTAGTTCCGGATTGTTCGAGGATTCTATGGGCGGGTCGTATCCTAAAAGAGGTAATTATCAGTATATAAAAGAACGGGTTTCCTATACGTTTTACGATCCACAGGTAGCCACTAAGGAGTTGATTGATGAGGTGTTTGAGATCACGAACAGTATCCCAAAATGCCTGCGGATCGTGGCAATTGCGAAATCAGCGCAGCGAAATAATTTGGCGGAAGATATTCCACAAATCAATATTCCAACGTTGTTAGTGTGGGGCTTGAATGATACTATTACTCCACCATTGGTAGCCCATGAATTCAACAGACTTATTCCGAATTCTGAATTGCGATTCATTGACAAATGTTGTCATGCTCCAATGATGGAACACCCCGAAAAGTTTAATGAACTTGTGGAGGATTTCTTAAGTTAGTAGTAAAGAACGATCAAGGAAAGCGAACCAGAGTATGATTGCTGAAGACCTTATAAATCACATGATCCCCCCCCTAAAGGGAACCGATGATGCACATAAGGCCATTGTTTGGATGGAAGAATTCCGTTGTAACTATATGCCAGTCGTTGATGACGGCAAATTGTTAGGATTTATTTCCGAAGAGATAATTTTAGAGACTAACGAGATAGATAAGCCTGTTAGGGATTTTGCTCTTGTAGGAAAAGGTTGCTACGTACAGCTCGACACGCACTTCTATGATATTCTAAAAGTTGCAGCTGACAACAAACTCCAGGTCGTGGGAGTGCTCAACGAAGATCAGAGCTACTGTGGACTGATCACCGTACAGGATACACTTACATCATTTGCTCAGACTGCGGCAGTTCAGCTCCCCGGAGGCATTCTCGTTCTTTCAATGAATCACGTTGACTACTCCTTGTCCGAAATCAGCAGACTCATCGAGGAAAACCACGCCAAAGTATTAAGTAGCATCGTAAAAGAGGATCCGCTTGATCCATCTAAACTAAGATTGACTTTAAAGATCAACCAGGTTGATTTGCTTCGGATCGTTGCTACACTCGAGCGGTTCGGCTATAAGGTCATTGGCCGCTATCAAGAAACCAAACCTGTCGGCGATGGAAAAGAGCGCATCGACATGCTACTTCGTTATCTCGACATTTAATTCGAATCTCGCCTTTGGGCATTCCTGGGGTCTTCCCTATCTTTAATATAGCTTCGGAAAAACCGGCGTTACGGAAACCTTAAATCCGACTTCATGAGAATTGCTGTGCATGGAAAAGAATTCAACCGCGTCTCAGCGCCTTTTATTGCACGCATTTTTGAAATTCTGTCGGAACACAAAGTAGAGCTGCTCGTTTCGTCAAAATTCGTCCAGTATTTAAAAAAACCATTGATCAACAGCGAGTATACGACCTATAGCTCAGGCGTTGAACTAAAAGACGTTCAACTCTTCATAAGTATCGGCGGCGATGGCACATTGCTGGAATCAGTCACCCATATTGGTAAATCTGAAATCCCAATACTCGGAATCAACACCGGCCGGCTTGGTTTCCTCGCCACTATCAGCAAGACCGAGACGGAGAAAGCAATTGAAGGCATTTTTGAAGGAGCGTACACACTTGATAAACGTGCCGTCCTAAGGCTTGAGACAAATAAGGATTTGTTCGAGCCTCTCAATTTCGCTTTAAATGACTTTACTGTCATGAAGAAGGATTCATCGGCGATGATCACCATTCATACTTACATCGATGGCGAGTTCCTGAATTCCTACTGGGCTGATGGCATAATTGTCTCGACACCAACGGGGTCAACAGGTTATTCATTGAGCTGTGGTGGTCCATTGATCTTCCCCAGATCCGGAAACTTCGTAATAACACCCGTTAGCCCGCATAACCTTACGGTACGCCCCATCGTGGTTGCTGATAGCTCAGAGATAACTTTTCAGGTGGAAGGAAGAAGCAGACGATTCCTGGTATCCCTCGATTCAAGAGTATCCTCAGTGGATAGTTCGATAAGATTAAAAGTTAAGAAGGCTGACTTCAAAGTGCACCTTGTTCAGCTCGAAAGCAACCACTACTTCAAGACGTTACGTCAGAAGCTGAATTGGGGCCTTGATATTAGAAATTGAATTTTTATTAGATTTGTAATTGCCGTGACTATCCAATCCTACATTTAATCTGAATGAGAAAGCTTCTACTACTAGCTCTTGCCGTATTGTTTTTTTCGCTAGCGCCTGAAGCCGAGGCGCAAATGAATCGCAGAAGTATAAAGAAAAACAACAAAAGAATTTCCAGCTATCGGGGAAGGAAGAGCTGGTTTGGAAAGGAAAAAATTTACAACATGGTGGGCTTGTCCGTTAGTGCCCTGAATTACTACGGAGACCTTTCTCCGAAAACCTCACGGTTCAGTACTGACCTCTCGTTTACCCGACCTGCAATTGGTTTACACTTCTCTCATCGCTTCGGTCCGAGATATGCACTTACAGGTACCTTCTTGTACGGCACACTTAAAGGATCGGATTCGGAATCAGCTAATCAGGGAGATACTGAAAACGGCGTCTACCGATATCAACGGAACCTCTCTTTTCGAAATCGTATAAAGGAACTTTCGGTTGTAGCGAGCTTTGATCTTTTTCAGAACTCGGCCACTTACATTAGCCGGGTAAATTGGACGCCCTACGCGTTTGTAGGTGCTTCGATGTTGCTTCATAATCCACAGGCGCAGGCTCCGGCTACGGACTTACACGGAGTTCCACTTGACCAGGCTGGCGAATGGGTAGACCTTCAAGAGTTGGGCACTGAGGGACAACGTTCTCAGCTTCAACCAGGTGACGCAAATTATGGATTGAGTCAGTACAAAAAACTCCAGATTGCAATACCAATCGGCCTGGGGGTCCGTTTTAGGTTGAACGAAATTCTGGATTTCTCATTCGAAACTGGTTTCAGATACTTGTTTACTGATTATATCGACGACGTGAGCCGGAACTACGTTGACCTTGGTGTTTTTGGCACCAACGAGTTAGCAAAAGCAATGTCATACAGGTCGAATGAAGTGGTCCAAAATCCGACAGGCACATACGATGGGCGGGATGGTGTAACTTATAACGTCGTTCCCGGATATGGTTCTGAGCATCCATCTAACAATAGAGGGGACAAAGGCGACAGAGACATTTTTATGGTAACTACTCTTAAGGTGACGTATATTATTGGAAAGTCATTCCACAGAGCCAAATTCCGGTGATGGTTTCTATTGCTAAGCGATTAACATTTGTCTTATTACTAACCTGTTTCGCTTCAATTGCGTACAGTCAAAGTTCTGAAGTTGGTTTTGGATTAGGAACGTTCAATTACAGCGGCGATCTCGTCAGAGGCTATAACTTCAAATATTCCAAACCCGCGGCTACAGTATTCTATAGGGCCAACCTAAGCAGGGTAGTCAGTTTTCGCGTGGCCATCACTGGCGGGCAAATCGGTGCGAGTGAAGAACCAATTGACGCATTCGCAGACACCCGCGATGCTTCGTTCGACCTTTTCCTGCTGGAAGCGTCCACGGTCATGGAGTATCATTTCCTGAATTGGAGAGACACAAAACGTTTTGTGAGGTTCACACCATACCTTTTTGGTGGACTGGCCCTGTTCGGGATCTCTGGTGAAGCCGATAAAACTGCAGAGTATAGCAATGTTCAGGCGGCAATACCCTTTGGACTAGGCATCAAATATGTCTACAATCCGAAATGGTATTTTGCGCTGGAATTCGGTGCTCGAAAAACATTCTTCGACTACCTCGACAACATTTCTTACGGCGACTCCCGATACAAAAACTATCAATACGGAAATCCAAACGATACTGATGTGTACTATTTTCTTGGGATTAGCATTACCCGCACGTTCTACAATATTCCTTGCCCAACCAATCCTTACAAGTAAGACCTGTCTTTAGCTTCCTCCTCTTTTGAGTTATTAATACCAATATTCTTTTACTAATTTTGCACCCTTGTGGCTTCATATAAGGAACATATTGACTTCAATAACTTGCCAAAACATGTGGCCGTAATCATGGATGGCAACGGACGATGGGCGAAAAAAAAGGGCGCAATGCGGATTTTTGGCCATCGGAACGCTGTTGAGGCTGTCCGTGATATTACGGAGGGGTGCGGTGAGCTTGGTATTAAGTACCTAACTCTTTATGCCTTTTCCACCGAGAACTGGAATAGGCCAAAAGCCGAGATTGATGGCTTGATGGAGCTTTTGGTGAATACTCTTAAGCAGGAAATCACCAGGCTGACAGAAAATCATGTTAAGCTACGGACCATAGGAGAGACATCCCACCTTCCTAAGGATTGTCAACAAAACCTGGAGTGGGCCATTGATCAGACAAAAAACAACACCGGCTTAACGCTGATATTAGCCTTGAGCTACAGCGGACGATGGGAACTTCTCAAAGCGGCCAAGGCGATGGCAAAGGACGTGCAGGAAGGCAAAATCAAGCCGGAGGACTTAAATGAAAGTCGATTTGAAAACTATTTGCAAACTTCCGGCATCCCAGATCCGGAGCTTCTTATTCGTACGAGTGGAGAGTTGAGAATCAGTAATTTTCTACTCTGGCAAATAGCATATACAGAGCTCTATATCACACCCACACTATGGCCAGATTTCCGAAAGGAACATCTTTACGAGGCAATTTGGTCCTACCAGCAGAGAGAGCGCAGATTTGGAAAAACAAGTGAACAATTGAATCCGGTAAGCTGATGAAGCGATTTTTATTCTTATTTATTCTGACAATCGTTGCTGTTGATGGATGGGCTCAGTTCAGAAACAGAAGAGGAGATCGGCCTGCCAATCTATCGGAATCCAATTTGAATTATACGAATCCCACGGAATACACAATTGCCGGAATCGAAGTGACCGGCCTGAATGTACTTGATAAGAACGCAATGGTCTCCCTTACAGGTTTGAAAGTGGGAGACAAGATCAAAGTCCCAGGTGATGGAATATCCAATGCTATCAGGGCATTGTGGAAGCATGGTTTGGTTGGCGATGTCTCTATTAAAGTGGACAAAATCGAAGGACAAAACGTTTATCTCAACATCGTTCTCTCCGAAAGACCACGCCTCACTGGATTCTATTTTGCTGGTATCTCAAAATCTCAGGAAAGCGGATTGAAGGATGACCTTAAACTCATCCGTGGTAAAATTGTAAATGACGCCATGGTTCGCAATACCGAACTGGCCGTAAAAAAATATTTTGTTAAGAAGGGATTTCTTAACACCGAAGTAAAAGTTCTTCAGCAGAAAGATACCCTTAATCGCGATGGAATTCGATTGAAGATTACGGTTAATCCAAAATCAAAGGTTACGATCAACAAGATAAACTTTGTTGGCAATGAAAGTCTTTCTGATTCAAAGCTGAAGTCGAAAATGAAGAAGACGCACGAGCATGCAAGGTTTTCTTTACACCGCACTTTGCTTAAAGAGATTTTTACAGTCAATCTTAAAGAATTCTTTGACTCAAGCTATTCGGTAAGTCCAAAAGAGCTAAAAGAATTTTTGGGTGACAACATTAAGCCTAACCCTTTCTCTGGTTCAAAGTTTATTAGGACTGAGTATGATGCGGACAAGAAAAAGATTTTAGACTTCTATAACACACAGGGGTACCGTGATGCGGAAATTGTTACTGATACAGTTTACGCCTATGATGACAAATCCATCAACATTGATTTTGTGATCTCTGAAGGCCAAAAGTATTACTTCAGAAACATCATTTGGACCGGCAACTACATTTATACCGACAAACAACTTAGTGCGGTACTCGGAATCAACAAAGGGGATGTTTACAACAAAGACCAGTACGAGAAGAAGCTGCAGTTCAATCCGAAGGGTATCGACATCAGCGGGCTATACATGGATGACGGGTATTTGTTCTTCCGTATTAATCCGATCGAAGTTGCTGTAGCTGGTGATTCAATAGATGTTGAGATGCGGATCTTCGAGGGAGAGCAAGCAACGATCAATGAAGTCACAATTTCAGGTAACGACCGCACGAGCGATCACGTGATCAGGAGAGAGCTTAGCACAGTTCCCGGTCAGAAGTTCAGACGTTCCGAGATAATTCGTACACAACAACGACTCGGGCAACTTGGATACTTTGCGCCTGATAAGATCGGTCAGAACCTTGTTCCAAACCAGACCAACGGAACTGTCGATATCGAATGGCAGGTGGAAGAACAATCAAACGACCAGGTTGAGTTGTCTGGTGGTTGGGGTGGTTATTACGGATTTGTTGGAACGTTGGGTCTGACATTTAATAATTTTTCTATCAGGAACATTCCAAACTTTAAGAACTGGAAGCCACTTCCAGTTGGTGATGGTCAACGTTTATCTCTGAGGATGCAAGCCAATGGACGTTCATTCCAGAGCTACAGTTTCTCATTCACAGAGCCGTGGTTAGGAGGTCGGAAGCCACATTCGTTCACTATAAGTTATGTTCGATCGCTGTCAAGATATGCTGGTCTTGGAGCAACAAGCTACAATGATTTTAACTCGGGATTATCTGCCGACAATATTTCAGTTGGATTGGGAAGAATGCTCGAGTGGCCAGATAACTACTTTTCCTTGACTAACTCGCTTGGCTTTGTGGTCTACACTTTGGAGAACTATACCAATTCTGGTCTTGGTTGTTCGAACTGTTCTTCCCGGGCAATTACATTAAACACCACTCTTTCGAGGAACAGCATCGACAATCAAATGTATCCGACTCAAGGATCGATGATTTCACTGAGTCTTACTCTGACGCCTCCATACTCTGCATTTAATGGTTTGGACTATTCAACAGCTACAGCAGAAGAGAAAAACAAATGGCAGGAATACCACAAATGGATGTTTGACGCGCGGTATTATTTACCATTGGACAACAAGAAGAAACTCGTGCTCGAAGCAAAGGTTCACTTTGGATTTCTTGGAGCTTATAACTTTGAGAAGACTGGAATTGGACCGTTTGAACGATTCGTTTTAGGTGGAAGCGGGCTTGCGGGAGGATTTAATTCTTTTGTGCTCGGAAAGGAAATAATAGGTCTGAGAGGTTATCAGGATAATCAGATTACTCCTCCGCTTTACTTAGCTGGGAACAGTCAAAGTCAGGTGGGCGGTGTCGTATATGAAAAGCTCGGTGTCGAGCTAAGGTACCCAGTTACGACGGGTAACGCCGCAACGATCTACGGCTTGGCATTCTTGGAGGCGGGTAATAACTGGGGCAATTATCAGGACTTCAATCCGTTTAAGATGTACAAAGCGGCAGGGTTTGGGGCCAGGATATTCATGCCTGCATTCGGCTTAATTGGTCTAAATTGGGCGTATGGATTTGACTCTGTACCCCTCGGAAGTAATAAATCTGTTAGTGGTTCTCAGTTCCATTTTACCATAGGACAACAAATCAGATAACCATGAGGCCTTATTTAATTACAATATTTTTTCTCATTTTCGGCCTGAATTTTGTCCCATGCTCAGCTCAGCGGTTTGGGTATATAGATACCGACTTCATTCTGAGCAAAATGCCCGACTATAAGAAGGCTCAGGATGAAATAAACCAGCTTTCTGAGGCCTGGGAAAAGGAAATTCAGGAAAACAAGAAAAAAATTGATGGCATGTACAGCTCCCTGCAGGCTGAGCAGGTTTTGTTGACAGAAGAAATGAAAAAGGAGCGACTGGAGGCTATCCAAAAGAAGGAGACTGAATTAAAAGAATATCAAAAGAAAATTTTCGGATTTGGCGGATTGTTTTTCCTCAAGAAACAAGAGTTGATCAAACCAATACAGGATAAAGTATGGGATGCAGTCGACAAAGTATGCAAGGAAAATAATCTCGCAATCATGTTCGATAAAGCCGGTGAGTTGGTTATGATTTACACCGATCCAAGGCATGATTATACTGACTTTGTGTTGGACCAATTGGGTTACGGAGACCCTAATGATAAGATAAAAAACTAAATAAGAATTAATTGTGATGAGAAAACTCGTTTTACTTTTGGTGTTGGGGTTAGGAGCGCATTTATCCCAGGCACAGACCGCATCGGCGAAAATAGGTTATGCCGATGTCGATTACATTTTTAGCCAGCTTCCGGAATCAAAAGCCATTGAAGCAGAATTAAAATCAACTCAAGCGCAACTGAAGAATCAAATCGATGCTAAGTATCAGGATTTTCAGAAAAAATTGGCTGATTATAATGCCAACTTGAATACCATGCTGGATGCAGTTCGTCAAAATACTGAGCGCGAACTTCAGCAAATGCAGCAAAACATTGAAAAGCTGCAAGCCGATGCTCAAACCACCATCCAGACTAAGCAAACACAGTTAATGGATCCCGTCTATAAGAAGGTAGGCAAGGGAATCGAAGATGTCGCAAAAGAAAACGGCTTCTCCTTCATTCTTAATCAACAAATTGGAGGACTTGATGTTATTCTTTATGGGGACGAAAAGATGGATATCTCAGACATGGTTCTGAAGAAACTCGGTGTGACCCCGAAACCAGCTACAACGCCACAGACGCAACCAAAGTAATTCGGTTACTTTGAAAATAAGTCATTAAACCCTTCGGATTCCGAAGGGTTTTTTATTTTCTTTTGCTATCCGCATTTCATTAAACATGATAATACCCAAGTTTCTAGCTCCAGGAAATAAAGTTGGTATAGTAGCTCCAGGCAGAAAAGTAAGCCGTGAAGATATGGAGTCAGCCACAAAGATCTTCTCCAATTGGGGGTTGAACGCTGAACTATCACCAAACCTATACGGAAACGATCATAACTATCTGGCCGCAAGTGATGAAGGCCGCCTCAGTGATTTTCAGGAAATGATAAACGATCCGGAAATTGCCGCCATTATATGTGCGCGCGGAGGATACGGAACTACGCGAATTCTTGATAAGTTGAACCTTCAACCTCTTTCTCTTTCTCCCAAATGGATAGTCGGATTCAGTGACATAACTGCCCTTCACCTTAAACTCAACGTACTGCGTATTGAAAGCATTCACGCGACGATGCCGATTTTATTTTCAAAGGAGGATTCGACTCCCTCTGTGAACAGCCTGCGTGAACTACTCTTTGGAACGACGCCTTCTATAAATGGTCCCTCAAACCAAAACAATAAGCATGGGTCCGCAACAGCTGAAGTAATCGGAGGCAATCTGTCTTTACTTGTTGACTCGCTTTCAACACCGGGAGATACAGACTTTTCTGAAAAAATATTGATCGTAGAAGAAATTGATGAATACTTATACAAAATCGACCGGATGTTTACTCACCTTATGCGAGCCGGCAAGTTATCGAGACTACGAGGTTTGGTGGTTGGGCACTTCTCGGAAATTAAGGACACAACACCCGGGTTCGGAGAAACCGTTGAAGAAATAATCCTGGATAAGGTGAGTAAGTTTGGCTACCCGATAGCATTTGACTTTCCAATTGGCCACGAGAATCCAAATCTTGCCTGGAGGAGCGGATCTACCATGACGTTAACTGTGGACTCCGGTGCCAGCAGCCTCACGCCGTCAATTGTCTAGCCTTACCGTTGTTTGGTGATGGATTTGGCAGCAATAAATGCTGTTGTCCATGCTGCCTGAAAATTGAACCCGCCAGTTTCACCGTCGATGTCAAGAACCTCTCCGGCAAAGTAAACATTGCGGAATACCTTGCTTTCCATTGTTTCCAGTTCAATATCCCGGAGATCAATACCTCCACATGTCACAAACTCTTCTTTGAAGGTGGTCTTTCCCTTTATCTCAAATTGACACCGAATGAGATGTTCGATCAACTTGTTCATGCTCCGGAAGGATAATTCATTCCATATTTTGGAATCTTCTACCTCGGAAAGAGAGCAAAGCCGTTGCCATAATCTTGCGGGAAGATTAAACATTGGATTGGATATTATTTTCAATTTGCCTTTCTCCACCTTGAATGCCGTCAGTATCTTACGCAGTTCTTCTTCTCCGGTATTACCGATCCAATTTACCAGGACTGTAAATTGATAACTAGCACCATAAAGATGTTCTGCTGCCCAGGCGGAAAGTTTTATTACACATGGGCCGCTAAGACCCCAATGGGTTATCAGAAGGGGGCCCTGCTCTAAAAACTTTGTTCCTGTTATCCGGACCGTTGCATCCGGCACCGAAATCCCCATTAGATCTGTAAATTCTTTACGGCTGTCGTTAAATGTGAATAATGACGGAATCGGTTTTCTTAACGAATGACCCATTTCAACCAGCCATCGATAAGCATCGGCTCCAGGATGACCTCCCATAGCCACCAACACGTTTGTTGATAAGAATCGTCCTTTCGCACTGGTCTGCACGCACAACAACTCGCCATTCCTGGTAATTGAGCTGACTGGAGAATTCATTTCGATTGTGATTCCTAAGCGCTCAGCCTCTCTCAGAAAGCATCCAATTATTGTTTCTGATCTGTCGGTTACAGGAAACATGCGGCCGTCGCTTTCAGTCTTAAGGTTTACATCCTTGGACCGGAACCATTCAACAACTTCTTTGACAGCGAATTCCTTGAATAGTGACTTAAGTACCTTTTGCCCCCTCGGATAATGTTGTGCCAGCTGTGATTGACTAAGACAATTATGCGTTACGTTACATCGGCCGCCTCCTGAAACTCTGACCTTTGAAAGCAGCTTCGAAGACTTTTCAAGGATCAATATCCTTAATTCCGGTTTCATCGACGCCGACTGAATGGCCCCGAAGAAACCGGCTGCACCTCCTCCGATAACAATAAGGTCGTACTTTGTCATTCAAACATTTTGCTTTAAACCTAACCAGAAAATCCAAATAATGGCGCCCGAAAAATTCAGGATTGACGTCCTTATCCGTTGGTCTTGATGTTATCTTTGAAAAAAATCCTGATTGTTTTCCAACTTATTAACACCCGAGGTACAGGCGTTCATCTTTCAACATGAATCCGACGATCCAACGAAACTTATACTGAAATCGCCTGACATTTATGGCGTGCCGATGGCAAAGATTGCTGATCAGATTGAAGGGAGAAGGAAGGCAAAAGAAAAGCTTCCGTCTTATTACAATACCAAAGAGATTGTTTTTCCCGCCGCAGTTAGCCTTGAGCAGAGTTCTTCAGAAAGTACAGCCAGGTTCAAGAGCGAGATATTGTCTCAAAAAATATCACGGAGGTCTCTATGTGTCGATCTTACAGGAGGTTTAGGCATTGATACATTTTTCCTTAGTAAAGTATTCGACCGTGTGGACTACGTTGAATCAAATGCTGAACTTCTTGAAATTGCCAAGCACAATCATTTGAAACTTGGCGCAAGCAATATAGCGCATCAAAATGTTTCGTCGTCTGTATATCTTAATGCCTCGGATGCCTCGATAGATTGTGCGTATGTCGATCCATCACGGCGGGATGTTCACAACCGAAAAGTATCTTCACTTGCATCATGCGAACCAAACGTATTGGAGCTTTTACCTTCCATTTTTCAACGCACAAAATATGTACTTTTAAAAACATCCCCTCTGCTTGACATCACAGAAGCAATTAGGGAGTTGCACAAGGCTAGCCACGTGTATATTATTTCAGTAGACAACGAATGTAAAGAGGTTCTCTTTTTCATGGACCACGATTCTGCTGCTGAGCCGCTAATTGAAGCAATAAACCTTGGCAAGGATTTTATCAGCTCATTCCGTTTCATTTTTTCAGAGGAAAAGAATCTTCAACTCTCTTATTCGGAACCAGAAGAATACATTTACGAACCCAACGCCTCAATCCTGAAGGCCGGAGCATTCAAATCAATATCCACAAGGTTCTCAATCAATAAAATCCACCCAAACACACACCTCTACACGTCAAATAGATTGCTGCAGGATTTTCCGGGCAGGATATTTAAGCTGCTTGACCTGATTAAGCCGGAACCGAAAGTGTTGAAGACATACTTTCCAGAGGGCTATGCAAACATCTTCACTCGTAATTATCCTTTGAGTCCGCAAGAGCTAAAAACTAAAACCAGACTGAAGGACGGCGGTAGCAGATTCTTGATTGGTTTTTCTGGCGTAAAGAAAAAATTTCTCGCGGTGGCGACAAAAGTTGCCTAGATGTACTTTAGAATTTCTTTGATGTCCGTTTCGCCGTTAAATGCCTTGACGAATTTCTGATCAGAATAAATGTAGACGGATGGAGCATCGATAGGACCAAAGCTGTCTAATATGCTCCGATTTGACGTTCTGCAAAAATGCACGTTGCTATAAGCTTTCAGTTTATACTGATTCGCAAATGCCTCGATCTCCTCATTAGAAGTGGTGGTAATGAAATACAATGAATACGCCTGGAATGCTGAGATATTTTGTTGTATTGCGGTGGCTTCCCGTTGACAGTGGTCGCAATCGGTCTGAAACAATATCAAGACGACTTTTCCTGTCAGCTCTTTGATGTTGAATGGCGCGCCATCCAGCGTCGTAACGGTCATGGCTGGGAAATCGTTTTGTACAGCCACGCCGTTGGAATCCTTTTCTCTTGATGGTGAACACTTGAGTTGACAAATGCACAACGCCAAAATGAGAGTAACACGAATGTATTTTTTGGTCGGTTTCATGGCCTCAATATGGACTAAATTTATTAAACGGTGAGCTAATTAATCAGGCTGGCGATCACATACAGCACGACGGAGAAAAGGCAAATCGCGCCATAGAGTTTTATCAGTTTTCTGCGTGTCTGAATGGGCTGCCACCAAAGAACCACCCATGGTTTAAATAATCCTAAGACCATCAAGCACCCGCTCAATATTGCTAGGCTAAGACTAGAAATTTTAATTGCGATCACCCGGTAAACATAAATATTTCCAGCTGCTTGAGTTGACTGCTTCGAACACTATCTTTGCGGCCTGTTCCGCCTCCTGGCGGCTTACGCTTAACGATTTTGAGGGCGAATGATTTTCTTAGTATCTACACAGCAGATGGTTTCATAAAGACCGTAGCTGCGGGGATCAAAACGCCCGAATCAAAAAACGTCCGACTTAAAGGGCTTTCCGGCAGTATTGACGCGATCGTGCTATCTGCGGTTTTTAAGATTCGACCGTTGGACTATCTCGTCATATTACACGATCGCGATGAGGCACACTACTTTCAAAATGACATTCAGAATCTTTTGGGGAGAGAGATTTTGGTATTTCCAATGTCATACAAACGTCCCTATGAGTTCGACGAAACAGAGAATGCGAACATTCTGATGCGCGCAGAGGTGTTAAATCGCCTTGCTAATAAAACTTCGCCGGAAATCATTATCACATACCCGGAAGCCTTGGGTGAAAAAGTGATAACTAAACGATCACTGGCTTCCAACACTTTTACGATCACACTCGGTGAAAAGCTTGACGTATCCTTCCTCGAAGAATTCCTGCACAATTATGACTTTGAAAAGACCGACTTTGTGTATGAGGCTGGCCAGTTTGCTGTTCGCGGGGGGATCATTGATATTTTTTCTTTCGCGAATGAACTTCCCTATCGAATAGAACTTTTCGGAAACGAAGTTGATAGTGTGAGGACTTTCGAACCAGGCTCACAGCTGTCTGTCGATAGCCTTGAGAAGATCAACGTAATCCCGAATGTGCAATCAAAGTTGATGCAGGAAGAACGACAATCTTTCTTTGATTTCATTTCGGCCGAAACCCGCATTTGGGTTAAGGATTTTCAATTGACCAAGGACATCATTCAAAAATGTTTTGACAAGGCCCAAAGTTCTTTTGATAGCATGCTTAAGGCAAGTGGCGCGAAAGTTGTCGCTGATCCGGAAAAATTATTCGATACCGGTAAAACATTTCTCGCAAAGAGCAGCCAGTTCGTAAACATTGAGTTTGGGAGCAGATTTGTTCTTGATGATTCGAAGAACTTTGATTTTTCAAGTTCTGCCCAACCGTCATTCAACAAAAATTTTGAATTGCTTGCGCAGGATCTTTATGATCATCAAGCCCAAGGATATAGCAATTTCATAACAGCAGATGTCCCAAAACAAACCGAAAGGCTTAAAGGTATTTTCGAAGAGATCAACGCCGGACTTGAGTTTCAACCTCTAGACTTTGCAATCCGTCAGGGGTTCGTCGACAAAATCCTGAAACTAGTCTGTTACACCGACCACCAGATCTTCGAGCGTTTCCATCGGTATAGATCCAAGGAAAAGTTTACAAAGACAAAAGCGCTCACATTGCGTGAGCTGCAGACGCTTCAGCCTGGTGATTTTGTCACTCACATTGATTATGGCATTGCGAAGTTTGCCGGCCTGGAAAAGAAAGAGGTGAACGGTCATGAACAAGAGGCTATTCGTTTGGTCTACAGGGATGACGATCTGCTGTACGTGAGCATCCACGCGCTTCATAAGATCTCAAAGTATTCCGGCAAAGATGGTTCGCCGCCAGTGGTCAGCAAGCTTGGTACTCAGGAATGGGAAAACAAGAAGACCAAGGCAAAAAAACGCGTAAAGGATATCGCAAAAGAACTAATCTCACTCTATGCAAAGAGGAAGTCATCTCCGGGCTTTGCCTACCAGCAGGACAGTTTTCTGCAAGCGGAGCTGGAATCATCGTTCCTCTTCGAAGACACCGCAGATCAGGCAAGAGCGACTGAAGATGTAAAGCGTGATATGGGGCAACCGCATCCGATGGACAGGTTGATTTGCGGAGACGTGGGATTTGGTAAGACTGAAGTAGCGATTCGCGCTGCGTTTAAAGCGGCGACTGAAGGGAAGCAGGTTGCTGTACTTGTCCCCACCACCATCCTTGCAATGCAGCATTACCGGACGTTTAGCGAACGACTTTCAGCATTTCCGGTGAAGATCGATTATGTTTCAAGGTTTAAGTCTGAAAAGGATATAAAGGAAATATTAAAGCAGGTCAAAGAAGGCACCATCAACATTTTAATAGGCACTCATCGCGTCGTTAGCAAGGATGTTGAGTTTAAGGATCTTGGTTTGCTTATCATCGATGAGGAACAAAAGTTTGGCGTAAAGGTCAAAGACAAACTAAAAGAATTGAAGGTGAACGTGGATGTTCTCACATTAACCGCCACACCCATACCCCGTACGTTGCATTTTTCCCTGATGGGTGCACGGGATCTTAGTATCATTTCAACACCTCCTCCTAACAGGCAACCCGTTACGACCGAACTCCATACCTTCAGCGAAACATTGATTCGGGACGCTATAAGCCGTGAGCTAAGGCGAGGCGGCCAGGTGTTTTTCGTTCACAACCGGGTGAGCGATATTGAGTCAGTCGCTAATGTCGTTTATAAACTTGTCCCCGATGCCAGGATCGGTATTGCTCATGGGCAAATGGAGGGTCATAAACTCGAGAAGGCAATGATGAAGTTCATAGACGCTGAGTATGATATTCTGGTCTCCACCAACATCATTGAAAGCGGTCTTGATATCCCCAACGCTAACACCATCATCATCAATCACGCTCATATGTTTGGCCTTTCAGACTTGCATCAGATGCGTGGAAGAGTGGGGCGATCAAACAAAAAAGCATACTGTTATCTCTTGACTCCGCCGGCTTCTCTTCTAACCGCCGACTCGCGTAAGAGGTTGGCAGCGCTTGAAGAATTTTCTGAGCTCGGCGACGGCTTCAAGGTTGCAATGCGCGACCTCGACATCCGGGGCGCAGGAAATCTTTTAGGTGGCGAACAAAGCGGTTTTATTACCGACCTAGGCTTTGATACTTATCATAAAATTCTTGATGATGCGATTCAGGAACTTAAGGAAACTGATTTCAAAGAATTGTTCTTGACGGAGCTTCAGGAAAAGGCCAAGCTTATTGTTCAGGATTGTGTTATTGAAACCGACCTTGAGATTTTAATTCCCGACGGCTATGTTAGTAATATCAGCGAACGCCTCCAATTATATTCGCGCCTTGACAACATAAAAGATGAGGATCAGTTAAAGGAGTTTACCGATGAAGTTAAAGACCGTTTCGGTCCACTCCCTAAGCAATCCGAAGAATTGATCGATACAGTCCGGCTGCGCTGGCTTGGAGAAAAGTTGGGCTTCGAAAAGTTAAGCCTGAAGAATGAAAAGATGCGAGCGTTCTTTGTAAGTTCGAATGAAAACTATTTTAACTCAGACATCTTTGGAAGCATCATTGCCTTCGTTCAAAAACATCCGCGGCAATATAAAATGAAAGACAGTGGAGGAAAAGCAATGTTGGTTATCGAAAATATAAAGGCAATAGACGCAGCGATTGATGTTCTCCTTCAGATGACGACTCAGATCGACACCAAATCCGCCAAAGAAATTTTATCAAGGTAAGGTTCGAGCCCGACAGGTTTTTCAAACGCATTTATCATCAATACCTTTTGATACCTGGGCGAATAAAACACCTCTACAAAAAATCCCTCAGTGAAATAAAGGAAGACTTTACAGTCGGCAAGGCTGCGTTGAGCCAAATAATTGCCCGAAAAGGTGATAACATCACATTTCTTTTCGAACGGCATCACTCTAAAATCTTGTACGGTTAGCATATCAGGTTTTTTGACATGCCATATCAAAATTCTATGCCACGCCCATTAGTCGCTAAAAATGTTCACTGAACCCCGGTTTTGTATGATTGCCTTCCCAAAAATGGATGGTGATTTCCCAAAACAATAAATAGCTTGAGTTGGCCGTTACTAAGTTGCACGCTGCTATTCTGTTACTGAGCGGTAAAAACATACGTGCTCTTGCAAAACATTGTATTATCAGCGTAATTAGCAGTTCGTTTTAAACTGAAAAAAAAATGAGGTATTCTTTCAGGGTTCTTTTGTATGTAATTGGAGGCTCAGTACTCCTTTCAGCCTGCTCATTGTTCGGAGGAAAAGGTAGAAAACCAAATGCTCAAAACCCGGGACAGGTGAGTACGGCTACCGGCCTGGCCTATAATGATGAAGATCAAGGCGGCTTTATGGTAAATCCTTACGAGGGCCAGCCTGATGCGCCAAACATGGTATTTATTGAAGGCGGACGCGCGGTGATGGGTTCATTTGAAGAAGATGTTATGGCTTCGCGCGATAACCTTGAAAGAACCGTGTCGGTTGCTTCGTTTTACATGGATGAAACTGAAATAGCCAATGTACACTGGCTGGAATACATGCACTATCTCGCGAAGGACTCTTCGCAGGAAGCATATCAGGCTGCTTTGCCCGACACTACTGTTTGGGTCGGAAAGCTTGCATTCAACGACCCTTATGTTGACCACTATCTTCGTTATCCCGGCTTCCGCTACTTCCCTGTGGTGGGTGTTACCTGGAATCAGGCGAGCAAATTTGCTATATGGAGAACTCGCGCAGTGAACATAAAGCTGGCTGAAGATGCTGGTGAAGAATATGCCGAAAGCGATGGACGCATTCCTCTCGAATCTGGTATTGTTGTTCCGGCGTACCGCTTACCAACAGAAGCAGAATGGGAATATGCCGCTCAAGCATTGATTGGTACTCAGTGGTTGGAAGAATTGCAAACCCACCAGCGTATTTATCCTTGGGATGGTCACGCTGTTAGAAATCCTTATGGTAAACAAATGGGCTTTATGCTAGCGAACTTCAAAAGAGGACGCGGTGATTATGCTGGTATCGCTGGCCGTTTGAATGACGGAGCATTGATTACGTCTTATATCTACGAATATCCTCCTAATGATTACGGTCTCTATAATATGGCTGGTAATGTGAGCGAGTGGGTACACGATATATACAGACCGATGTCCTTCCAGGATTTCGATGATCTTAACCCTATTCGCCGCGATGGTTTCCTTGACCCTGCATCAGGCACAAATTCAGGTTATAACAGTGATTTCGAAAAGAATCCCGAAGCATTTACATCATTGATTACAGACCGTGCACGGGTGTATAAAGGTGGTTCTTGGAAAGATGTTGCTTACTGGATGTCGCCTGGAACAAGAAGATATCTTGATCAGGATTCTGCGACGGCAACAATCGGATTCCGTTGCGCAATGATCCGCGCCGGATCAAACTACTGATTAACACTAAGATCTTAATAAGCCCTGCACACTGCAGGGCTTTTTTTATGCCTCAGCGATACATGCAATGCTGAGCTGCGGGCAACCTTGATCGATCAATACTTGTGAACATGCCTCGAGCGTCGATCCTGTCGTGATCACATCATCCACCAGCAATATCTTTTTTCCCTCGAGCAATGCGGGGTTCTTGAGACCAAACACACCACTAATGTTCTCCCATCTATTCAGCCTTGATTTGCGTGTTTGTGTTTCCGTTTTTATCCTTCTCTCCAGCAGCTCATCGGTAAACGGTATCTCCAGCGTCTCTGAAAGACCCTCCGCGAATTTCGCGCTCTGATTATATCCTCGTTTTCTTTTCCTCGCAGGATGAAGAGGAATGGGAATGATCAAGTCTACATTTGTTGGAAGCTCTGATTCATTTTTCATTTTCTCTCCATAGACTCTCCCGAGTGTTACTCCAATTTCCGGATGATTACGATACTTTAATTGGTGGAGTAAATGTTGAACCCTGCCGCTCTTGCTGAACTTGAATAAGGCCATTGCGTGTTTCACCGGTATGCGATAAGATAGGCGGTTACGAAGAGGATTTTCGCGCCACCTGTGGTAATCCGTTTGAGGCATTTCGAGCATGCACACCGTACAGATCATAGACTCACCTTTGACAAGCGCATTGTCACAGGCAAGACAATATTTGGGAAAGAAGAGGGAAATGAAATCGCCGAAAATGTCGTGACTCTTAATATTTGCCATTTCAGAATATCTTTGCAAACAACGATGAACGAAGATAACACTAAAAATAATTTCGATGTCCTTAGTCAGAGAGTTTAATGAGTATCGTTCAAAGATGAACGATAAGATATTGTCCTCCGATAGTCTTATAATTAAGAGGATATTCAACCTTGACACCAACGCGTACAGCAGTGGCGCACTTGATTTGAAATCCAAAGAATTGATAGGACTTACCTGCTCACTCGTGTTGAGGTGTGATGATTGTATTAAATACCATCTCGGAAAATGCAAAGAGGTCGGGCTTAAGACAAATGAAGTGAACGAGGCGATGGGTATTGCAACACTTATCGGTGGAACAATTGTAATACCCCACTTAAGAAGGGCGTTTGAATACTGGGAAGAACTTGAAAATGTTTAAAAGAGACCTTGAATTAGATAGAGCCTGGAACTCCCTGCTGGAAAATCTGCAGGCAATGGTGGGCAAGCGCCCCAAAGATCTCAATGCTGTATTGTTCCTCATCGGTGTTCAGGAACTGGGCCAAGGAAAGAAAGTGTTTAGCAAAGAGGAGAAACAGGACCTGATGCATATTGGTATTTGTCGAGTGTTAAGTGCCGCAGGATACTATGAGCTTGAGGGCCTTGATAAGGATGGTTGGCCACATTGGAAAATGGTGAAAAAACTTCCGCATTTCGATCTTCTGGAGCAGGAGAAATTACTTAAAATGCACGTTATCGAATACTTCGAACGAGAGCATAACTGGTCTCCCCCGTAGGTGGACGCGTCAGCGGTTCAGACATCACCCAATTGGAATTTTGTCGATACTTATTAAGAGACTATATTAGGACTATCCAACTTTTGGTTTAGGGGTTGCGTTTTGATATTTAAAGCAAGAATACTATGGGAGCAGGAGCGGAACGTATTCATGAAAAGATCAGATCATTTAGGAAAAAGTACTACCTCAACGTTTTTGTCAGGGGAGCGCTTTTGTCTTTGACGATCTTAATCTCTTACTTTTTGATCGCCATCCTATTAGAGTATAATCTATGGCTAAGCAGTTGGGCGAGGTTTTTGATCTTCTTCACGTTTTTTGCCATTGCAATCTATTGTTTATACCGGTTTCTCAAGGCGCCATTCGAATGGTGGCTTGCAAAAAGGGGTATGAATGAAGAAGAAAGCGCCAAAGTTATCGGAAAGCACTTGCCTTCAGTGAAGGATCGACTTCTTAATCTCATCCAGTTACTCGGGATAAGTAACAGCTCAGCCCTTGCATACGCCAGCGTTGAACAGAAGTCCAGGGAATTTGAACCAGTCTCGTTCGATAGTTTTATCGATCTGAACCAGAACAGGAAATATCTTAAATACCTCATCGTCCCAATTCTAGTAATCGCTGCGATCCTGGCTCTGAATCGAAGTATCCTCACCCAGAGCACCAGTCGGATCGTTCACTTTAACCGACATTATTCTCCTAAGGCTCCTTTTCAATTCATTGTGGGAAATGGCGACCTAAATGCTTTCTATAATGAAAACTTTACACTTAACATTAAGCTTGAGGGCGCTGCTCTCCCGGAGCATGCCTACATCGTCCTTGCCAATCAGCGATTGAAGCTCGATAACAATTCTCCTGGTGAATTTTCTTATGTCTTTGAAAATGTCCAGGAAGCATTTGGTTTCCAGGTTGAGGCCGCCGGTTTTTTCTCTGATACATACGAAGTCTCATTATTAAATCGTCCTGAATTATCCCGATTCAATGTGAGTCTGGTTTATCCTCCATACCTGAACCGAAAAAACGAGTCCTTGTCAA
>Ga0111538_10003011_pt1 | contig 23597 bp, 23 predicted proteins | sample SoiMethybrSBSTD1_FD_79669 | JGI IMG/M metagenome (GOLD analysis project Ga0111538, IMG submission 79669) | Bulk soil microbial communities from a Populus tree surrounding site in Tennessee, USA - Soil MetaG P. TD hybrid SBSTD1 (version 2)... | ecosystem: Environmental > Terrestrial > Soil >...
ACGGACCAACGGCCGATCCCTTGTTCGATTCGACGAATGTTGCATCCCGGCTGGAGACGTTGTGCGCACCGGCGATGGCCGGAAGCATCAGGAGCAGAAGCAAAGTTGCGGTCAATCGACGGCGAATCTTTGTCATTTCAATCGTCATTTGAATCCCCGAGGGTTGGACTTCGCAGCGAGAAATTGTCTGGGTTTTTGGAAATCAAGGGCCGTATTGTTTCTGAAGCTCCACGGTAAGTCAAACGAGAGCGGTAAACCACGGATTACATGGGGCCAAACCGAGTCAGGCGCCTCGCATCTCCGCCAGACGTCCCTCCAGGAATCGGCGTTCGCTGTCATTCGTAGCCAGTTGCAGAGCGCGGGCGTACGCGGCCGCCGCATCAGGAAATAATCCCGCACGTCGCAACATGTCGGCTCGTGTGGCGTGAAGCAGATGGTAATTGTCCAATTCGCCTGCCGCGGCGATGGCATCGATGATCTCGAGCGCCCGTTCAGGGCCTTCAACCATGGCCACGGCGACCGCCCGGTTCAATGAAACGATGGGGGAAGGCTGGATACTCTCGAGGACGTTGTAGAGCTGGACGATCTGAGACCAGTCTGTGTCTCTCGCGTGTTGCGACTGGCAATGCATCGCGGCGATCGCCGCCTGGATCGAAAAAGGACCGGGCGCGGTCCGAAGCGCCTGCTCCACGAGTGGCAAGGCTTCCATGATCTGTGAACGATTCCACAGACGGCGATCCTGATCTTCAAGCAGGATCAGGTCTCCCTCGGCATCGACTCTCGCTTCACGGCGCGAATCATGAAGCAACATCAGCGCAAGCAGGCCCATTACTTCGCCTGGAGGTTGTGGACCCATCAGCGCTTGAAGCAGGCGTCCGAGTCGAATGGCTTCGATGCAAAGGTCCGCCCGCACCAGTGAGCCGCTGCGAGTTGCCGAATAGCCCTCGTTGAAAATGAGGTAGATGACCGGCAGGACGGCGTCGAGTCGGCCCGGCAATTCTTTCGCTTCGGGAACGGCGTACGGAATGCCGGCGTCGCGAATCTTCCGCTTCGCTCGAACGAGCCGCTGCGCCATCGTCGCTTCGGGAACGAGGAAGGCCCGAGCAATTTCGTTGGTCTCGAGACCGCCAAGCAGCCGCAGTGTCAGAGCGACCTGGGCTTCAGGGGCGATTGCCGGGTGACAACACGTGAAGATCAGCCGAAGCCGTTCATCCGGAATTTCGTCGGTGTCAAAGGCGGGTTCCTCGACTGTTGGAAACAGTTCGGAGACCGCGTACGATTCTAGTTTCTCCTCGAAGCGTGTACGGCGGCGAATGCGGTCAATCGCCTTGTGCCGAGCGGTTTGGATGATCCATGCTCGAGGGAATTCCGGGATGCCAGACACCGGCCACTGGTCGACGGCTGCTGCAAAAGCTTCCTGCGCGGTCTCTTCTGCAAGATCGAAGTCGCCGACGAGACGGATGAGGGTGGCGACGATGCGACCCCAATCCGAACGATAAACCTTGTCAATTGCTGTGGTGACGTCGAAAAGCACATGTCACTATAAAAAATTTCCGGGTGAAGTGTCGAATGGCAGATTTGCCGTTCGACTCTGGGTAGGAGGGAACAATGAAATACATGCTATTGGTTTATGCCGACGAAAAGATCCTGTCCGAAGCGGACCGCGACGACTGTTACATGAAGTCCGCCAGGCTGACCCAGGACCTGAATGCCAGCGGCAACTTTATCGCCGCTTCGCCGCTTCATCTAACCTCGACCGCGACCAGCGTCCGCATGCGGGATCAAAAACGCATGGTGACCGACGGCCCTTTTGCCGAGACCCGCGAACAGCTCGGGGGCTACTTTCTGGTCGATGCCGCGAATCTCGACGAGGCCATCCGCATCGCTGAACGTATTCCGGCTGCCACCTGGGGAACCATCGAAATCCGTCCCGTCATGGAAATACCGGGCATGGCTAACAAAAAGATTTCCTGACCTGTCGATTCGACGGATGGCCGTTCGACATACCGTTGGAAAGCAAATCGGTTCGAAGAAAGGGAAACAAATGCGATTCATGATTATGGTCAGAGCGACGAAAGAAACCGAGTCGGGTGTAATGCCGAGCGAGGCGTTGATCGACGCAATGACGAAGTACAACGAGCAATTGGCCAAGGCTGGCGTACTGCTGGATCTCTCGGGACTCCAGCCGAGTTCGAAGGGCGCGCGAGTGAGGTTTACGGGGAATAAGGTGAGCGTCGTCGATGGCCCTTTTGCGGAAACCAAAGAGCTGATCGCCGGCTACTGGATCATTAAGGTGAAGTCAAAAGAGGAAGCGATCGAATGGGCAAAACGCTGTCCGAATCCCTATGAGGGGAGGGATGGCGAGATCGAAATCCGGCAGTTCTTCGAGATGGAAGACTTCGCTCCAAGCGAGGCGGTCGATCGGGCGAAAGAACTGGAAAAACATCTACCCAGGAAAGGATAGTTATGACGATTTTTGGCAAGCCTCTATCTACCTACGCTGCATTCTGCCGGACATTCCTGATCCTGATCCCGCTTGTGGGTCTTGCCCGGCTTGGGCTCTCGTTGAGCGGGACGCCGAATTCCACGACCCGCTGGGCCAGCATGACGATACTGATGTGGATCGCTGTGATCTACTTTTCCGTTCGTATCCACACGACGGGATTCGGCAGTTACCGGCAGTTGCTGGTTATCTGCGCCATGTTGAACCTGCCGACGCAGTTCATCAGTATTCTCGGAATCGTTATCGCAATCGCCACTGGCACCGACAATGTCTTCAGCGCCCCGGAGTTCTCTTTCGGTGTGGGCGGGACCTGGGGACACGTGGCGGCGCACGTCTTTATTGGAAGCATTATCGGGTCACTGGCGTATTGGCTGATCGGGTCGATCGTTCTGGCCGTCACGCGGAAAGTTGCGGCGCCTTCACGCATCCCCGCCTGACGAGGGAGCGTTTATGAAAGAAATGATTACGTATCTGAATTTCGACGGGAATACCCGCGAGGCGATGGAGTTTTACCATCGCTGCCTTGGAGGGGAGTTGCGGATGTCCCCATTCTCCGAAGTGAAGATGGACGTTCCTCCTGAAGCCAAAGATCGGATCGTTCATTCAAAGCTCACCGTCGGCTCATCCACGTTGATGGGATCGGACACGTTGCCAGGTATGCCGTTCGAGTCGGGAAATAACTTTCATATCTGCCTGAGTTGCGAAAGCGCGGAAGAGACCGAACGGCTCTTCACCGCACTGGGAGATAGAGGGAGAGTCACGATGCCCCTTCAGGACATGTTTTGGGGCGCTCGCTTCGGTATGGTGGTCGACCGGTTCGGCGTCAGCTGGATGTTCAACTATGAGAAGGGAAAGTGAATCGGGGACAGTCACCGCCCCGATTTCTTGCGGCCTGTACCCGGAATTAACATGTAAACTTTCCGGATGACACTGCGACTCTTGTTGTTCGTTTTGGTCCCAGCGCTGGCAACTCAGCGGCCTATCCCTCGTACTCCCGACGGTAAACCAAATCTGCAAGGCATCTGGCAGGTGAGTAACAACGCGGCCACGGATGTTCAACCCTTTGTTGAGGGCAAAGAGATTCCCTACAAACCAGCCGGCGCACAGAAGAAGGCTCAGAACTTCAAGAACCGCCAAACCGCCGACCCCCTCGCGAGTTGCTACATGCCCGGTGTTCCGAGAATCATGTATCTCAATTATCCCTTCCAGATTTTTCAGACTCGGGATCACGTCGCTATCACCTTCGAGTGGTCGTCGGTTTTTCGCCTGATCTACACCAACACCAAGGGTCCCAGGCATGCGGGGATCGATTCGTGGATGGGTGATTCTCGAGGTCGATGGGAGGGGGACACGTTTGTTGTGGATGTAACGCAACAAAATGATCGAACGTGGTTCGATGTTGCGGGCAACCATCACAGCGACAAAATGCGGGTAACAGAGCGTTACACGCTCGAGAATGAAGACAGTCTTCGTTACGAAGCGACAATTACAGATCCCGATGTTTTTACGCGTCCCTGGAAAATTGTTCTGCCGCTCCGGCGCATGAAGGACAAGACACGCGTCCTCGAGTTTCAGTGCCAGGCCGAGAAGGAAGAGAAGAACGGCGACTTCGAGCGCAATCCGCGCACCTGGTATCCCAAGCCTTAAGGAGAGCTGATGAAGAAGTACAACGCAGCAGGCGCTGCAATTCTGTTCATTGCCGCCTTAACCGTGTCACTCGCTCCGATGCCTGTCGCGGCGCAGCGCGGACGAGGAGGTGGAGGCGGTGCGGCTCAGCCTGCTCCGCCGATCCGAAGACTTCCAGACGGTAAGCCGGATCTTGCCGGCTACTACCAGGCGAATGCCGGTGGCGCAAACTACGGGCTAGAGCAGCGTCGAAGCGAGGAGCGCCTCACGCCCAGCACGAATGGTGTCGTTGTGGACCCCGCGGATGGGAAACTTCCGTATCAGCCCTGGGCGCGAGCGGAACGGATCGACCGTGAATTGCCACATCGAGGCTACGAGGATCCGACCGCGCACTGTTTTGTTGCAGGTATCCCGCGAGCCATCTACACGCCGTCGCCGTTCCAGATCCTGCAGCCACCGGGTTACGTGGTTCTGCTTTTTGAGCGAATGAACTGGAGACAGATTCCTCTCGACGGGCGTCAACATGTTGCCGATACCACGCGGTTGTGGAATGGCGATTCGGTGGGCCGCTGGGAAGGCGATACCCTTGTCGTCGAGACGAAGAATCTGAACGGAAAAACGTGGCTGAACGAGGTGGGCGATGTGCTCACCCACGACGCTCACATCGTCGAACGGTTTATCCCGGTAAATGCAAATACCATCACGTACCGCGCAACCGTGACCGATAAGCTGGCCTATACAAGACCCTGGACGATCGAGATGGCTTTGAACCGGCAGGATGATGAACTGCTCGAAGTCGCCTGCCACGAAGACAACGGGGACTTGCAGCATTTGAAAGACGTTCGTGACGAGTACCGAGCCAAGAACAAGGAGAAGAAGTAAAGCATGGGCGCAAATCAAAAGAAGGCAGGAGTTTTCGCAGCATTTTCTCTGGCGGTTTTGGCGGTGGCGATTCCCGCATTCGCCCACCACTCTTTCACCGCCGAGTACGATACCAGTAAGACCGTGAAGTTCACCGGCAAGGTGACGATGATGAAGTGGGCGAATCCGCATGCGTGGATCTACGTGGACGTTACCGATGCCAAAGGGAAGGTTACGAACTGGGCCCTCGAGACCGGAGCTGCAAATGGTTTGATCCGCCGGGGATGGAGAAAAGAAGATCTTCCCGCAGGTACGGTTGTTGTGGTGGAAGGCTGGCAGGCCAGGAATGGATCGCCGACAGCGAATGTCTCCAGCATCACGTTCTCGGATGGACGTCGCCTCTTTGCAGGTTCCTCCAATCCCGCTGCGCCGCAGCAATAGTCCTTAAGCGCGGTCGAAGGCATCTCTCAGCATCGGGCCCACCCTCGGGATCGCTGCGGTACGCCGCCTGCAGCGGTCTTCTTACTATCCTCGGGTCCGCCCACGCGCCTTCTCTTCTTCTCCCTGCTTGCCGTTTACCGTGCGATCCAGGAAATCAAAAGTCGCCTTCAAGTAGGCGGTTCGGTCGTGTGCGAATGCCTGCCCGTGTCCCGCACCGGGAACGATCAATAGTTCCTTCGCCGGACTTGATGCTTTCGATGCCAGCCGCTCGGCAAGAGCGGGAGGCATCCTCGCATCGGCCCCGCCGGCGATGAACAAAATCGGAACGGAGCCCAGGCCTTCGACTGCCTTTTCTACATCTCCGTCTTCCGGCCGAAAACCCATCCGCCAGCTTGTGAGGTGAATGATGATGTCTGCTATCGGAAATGAAGGTAATCGAAAAATCAGGTGAAAGTGGTGTCTGATTGTTTCAGAAAACGACAGGAAGGAACTGTCGGAAATAATTGCAGCGGACCCCGGACAACGAGGTTCCGCGAGTAATGCCGTGGACGCACCGAGCGAGACACCCCACAGAACCTGTGGCCGACCTTCTGCTTTTTTCTTCAAAAATTCCCGCGCGGCACACACGTCCCTGCTTTCCGTGACGCCAAGCGTGGTGTACGCGCGCCCGCTCTCACCGTGGTTTCTAAGGTCGAACAGGAGCACACCGTATCCTCGTTTGTTAGCTTCAGCAGCGCGTTCAAGATGCTCCAGGCGCGACCGATTCAAACCATGCAAAAAGACCACGACAGGGAATGATGACTTCCCGGGACTCCACCATCCGCGGAGTGGAATTCCATCATCGCTGCGGAACTCTACGTGCTCCACCTCTAAGTGTAGAGATTCGGGATCCGTTGGACCGCGTTCGGGGGGTCGAAAACGGCTGTTCGTAATCAGGAACGAGAGAGCTACTGGCAGGATCACGAAAAAGAACAATAGAACCAAGGTGCCGGCCGCGATGGCCAGCCTTCTGATGCGTCGCCCACGGGGAAATAATTTCACGGGGGCGTATTCTTGCACAGGTCATGTCCCCGCACTACCCTCGGAAATCTGAGTCTCGAATCGAAAATTAAATACCAGCGTCTATTTGGGACGAAGGAGTAGTTATGAAAAAGCTTATTTTGACCCTGGGATTATTTGCGACGTTTGGCACGTTGAGTTTAAGTGCCGGTCCACAGGTAAGCAGACAAGCGGACAGGGTTTGCGTCTACGAGAACAACTACTTCGGCGGGTGGCAGCAGTGTTTCTCCCCCGGCGAGGAGTACGGTGATCTGGGCGCGCGCGGACAAAAAATTTCATCGATACGGCTCTTTGGTAATGCCCGCGTTACGATTTTCGCTGACAAAAATTATAAAGGCGTGTCTCTCCAAGTAACTTCCGACCTTAACGATTTAGCGCAGGTCCGAATTCAAAACGCAGCATTCAATTTCACCTGGAATGATCAGATCGAATCGCTGCAGGTGACCGCGCCCTATGATTCGCGCAATGATTCGCGCAATGATTCGCGCAATGATTCGCGCAATGATTCGCGCAATCGAGACGACAGCAGATACGATCCGCGGTATGACTCGCGAAACGATCGGTATGACCCGCGATACGATCCGCGAGATGATCGCCGAGATGATCGTTACAGCAGGCGTACCGGCGTCTGTGTTTATGAAGAACGCGATTTCCGTGGTCGGTCACAGTGCTTCGACGCCGGCGAGGAAATAGCAGACCTTGCCCGGCAGAGTAACTGGAACGATCGCATTTCATCGATCCGCGTTTTCGGTGCGACGCGAGTGACCCTCTATCGGGACGTCTACTATCGTGGCGAGAGAGTCACGATCGATCGTGACGTTGCGGACTTGAGGCAGGTGAGATCGGGCGGCTTCAACTGGGATAACCAGGTCTCTTCCCTGGACCTCAATAACGCTCGCGGCCGCGCGCTTGGCCGCAACAGCCGATACTAATCGAGCCTCTCAAAATCCCTCCTCGTCACTCGACGAGGAGGGATTTTTTGTTTTGCAGGCTGCTAATATACGCGGCATGGAAGTTCGTCTTTTTCCCAATGCCGCCCGTCCTGGCGTCGGCCAAAAACCACGTCGCGAAAGTCAGCGTCCTCTTTTGCCACAGCACGCTCGTCATTGTCCTGTGCTGGAGGCAGGCAGTTCGCTCGGTTTCATGGTTTTTCCGGCGCTTGAGCCCTATGAGTCCTACTACATCGAGTTCCAGGGGGAAGGGCAGTACCTCTTTACTTACTTCCAGAGCAACGCTGCAGGGAAATGGGATCCTCTGTTTTCTGTACTCGTGGTGCTTCCTCTCGGAGGCATAGGCATCACGCGTGAAGAAGTGAAATTTGCCGTGAAGAATCCTCCGATCTCGGCTGAGGAAGCGACACTCGCTATGCGAGCGTTGCTGGTTCCGGAAGATCTGGGCACACCTGCCGGCGCCATTTCGCTCCGCGGCGCCACAAACTTCAAAACGCCACCAGGGTGGGACACCGTGTACACGCCGATCTTCAACATGATCGAGCGGCCGGTAGCTCCCGCGCTGATCGTTCGCGTGGAGACGGATTGGTACGCGCACGAAACAGAGTTTCGGTATGTTCTGCAGCCTGGGGAAGGATTTCCCGGGGCCCATACCATGCCCATCGGCCAGGTCTTTTTTGTGCCTCGCGAAGATGTTTCATTGCGAGACTGCAGCGACCAGGAATTGGAAGCGATACGTGCTTCTCAAAAGGAATTCGCGCAGCAGAAGGCGGCGCATAAGATCACGACGCCTTATGGGCTTCAATACAGCCCACATTACATGAAGCAAAGTCTGGCGAATAAGAAGCCGTAATTCAAGCGGCTATGTCAGCTTGATCTGATCTAAACCTTCCGGTGCAGCGTAAATTCCTTCCAGTTTCGAGGTCACATACTCGAAAGCTTCATCGACGGAGTCGGTTTTGTAGAACACGTCCAGTTCTTCGGGACTGACCGTTCCCCATCTGACGAAGGCATCGAAGTCGATGACTTCGTCCCAGTATTGGGTCCCGAACAGAACGACGGGCATCGCCTTTCGGGGCTTCTTCGTTTGAATGAGTGTCAGGACTTCAAAAAACTCATCCATCGTGCCAAAGCCGCCGGGGAAGATGATCAGCGCTTTCGCGAGATAGACGAACCAGAATTTCCTCATGAAAAAGTAATGGAAGTTAAAGACGAGTTCGCGAGGGACGTATTTGTTCACGGCCTGCTCGTGAGGCAGCGAGATGTTGAACCCAATAGTCTTGCCGCCCGCCATTGCCGCCCCGCGGTTGGCGGCTTCCATCATGCCGCCCGATCCCCCGGAGCAGATGATGAAGTCATGATTGCCGGTCAGCGAGCGCGACCATTCCGTCAATCGCTTCGAAAGTTCTACAGCGTCCTGGTAGTAGCGCGCGAGTTTTGCTGCGGCTTCCGCCCGAATACGCATATTGGCCAGCTCTTTATTATCAGGGCCGGCTTCTCCAATACGCTTGTCGATATCGGCCAGCTGCTCAGCGGCCTCCTCGGGGGAGGGTGAGCGAGCGGAGCCAAAAAACACGATCGTGTCGCGGATACGGGCGCGTCGGAGTCTTTCGGCGGGCTCCAGATATTCGGAAAGAATCCGAAGCGGTCTGGCTGGAGGACTCTTAAGGAAGTCGATATTCAAAAAAGGTATTGGAGAAAAATCGTCGGGCTTGTCGTTACTCATAGCGCTCCTGAGGGCTGAACTCTCACAACTAATTCTGTCTCCCGGCGAAAACCAGTGTCAGACATCATCATGACCATGTTAAATCAGGGTCATGCAGACGAAGTGCAATCACTAGTAAAACATGTGCGGGCCGTGCCCTGACTTTTTTCACGCGAAAGCGTGAGCATTCTCATTGCAAATTGTGACCGCTGTCCTTTGTCCACGCTCTTCATCATCTATAGCTTTCCAGCGCGCTGATTTCTCAAACACTTTTCACTTCTTTAGTTCGACCACACCAGCGCATACGTATTTTTTTCTGAATCGCGAGATTTGCTCGCGGGCCAGTCATGGAAGGCCGGTCAGTGGAAGCGGGAAGCGTATCCGGGTGTTCACGCGCTTTCGCAGGAGGACTCGCCGCAACTCATTCGGTAGGGGTCGAAGGCTGTAGAGCCCGCAACGACCAACAAGGAGGATTCCATCATGTCCCTCAACGGCCTCGCGCTGCGCCTGGCAGAGCCGCGTCCATGGCTTTATCTCCCACTTCTTTTCGTACTGACGGCCTCGTCCCTGCTGGCGCAAACGCCGCTGGAAGCAAACGTCAGAATCTCCGACGGTGTATCGGTGCTTTCTGCGCCGGGATTGCAGTCTGGCACGTCTGCTTCTCAGCTGATTGTCCGGTTCCAACCGGGCACTCGTGGAGAGGGATTGCCTGGAGCGAGGGGCACGCGCCTACTCTCGGATGACCTGAACCTGCATGTGGCGGAGATACCGCGAGGCTTAACCGTGTCGCAGGCAATTGCGCAGTATCGCCGGAATCCCAATGTGATCTATGCCGAGCCCGATTTCGTTGTTCAGGCAGACGCAACCAATCCCAACGACACTTTGTGGGCGCAACAGTGGGACATGGTAAAGATCGCGGCGCCTGCGGCGTGGGACACGTATACGAATGCAGGCAACGTCGTCGTTGCGATTATCGATACGGGTGTGACCTTTAGTCATGAGGACCTGTCGGCGAACCGTTGGATCAATCCGGCAGACAATACGACAAGCGGTTTCAACTGTATCGGCGGAATATGTGTGGCTGGCAACACCGACGACAATCATGGCCATGGAACGCACGTCGCTGGAACGATCGGAGCCGTTGGAGCCAACGGGAAGGGAATTGCGGGAATCAACTGGAACGTCAAGATTGCGGCATTCAAGTTTCTGAACGCGGGCGGAAGCGGAAACATTTCTGATGCGATTCTTGCCTTCATCAAGATCAAGGAACTCATCGTAAACAACCACGTGAACATTCGTGTGACCAACAACTCCTGGGGTGGCGGCGGGTTCAGCCAGGCCTTGCAGGATGCAATGCTCGACGTGGAAGCGGCTGGAGCAGTGAATATCTGTGCGGCTGGTAACAGCGGGGTCAACGCGGACCTCGCGCCAATGTACCCGGCGGCATACAACAATCGCGGGATTGTCTCTGTAATTGCGACCGACTCCGCGGATGTCGGCGCCGGATTTTCGAACTATGGCCTCGGCGCGACAGATATTGCCGCGCCCGGCGTCTCTACGTTGTCGACAGTGCCGACCACGACTTGCTCGTTGTGTGACCCGACCGGCTACAAGACGCTGTCGGGAACGTCGATGGCATCGCCACACGTAGCGGGTGTTGCCGCCGCGATGATGCAGAAGAACCCCGGTCTTACTCCGGCGCAACTTCGAGACATCCTCCTCGATCCTGCAAGCTACGACTGGATGACGACGCAGCGGGCGCAAAGCACATCCTCCGGCGGCCGGCTCAATTTCTACAAGGTGCTCAACAACCCGAAACTCATGTCGCCGCCGGCGTTGAACAATTTTCCTTCTTTGACCATGGGGGCAGATGTGTCCGCTTCTGCCGGAAGCCTGGTGACGATCTCGTCCACGTCCTCCGATCCCGATAGCGACTCCTTGAGAACTTCGTCGGGCAAGGCACCCACTTCAGCATGGTTGTTCGGCTGGATGGCGGACTCTCTGTTCCCCACCGTCTCGGGTAACCCCGCGACCTTTACAGCGCCATCACTGGCGAGGACAGCAGTTGCGTCTTACCTCGGTTCGGCTGCAGACAATCGCGGTGGAGGCGCTAGCGGCCTACAGGTGGTGACCGTGTCGCCACTTAGCAATCCGGGCACGCCTCCGGTGGGAACACTCAGCGCGAGTTCCAGCAACATTGCCGTTGGTGGAACGATAACGTTTACCTACAACATCACCGATCCGGATGGCTCCGGCATTCCTGCCTGGGATATCTGGGCTACAGGTGCAGGTGGCGCCAGCGGCTCCTGCTGTATGACCGGCCCGTCCGCATCCATGCAGTTTCCCTCGGCTGGCGCGTTTCGAGTGGGAGCGCAAGGGATAGATCGCCGCCTCGACCTTTCCGGCAGATCGACCATGGTGGTCCGCGTGGGTGGTGCCACCGGTGAACCGCCCATCGCGAGCGCCGTGCTCGACAAGTTCAGTGGCCCGGTTCCGTTGACCGTTAACGTCAACATGAGCGGCAGTACAGATCCCGACGGCACCATCAGTAACTATTACCTCGGCTGCGGTGGAGCATTCGTTTCACCCGGTGGTTCCAGCGGCAGCTGCTTGTTTACGACGCCCGGAACATATTGGCTGCTGCTGCAAGTGATGGACAACAGCGGGCTCATGGATCTGGTGTCCGCGTACGTCGTTGCTACGCCCGCCGATGGCGGAGGTGGTGGTGGCGGTGGTGGCGGCGACGAGGATACGACGCCTCCAACAGTCAGCATGCAGAGTCCCGCGGAAAATCAGACGGTTTCCGGAACCGTCACGGTTTCTGCGAACGCCAGTGACGCGTCGGGCATCAGCAAGGTCGACTTCTATCTTGACGACACGACCCTGATCGGAACGGCAACTACGCCCACTTCCGGTACGACGTACAGCATCCAGTGGAATACCACGACAGTGAACGTCGGTGGTCACACGCTAAAGGCTGTAGCCACCGACGGAGCAAGCAACCCGGGAGCTTCTCCGCTTCGTGCGGTCGTCGTCGAGGCGGTGCCTCCGCCGCCACCCCCTCCGAAGGGGCCGACGGTATCCATCAGTTCACCTACAGGTGGAACGGTTGCGCGGAAGAGTACCGTGACGATCTCAGCGCTTGCGACGCCTGGCGACAACCCGGTAAACCGGGTGGATATTTACGTCAACTCCGGTTTGGTGTGCTCCGATACGACACCTGCCAACGGCTTCAGCTGCAGCTGGAAAGTGCCGGCAGCCCCGAACAAGACGTACGTCATCAACGCGATTGCTCGTGACACAGCCCAGATGTCGGGAACGTCACCGTCCGTCACGGTCACCGCGCCATAGAACGCTGCGGATTGCACGGATTCCAGTCCGTGCAATCCGCTCCAGCGGCTACTGCCAGCGGAAAATCTTTAGCGCGATGAGGAATGTCATCGAGCCCCAGATGGCCAGCACGACGACCTGTGATGTCTGCGAGAAAATGGAAGCTCCGTCGATCATGACGGCACGCAATGCGTCGATGAGCGCCGTCAGAGGCAACAGCCGGATCAGTGGCTGCGCCGCTTCCGGATACCGGCTTGAAGAAAAAAAGATCCCCGACAGCATCCACATCGGAAGCATGACGACGTTCATCAGCCCGGAAACTGCTTCGATGGTTTTCGCCCGACTGGCAACGAGCAAACCGAAACCTGAGAACGTCATGCTGCCGAGGAGTATCAGAAACGCAGCAGAGGCAACGCTGCCGTAAATCTTTACGCCAAACGCGAGTGCCGCAAAGATGAGCAGGACAACGACCTCGGGGATCAGGAAACACAGACGGCTGATCATTACGCCGCCGAGGAAGTGGGTCTTCTTCATCGGTGTCGCTAGAAAGCGTTTCAACAGTTTGCGGATTCGCATGTCGACTGTAACGAATCCCACGCCCCATAGGCCTCCGCCCATGATGCTCATGCCGAGCAAGCCCGGTATCAGGAAATCGATGTAGCGCCCCCCGGGCTCCTTAAATTCGCGGTCGTTTGCGGTGAATGTATCCTGTCGTCCAGCGGCGCGTTGCAGCGCGTCATCGGTTTCCTTACGTGCGAGAACGCTGTCGCTTCGGGCGGGGTCGTAGAGGTAATCGAACCCGGGTCCGGATGCTTCGGAGGAGACCACGACGAGCTGAGTCTTGCCTGTTCTCAGCCGCATCCTGCAGGTTGCGTCCTCGCAGGTTCGGACGTCGAATTTCTGGACAGCTTTCAAAGCGGTAGTTGCGGTTTCGGCGCGAGCCCCTTCCTGAACATCAACAGTAATTCTCTCGATCGGTTGCTCGCGAAATGCGATGCCGAGCAGAACCGCCATAAGAATTGGGAAACCGTAGACCCAGAATACAGCCTCGGGTTCACGGAAGAATTCCCGAAGCCTCGCCAGGGTCAACTGAACAATCGGAGAGCTTTTCATGATGCGGATGACTCCTCGCGCAGATGACGTCCCGTCAACGTCACAAACACATCCTCCAGGCTGGCGTGTCGTGTCGTGAGATTCGATAACTCCTGATTCATTTGCCGGAGTCGATCGAGAAGGGCCGGCAATGCAACATGGGGTTCGGTAACAGCGAGCGAATAAATTCCATCTTCCATGCGGACACTGCGGACCGCCGGAAGATCCGACAAGTTCGTCGGCGTGAGTGCAGGATTCCCATTGGAAGACGTGACGCTGAAATCGAGAATGTGTTCGCCGCCGAGGCTGGCAATGAGCTCGCGCGGAGAACCTTGAGCGATCGTCTTGCCGTGATCCACTACGGCCACGCGATCACAGAGCCGTTCTGCTTCGTCCATGTAATGCGTTGTTAACAACACTGTGCGGCCCAGGTCCTTGAATGAACGAATGATGTCCCATAGTTGACGTCGGGATTGCGGGTCGAGGCCCGTGGTCGGCTCGTCCATGAAAAGCAGCTTCGGGTCTCCAATCAACGCGCAGGCCACGGCTAGCCGCTGCTTTTGTCCGCCGGATAGCTTCCCAACGCGGGCGCCGAGTTTTTCTTCGAGAGAGACTCGAGCCACAGCTTCTGCGGGCTCGATCCCCTGGTTGTAGAAACTGCGAAAGAGTGTGAGCGTTTCGAGAACCGTGAGTTTTTCCGAGAGCTTGGTTTCCTGAAGAGAAATACCAATCTGTTGTCGTATCGCGTCATCTGCCTGTCCCCACTTCATGCCGAGGATTTCAACCTCGCCTCGTGAGGCTTCAAGCAATCCCTCGAGGATCTCGATCGTCGTTGTCTTTCCGGCGCCATTCGGTCCAAGCAACCCGAAGCATTCGCCGACACCAACGGTGAGATCCAAACCGTTGACGGCATCCACGGGCGGTTTCCCCGGATACTGCTTATAGAGCTGGCGACAAACAATAGCGTTGGGCATCCGGAGATTATGCCGAAAAGAAGCTTCAAAGTCGTCTGTCGTTCGGCGATGATGAAATTCGAATGAACTACAAACCTCTACTCGTTTTCATGATGGTCCTGCTTGCGGGTAGTGTGGTGGTCGCGCGCCAGGAGACGCTTTCGGAAGCGGAGATTCGCGCGATCATTCGCGAGTCTGCCGATCGGGATGCCGAGAATATGAAGCGCCGGCGGGACTATACGTACGTTCGCCGTGACGAAGAACGGCGGCTCGATGGTAAGGGTCGGGTGAAGTCCACGGAGTCGAAGACGTACGAGATCACCATTCTTTCGGGCGAGATCGTGGAACGATTGATCGCCAAAGACGACAAGCCACTCTCTGAAAAGGACGCGCAGAACGAAGACCAGAAGATTCAGAAGATTGTTTCTCGCGGCGAGAAGGAGAGCGAAAACCAGCGCAGAAAACGGCTAGGGAAGCGCGATAAGGAGGCGGAAGAAGCGCGGCTGTTTGTGCGGGAGATTGCCGATGCTTATAGATTCCGCTTTCATGGCACCGAAGTTGTGGAAGGCCGCCCGGCGTATGTTGTCGATGCGGATCCTCTGCCTGGTTACAAGCCCCGTCTCAAGGACGCGAAGTTTCTGCCGAAGTTTCGTTTTCGCGCGTGGATCGATCAGGCGGAGCATCATTGGATCAAGCTTGATGCCGAGTGCATCGATACCGTTTCCTGGGGACTTTTTATCGCTCGAATTCACAAGGGCTCGAAGATTCACCTCGAACAGAGTCGCGTCAACGACGAAGTGTGGCTGCCAAAACGGCTGATGCTGAATATTGATGCGCGTATTGCTCTGCTTAAAAGCCTCGACATGGAGCTGGATATCACTTTCCGGGACTATCAGAAGTTCAGGACGGATGCAGTAATTCGCCCTCTTGGCGAAGTTCAATAATCGCGGCCAGTAATTGATGGCGGAGCAATTACCTAGGGTTGCCTCGCGTAGCTCACTGTGAGAAGTTCCCATTGATGTCCGTCAGGCTCATTCCAGTAAACAATCTTGCCGCCGTGCTGGGTATTGATTTGCAGGTCGACGGGCCCGCCGACCGAACTGCGGTAGGCAATCTTTGCAGCCTGGATACGGTGGAGAATTGCGTCGAACTCCTCTTCCGTGACGCGGAAGCAGAAATGAAGAATGGGGAAGGGGTCCGGCGTCTCGTCAAAGTCCAGAGTCAATCCATCGTTGACGTACACCGCGAAAAACGGCCCTGCCGTTGCGGGTGAGCACGAGACTCCAAGAAGGCCCGCGAGAAGTTTCGCCGACGCTGTTTTATTGCGACAGGGTACGGTGAAGTGATCGAGATGCGCCATTTCTTGACCGAAAAGAATCTTGGGTTATTTAACCGGGGTCTGTCCGCTGAGATAGAGCGACGCGATCGGCGCCCGCTGGTCCGCATCCACAATGACAACCAGAGAAGCACTCTCAAAGACGACAGGGCCCGATGATCCGCCTTGCGGCAGTTGTTTTAGCGCGACTACTTCATATTTCCCAAATTTAACGTTCTGGAAAGTGAGACTTCCAGAGCCAACCGTCAGGGCGGCCTGAACAGGCATTGTGCGAGTAGTAAGATCGTTGATCTCGGCCACGTGGACACGGCGTGCCACTGCCAACGCCCTCAAATAGTCGAGTAGGTCCGCCTCCTTGGCAGGTTTGTCCGGCTGACAATTCGGGCAGGGAGTCAGCGAAACAAGGACGCCGGGTATCGGGGTGCGTGTACCTTCGACGTAAACCGTGACACCAATAGCGCCGGATTCTCCGACCGTTTGGCTGGATGCGTTTGTCGCGATAATGACAAGGAGGAAAAGCATCCAAAGCGCAGGCTTTCTCGACATATTTGTCGGAGTATAAAACAAGAGGTAGACCTGGGTTAGCGGAAAGCGAACTTGGATTTTTGGACGGTATACAAGAGCGGAAGGAGCACCGTATGAAAATTTTCCGCTGGCTCGAGTTGGAGGTTGTTGACGCACCACCACCCTCTTCTTAAAAGCAGTGTCATCCGCCAATCCGCGGCTAAAACCTTTTAGGCTTGCTCCACTGATGTTCTAATGCGGCCCGCATGGGAAAAAACAGGGCAAGGTTCAGGCTGCTCCGTCTGACTTTCGCGCTTTCGATCATTACGTACATCGACCGTGTCTGCGTCTCCACTGCCGCCCCACACATTCGCGAAGCTCTTGGGCTTTCCCCGGCTCAGATGGGATGGGTGTTCAGTGCTTTCACGTGGGCGTATGCGATCTTCGAAATTCCAAGCGGCTGGCTTGGAGACACGATGGGGCCGCGAAAGGTTCTCGCGCGAATCGTCCTTTGGTGGTCGGCCTTCACAATGATGACCGGGGCCGTATGGAATTACTTGTCCCTGCTGATTGCTCGATTTCTCTTCGGCGCCGGTGAGGCGGGCGCTTTTCCGAACATGTCGCGCAGTCTGTCGAAATGGTTTCCCTTGCGCGAGCGAGGAATGGCGCACGGCGTAATGTTCATGGGCTCTCGGCTTGGCGGCGCGGTTACACCGTTACTGGTCGGGCCGCTGATCGCTTTCGCCGGATGGCGTCAGGCGTTCTGGATTTTCGGAGTCGTCGGGGTTGGGTGGTGCTTTTTCTGGTGGGGCTGGTTTCGCGACGATCCGGCCGATCACCCGGATGTATCTCGGCAGGAGTTGGCTTTGATTCGAGAGGGCGGGTCGGAAGCCAGGACGAAGCTCGCATTTCAGAAACTTCTGAATCTCAACCTGCTGTGGATCTGCCTGATGTACTTCTGCTTCGGCTACTGCCTGTATTTCTACCTGACGTGGCTGCCGACGTACCTGCGCGATGCACGGGGGTTTTCTGCGACGCCAATGAATGTGATTCACACCGTTGTGCTTCTTTCCGCGGCGGTCGCGAGCATTCTCGGCGGAGAGCTTACGGACTGGCTCACACGGCGGTATGGTCTCCGAACGGGTCGCGCGATTGGAGTGATCGCGATGCCAATAAGCGGTATCGCACTTGCGGTTGCCGCGCTGACGGATAGTTCCGCGCTCGCAGCCGGGGCCATGGTGGTTGCCGCAAGTTCCGGCGATCTCTGTTTGAGCCCGAGTTGGGCGATGTGCCATGACGTGGGAGGAAATGCAGCAGGTACAGTCACCGCAGTCATGAACACGTTTGGCAATGTCGGTGGGGCGCTCAGCCCTCTCGTCGTTGGATATGCCATTCAGTGGTGGGGTTCCTGGTCGATCCCTCTTCTTATCGCGTCAGGCATCGCCGTACTGGGCGGCGTGTTTACCCTACTGATCGACACGAGGCGGAGTCTGGAGGCCTGAACGGAAAATGTGCTTCATGGGTGATTCAGTTTCCTCATGGACTCGAAGTCTTTCCTCGCGCCCGTGATCGGGTCTGCGAACGAAAGCCTTTTCGCCAGCAATTGCAGCGTCCCTCCGGATGATGGATTAACCTCGGGATATAAAGGATCACCGACAATCGGGAATCCCATGGAAGCCATATGCACCCGCAACTGGTGCTTCTTGCCGGTCTGTGGCCGGAGTCGAAACAGGCCGCATCCGTTTCGGATCTCAAGCAACTCGATGTCGGTAATCGCGTTCGCCGGCCCTTCCACAACTCCACGCCGGAACCAGGGTGCTGCAGGACCAAGCCGATTCTCGATGCGCCAGCGCGATCCGTGAGGTTCGGCGTCCAGTCGCGCTATCGCCAGGTACTCTCGCTGAACTCGATTCTTTGCGAACAGTTCGTGATAGGCGGCCCGCGACGTCTGCTGGATTCCGAAGAGGATCAGTCCGGCAGTGTCTTTGTCGAGGCGGTGCAAAGGTGCAAGGTCTGCAAACCCTGTCTGTTCTTTCAGCCGATGAAGCAAGGACCGTTTGACATGACTTCCTGCGGGAGTAACAACCGTCCCGTGTGGCTTGTCGACGACGATAATCTCGGCGTCCTGATAGAGGATGGTTTCGACTTCGAGGGACAAGGGTTCATCGGTTACTTCCCTGGAATAGCAAATCATCTGGCCATGCGTGTAGACGGATCCCTCCGTCACCGTCACGCCATTCGAAGTGTTGACGAGCCCACGCGCCATACGACCACGCCACGTGGCCTCCGGGACATGAGGAAATCGCAGGACCAGATAGTCCAGTATCGTTTCGGGTGGAGAATCCAGCTTGGGCAAGTACACGCGTGACCGAACCACTGCGCGATCATCGCACTGAACGATGAGATACTCACGGACTGTTTTTTCATGAGCGGGCAATTACCCATTTACGAGGTTGAGAGCGAGATCATCGCGGCGCTGCAATCCACAAGAAGATTGGTTCTGCAGGCGCCCACGGGCTCCGGAAAGTCGACGCAGGTTCCGCAGATGCTGCTGAAGCATGGACTGCTGAGCGCAGGCCAGGCGGTCATTCTTCAGCCCCGGCGGCTTGCGGCGAGGCTTCTTGCATCGCGCGTCGCGCAGGAATTGCAGGTGGAACTCGGAAGAGAAGTGGGCTATCAAGTCCGCCTTGAAAGCGCCATCTCTGCATCCACGCGAATAAAGTTCGAGACAGAAGGCATCCTGCTGCGCCAGATGACGCACGACCCGCTTCTCGGAGGCATTAGCGCGCTGATCTTCGATGAGTTTCACGAGCGTCATCTTTACGGCGATATCACGCTAGCGCGCGCTCTCGATATTCAAGAGCAGAGTCGACCCGATCTGCTGATTGTCGTCATGTCCGCAACGCTCGAGGCAGGCCTTCTGGAGAAGTATCTGGCGCCCTGCCGCGTCGTTTCTTCTTCGGGAAGAACGTTTCCGGTTTCTGTTCAGTATCTGCCTCGGCGTCTCGGCTCGAACAGCCCGCCAGTCTGGGATCTCGCGGCGGATACCTTCTCCGCTGCAGCGAGCGAGGGCGGAGATGTCCTGATCTTCATGCCCGGTGGTTACGAGATCCAACGCACGCTCGAAGCGGTCCGGCAGAGGCCGCAATCCAGGGGATACCTGCTGCTGCCTCTTTACGGGGAACTGCCGACGAAAGATCAGGATGCTGCAGTAGCGCGTTATGACAAGCCGAAAGTCGTCGTTGCGACCAACGTCGCGGAGACCTCGATCACGATCGACGGCGTGCGAACAGTCATAGACTCCGGGCTTGCTCGCATTCCTCGCTACGATCCGAACCGGGGCATCAATACGCTTCTCGTAGAGCGCATCAGTCAGGCCAGTGCGGAGCAGCGGGCAGGCCGGGCGGGGCGCACTTCACCGGGACGTTGTTTCCGCCTGTGGTCTCAGGCCGAGCATGACGAGCGGCCTCCGCGCGAATTGCCCGAGGTGAGGCGTCTGGACCTCTCGGAAGTCGTGCTGACACTCAAGGCGTCGGGAGTGGACGATCTTCGGAAATTTCGATGGATTCAGCCGCCGAGTGAGGCGAGTCTGCAACATGCTGAGGAGTTGCTGCTGGATCTAGGAGCCCTCGATCGATCCCCAACGGATCACCCCAAAATCACGGAACTCGGACGGCGCATGCTCGCATTTCCATTGCACCCGAGATATGCGCGCATGCTGCTGGCGGCTGATGAACTGCAGTGCGTTTATCACGCCTGTCTCGTGGCCGCTCTTACGCAGGGCCGGGATTTACTTTTACGCAAACAAGGAAAAGAAATCGATTTGGTTCGCGACGAACTCTTTGACACCGACGACAGGTCGTCGACATCCGATTTCTTCGTGCTGATGCGTGCATGGGATTACGCATCCGCCAACAATTTCAATCTCGATTTGTTGCGTCGCGCCGGAGTCCACGGAGTTACGGCACGGCAGGTCGGTCCTTTGCTTGAGCAGTTTCTCCGCATTGCAAAAAGCGAAGACTTCGACATTCGATTCAAAGATCTTGATGAGATCGCCCTTCGGAAGTGCATTCTGATCGGCTTCAGCGATCGCGTTGCGCGACGGATCGATGAAGGACAGTCGAGATGCGATCTTGTTCATGGCCGCCGAGGGACGCTCGCGAAGGAAAGCGTTGTTCGCGACAGCAAACTGATGGTCGTGGCGGAAATTCAGGAAATCGGCGGCAAACCCGGAGAGGTGAATACGGTGCTCTCCCTAGTCACGGCGATCGAGCGCGACTGGCTTGAAGAACTCTTTCCGGGGGATTTACGCAGCGATCTTCGCGTCGGGCTGGACACGATCAACATGAGGGTGCGCGGCGAGGAGGTTCTGCAATTTCGTGATCTGGTTATCGAGTCCCGCCGCGTGGAGCCGCCTCCTGAAGATGCGGCGGCGCGTCTTCTCGCGGGCGAGATTATCGCGGGGAGGTTACGTCTTCCGAAGTGGGATCACCGCGTGGAGCAATGGATCCTCCGGTTGAATCAACTTGCCACATGGTGCCCGGAATTCGAGCTGGCGCCAATCGGCGATGAGGAGCGCCGTCACATCATCGAACAGCTTTGCCTCGGGGCGATCGGTTACAAAGATCTGAAGGACAGGGAAGTGATCGGCGTCGTGCAGTCGTGGCTATCGGCTTCACAGCGCCAGCTCCTGGACAAGCATGCTCCCGAACGTGTTTCCCTTTCGAATGGAAGGACACCTAAAGTCTCCTACGAAGCCGGCACCCCACCATTCATCGCCCTGCGCATCCAGGAGTTGTTTGGCGTCACGCAAACGCCGCGTATCGCCTCGGGCCGAGTTCCTCTCAGCGTGCACGTTCTCGCGCCAAGCATGCGTCCCGTGCAGGTCACACAGGACCTTGCGAACTTCTGGCGAGAGCACTACCCGCGAATCAAGTCGGAGTTGCAGCGGCGGTATCCCAGGCATGAGTGGAAGTAGAGGTGAGAGCGCTGTAGCCATACACTTGTACGGTATCCCTTGTCTGTGCTAGCTTGACGCTTCTCATGAGCGAGCCACGCAACATCCACGGCCGCGGCGCAGCGAGCAATCCTGTCAATCGCTTTGAGCATACCGAGTACCAGGTCCTCGATTGGGATGATGCCCAGGACATTTCCGCAAACACGGTACTGCTCCGCGATGCCACGCGGTCGATCATCGCTTACAACGACAGTCCGGACGTCGGCTTCGACGCCAGCATCAACCCGTATCGAGGATGCGAGCACGGTTGCATCTATTGCTTCGCGCGACCCAATCACGAGTACCTTGGGTTTTCCGCAGGGCTCGACTTCGAGACAAAGATTCTTGTGAAGGAAAACGCGCCGGAGTTGTTGCGGCGTGAATTGATGTTGCCGTCGTGGAAACCTCAGCCGCTGGCGATCAGCGGCGTCACGGATGCGTTTCAGCCCATTGAACGAAAACTGGAACTCACGCGTCGTTGTCTGGAGGTGCTCGTCGAGTTTCGCAATCCCGTGGTCATCATCACGAAGAACGAACTTGTGACGCGCGACATCGATCTGCTTTCGCAACTCGCGGCTTTCGATGGCGCGCTGGTATTTGTTTCTGTCACCTCGTTGCGTGCCGAATTGGCGCGAGAGTTGGAGCCGCGGGCTTCACAACCGCAACGCCGGCTGGCCGCGATCGAAGCACTGTCGAAGGCCGGGATCCCGGTTGGCGTTCTCGTCGCGCCGATGATTCCGGGACTGACAGATCATGAGATGCCCGCGATTCTCAAAGCCTGCCGACAGGTGGGAGCGACGCTTGCCGGTTATGTGCCTCTTCGGTTGCCGTATGGTATTGGGCCCTTGTTCGAGGAATGGCTGACGCTTCACGCGCCGCTTCAGAAGGACAAGATCCTGGGGCGTGTGCGCGAAATTCGAGGCGGACGTCTTAACGATCCCAACTTTGGAAGCCGTCTTCGGGGGCAGGGTGAATATGCGCAGCACCTCGACAAATTTTTCGAAGTGACCTGCAGGAAGGAAGGGTTGAATGCCTCACGCCCTCAACTCAACGCGGAGGCATTCCGTCGGCCAGGATCGCAGATGGATCTATTCGGTTAGAACCGTTATTGGCTTCCGCCCATCGTCAGTACGGTGCCGTTCGTCATTCGTCCATTCATGAACATGCCGCCGTTTTTCCCGTCGCGAAGCGGACGAAAGGTGATCGTGATTTTTTCACCGGCCTTCAGAGTTGTGCGGGTCCAGTTGCGCCGTTCCAGAAAGTTGGGACTCATTCCCTCGAATCCATAAAGCTCAGCAACGCCTTTTTCGTTCGGCACGTCAATCCAGATCCAGATGTGAGGATTGGTCCATTCGACTTCCTTTACGGTGCCGGTCACCGTTTTCTGATCGTTCATGTTGAAAGCGATAAAGGAATGATGGGCGATCGCACTGGTAGCTAAGAAGAGTACAAAGGTGACAGCGACGATTCCGGAAACAATGGGTTTGGTTGTGCTTTTCATGGTCGTCCTTATTTGAGTGAAGTGGGAGGCGCGACGTTGATGCCGGCCTTGCCGAAGTTATCGACGGAGTTCCGATTGTTTTCCTCACAGATGTATTCCGTAATCGTCCAGTCGCGATGCCGGCTCAGCGTGCTCGTCGTCGTATACGGCGCCGAAAGAACCACGGGATCCGTGATCGTGGTTTCGATCGTCATGCTGTTCGGGTTGGTCAGGCGGAAGCGTTCGACGATTCGCATTTTGTCGCTGGGCGGAACACCGGGCGCGATGGTGGTGGACGGCGAGAACCCAACGCTTTCAGCCACCAGCGTGTCTCCCTCCCATCGGCCGATGGATGTGCCGAAGAATTTGGGATCGGGTTCCGTGGGAAGCGGTCTGCCATCGGTATAGATGTGGCGTACCTGTGTGTAGGCCTCGATGACGATCGTGACTTTGCCAGGTGTGAGCAGACACTCCATGGGGTACGGTTGCGTCATGATGCCCGGCATTCCGGGCGGAAGACAATTTGCCGTGAGGCTGTCTTCGGGCGCGCTCGCCTGATAAGCGCGTCGTTTGGCATCGTATTCGGGGTTGAGTTGCATGCCTCCACCGCGTCCCCCTCGCTGGGGTGCGGCCGCGGCACCAGCCGGAGCAGCCCCACCGCGAGCCGGACCAGCAGCACCAGCAGCGCCAGCAGCACCAGCAGCACCAGCAGCAACAGCAGCGCCAGCAGCACCAGCAGCACCAGCAGCGCCAGCAGCACC
>Ga0111538_10003012_pt1 | contig 23596 bp, 16 predicted proteins | sample SoiMethybrSBSTD1_FD_79669 | JGI IMG/M metagenome (GOLD analysis project Ga0111538, IMG submission 79669) | Bulk soil microbial communities from a Populus tree surrounding site in Tennessee, USA - Soil MetaG P. TD hybrid SBSTD1 (version 2)... | ecosystem: Environmental > Terrestrial > Soil >...
GGTCGCGGTGGCGCTGACCGCGAGGCGATAGACAAGCAGCGCGCTGGCATCGTTGAACAGGCTCTCGCCCTCGAGGATCACCAGCAGCCGGTGCGGCGGGCGCAGCGCCTTGAGCACCGTGGTCGCCGCCGCCGCGTCCGGCGGCGCAACGATCGCGCCGAGCGCGATGGCGGCGCTCCAGGGCATGTCGGGGACGAGCAGGCGCGCGACGACGGCGACCACACCGATCGTGAGCGCGACCGCCCCGAGCGCGAGGCTCGCCACCTGGCGCCAGTTGGCGCGCAGGTCCCGCGGAGAGGCGTCGAAAGCGGCGTCGACCAGCACGGGCGCGACGAACAGCGCGAGCGCGAGCTCGGGATCGAGCACGAGCGTCGGCACGCCGGGCAGGAGCGCGAGCGCCGCGCCGGCCAGCGCCACGAGCGCGGGGTACGGAGCGCCGATCCGCCGCGCCAGGGCGGCGAGCGCCGCGCCCCCCAGCAGCAGCGTTACGACGACCTCGAAGACGAGCATGGCGCCTTAGGCTACTACCGAGCGCCACGAAGGTTCGCATCGCCCGGATCCAAAGCAAACGCCCGGTCGTGGTGTGCGCCGCGAGTGCGTGCGGCACGCAGCTACCTCTTTTATGGAAACCCGTTAGTCACTTTCCGCGCAATCGGCTGCTCAGGACTGTAGCCACCGTGACTGTAATCACCGAGACACACGCCATCGACTGGATAACATGAACCGACTATGGATGCGGTCCAGTCGGACTCCTGCTGCTGCTTCCGCTGCCGCCGCTATCTCGTACTCCCGGCACACTACGCTGAGAACGCGCTTTCGGGCACCCTCACCGAGGCTCCAGTCGGCGACGTGATGGGCTGGTTCATCTGCCAGGACTGCTCGAGCCGATTCACCCGCACCACGAACGAACTCAGGAGAAAGCCGATGGAGCTGCCGTTCTGCCCGAGCTGCCGCTGCGTCATGGATCGCGACCGCAACCCGATCCGCCGCATGACCGAGAACGACGAGCGCGAGTCGGTGGAGCTGTCGGCCTTCGCGTTCTGCGTCGAGTGCGAGCCGATTCCCGCCAACTGAGCTCCGCCCGACACCGCGCGACGTCCTAGCGGCAAGCGCCGTTCGAGGCGCCGGGCACTGCGAGAAAGCTGATCGTCGCCGGAGCGAAGCTGACGTCGCCTTTCGCGGTCGACACGGGCTCGAGACGCGGCAGGTCGCCCTTCCCATTCCACTGCAGCTCGTCCCCGTTGAGGCGGACGCGCGCGCCTTCGGGATCGGTCGAGCTCAGGCTGTAACGCTTCGACGCGGCCGGGATCCGCAGCGCCTGCGTCAGCGTCTTGTCGGAGTTGATGACCAGCAGCGCGACTCCTCCGGGCGCGCCGCGCAGGCAGTGCGCGTAGGTGTGCAGGCCCGCTCGCGACGGGAGCCCCGCGTCGAGCACCGTCTTGTCCATCAGCCTGCGCCACAGGACCGCGGCCCAGTAGTTCGGGCGCGGAGCGAGCGTGCGATCGTCGACGAGCCCGTAGTCGCTCGCCGCGAGCGTGTTGTGCGCGACGACCTGGACTCCCTGCCTGGCGAGCCGTCCGAGCTGGTCGAGGTAGCGGAACGAGTCCAGGAACGACGCGCCCCAGGGGTTGCCGCCGCAGGCCGCATCGGCGGTCTCGGTGAGCCAGATCGGCTTGCCGGGCTCGAGCTCGTCGCGCAGCGACTTGTAGAAGCCGAACGTGGCGTCGGTGCGCGCGAGCCATTGCTCCGCGAGCGCCTCGTCCGGCGTCGTGCCTCCCTGGCCGAGTCGCGCGCAACGCTTCGAGACCGCGCCGTAGTGGTGGTACGAGAAGGCGTCGACGCCTGGCCCCGCGGCTGACAAGAGGTCGCGCGAGGCGAGCCCGACCAGGCGGCCGCTCGAGAGAAGCCCGCCCTCGCCCACCGATCCCGGCCCGAGGATCAGCATCTCGGGCGCGGCCTCGCGCGCGAAGGCGCGGAAGAGCTTGAAGTCCCGGCCGTACGCCGCGGCGTCGTAGCCGGCAGGCGCGCCGCCCATCGCGGCGAGGTTGGGCTCGTTCATGAACTCGGCGGCGGCGATGCGGCCGCCGAGCGAGCGCGTGGTGTCGACGAACGCGCGCGCCGCTGCGGGCGTCCACGCGCCGCTCTCGTCGCGCGTCCCGGCGCTCGTGGCGAACGACGTGACGAGCTGGCCGTCTACGGCCCGCACGAAGTCCAGGACACCCTTCCACTGCCGGCGCGTGAGGACGGCATTGAACCCTTTCGGCGGCGCGCTCGGCGGCGAGTCCGAGTCCGCGAGCCACGTCGAGTTCGCCCAGGTGCCGCTGACGCGCACGTACGCCGGTCCGAGCGCCGCGGCCATCGTGCGAAGCCGAGGGTCGGCGAGATCGATGGGCGGCCGCTGCTCGAAGAGCGCGGGGTTCATTCCCGCGGGCGCACCCGAGCCCGGCGTCGCGGCCGGCGGCTGCTGCAGCAGCGCGTCGAGCTCGGGTCCGTAGTGACGCCAGAACCGGCCGCCGGTCACCTCGACCATCTCGACGTTGTAGGACTGGAAGCGCTCGTCGACCGCGCCGACGCGCGCGAACACCGCCGGATCGAGAGTGGGCGCCGGAGCGGCCTGCTGCGCCGGAGCGCGATCGACGAAAGCCGCCGCCCCCAGCAGGAGGAGGCCCACGGTCGCGATGCCCTTGGTCACGGCCGACCTCCGATCGCCGCGCCAGCCCGGGCGGCTTGCGGATCTTACGGCCGAACCGCGATCGGCCGCTCGGTTCTTGCAGTATCTACAAGAAGTCCCGCCTCGATCGACACACGGCGCGCTCCACTGCGGCGAGCGCGAGCGCCTGCAGCAGCTTGCGCGGCGTCGGCGCGATGGCACATGCCTTGCTCTTCTACAAAAGAGGAGGCCGTCCATGAGGTTTGCCAGTCTGTTCATCGTCGGCTACGCGGTCTTTCTCGCCGGTGTGGCCGCCGCCCTCTGGAAGCTCGGAGTCCTTCAGCGCATCGGCGGCGAATGGACCGCGATCGGCTTCGTGATCGCCGTCGGCGTGGGCGTCATGATGGCGATCGGGGGTCGTCGGGCGATCGAGATCGACCGCACCTGAGCCGGCTCACAGCCCGTAGCACATCGTCGGCCGCAGGCTCAGGATCTCGACGGTCACCTTCGCCGCCAGCGCGCGAGCCGCGTCGGGAAGAGCCTGCTCGCTCGTCCCTTCGAGCAGCGCCAAAAGCGTCGGACGCGCGCGGAGCCGGACGTAGCGCGGCGATGGCCCTCCCGCCGGGCTGAAGCTCGACCGTCGTGAGCTCGAGCCGGGCGAGAGGCTGCGGCTGGCCCCTCGCCCCGCGAGAGGCCGGGCCGATGGAGACGCGATACCATCGGTCGAGATCCGTCTCCACTCAATCCCAGGTGGCCCCCGAATGAGACGACTGACCGCCGTGCTCGCGATTGCCCTCGCCACGCCCGCCGGCGCGGCTCTTCCGACCCCCGACAAGGACGACGGCGGGATCAAGCTGCCGCCCGGCTTCCGCGCCGTCGTGGTGGCCGACGAGCTCGGGCCGCTGCGCTTCATGACGGTCGCGGCGAACGGCGACGTGTACGTCAAGATGCGGACGGTCGGCGTCATCGCGCTGCGCGACTCCGACGGCGACGGCCGCGCCGAGACCCGCGCGGCGTTCGGCACGGGCGGCGGAACCGGCATCGCGCTGCGCGACGGCTGGCTCTACAGCTCGACCACCACGGCGGTCTACCGCTACAAGATGGCGCCCGGCGAGCTCGTGCCGAAGGGCGAGCCCGAGCTCGTCGTGTCCGGGCTGCCCGACGAGGATCAGCACAACTCGAAGTCGTTCGCGTTCGACGAGGCCGGGATGCTCTACGTCGAGGTGGGCTCGCCGTCGAACTCCTACGGCTCCCCCGACCGGACGCGGGGCGCCAAGGGCCAGGACCCGACCGAGTTCCTGAAGACGCACGGCGGCTTCTGGCGCTTCGACCCGAACAAGCCGAACCAGAAGCAGGCCGACGGCTACCACTTCTCGACGGGCCATCGGCACGTCCTGGCGGTCGCGCGCAATCCCGTCTCGAAGGCGTTCTTCGTCGTGATGATGGGCCGCGACCAGCTCAACACCGTCGCGCCGGAGCACTACAACGACGACGACAACGCCGAGGCGCCTGCCGAGGAGATGCACATCCTGCGCGAGGGCGGCAGCTTCGGCTGGCCGTTCACCTACTACGACCCGCGCAAGCGCGCGCGCATGCTGGCGCCGGAGTACGGCGGCGACAACCAGAAGCGCGCCGAGGCCGGCAAGTACCCCGACCCGCTCGTCGCGTTCCCCGCGCACTGGGCGCCGCTGCAGATGGCGTTCTACGGCGGCGAGCAGTTCCCGGCGAAGTACCGGGGCGGCGCCTTCGTCGCGTTCCACGGCTCGTGGAACCGCGCGCCGCGCCCGCAGCGCGGCTACAACGTGGCCTTCGTGCCGTTCGGCGCGGGCGGCATGCCGAGCGGCGGGTACGAGGTGTTCGCCGACGGCTTCGCCGGCAAGGACGAGTTCACGGTCGTGCGCGACGCGCGCTTCCGGCCCTGCGGCCTGGCCGTCGGCCCCGACGGCTCGCTCTACGTCGCCGACTCCGAGCAAGGCCGCGTCTGGCGGATCTTCTACACGGGCGAGACGGCGGCGGCCGCGCCCGCAGCGGCCACACCCGGTGCCCCTCCCGCCGCTCCGGCGACTCGCGCGGCGGCCGCCCCGCAGGGCCCCGGAGCGCAGGTGTACGCGGACCTCTGCGCCAGGTGCCACATGGAGGACGGCAGCGGCGTCCCGAACATGCAGCCGCCGCTCACCGGCCGCGCGCTCGCCGGCGACGCGACGACGCTCATCCGCCTCGTGCTCTTCGGTCCCGACAAGGTCCTGCCGGCGAGCCGCCAGCGCTACGAGAACCCGATGCCGGAGCTTTCAGGGATGCTCGACGACCAGCAGGTCGCCGACGTCCTCAATTACGCGCGGCAGACCTTCGCGAAAGCGCCGTCCTCGATCACGGCCCGGGACGTCGCCGCCCAGCGCGCCAAGCCATAGACGCAGTCGAGGCTGATGTAAGCTGAGCCGGAGCCGAGGACCCGACGGGGGGGCGTAGGAGCGGAGTGGTCTGCCCTTGGAAGCTCCGTTCGAGCTGTTCTTCAAGTATCGACCGACGCTCTTCCAGCGTGGCAACCTGGTGCTGGGTGTGCCCTGGCCGGTGCTGGTCGGCCTGCTGGGGCTCGTCCTCCTGCTCACGCCGACGCTGCTGCGGTACGCACGCGCGCGGGGCCGCACCGACTCGCGCGACCGGCTGATCCTGACGGGCCTGCGGGCCAGCCTGCTCGCGCTCCTGGTCTTCTGCCTGTGCCGTCCCGCGCTGGTGCTCTCGACCGTGGTCCCCCAGCAGAGCTTCGTCGGCGTCCTCGTCGACGATTCGATCAGCATGCGGATCGCCGACGGCGACGGGCGCGCGCGCTCGGAGTTCGTGCGCGCCGCGCTCGCCGACTCCCGAAGCCCGCTGCGCGAGGCGCTCGAGGCGCGCTTCAAGCTGCGTTACCTGCGCTTCGCCGAGCACGCGGAGCGGGTCGCCCAGCTGGACGGGCTTCAGTTCGACGGCGAAGGCACCGACGTCGGCGCGGCCCTCGATCGCGCGCGGCAGGAGCTGAGCGGCGCGCCGCTCGCGGGGCTGGTCGTCGTCAGCGACGGCGCCGACAACAAGGGAGGCGCCCTCACCGAGGCGCTCGTCGCCCTGCGCGCCGCCGGGGTCCCCGTCTCGGTGATCGGCCTCGGGCAGGAGCGCTTCGAGCGCGACCTCGAGGTCTCGCGGGTCGAGGCGCCGCGGGAGGTGCTCGCGGGCACGACGCTCGCGGCCGACGTGCATCTCACGCAGCGCGGGCTCGCGGGCCAGCGCGCCCAGCTGGTGGTCGAGGACGGCGGGCGCGTCGTCCACACCGAGGAGCTCGAGCTGCCCGCGGTCGGGGAACTGAGCCTGCGGGTGCACGCCACGGCCTCGGAGCCGGGCGCGCGGGTGTTCGGCTTCCGCGTGCTGCCGCTCGCGGGCGAGCAGCTCGCGGAGAACAACCGGCGCGAGGTGCTGATCCGCGTCGCCGACCGCGAGGAGAAGATCCTCTACTTCGAGGGCGAGCCGCGCTTCGAGGCCAAGTTCCTGCGGCGCGCCGTCGACGGGGACCACAACCTGCGCGTCGTCACGCTGCTGCGCACGTCGGAGAACAAGTTCTACCGCGTGGGCGTCGACGACGCCGAGGAGCTTTCGGGCGGCTTCCCGAAGACGCGCGAGGAGCTCTACCGCTACCGCGGGCTCATCCTGGGCAGCATCGAGGCCAGCTTCTTCAGCGCCGACCAGCTGCGGATGATCGGCGAGTTCGTCAGCGAACGGGGCGGCGGGCTGCTGATGCTGGGCGGCCGTCACTCGTTTTCGGAGGGCGGCTACGCCGGGACCCCGGTGGCGGACGCCTTGCCGGTGCTGCTCGAGCCGCGTGCGGCCGGCGCGCGCCCGCGCGAGTCGAAGCCGTTCTTCGCCAACGTCGCGGTCGAGCTGACGCCGTTCGGACGCACGCACGCCCTGACGCAGCTCCGCGCGACGGAAGCCGAGTCGGCCGAGCGCTGGAAGGCGCTGCCGGCGCTCAGCATCGTGAACCCGGTCTCGCGCGCCAAGCCCGGGGCGGCGACGCTCTTGAGCGCGGCGGTGACCGGCCAGGACGCGCCGCAGGTGGTGCTGGCGTATCAACGCTACGGCAGCGGCAAGGCGCTGGCGTTCACGGTGCAGGACTCGTGGCAGTGGCAGATGGGCAGCGCGATCCCGCTCGACGACCCGACGCACGAGGGCCTGTGGCGCCAGATGCTCCGCTGGCTCGTGAGCGACGTGCCGGGCCCGGTACGGGTGACGCCGTCGGCGGACCGCGTGAGCCCCGGGCGCTCCGTGGAGCTGCGCGTGGAGGTGCGGGACGAGGCGTACGTGCCGCTCAACGACGCCCGCGTCGTTGCGGTGGTGACCGACCCGGCCGGAAACGACCACGAGCTCCCGGCGGAATGGAGCGTGGAGCGCGACGGTGAGTACCGCGCACGCTTCGCCACGGACGCCTCCGGGCTCTACGCCGTCCGCGTCGATGCCAGCCGACGCGGCGAGCCGATCGGCACCGCCACGACCTCGGTCGAGGCGGTGCCGATCGCCGAGGAGTACTTCGGCGCGGAGCGGCGCACGGCGCTCTTGAAGCGCATCGCCGAGGAGACGGGCGGGCGCTTCTACACTCCGGCGACGGTCGCGGGCCTGCCGGAGGACCTCCGCTACACCGAGAGCGGGTCGACCGTGAAGGAGCGCAAGGAGCTGTGGGACATGCCGGCGCTGTTCCTGACGGCGCTGATCCTGGCGTGCGGCGAATGGGGATACCGGAAGTGGCGGGGGCTCGCGTGAAGACGGCGCTCGCGATCGCCACGCTCCTCGCGGTCGCTTCGGCGGGCGCGGCCGAGAGCCACCTGTTGATCGTCGCCGGCCTCGGCGGCGATCCCCGCCAGCGCGACGCGTTTCACGCGCAGGCGCTCGCGCTCGCCAGCGCCGCCGAGACGCGCCTCGGGCTGCGCCACGAGAACGTCGCGTGCCTGACCGAGAGCCCCGAACGCGATCCGTCGACGATCGACGGGCGCTCCACGCTCGACAGCGTCGGCGCGGAGCTCGGGAAGCTGACGGCGCGCGTCCGGCCCGGCGACAGCGTCTTCCTGATCCTGATCGGGCACGGCAGCTTCGGCGCGGGGGAAGGCCGCTTCAACCTTCCAGGGCCCGACCTCACCCCGGCTCGGCTTGCGGAGTGGCTCGCGCCGCTACGCGACCAGCAGGTAGTCGTGGTCAGCACCGCGAGCGCCAGCGGCGCCTTCGCCGAGGTGCTGGCCGCGCCCGGGCGGGTCGTCGTGACCGCGACGAAGAGCGGGCAGGAGCGCAACCAGACGGTATTCGGCGAGCACTTCGTCGCGGCCCTGACCGGCCAGGGCGCGGACGTGGACAAGAACGGGCGCGTGTCCGTGCTCGAAGCCTACGAGTACGCGACGCGCGAGGTCGCGCGCTTCTACGAGAGCGAGAGCCGGCTTCAGACCGAGCACGCGCGTCTCGAGGACGCGGGCGGTCTGGCCCGCCACGCCTTCCTGCAGGGAGACGGCCGCGCGGCGGACGCCGAGGAGAAGGAGACGGACGATCCCACGCTCGCGCCGCTCTACGCGGCCCGGCGCGAGCTCGAAGGGCAGATCGAGGCGCTGCGAGCGCGCAAGCAGGCTCTCGCGCCGGAGAGCTACGCGGAGCAGCTCGAAGGGTTGCTGGTCCAGCTCGCCCGGCAGAACGAGTCGATCGATGCCGCAAGGAAGGCCAAGTGAGCGCCCGGAGCCAAAGGCTCGCGATGCTGCTCCTGGCCTCGCTCGCGAGCGCCTGGCCCGCCGAGGCCCAGGTCGACGCCGCCGTGGCCGCGGCCCGGAGCGGACGCTACGAGGCGGCCCTCGAGGCTTTCGCAGCCTGGTCGGGCGAGCATCCCAGGGAACCCGGCGGCCACCGACATTGGGTGCGGACGCTGCTCGAGCTCGGCCGCTACGCGGAGGCCGAACGCGTGGCACGGCGCCTGGTGGACGCGGGATCGCCGGAGCTGCTGAACCTGCTCGGCGAGTCGCTCGCCGCCGTCGGGAAGCTCGACGCCGCCGACGCGGCCTTCTCGCGGGCGATCGCTGCGTCGGCTCCGGACGCGCTCGTGGCGCGCGCGAACCGCGGGCTGCTGCGGGAGCGTCGCGGAGACGGCAGCGGCTCGGAAGCCGACTTCAAGGCCGTGATCGCCGCCTACAACGCGCGCAGCGGCCTCACGGCCGAGGAGCTGCAGGCCGTGGGATTCGCCTGTCGGGAGCTCGGCTCCCGCGATCCGCAGCTGTTCAAGGACGCCCTGCGCGCGTTCGACGAAGCGGCCGACGCCGATCCCGGGGACCCGGCGCCACGAGTGGCACGCGGCGCGCTCTACCTGGCCAAATACGACTCCGCGGCCGCGCGCGAGACGCTGAAGGCCGTGCTCGAGCGGAACGCCAGGCACCCGGACGCGCTCGTCGCGATGGCGCAGGCGATGGACTTCGACGGAGAGCGCGGGGCGCTGGCGCTCGCCGCTCGCGCGCTGGAGGTAGCGCCGAGCCGGGTCGAGCCGCGGGTCTACGTGGCCGAGGCCGAGCTGGAGATGGAGAGCTACGACGAGGCGATCGCGTCCGCGGTGCGCGCCCTCGAGACCGACCCCTCCTCGCTCGAGGCGCTCTCCGTGCTGGCCGGCGTACGTTACTTGAAGGGAGACGAAGCGGGCTTCGAGGAGGCGCGCGGCCGCGTGCTCGCCCTCAACCCGCGCTACGCGGACCTCTACAACACGCTCGCCGAGCTGTGCGTCCGCAACCGCTTCTACCGGCAGGCGGTGGATTTCGCCCGGGAGGCCGTGCGGCTCGACCCGCGCTCGTGGCGCGGCCACGCGACGCTCGGTCTGAACCAGCTCCGGCTCGGGGCGATCGACCCGGGACGCGCGAGCCTCGAGACGGCGTTCGCCGGCGACCCGTACAACGTCTGGGTCAAGAACACGCTGGATCTACTCGACACGTTCAAGCGCTACGAGACGCAAAGAATCGGCCGCCTGGAGCTTTTCGTCCGCAAGGAAGAGGCAGCGCTGCTCAAGCCCTACCTCGCGGCGTACGCCGACGAGGCGCTGACGAAGCTCGAGGCGCGCTACGGCTATCGCGTCGACGGGCCCGTGCGCATCGAGGTCTTCCCGAGCCACGCGGACTTCTCCGTGCGCACGGTGGGACTCGCCGGCCTCGGCGCCCTCGGCGTCTCGTTCGGCAGCGTCGTGGCCATCGACTCGCCCTCCGCCCGCCCGCGGGGAAGCTTCAACTGGGCGTCGACCTTGTGGCACGAGCTCGCGCACGTGGTCACGCTGGGCGCGACCGACCATCGCGTGCCCCGTTGGCTCACCGAGGGGATCTCGGTCTACGAGGAGCGTCGCGCGAGGCCGGGCTGGGGCGACGACGTCGACCTCGACTTCATCGCCGCCCTCGAGCGCGAGACGCTGCTCCCGATCGCGGGCCTCAACGACGGCTTCGTCAGGCCGGAGAGCCCCGAGCAGGTGGCCCGCTCCTACTACCAGGCCTCTCTCGTCGTCGAGCTGATCGAGCGCGACCACGGCTTCGAGGCCCTGCGCCGGCTGCTCCAGGGATATCGGGAAAGGCGCGGCACGCGGGAGCTGTTCACGAGCGTGCTCGGCTCGAGCCTGGAGCAGTTCGACGCCCGCTTCGCGGCCTACGCGCGCGAGCGCTTCGCGCGCGCCCTCGCCTCCGTCCGAGTCCCCGAACACCCAGAGGAGGCGAAAGCGCGCCGCCGCCACCGGGAGGAGCTGGTCCTGGCCGCCGACGCCGCACCCGGCGACTTCCTGCTTCAGCTCGCCGCCGGAAAGGCGCTCGTCGAGAACCGCCAGCCAAAGGCGGCGCGCGCCTACCTCGGACGCGCCCTCGCCCTCTTCCCCGAGTACGGCGACGACGACAGCCCGAGCTGGCTGCTGGCGCAGCTCGACCTGGAGGACAAGGACGTGGCCGCGGCTCGCGGCCACCTCGAGTCGTTCCTCGCCGTGAACGAGAAGCACTACGACGCCCACCTCCGGCTGGCGTCCGTCGACGAGCAGCTGGGCGACCGCGCGGCAGCGGCCCGTTGGCTCGAGCGCGCTCTCTGCATCGACCCGTCCGAGCCCTCGGTGCACCTGCGGCTCGCGGAGCTCTACGACTCGCTGGGGGACGCCGCGGGCCTCGTCCGCGCGCGCCGGAGCGTGCTCGACCTCGACCCGGTGGATCGGCCGGAGGCGCTCTACCAGCTCGCCCGCGCCCACCAGAAGGCCGGCGACGTGGCCGCCGCGCGGCGCGCCGTGCTCGAGGCCCTCGAGCTCGCCCCTCGCTTCCGCCGGGCGCAGACGCTCCTGCTCGAGCTGCACCGCGCGCAGGCGCGTCCGAGCGGAGGCCCGTCGTGAGGCGGGCCGCTTTCGTGGCGCTCGTCGTGCTCGGCGGGCTCCTGCCCGCGGCGGCGGACCTCGGCCGTCCGCCGGGCGTGACGTACGAGAACCTGCCCTACGACGGCCGCTTCACGTTCAATCGCCTGCGCTTCACTCCCGCGCACTGGGGGCCGGGGAACTACGTCTGGGGCCTCGACCTGAAGTGGAATCACGACTATCCCCGGGCCGACCTCCACCTCGAGAAGATCCTGCAGGCGACGACCAGCATCGACGTCGCCGTCGAAGGCTCGAACATCCTCGCGCTCGACGACCCCGAGCTCTTCCGCCATCCGGTGGCGTACCTCTGCGAGCCGGGCTTCTGGTCTCTCACCGATGCCGAAGCCAAGGGGTTGCGGGAGTACCTGAGGAAGGGCGGCTTCGTGATCGTGGACGACTTCCGCGGCCGCCACTGGGACGCTTTCGTGGAGGGGCTCGGCCGCGTGCTGCCCGACGCGCGGCTCGTCCCGCTCGAGGCCGCGAACCCCGTCTTCGACGCCTTCTTCCGCGTCGACCCCGGAGCACTCGGCCACCCCTACGGAGCGCCGGGGCCTCCCGCGTACTACGGCGTCTTCGAAGACAACGACCCGAGCCGGCGCCTGATGCTGGTGGCAAACTACAACAACGACATCGCCGAATACTGGGAGTGGTCCGACACGGGCTTCGTTCCGATCGACCTCAGCAACGAGGCCTACAAGCTGGGCGTCAACTACGTCGTCTACGGGATGACCCACTGAGCCAAGGAGAGTGAGGACGTGACCGACTCCCCCGCCCCGACCCAGGCCACGGGCGACGAAGCCCTCGCCGACAAGCTCAAAGAGAGCCGCGACCACATCGTCCAGGAGCTGCGCAAGCAGATCGTCGGCCAGGACGACGTCGTCGAGCTCGTGCTGACGACGCTGCTCGTCGGCGGCAACAGCATCATCACCGGCGTCCCCGGCCTCGCGAAGACGCTGCTCGTCCAGAGCGTGGCGCAGGTGCTCGACCTCAAGTTCTCGCGCATCCAGTTCACGCCCGACCTGATGCCCTCCGACATCACCGGCACCGACCTGATCCAGGAGGACCCCGACACCCGGCAGCGCCGGATGGTCTTCGCGCCCGGCCCGGTCTTCGCCAACGTCGTGCTGGCCGACGAGATCAACCGCACGCCGCCCAAGACGCAGTCGGCGCTGCTCGAGGCGATGCAGGAGCACCGCGTGACCGTCCAGGGAAAGACCTACGTGCTCGAGGAGCCGTTCTTCGTGTTCGCGACCCAGAACCCGATCGAGCTCGAAGGCACCTACCCCCTGCCCGAGGCGCAGCTCGACCGCTTCATGTTCGACATCGTGATCGACTATCTCCCCGAGGCGGAGGAGCTGGACGTCGTGCGCAAGACGACGGCGATCCAGGACGTGAGCTTCACCCCCGTCCTGACCGGCGCCGAGATCGTCGCCTTCCAGCGGCTGGTGCGCCGCGTTCCAGTGGCCGACGAGGTGGTGCGCTACGCCGTCGGCCTCGCCCGCCGCTCGCGCCCGAAGGCCGAGGGCAGCCCCGACTTCGTCAGGAAGTGGGTCGAGTACGGGGCGAGCGTGCGCGCCGCCCAGTACCTCGTCCTGGGCGGCAAGGCGCGCGCGTTGATGCAGGGGCGCAGCCACGTCAGCTTCGACGACGTCCGCGCGCTGGCGCATCCCGTCTTCCGCCACCGGATCCTGACGAATTTCCACGCCGAATCGGAGCGCGTCGACTCGGGGCAGATCGTGGACCAGCTGCTCGAGGCCGTTCCGCTGCCGCGCTCGAGGATGTGAGCCGCATGCCCGCCGCGGCCCAGGCGCGCTTCCTCGACCCGCAGGTGCTAGCGCGGATCGACGACCTCGAGCTGCTCGCCCGCACCGTCGTGGAGGGCTTCGTCGGCGGTCTGCATCGCGCGCCCCACGTGGGGCACTCGGTGGACTTCGCCGAGCACCGGCCCTACATGCCCGGCGACGACGTCCGGCGCATCGACTGGCGGCTCTACGCGCGCACCGACCGCTACCACGTCAAGCAGTTCGAGGCCGACTCGAACGCGAACTTCCTGGTGCTGCTCGATCGCTCGCGCTCGATGCAGTTCTCGTCCCACGGCGTCTCGAAGCTCGACTACGGACGCTACCTGGCGGCGTGCCTGACGCATCTCGCCCGCAGGCAGCGCGACCGCGTGGGCCTCGTGACCTTCGACGCGGACGTCGTCGACTTCGTGCCGCCTTCGGCCAAGCACCGCGAGGCCGTGCTTCACGCGCTGGCGCGCCTCACGGCGGGGGGGCCGGGCGAGCTCGCACAGCCGCTCTCGAAGGTGGCCGAGGCGAGCCGGCGGCGTGGGATCTTCGTGCTGATCTCCGACCTCTACGAGGACCCCGACGCGGCGCTGCGCGCGGTCCGCCAGTTGGCCCACCGCGGCAGCGACGTGATCGTGTTCCAGCTGCTGGACCCGGCCGAGGTGCGCTTCCCCGACGATGCCGCCACGAGCTACGAGGACCTGGAGACCGGCGAGCGCATGCCCGTCGTGCCGGACTACGTGCGCGAGCAGTACCGGGCCCTGGTGGCCGAGCACGTCGCCGCGCTCGGGCGCCGCTTCGGAGACAGCCGCATCGACTCGCTGATGATCGAGACGACGACGCCGCTCGACCAGGCGCTCTTCCACTACCTGGTGCGGCGGCAGCGCTTCGACCGGGTGCGCTGAGGCGGCATGCGATTCCTCGCTCCCGCGTTCCTGCTCGGGGTGCTGGCGCTCGCGGTGCCCGTGCTGATCCACCTGGCGCACCGCGAGCGTCGCGAGACGAAGGCGTTCCCGTCGCTCATGTTCCTGAGGCGGGTCCCGCACCGCTCGGTGCGCCGGAGGCGCATTCGTCAGTGGCTGCTCCTGAGCCTGCGCTGCGCCGCGCTGGCTCTGCTCGCCGTGGCCTTCGCCCAGCCGGTGATCGAGAGCGCGAACCCGGTCCGCGCCGCCGCAGGCGGCGCCACGGCGCGCGTCGTCCTCGTCGACCGCTCGTACTCGATGGGCTACCGCGACCGCTGGCCGCGGGCGCTTTCGGCGGCCCGCGCCGTGCTCGACGAAGCCCGCCCCGGCGACAAGACCGGCGTCGTCTTCTTCGGCGAGACGGCCCAGGCGGCCACTCCGCTCACCGAGGATCGTGCCGTGCTAGAGGCGGCCCTCGGCGACGCGACGCTCGGCTGGGGCGGGACCCGCTTCGCTCCCGCGCTGAAGCTGGGGATGCGGCTCGTCGAGGAGAGCGGGCTGCCGCGGCGGCAGATCGTCCTGGTGAGCGACTTCCAGAGCCGCGCCCTCGACGGGCTCGACGAGGTCCAGCTCCCGGCCGGCACCGAGCTGCGCCCGGTCGATCTCTCGCAGCGGACGACGCAGAACCGCGGCATCACCGACGTGACCCTGCAGCGCGTCTACGAGGGCGGCCGCGAGCGCGTGGCGGTGGCCGCGCGCATCGCGCGGCAGGGAGAGCCGGCCGGCTCGGCCGTGCCCGTGACGCTGGAGCTCGGCGGCCACGAGGTCGACCATCGCTCCGTCGACCTCGCCGACCAGGGCGCGGTCACGGTGCGCTTCGACCCGGTCCCGTTTCCGCAGGCGCCCCAGCAGGCGCTCGTGCGACTCGCCGCCGACGACCTGCCGCAGGACGACGTCTTCCGATTCGTCCTCGCGCCGGGCCAGGACGTCTCCGTCCTGATCGTGGGCCGGGACGGCGGCCGCACGGCGGAGAGCCTGTTCCTGCGCCGCGCGCTCGCGATCGGCGACCGCCCGCGCTTCGACGTGCGGGAGCAGCTGCGCTCCGGGCTGCGCGCGCAGGACCTCGCGGGCGCGTCCGTGGTGCTGCTGAACGACGCCGCCTGGCCGGGCGGCGCGAACGGCCAGGCGCTGCAGGCGTTCGTGAGCCGGGGAGGAGGGGTCGTGGCGGCGCTCGGCGCGAATACGTCTCCCGCGGCGTGGGCGGCCTCGGGCTCCGGGGTGCTGGGCGGCGGCCGCGACGCCGGAGCGGTCGTGGATCGCGGGGCGGACTCGGGCGGCACGCTCGCGTTCCTCGACTACGGCCACCCCGTGTTCGAGCTCTTCCGTCGGCCGCGCAGCGGCGACTTCGCGAGCGCGCGCTTCCTGCGCTACCGCAGGCTTCCCGCGCAGGGCGAGGCGTCGGTGCTGGCCCGCTTCGACGACGGCGGCCCGGCGCTCGTCGAGCACCGGATCGGAGCAGGACGCGTACTCGTCTGGAGCTCGAGCCTCGACACGCTCTGGAACGACTTCCCGCTGCAGCCCGTCTTCCTGCCGTTCCTGCACCGCCTCGTCGTCCACGCCGCGGGATACGTCGAGCGCCCGGCGTGGCGCCAGGTGGGCGACGTGCTCGAGCTCCCGGCGCTCGCCAAGGGACGCTGGGTCGGCCTCGAGCCGCTCGCCGAGCGGGGGCTGCGGGGCGGGAACGGGCGCTTCGTGACGCTCGACTCCGCGGGCTTCTACGAGCTGCGTCCCTCGGAGGGCGAGGGCGCGGGAGCGAGCCTGACGGTCGCGGTCAACGTGGATCCCGCGGAGTCGGATCTGCGGGCGGCGGATCCCGAAGAGGTGAAGGGCGGCCTCTCCCGCTCCGCGAGCGCGGCCAGCGCCGGAGTCCCCCGCGGCGCCGACCCAGAGGAGCCGCATCGGGACGGGTGGCGGTTCCTGCTCTTCACCGCCCTGGCCGTGCTGGCGGTCGAGACCGCCCTGTCGAATCGCCTGTCGGAAGCGGTACGCTGAGCATGTCGACGCCGAGGGAAGCCAGGTGATCTCGCTGGGCACGGACGCTCGGGAGCCGCGCGGAACGGGTCACGACCTGCGGCGGATCATCCGCGGCGTCCGCCGCCGCTTCCGGCTCAGGCTCGCGCTGCGGGGTCTCGCCATCACGCTCGGCTTCGGGCTGCTGGCGCTCGCGCTGTCGGCCTGGGGCATGGACCACTTCCGCTACACCGCCCTGGCGATCACGGCGTTCCGCGTCTTCACCTGGACCGCCCTCGGCGCCCTGGTCCTCCGCTTCCTCGTGCTGCCGCTCTCGACGCGGCTGCCGGACGAGCGCGTCGCGCTCTACGTCGAGGAGCACGACCCCTCGCTGCAGGCGGCGCTGCTGAGCGCGGTCGAGCTCGCCCCCGAGCGCGTGGAGCGGGAGCGGCCCGACGTCTCTCCGGACCTGTCGCGCCGGCTCGTGGAGCAGGCCGAGCGGCGCTGCGAGGAGATCGACTACCGACGCCTCGTGGAGCGCCGGAGCCTGCAGCGGATGAGCGGCCTGCTCTCGGGCGTCGCCACCGCCGGAATGCTGGCCGCGCTCGTGAGCCCCGCCTTCATCCGCCAGGCGGTGCCGTTCCTGCTGGCCCCCTGGAACGCGGGCAAGTCCGGGAGCCCGTATGCGATCCGCGTCGAGCCCGGCCATGGGACGCTCGCGCGAGGAGCCGACCAGGACATCGTCGCGCACCTCGAGGGCTTCGACTCGGACGCGGTCGTGCTGGCCGTGCAGCGCGCTGGCGGCGGGAGCTGGGAGCGGTGGCCGATGACGGTGGAACCGGGTCAGCCGGGCCACCGCTTCATGCTGCTCGACGTCGCGGCGCGCACCGAGTACTTCGTCGAGGCGAGCGGCGTGCGCTCGGAGCTCTACCGGCTCGACGTGGTCGACGTGCCGTACGTCGCCCGCATCGACCTCCAGTACCGCTTTCCGGAGTACACCGGGCTCACGCCGGAGGCGATCGAGGACGGCGGCGACGTCGCGGCGCTCCGCGGCACCCGCGTCGAGCTGCGCGTCACGACCACGCTGCCGGTGCCGAGCGGACGGCTGGTGGTCGAGGGCGAGCCGCCGCGGCCGCTCGAGCGCGGCGCCGACGGCACGCTCGGCGGGGCTTTCGAGGTCGCCCGCGAGGGCTTCTACCGGATCGAGCTGCCCTCCGCCGACGGCCGCCTCCAGACGGGCTCGCCCGACTACGCGATCGACGTCCTCGAGGACCAGCCGCCGCTCATCCGCATGCTGAAGCCGGGCCGCGACACCCAGGTCACCTCGATCGAGGAGGTGTTCACGGAGGTCGAGGCCGAGGACGACTTCGGGCTCTCGAAGCTCGAGCTCGTGTACTCGATCGGCGGCGCGCCCGAGAAGACCGTGGCGCTCCACGGCGGCCGCGGGCTGAAGCGGCTCTCGGCCGGCCACACCTTCTTCCTCGAAGAGCAGAAGCTGCAGCCCGGCGACTTCATCTCCTACTTCGCGCGAGCCACCGACAACCGCGGCGCGCCGGGACGGCAGCAGAGCACCAGCGACATCTTTTTCCTGGAGGTCCGGCCGTTCGATCGCGCCTACCGCCAGGCCGCGGAGGGAGCCGGCGGCGCCGGGGCGGGCGGGGGCGACGAAGGAACGCTGTCCAGCCAGCAGCGGCAGATCGTCGCCGCCACCTTCAAGCTGCGCCGCGACCAGGGGCGCAGCGAGGCGCGCCAGCTGCGACAGGACGTGGTCACGCTCGCTCTCGTCCAGGGCCGGCTGCGCGACCAGGTCGAGAACCTGAACCGCCGGATGCAAAACCGCGGCGTCACCGGCGCCGGGTCGGAGTTCGGCGACACCGCCGAGTCCCTCCAGCACGCCGTCGTGGAGATGGCCGGCGCCGTCAAGGAGCTGGAGCTGCTGCGGCTCGACGCGGCACTCGGGCCCGAGCAGCGCGCGCTCCAGCACCTGCAGCGGGCCGAGGCCGCGTTCCGCGACGTGCAGGTCGCCTTCGGACAGCGCGGTGGCGGTGAAGGCGGCGCCGCCACGAGCGCCGAGGACCTGTCGGATCTCTTCGAGCTGGAGCTCGACAAGCTCGAGAACCAGTACGAGGCCGTGCGGCGCGGCGAGAGCCAGCAGCTCGGCCGGGCCGTCGACGAGGCGATGCAGCGGCTGCGCGAGCTGGCGCGCCGCCAGGAGCAGGAGGTCGAGCGCCAGCGACGAAGCACCACCGGCTCGCCGGGAGCGCAGGGCGGAGGCGACAGGGGACAACAGCGCCGGCTGGCCGAAGAAGCGCAAGAGCTGGGCCGCCGCCTCGAGCGCCTCGCACGCGAGCAGCAGGCGCCGGGCTTGCAGGAAACCGCGAACCGTCTCAAGCAGGCGGCGGACTCCATGCGCCGGGCCGGCGCCGGCGGCGGCAACGGCGGGTTGTCGCAGGGTCTCTCGGCCCTCGAGCGCCTCAAGGACGCGCGGCGGACGCTCGAGCAGAGCCGCGAGGACCACACCCGGCAGGACATCGAGCGCACGGTGGACCTGGCCGAGGGAATCGCCCGCGATCAGGGCCAGATCGCGGACGAGGTGCGCCGCCTCGGCGACGGCCAGGGTGAGGGCGCGCGAGAGCGCGTGCAGCGTCTGCACGAGCGCAAGGACGCGCTGGCCGCACAGGTGCAGTCGCTCGAGGAGCAGCTCGACCGCATGGCCGGCGACACCCGGACGAGCGACGCGCAAGCCTCGCGCGCGCTGCGCGAAGCCGCCACCGGGATCCGGGAGAACAAGCTCAAGGAGAAGATCCGCTACTCGAAGGGCGTCGTGCGCGGCCGTCCGGGCGAGCCGGCGCAGCAGTTCGAGGCCGAGATCGGCAAGGACATAGGCCAGCTCTCGCGCCAGGTGGCGGAGGCGGCCCGCCAGCTGGGCGAAGCAAAGGGCGACGAGCGTGCTTCCGCTCTCGAGCGCACGCGCGACGTGGTGCAGCGGTTGGAGTCGGTCCAGGAGCGGCTGAAGCAGGCACCGCCGGCCGGGGAAGGCGACTCCTCGCGTCAGCTCCGGCGCGAGTTCCGACAGCGTGCCGAAGACGTCCAGGGGATCGGTAGCCAGCTCGCGGAAGGCGGCGCGCCCGGCAACCTGCGCGACATCGAGCGGAGGCTCCGCCGCCTGGAGCGCGCCGAGACCTGGAGCGACTTGCGCGGGGTCGAGACGCTCGTGGCCCAGAGCCTCGAGGACCTGAAGATGTTCGAGTTTGCGCTGCGCCGCGAGCTAGCGGGCAGCGATCCCGAGAAGCTGCGCCTCTCCGGCTCGGACGAGGTGCCCGAGGGCTGGCGATCCCTGGTCGAGGAGTATTACCGACTGCTCGCGCGCACCGGGAAATAGAGAGGGCCCGCGGGCGGCGCCAATGGCCTCAGTGGGTCATGGCGAAGACGATGGCGTTGATGCCGAGCTGGTAGGCGAACGTCGAGCGGTCGAGCGGGTAGTACGGGTTCTCGGCCCACTCCCAGGCGTCGCCCAGGTCCGAGTTCCAGTTGATCATCACCATCAGGCGTCCCCGCTCGTCGAAGATGCCGCGGCAGGACGGCACGCGCCCGTCCTGCTCCCAATAGGGCCCGCCTCTCATCCCGTTGCGGACGTTCGGCACCTGCAGCACCTCGTGAAGGTCGTAGACGGTGTGGAAGACCGGGTGATCGCGCGGCAGGTCGACGATCGGCCGCCCGGGAAGCACGCGGCGGACCTGCTCCTCGAACGCCGCCCACTCCCAGCTGCCCCAGAAGTCGTCCACGAGCAGGAAGCCGCCGGCGGCCAGGTACTGGCGCAGCCCCAGCACCTCGGGCTCGGTGAGCTCCATGCGCCCCACTTCCACGGCGTAGAGGAAGGGGTAGCGCCGGAGCTCGGGATCGTCGAGGCGCACCGGATGCTCGCCGCCGTAGGCGTCGATCCGGGTCAGCCGCTTCACGCCGATCAGGAACTGGCGATCGGCCTTGGGGTAGTCCGTGGTCCAGCTCGCCCAGCCCCAGCCCCGTCCGCTGTAGGCGGCCCGGGCGAAGGTGAACTCGTGGTGCTCGTCCGCGGCTTCCCGAGCCGGCACGAGCGCGTCTTCGTCGAGGAACTCGCGCGGCGTCGGAGCCTGGCCGGTCTGGGGAGCCCGACCGGTCTGGGCCGCGGCGACGCCCAGCAGGGCGATCGTCGCTGCGCCGATCACGGCCGCCCGGGTCGGGAGTCCCATGGGTCGTGTGGTCTCGATTCACCTTAGCATCGCACGGCCGCCCTTTTCATGACTCCCCGGGGCTGGCTTCGCTCGTATGGAAGTGTGGATCCTTCCCGGGATGTCGAAAAGGACGGTCGCCGTTCGACGTACTGATAGAGAGCGGGAGCGCTTCGCTCCTGTCCGAGATCTTGGAGGCGTCAGGCGTCATGGACCAGAGCCTGTCGGAGGAGCGTCCGGGCCTGCTGTCGTCGCTGCGTGAGGCGGCGATCACCTTCCTGGGCGACCTGCGGTTCGCGTTCCGCTCGCTCGCGCGGACGCGGGGCCTCACGGCCACGGTGGTGCTGACGCTGGCCCTCGGCATCGGGGCCAACGCCGCGATCTACACGCTCGTTCGCGGCGTGCTGTTGCGGCCGCTCGTCAACCGCGACGAGGACCGGCTCGTCTACGTCCGCCAGACGGCGCGCGGCCTCGGCGCCGACAACGTCAACTTCTCGGTGCCCGAGATCCAGGACCTGCGCGACCGCGTCCGCACCCTGCGCTCGTTCGGCGACTTCTCCACGATCGGGTTCACGATGGTCGGCCTCGGCGAGCCGCGCGAGGTCCGAGCGGGCGTGGTGGGCGGCACGTACTTCGAGGTGATGGGGCTCAAGCCCGTGCTCGGCCGGCTGCTCGGCCCCGCAGACGACGGCCCGAATGCTCCGGGGGCGGTCGTGCTGACGCATTCCTTCTGGACCCGGGCGCTCAAGAGCGACGCCTCCCTGATCGGCCGCACGATCCGGCTCGGCGACCGCTCGGCCACGATCGTCGGCGTGCTGGAGCCGTCGGTGCCCTACCCCGCCGAGACGGAGATCATCGCGAACGTCGTGACCAGCCCGCACCACTTGTCGGCCACCATGGTGACGGGACGCGTCCATCGCATGACCGAGCTCTTCGCCCGGCTCGCCCCGGGCGCGACGCTCGAGGCGGCCCGCGCCGAGCTTTCGGGCATCCACGCGTCGATCGTCAAGGAGCACGCCGAGGCCTACCCGCAGGGCGCGAATTTCGGCATCGAAGCGACGCTCTTGCGCGACCAGCTCAGCTCCGGCGCCCGCACCGTGCTGCTGGTGCTGCTCGCGGCCTCGGGCCTGGTCTTCGTCATCGCCTGCTCGAACGTGGCGAACCTGATCCTGGCGCGGACGGCCCGCCGCGAGGACGAGCTCGGGATCCGCGCGGCGCTCGGCGCGAGCTCGGCGGCCCTGCGCCGGACGCTCCTCGCCGAGAGCCTGCTGCTCTGCGGCGCGGGCGCCATCCTCGGCGTGCTGAGCGCGCGCCCGATGGTGGCGATCCTGGGGCGCTACGCCTCCCGCTTCTCGATCCGCGCGCTCGACCTGACGGTCGACTCCAGCATGGTGTGGGTCGGCGCCGGGCTGGCGGTGCTCGCCTCGGTGCTGCTCGCCTTCGTGCCGAGGCTCCCCGCCGCCCACGCGACCCAGAGGTCGAGCCTCGCGAGCGGGGGGGTTCGCGTCACGGGAAGCACGAACCGCAGGCTCCGGGTGTTCGCGGTCACGCAGGTCGCGGCGTCGTTCGTGCTCCTGGCGGGGGCCGCGGTGCTGCTGAAGACGCTGCTCGCGCTGCAGGCCGCGCCCGTCGGCTTCGAGACGCGCAACGTGCTGGCCCTGAACGTGCCGACGATCTCGAACGGCCGCACCCAGGAGCAGAACGTGGCCTTCTACAAGGAGGCGATGCGCCGGATCGTCGAGCTGCCCGGCGTCAACCGCGTGGCCGTGGGCACGGTCGTCCCCTGGCGCGACGCCAACAGCTTCGGCCCCGGCTTCGAGTTCTGGGCGGAGGGCCTCGACCGCGTTCCCGGCCAGGAGAACCCGCACGCACAGTTCCGGACCGTCTCGCCCGGCTTCTTCGCCGCGCTCGGCGTGCCGCTCGCGTCGGGGCGCGACTTCGACGACAACGATCGCCGCGACGGCGAGCTTGTGGTGATCGTGAGCCAGACGCTCGCCGAGCGGCTGTTCCCGGGCCGCGAGGCCTTGAACCGCCGCCTGGTCTGGACCGACCCGGTGATGAAGTTCATCGACGTCAGCACGAAGCCGCGGCGCATCGTCGGCATCGCTCCCGACATCGACGACGAGCACGTGGTGCCGGGCCCGATGCTCACCGTGTACCACCCGTTCGAGCAGCAGGAGCTCTGGGGCGGCCGGCTCTTCGTCCACGCGCGCACCGATCCCTACGCGCTCGTCCCCCCGGTCACCCGCATCGTCCGCGAGCTGTCCGTCGACCAGCCGATCGAGCGCGCCGCCACGCTCACGGACGTGCGCACGGAGGTGCTGACACCCTATCGGCTGAACACGATCGTCTTCGGTGGCTTCGCGTTCGTGGCCGTGGCGATCGCCGTCGTCGGCGTGGCGGGTGTCCTCGCCTTCTCGGTCAGCGCGCGCACGCGGGAGTTCGGCATCCGCCTGGCGGTCGGCTCGCGGCCACGCGACCTCCTGTCCGCCGTGGTCCGGGAAGGCGCCGTCATGGCGGTGGCGGGTGTCGCGGTCGGAGCGCTGGGCGGCCTGGCCCTGGCGCGAGTCGCTCGGAGCTACCTGAACGACCTGCAGATGCCCGGAGCGCTTCCCGTGCTCGGGGCGTCGCTCGTGCTGCTCGCGGCGGCGGTGGTGGCCTCGGCGCTCCCCGCCGCCCGCGCGGCCCGCGTCGACGTCATGCAGGCGCTGCGCTCGGAGTGACGGGGACGCCTAGGCGATGTACGGCACGAAGCCGGCGAGGACCTCCGCCACCGCGACGACGGTCGGCTTGTGGCTGCCGGCCTCGACGCGCGGCCGCGAGCCGGCGCGGATCTGAAGCACCCGCCGGGACGCGACCGTCACGAACAGGAAGCGGTGCTCGAAGCCCGTGCCCACGGCCGCGAGGACGGGTGCGCGACCGATCGCCGGCTCCGAGGCGTCCTCGCTCACGAGCGAGCGTTGCGCTCGCGCGCCTCCGCCCGGCGCTGGTCGGAATCCCTCCGCGCCTGTCGCGCATCGACCGGCGACGGATTGAGCCAGCCATGGCTCGGGGTGAGGCGAGACTCGGACGGGTCGGCGAGCCCCATCCAGCCGCGAAGCGTGTGGAGGACCTTGGCCAGCAAGTTCATCTTGTTTCCTTGGACAGCTCTTCCCAGCCGAGCACGCGGCCGAAGTCGCGCAGCTTCTCCCGCTGCCCGCAACGCAGGCACACCCTGAGTCGCGCGCCGGTCTGCATGCGGTCGTGGCCCCAGATCCAACACATCAGCTTCTTCAATTCATGCCTCTCGTGGCCATGGCCGCGGCTGCACCATTTTCGCCGCTCGCCAGACCGCAGCACCAATCGATTGTTCGAGGCCGTCGCATGGACTGGGACCTATGTGTTCGGATCCGCGGAAGCAGCAGCTCAGTACATCCCCGCCTCGGGCGACATCCCGCCGCCGCGCGGCTCGCCCTTCTCCTCGCGGATCTCGCTGATCACGGCCTCGGTGCTGAGCAGCAGCGAAGCGATCGAGGCGGCGTTCTGCAGCGCGGAGCGCACGACCTTGGTCGGGTCGATCACGCCCGCCTCGACCAGGTTCTCGAAGGTGTCCATCTGCGCGTTGTAGCCCTCGTCGCCCTTCATTTCCTTGACCCGCGCCA